>Ga0228698_1000153_pt1 | contig 64352 bp, 56 predicted proteins | sample McNCre117_Aug_MG_FD_178015 | JGI IMG/M metagenome (GOLD analysis project Ga0228698, IMG submission 178015) | Freshwater microbial communities from McNutts Creek, Athens, Georgia, United States - 1-17_Aug_MG | ecosystem: Environmental > Aquatic > Freshwater > Creek | place: USA: Georgia...
TGCCTACGGGATCACCTCTGCGGTGGGCCACTTGGTGGAAATTGCCGCACCCGAAGAATTCGACGTGAAGCGCGGCAAGTGGAGCTTTGCCCATTTGCCCGTGCTGCCGCCGTACTTTGACCTGAAGCCCATCGACAAAACCAAGTCGCGCCTGAGCGCCGTGGTGAAGCTGGCCAAGCGCAAGGATGTGACGGCGCTGGTCAACGCCTGTGACGCGGGCCGCGAGGGGGAGTTGATTTTTCGGCTGATCGAGCAGTACGCCGGGGGCAAAAAGCCACTGGGCAAGCCCGTGCAGCGGCTGTGGCTGCAGTCCATGACGCCGCAGGCCATCCGCGACGGCTTCACGCACCTGCGCAGCGACGAACAGATGCGCCCGCTGGCCGATGCCGCCCGCAGCCGCTCCGAAGCCGACTGGATGGTGGGCATCAACGGCACACGTGCCATGACGGCGTTCAACAGCCGCGACGGTGGCTTCTTCCTGACCACCGTGGGCCGGGTGCAAACCCCCACGCTGGCCGTGGTGGTGGAGCGTGAAGAAAAAATCCGCCAGTTCGTCAGCCGCAACTATTGGGAAGTGCACGCCAGCTTCCAGGCCAAGGCCGGTGAATACCCCGCCAAGTGGTTCGACCCTGCGTTCAAAAAACCCACGGGCGAGGCTGCCGACCCCGAGCAGCGTGCCGACCGCGTGTGGACCGAGGCGCAAGCCCGCTCAATAGCTGACGCTTCGCGCCAGCAGCCCGCCCGCGTGAGCGAAGAGAGCAAACCCACCACGCAAGCGAGCGGCCTCCTCTACGACCTGACCAGCCTGCAACGCGAGGCCAACGGTCGCTTTGGCTTCAGCGCCAAAACCACGCTGGCGCTGGCGCAAAGCCTGTACGAACGCCACAAGGCCCTGACCTACCCGCGTACCGACAGCCGCGCGCTGCCTGAAGACTATTTGCCCACGGTCAAACAGACCTTCGAGATGCTGGCCGACAGCGGCATGAACCACCTGGCGTCCCACGCGCTGACAGCGCTGAACAATGGTTACATCAAGCCCACCAAGCGCGTGTTTGACAACGCCAAGGTGAGCGACCACTTCGCCATCATTCCCACGCTGCAGGCGCCCAGCGGCTTGAGTGAAGCCGAGCAAAAGCTGTACGACTTGGTGGTGCGCCGCTTTTTGGCGGTGTTTTTCCCACCGGCCGAGTTCACCGTCACCACCCGCATTTCCACCGTTGAAAAAGGCGGGCAGGCGTTCAACTTCAAAACCGAAGGCAAGGTGCTGGTCAAGCCCGGCTGGATGGCCGTGTACGGCAAAGAAGCCGCCGAAGACGTGGCCGACGCCAAAGACGGCGACAAGGGCCAAAACCTGGTGCCCGTGGCCCCTGGCGAAACGGTGCAAAACACCGCCGCAGACCCCAAAGGCCTGAAAACCAAGCCCCCCGCCCGCTACTCCGAAGCCACGCTGCTGGGTGCCATGGAAGGCGCGGGCAAGCTGATCGACGACGACGAGCTGCGCGAAGCCATGCAGGAAAAAGGCCTGGGCACGCCAGCCACCCGCGCCGCCATCATCGAAGGCCTGCTGACCGAGAAATACATGCTGCGCGAAGGCCGTGAGCTGATTCCCACCGCCAAAGCCTTCCAGCTCATGACGCTGCTGCGCGGCCTGCAAGTGGAAGAACTGTCGCGCCCCGAACTCACCGGCGACTGGGAGCACAAGCTGTCGTTGATGGAGCGTGGCCAGCTCAGCCGCGAAGCCTTCATGCGCGACATTGCCGACATGACGCAGCGCATGGTGCAAAAGGCCAAGGAATACGACCGCGACACCATCCCCGGCGACTACGCCACCCTGCCCACGCCCTGCCCCACCTGCGGTGGTGTGGTGAAAGAAAACTACCGGCGTTTCGCCTGCACTGGGGCCGATGGCCACAGCGAGGGCTGCGGCTTCTCGTTCACCAAATCGCCCGCAGGCCGCACCTTTGAAACCGCCGAGGCCGAGGCCTTCTTGCGCGACCGCCACATTGGCCCGCTGGAAGGCTTTCGCTCCAAGGCCGGCTGGCCCTTCGTGGCCGAAATGGCGCTGAAGTACAGCGAAGATGACAAAAACTGGAAGCTGGAATTCGACTTTGGTGACGACAAAAAGGACGAAGAAACCGGCGAACTGGTGGACTTTGCCGACAGTGAATCACTCGGGGCCTGTCCCAAATGCGGTGGCGCGGTGCATGCCCACGGCAGCAACTATGTGTGTGAACGTGCTGTTCCCACGAATGGACAGCCCACACCCAGCTGCGATTTTAAGAGCGGTCAGATCATCCTGCAGCAACCCATTGCTCCCGAGCAGATGCGCAAGTTGCTGATGGAAGGCAAAACCGATTTGTTGGACAAGTTCATTTCCAACAAAACCCGGCGTGCATTCAAGGCCTTTTTGGTGTGGGACGCCAAAGCCAGCAAAGTGGGCTTTGAGTTCGAGGCACGGGAAAGCAAGTTTCCGCCCCGCAAGACGGCAGGTTCTGCCGCCGCTGCGACGCCTGCGGCCAAGAAAGTGGCACGGAAGTCGGTGACCGCGAAGAAGTCGCAGTAGTTGAAAAAAAGGAGCATCTACCGCAAGAAAATGAAACGGTAGAGGTTGTTTTTTTATGAAATCTAACTGTCTGCTGTGCTCCGGCGGATGGGTGCAAACCGCACACTGATCCGCAGGCCCGGTGGTTCGCGTCCGGGGTGGGCATCTTCCATTTTCAACTCGGCCCCGTGCTGCTGCGCCACTTCGTGCACGATGGCCAAACCCAGGCCAGATCCATCCACGTTGGTGCCCAGTACCCGATAAAACGGCTGCAGCACCAATTCCCGTTCGCTTTGTGGAATGCCGGGCCCAGTGTCTTCCACCTGCAAGATCTGCACGCCGCTGAACGGGTCTACCAGTACGCGGGCCGTGACCACACCGCCGCTGGGGGTGTAGTGAATGGCGTTGTCCACCAGGTTGCGCGCCATCTCGGTCAGCAGCGTGGGGTTGCCTTCCATCAGGCATTCGGGAGCCACCTCTTGGGGGCCGTCGTATCCGAGGTCAATGCGCTTGTCCAGCGCACGGGTGATGCAGTCCTGCACCACATCCATCACCATCTCTGCCAGGTCAATTTGGGCGGTGGGCAGCGTGCGGCCCGTGGTTTCGGCGCGGGCCAGAGCCAGCAGCTGGTTGACGGTGTGGGTGGCACGCATGCTGGAGCGGGCAATTTGCTGTAGCGAGCGATGAATTTCCTCCGGGCGCTCTTCGCGTTGCGCCATGTCGGCTTGCATGCGCAGGCCGGCCAGTGGGGTTTTGAGTTGGTGCGCGGCATCGGCCAGAAAGCGTTTTTGGGTGGTGAGCGAGATTTTCAGGCGATCCAGCAAATCATTCACCGACGACACCAGTGGCGCCACTTCCTGGGGAACGGCAGAGTCGTCCAGTGCGCTCAGGTCGTCGGGCTTTCGGGCGCGGATGCGTTGCTCCAGCTCGCTCAAGGGGCGAATGCCGCGCACCAGCGCCATCCACACCAGCAGCACCGCCAGCGGCAAGATGACGAACTGCGGCACCATCACGCCTTTGATGATTTCGGTGGCCAGCGTGGATCGCTTGGCTTTGGTTTCGGCCACTTGCACCAGCACCATGCGTTCTGAGAACGCGGGCAGGCTCATCCAGGTGTAGGCCACGCGCACTTCGTCACCGGCAATCAGATCATCCCGCAGCAGTACCTTGCCAGGAATGGGTGTGGTTTCGCTGTCGGGAGATGGAAAGTCGGGCTCGCCGGTGACGTGTTCACCCTTGAAGCCGCGCACCTGGTAGTACACCAGGTCGGCCTCGTCGGCCCGTAAAATTTCCCGGGCTTGGCCGGTCAGATTCAGCTGCACACGCCCACCTTGCAGGGTCACGTACTGGGTGATGGACTGCAGGTTGCGCTCGAGTGCGCGATCAAATGGTTTACCGGCAATGCCTTGCGCCACCCACCAGGTCAGCGCCAGGCTCAGGGGCCACAGCAGCAGCAGGGGGGTGAGCATCCAGTCCAGAATCTCACCGAACAGACTGCGCTTTTCCCTCTGAAACAGGCCAAAGCCTGTGGCCCAGACCGACGACGCGTCGGTGTCAGCCGGGGATTTTTTCAAGGCAGTAACCCAGGCCGCGCACGGTGGCAATGCGGATGGGGCCTTTCTCGATTTTCTTGCGCAGCCGGTGGATGTACACCTCAATGGCGTTGTTGCTCACCTCTTCGCCCCACTCGCACAGGCGTTCCACCAGTTGGTCTTTGCTGACCAGTCTGCCTGCGCGTTGCAGCAGTACCTCGAGCAGACCCAGTTCACGGGCAGAAAGCTCCACCATGCGGCCATCGATGGTGGCTACCCGGCCGGCCTGGTCATAGGTGAGAGGGCCGTGCTTGATGGTGCTGCTGGCGCCGCCCATGCCGCGTCGGGTCAGGGCCCTCACCCGTGCTTCCATTTCCTGCAAGCTGAAGGGCTTGGCCATGTAGTCGTCGGCACCCAGGTCCAAGCCTTTGACCCGTTCTTCCACGCTGTCGGCGGCGGTCAGGATCAGCACTGGGAGGGTGGAGCCCCGTGAGCGCAGGCGCTTGAGCACTTCCAGTCCGTGCATGCGGGGCAGGCCCAGGTCGAGGATGAGCAGATCGAACTCGTTGTTCGTCATCAAGGCTGCATCGGCTTCAGAGCCGCTGGCCACATGGTCTACCGCTGCGCCATTGGCCCTGAGGGTGCGCAGCAGGCCGTCGGCCAGAACTTGATCGTCTTCTGCGATGAGGATGCGCATGGTTTGTCTCCTGTCGTCGTCCGCTGGCTTGTTGGATATCTATTCTAGTGAGCGGTCACATGGCCCATATTCTTTGCTGCTCAGGCCACGTAGGTTTCCAGACCCAACAGGGCCACAGTGGCCACATCGTCTCCCACGGCCTGCCGAAATTCGGCCTGCGCATGCGCCACCGCTTCGTTGTAGGCGCGCAGCCAGCTCTGGCCCAGAGGCGTGAACACAATGCGCCGTGCGCGGGCGTCCGTGGCATCAGGGGTCACTTCCACAATGCCCCAGGCTTCGCCTTGCATCACGGCGCTTGCCATGGACTGTTTACGCATGCCACAGCTGCGGGCCAGCTCGGTCAGACGGGTGCCGTCGGTTGGCAAATGCTGCAATAAATGAAGCAAAGAAGTGCTGATTTGATTGCGCTCAGCCAATCTGGTGAAGGTCAATGGGGCCGATGGATGCTGTGCCAGTCGGGTGCGTACCGTGGCTTCGAAGCGCTCGCTGGCAAGCACCAGCAAGCGACCCAGATGGACCTCCCGCCAAACGATGGGAATGGTTGAAGTGAGCATGAAATTAGTCAGTCAAACTGACTGTATTTTGCATTGAATGAGCGAAATGTGTTGCTTAGAATACTGTTTATCCATCCACACTGGATGTTTATCAGGCATACCTTAAAGGCGGACACCATGGAAACAGCAGCACGCGCAGTCAACCCCGAAAAAGCCAAAGCCTTGCAGGCAGCACTGGCGCAAATTGAAAAGCAGTTTGGCAAGGGCACCATCATGCGGCTGGGCGATGGCGAGGTCATCGACGACATTCAAGTGGTGTCCACCGGCTCACTGGGTTTGGATGTGGCGTTGGGTGTGGGTGGATTGCCCCGTGGCCGAATCATTGAAATTTACGGCCCGGAGTCGTCTGGCAAAACCACGCTGACCTTGCAAGTGGTGGCCGAGATGCAAAAACTCGGCGGTGTGTGCGCGTTTGTGGATGCTGAGCATGCACTGGACATTCAATATGCCCAGGCGTTGGGCGTGAATCTGCAAGACATGCTCATTTCCCAGCCCGATACGGGCGAACAGGCGCTCGAAATTGTGGACAGCTTGGTTCGCTCTGCCGCCATCGACTTGATCGTCATTGACTCTGTGGCGGCGCTCACCCCCAAGGCCGAACTGGAAGGCGACATGGGCGATTCCCTGCCCGGCTTGCAGGCGCGTCTGATGAGTCAAGCCTTGCGCAAATTGACAGCCACCATCAAGAAAACCAATTGCACGGTCATTTTCATCAACCAGATCCGCATGAAGATTGGTGTGATGTTCGGCAGCCCCGAGACCACCACAGGCGGCAATGCACTCAAGTTCTACGCGTCGGTTCGGCTGGACATCCGCCGCATCGGCTCCCTGAAAAAAGGCGACGACGTGGTGGGCAGCGAAACCAAAGTGAAGGTGGTGAAAAACAAGGTGGCACCACCGTTCAAGGCGGCCGAATTTGACATCATGTATGGCCAAGGCATCAGCCGCGAGGGGGAGATCATCGATTTGGCGGTGACCAACAACATCATTGAAAAATCAGGGGCTTGGTATGCCTACCAAGGCGAAAAAATCGGTCAAGGGCGTGACAACGCCAAAGAGTTTCTGAAGGAAAACCCTGCATTGGCCTTTGAGGTTGAGAACAAGGTCCGCAGCCTGTTGGGCGTTCCTTTGCTGCCAACCACCGCTGAAGGCCGTCCGGCAGAGTGATGAAGCCAGGTTCTGTGGTGGGGCGCCCTGGCATCAGTCTGCGTGCCAGGGCTCTGCAACACCTGGCTCGAAAGGAATACTCGCGTCAGCAACTTGCTCAGAAGCTGAGGCCTTATTCCGACGATCCCCATGCGTTGGAAGGTTTGTTGGAGGAGTTTCAGGCCAAAGGGTGGTTGTCAGATGCCCGTGCGGCGGAGAGCCTGGTCAATCGGCTTGCGCAAAAGCAAGGTGGAAGGCGCATTCGCCAAGCCCTGCAACAAATGGGTGTGGCAGCAGATTTACAGGAGTCGGCACTGAGTGGCTTGGCGCAATCTGAGCGAGAGCGTGCAAGTGCGCTGTGGGCAAAAAAATATGGTCATTCGCCACAAACCCCGCAGGAAAAGGCCCGACAAATGCGGTTTTTGTTGGCGCGAGGCTTTTCCAGTGAGGTGGTTCAGCGCATCGTGCCCCCGGTTGAGCGGACTGACCATTCCGAGCTGGACTGAGTTCCCCGGCTGTTCTCTGCGTGGGTGGCCACACACCTGGGTGACGTTCGAATCACAGCCCGAACATCAGCCCCAAGTTTTGCACGGCGGCACCGCTTGCGCCTTTGCCCAGGTTGTCCAGGCGGGCCACACACACGGCTTGGCGGTGTGTGTCGTTGTGGAACACCCGGATTTCCAGCAGGTTGGTGTCATTCAGTGCCAGTGCATCCAGTTTGCCGCTTTCGGTGACAGGCTCTACCCGAACGCATCCTCCTCTGGGCAGGGAGGGGGCATAGTGCTTTTGGTAGATGTTGAGTAGATCCTCTGCCTGGACGTGACCGTTCAATGTATCCAAGTGAATGGGCAGCTGGACCAGCATGCCTTGGCGGAAATTGCCCACCGAAGGCACAAACAGCGGGCGACGCTTCAACCCGGTCATGGCCATGATTTCTGGAATGTGTTTGTGCTCCAAGCCCAGCGCGTACAGCTCAAACAGCGGAGCTTGCTGGGCTTCATAGGCTTCGATCATGGCTCGGCCACCGCCTGAATAGCCGCTCACCGCAGGAAGGCATGCCGGAAAATCGGGTGAGAGCAAACCTGCATCCAGCAAAGGGCGCAGCAATGCAATGGCGCCAGTGGCGTAGCAGCCGGGATTGGCCACACGCTGAGCAGATTGCACGGCCTTGTACTGTGCATCGGACAATTCTGGAAAGCCGTAGACCCATCCAGGTGTCACCCGGTGCGCAGTGGAGGCATCGATCAGGCGTGGGGCGCGTTCGCCGTCCGCCATCAGGCCATCGACCATGGCCACGGTTTCACGTGCAGCGTCGTCGTGCAGGCACAGAATGCACACGTCGGCGTTTTTCAGGATTTCGGTTTTGGCCTGTGGGTCTTTTCTGCGGGCTGGGTCAATGCTCAGCACTTGGATGCCTGTGTGTGATGCCAATCGGTCGCGGATCTGCAACCCTGTGGTGCCTGCTTCGCCGTCAATGAAAACTTTGATCATGGATTCAACCTGATTGCATACACGCTTGCGTGCAACTGCTATGAAAAGTGTGTCAGTCTGGCACAAGTTTTGTGCTCTGCAGCATGATACAGTGCGCAGTGGTGCGTCAAACGCCCAGCATGTGTGAGTCCGTCCAGCGGCCAACCACGAAGCCCACTGATGGTTCCCCCCTTGCTACCAGGTAGACGCGTTTCCAGTCGACTCTTGAGAGACCATCCATGAAGATTCATGAGTACCAAGGCAAGGAAATCTTGCGCCAGTTCGGTGTGCCGGTTCCACGCGGCATTCCAGCATTCACCGTTCAGGAAGCTGTCGAGGCAGCCCAAAAGCTAGGCGGCCCGGTTTGGGTGGTCAAGGCCCAGATTCACGCAGGCGGCCGCGGCAAGGGCGGCGGTGTCAAAGTGGCCAAGTCCATCGACGATGTCAAAGCGCGTGCAGCCGACATTCTGGGCATGCAGCTGGTCACGCACCAAACCGGCCCCGAAGGCCAGAAAGTGCGCCGCCTGTACATCGAAGACGGTGCCGACATCCAAAAAGAGTACTACCTGTCCTGTGTGACCGACCGCGGCACCCAGAAGGTGGCGTTCATTGCCTCCAGCGAAGGCGGCATGGACATTGAAGAGGTGGCGCACTCCACCCCCGAAAAAATTGTCAAAGTGTTTGTGGACCCCGCTGCTGGTCTGACCCCTGCACAGGGCGACGAACTGGCCAAAGGCGTGGGCATGCCTGCTGAATCGGTGGCCCAATTCATTGACGTGTGCCAGAAGCTGTACAAGTGTTACATGGACACCGATGCATCGCTGGTGGAAATCAACCCCCTGAACCGCGACAGCAAAGGCAACATCATTGCCCTGGATGCCAAGTTCAACTTTGACTCCAATGCGCTGTTCCGTCACCCAGAAATTGTGGCTTTCCGCGATTTGGACGAGGAAGATCCTGCAGAAGTCGAGGCTTCCAAGTTCGATCTGGCCTACATCAGCCTGGACGGCAACATCGGCTGCCTGGTGAACGGTGCCGGTTTGGCCATGGCCACGATGGACACCATCAAACTGTTTGGCGCAGAGCCTGCCAACTTCCTGGATGTGGGTGGCGGTGCCACCCCCGAGAAGGTGACCGAAGCCTTCAAGATCATGTTGAAGAACGACAAGGTCAAAGCGATCCTGGTCAACATCTTCGGCGGCATCATGAAGTGCGACACCATCGCCACAGGCGTGATCACCGCTTGCCGTGCGGTGAACCTGAGCGTGCCCCTGGTGGTTCGCATGAAGGGCACCAACGAAGAGCTGGGCAAGAAAATGCTGGCCGAATCCGGCCTGCCCATCATTTCTGCCGACACCATGGCCGAAGCCGCTCAAAAAGTGGTTGCCGCCGTCAAAGCCTGAGCCCCGGAGAAGCAACATGTCGATCTACATCAACAAAGACACCAAAGTCATCACCCAGGGCATCACTGGCAAAACCGGTCAGTTCCACACCGAGAAATGCCAAGAGTACGCAAATGGCAAGAACTGCTTTGTGGCAGGTGTGAACCCCAAGAAGGCCGGCGAGAAGATCTTCAACATCCCCATCTACGCATCCGTTAAGGAAGCTGCGTCTGATACGGGTGCCACGGTTTCTGTGATTTATGTGCCACCAGCAGGTGCTGCCGCTGCCATTTGGGAAGCTGTGGAAGCCGACTTGGACCTGGCCATCTGCATCACCGAGGGCATTCCTGTTCGCGACATGCTCGAAGTGCGTAACCGCATGAAGGCCAAAGAAGCAGCCGGTGGCAAGCGCACTCTGCTGTTGGGCCCCAACTGCCCCGGTCTGATCACCCCTGACGAGATCAAGATCGGCATCATGCCTGGTCACATTCACCGCAAAGGCCGTATCGGTGTGGTGTCCCGCTCCGGTACGCTGACTTATGAGGCTGTGGCGCAATTGACTGAAATCGGTCTGGGCCAGTCCAGCGCTGTGGGCATTGGTGGTGATCCCATCAACGGCCTGAAGCACATCGACGTGATGAAGGCGTTTAACGACGACCCCGACACCGACGCTGTGATCATGATTGGTGAAATCGGTGGTCCGGACGAAGCCGAAGCTGCTCAGTGGTGCAAGGCCAACATGAAGAAGCCCATTGTGGGTTTCATCGCTGGTGTGACAGCGCCTCCCGGAAAGCGCATGGGCCACGCCGGCGCGCTCATTTCTGGTGGCGCCGACACGGCCGATGCCAAGCTGGCCATCATGGAAGAGTGCGGCTTCAAGGTCACTCGCAACCCATCTGAAATGGGCAAGCTGCTGAAAGCATTGCTCTGATGGAATCCCGTTCAGCCTGAAACGTTCGTTTTTCCGGATGGTCTCAGGCTGAGTGCAAAATGGCAACGCTGTACGCGTTGCTTTTTTTTTGTATCGCTCATCTGTTTCTTTTCCACTTTTCCAACCTCGCATGGAGGATAGTGGCCTAACCACCACCATGAGAATCCACTTTGATCTATACATCATGATGACCTTGCCCGGTTTGGCGAATGCTGATGTTGTGGGTGATGTGGGGCGGTACCAGGGTATGTATGGCTCCGCTGGTCAGACCTTTGCCGGAGGGCAGAATTGAATACCTTTGAATTCAGCTTGGCGTCTGATCCAGGCAGGGTACGCGAAAACAACGAGGATTCTTTGGCATTCGATGCGCCCACGGGAGTCGCAGTGCTTGCTGACGGCATGGGAGGCTACAACGCTGGCGAAATCGCCAGTGCCATGGCTGTGACCTACATTCGTGCCGAGTTATCCCATTGGTTGCAGGGAGAGGGAAATACCGCTTCCGACCACGAGGTGCGTAGGGCTGTGGTTCATTGTGTTGAACAGGCGAATCTGAGTATCTACAACGCAGCCATGGGAAACCCCCAGTTCAGCGGTATGGGGACCACTGTTGTCGTGGCTGTTCTGAACGAACGGCGTGTGATCCTGGCTCATGTGGGAGATTCCCGTGCATACTTGCTTCGGAACGGTCGATTCATACAGCTCACGAAAGATCACTCCCTGCTGCAAGAGCAACTGGATGCAGGACTGCTGACGCCAGAGCAAGCCAAAGTGGCAACGCACAAAAATCTGGTGACTCGTGCGTTGGGGGTGGACGCGGTGGTGCAAGTTGAGGTGCAGCAGCTCGCATTGCGGGAAAATGATTTGTACCTGCTCTGTTCAGATGGATTGTCTGACATGGTTGAAGATATCGAATTGCAAGCGGTACTGAGCGGAAATGCATCTTTGCACGATCGTGCGCATGCTTTGGTCCGTCAAGCCAATGCGGCGGGAGGGCGTGACAATATTTCAGCATTGCTGATCCAGCCTTTTGCAGAATTCGAGGTTCCTGGTTTTTTTACCCGTGTGTTGCGTCGGTTATGAATCCGTCATACAAAAATACAAAAGTGAGGAGTCGGCCGTGCCGAAAATGATCATCTCGATAGATGGTGTGGTGGTCAAAGAAGTGCAATTGACCAAAGACAGAACCACGCTCGGACGTCGCCCCTACAACGATGTGGTCATCGAGAACTTGGCTGTGAGTGGTGAACATGCTGTGCTGCAAATGAGCGGCTCTGATGTACAGATAGAGGATCTGAACAGTACCAACGGCACGTATGTCAACGGCCAAGCGGCCAAAAAGCAGTTGCTACACCACAATGACACAATTGAGGTGGGAAAATACAAAATCAAATTCATCCATGAGCTGGGTGATACTTCGCTGGACAAAACACAAATTGCCCAGCGACCTGCGGTCAATACAGCAGCGGCTCCTTCGGAGGGGGGGGCGGCTATCAAGGTGCTGAATGGTGCTGCGGCTGGTCGTCAAATGGCACTGGTAAAGGCCGTAACTACGGTGGGCAAACCTGGTGTAGCCGTTGCCTCGATTACCCGGCGTTCGCAAGGGTATGCGGTGACTGTGGTCGAGAATGCTAGACCCCCCTTGGTGAATGGCAAACGACTGGGCTCAGAACCCCAAATGCTGCGTCACGGAGATGTATTGGAGTTGGCTGGGACACAAATGCAATTTGTCATGCATTGACGGTGAAGTGACTTAACTGATGGGCAAAGAGTGCTGTTCTTAAAGAGGCTATTTGCCCAGTACGCGTTCACCATTGTTCCTGTGATCTTGGCGGTGACGCATGTCACCGGATGGGTGAGATTGTCACCCCTGGAGTGGGTGGACAGGCTCGTTCATGATGCAAGGGCGCGTGCTATCCGGCCAGGTACTCAAGATGAGCGAATCGTCATCATCGACATTGATGAGTCGAGCTTGGCCGCAGAGGGCCGCTGGCCGTGGCCGCGCGAAAAGCTGGCCAAACTGGTCAACCAGCTGTTTGAAGACCAAAAAGTTGCTGTAGTTGGCTTTGACATGGTGTTTGCCGAGCCAGAAAACCTGGGCTTGGCAAATTGGCTCAATCAACTGGCTACAGCAGAGTTGATGGAATGGCCAGATGCTCAACAAAAAATCCGAGCGCTGGCTCATCGTCAGGATGGCGATGCGATGCTGGCGGCGGCATTTTCTGGTCGGCCAGTTATATTGGGGCATTACTTCAGCAGTGACCGTGGTGCACACCGCACGGGGCAGTTGCCTGTGCCTGTATGGAATGCAAGTCATGTTGACGCAGCGCGTGTGCCGTTCATCCGGTGGACTGGCTACGGAGCCAATTTGCCTGACCTGATAGGACAAGCGAAAGATGGCGGATTCTTCAATGCCGTGGCAGATGACGATGGTGTCATTCGTTCGGTGCCATTGCTATCAATGTTGGATGGACGGGTGTATCAATCGTTTGCGTTGGCGATGTTGCGCGCGCAGTTGGGTGTTTCTACTGTTGAGCCTGTGCTGGCGTCCATGCCTGATGGTTTTCAAGGGCCTTCTGTGGTGGAGGCTGTGCGCATCAGACAGAGAGAACGTGAATGGTGGATTCCTGTGGATCATCGGATCAGCACCCTGGTGCCTTATCGGGGTGAGGGCGGACCTGATGGCGGTGCTTTCCGTTATGTGCGGGCAGCAGATGTGTTGGCAGGACGTCTGGAGCCAGAAGAACTCAAAAACAAAATGGTGTTGATAGGCACCACCGCACCCGGCTTGTGGGATGTTCGGGTGACGCCTGTCAGCCCCACTTTTCCTGGAGTGGAGGTACATGCCAATCTGCTGGCGGGGTTTATGGATGGTGGAGTTCCTATCCAGCCTGACTATGCCTCGGGCTATGAGTTGGCGCTGGTGTGCATCTGCGGAATGCTGCTGGCACTGATGTTGCCGCGGTTGTCTGCCATTCCGGCGGTGTTGTGCATGTGCATGCTATTGGTTGCGGTGGTTGGTCTCAATCAGTGGCTGTATGTGTCACACCACCTGATACTGCCGTTAGCTTCTAGCATTTTTTTGGTGGTGTCGGCTTTTGTGTTCAACACCGCCTACGGATATGTTGCCGAAAGTCGCTCCAAACGCCATTTGGCAGAGCTGTTTGGGACTTATGTGCCCCCCGAGCTGGTGGACGAAATGGTGAAAAGTCCGCAAAGCTACTCTATGGCTGCTGAGTCTAGGGTCATGACAGTGTTGTTTTGCGACATGAAGGGGTTTACCAAGTTGTCGGAAGAACTCGCACCCGAACAGTTGCAGCACTTGCTGAACCGTGTGTTCAATCAGTTGACAGAAGTCATCGTGTCGCACAAAGGAACCGTCGACAAATACATGGGCGACTGTGTCATGGCGTTTTGGGGCGCACCGGTACGAAACGGTGATCATGCTGTGCACGCGGTTGATGCAGCCCAAAGCATGACTAAGATCCTCAGGCGGATCAACACCGAAAACGAGCAGCAGGGACTTCCCGTGATTGGTATTGGCATTGGCATCAATACAGGCCAAATGCTGGTCGGAGATATGGGGTCAAATCTGCGCCGAAGCTATACAGTGATCGGAGATGCCGTCAATCTGGCATCGCGCATTGAATCGCTGTCTCGCGTTTATGGCGTGGATGTGGTGGTGGGAGAAGCAACCCGCAATGCGGTGTCTGGCGTGCAGTGGCGGCTGCTCGACAAAGTGGTTGTCAAGGGTAAAAGAGCAGCTGTCAATGTATATACGACGGTCAACGGATAGCAAGGGGTCATTCGACCCTCAGAACTGGATTGACATTTTTTGCAACTCATGCAATCAATGATGTGACAAAAATTTGCACAAAATCTACCCATGCGTGGCGTTTCAAGCCAATTGATGGCAGTAAAAAGGTTGGCACAGCAAATGCTTCGTGTCGGGTACGTCAATACCGGCGCCGTTTTCAAGGAGTACTCATGAAACAAATGGTTCAAAAAGGTTTCACCCTCATCGAATTGATGATCGTTGTTGCAATCATTGGCATCTTGGCTGCCGTGGCCCTGCCTGCATACCAGGATTACACGGTTCGGGCACGCGTTTCTGAAGGCTTGGTCGCGGCATCTGCAGCAAAGACGAACGTTGCCGATGTGCTGTCTTCGGGTAACCCTCAGGGCTTGGCCACTGGATACAACACAGGATTCAACGCGCCAACAGCTACCAATAACGTGACGTCTGTGGCCATTGCCGCTGGCACCGGCGTGATCACCGTGACCATGACCGCTGCAGCTGGTAACGGCACACTGACACTGACTCCCAATGCCCCGATTGGTACGGCATTGCCTGTGGGTACTGCCGCATTCACACCTCCTGCTGATGCCATCGCATGGCGTTGTCGTGCTCTGGGTGCCGGTGCTGGTACCCCTGCATATGTGGGTGGTGCAGCAGGTACATTGCCTGCACGTTTTGCACCTGCAGAATGCAAATAAGGTTTCTTGTATAAAAAAGGGCGCTTCGGCGCCCTTTTTTTTGTCCTATTGAAAATCAACCGTCGCATGTTGGCGAAATTTGCCGTATGAGAGTGAGTGGAAATTGAATCTGCAACGTATCCGATTTGCATTCCGTGCATTTGGTTTGCATTTGGCAATATCCGTGGCGATTGCATTGTTGGGTGCGATGCTGGTGTTTGTGCTGTGGTTTCCAGAGCCTTACGCCGCTATGGTTGGTGGACTGGAGTTATTTGAGATACTGTTGGCGGTAGACATCGCGTGTGGCCCATTGCTCACCCTGGTGGTGTTTACTCCTGCAAAATCACACAAGGAGTTGATGCTTGATCTGACCCTCATTGCTGTGTTGCAGTTGTGTGCATTCGGATATGGGGTGCAGACCATGTGGCACGCACGACCGGTCTATCTGGCATACGAAGTGGATCGCTTTTTCGTCATCACACATGCCAACATTCATCCGGATGATTGGGCCGTTGCTCCTTCAGATGTTCCCAGACCAGGATGGACGGGACCCCGAATGCTGGCCGTGCATGTGGCGCAGCCCAGCGATGCAGACTATCTGGCACAGGTCCAAATTTCACTCAATGGCTTGGATGCAGCCTATCGGCCCGATCGATGGATGCCTTATGAACAAGCCGCTTCTCAATTGAAAGCCCGTGCTCAGCCGCTGGAGGCTTTGTACAAATTGCATCCAAATGCTGGTTTGTTGATTGATCGAGGTGTGCACAAAACGGGAAGACCGAATGGTCAACTACGCTGGTTGCCCGTGCAGACGAAAAAGGGGGCAGATTGGATTGGATTGATCGACATCGAAAATCTGAACGTTCTCGGATATTTGCCTTTGAACGGCTTTCAAGACGGACTGCTTGAAAATGGCAGTGTTTACTTGGGTGATGGCTGATAGCGGCAACTCCGGCGCAGTGAGTCTTATTGTGAAATAAATTCCCTGTTATGTTCACATGAAAAATCCATCAAAAAAAACGCTAGTAAAGATTTCATTTGCAGGACTAGTTGCTGCAAGTTTATTGTTTGATGTCGCGTCTGACGCTACCGCCCAAACCAAATCTCCTGCCGGGTCAATGACTGCATTGCCCCGCCTGGGCGAAGTGGGGGGGCTGGATTTGTCGGTGGAGCGGCAGCTCGGCGACCGGATTGCCGCCCAATTGCTGCAAGACCCCGCTGTTTTCGAGGACCCGGTGCTGGATGGCTACCTTCAGCGCATTTGGCGACCGCTTATCCAATCTGCTCAAACGCTAGGCAGCATGGAGCCTGAAATGGGTGATCGCTTTGCCTGGCGGTTGTTTTTGGTCAAGGACCGGTCGGTGAATGCCTTTGCCCTGCCGGGTGGCTACATGGGGGTGCATTTGGGGTTGCTGAGTGTGGCGACCTCGGCTGATGAATTGGCCTCGGTGCTGGCCCATGAGCTGAGCCATGTGGCGCAGCGCCACATTTCACGCATGGTGTCCAAGCAAGACCAGCACACCCCGTTGCTGATCGCTGCCATGGTGTTGGGCGCAATAGCGGCCAGTCAGGCCAAGAATGCCGATGTGTTCAGCGCGGCCATGGTCGGGGGGCAGGCCGCGGCAGCGCAGTCGCAACTCAACTTCACGCGCGACATGGAGCGGGAAGCCGACCGGATTGGGTATTCCGTCATGACCCGTGCGGGATTTGATGGCCTGGGTTTTGTGAGCCTGTTTGACAAACTGCAGCAATCGTCCCGGCTGAACGACGATGGTTCATTCCCGTATCTGCGCAGCCACCCCCTTTCTACCGAGCGCATGGCAGACATGGCCGGGCGGCATGGGCATGAGAAAACCAGCCGACCGATGATGGCAAATGGGCCAGTGTCCGTCGCTCTCCACACGCTGATGGCAGCCCGCGCCCGCGCGCTGGCTGAGCCCGATAGCCAGCGCTTGCAAGCTCTGGCTCAGGGTGCCAACCAGCCTGTGGCCGGTGTGGATGCCGCCACACATCGCCTGGTCACGGCATACATCCAAGTGCTGGCGGCATCTCGCTTGAAGGATCATGCAACTGCCATTTCGCAGGTCCGGCAACTGCTGGCCCTGCCAGGGCAAGACCTAGCGCTGCGCTCCACCCTGCTGGCCTTGGCCCTTGAGGTGGGGCAGGCCGCAGGATGGTCTGCCGAGGTGCCGCAGAAAAGCCCATGGAGCACTTGGGCGGCAGAAGCTCTGGCGCATCCCGATCGCGCTGCATGGTGGTGGGGCGCCGCTGCCAGCGTGGAGCTGGGGCAGCCCGAAAAAGCCAGCGACCGCTTGCAGCCCTGGGTGCTGGAGCACCCCACCGATGCCGCCGCATGGCAATTGCTGGCCCGTGCCTGGGCGGCCCAAAAAGCACCATTGCGTGCGGTGCGTGCGGAAGCCGAAGCTCGCCTGGCGGTGCTGGACTTGGCCGGTGCCGTTGATCGGTTGCAGGCGGGCCGTGAACTGACCCGCCAGGTTGGCCAACTCACCGCCAGTGACCATGTGGATGCCTCCATCCTGGACGCCCGCTGGCGCGAGCTCAGTCAACGTTTGCGTGAACAGCATCGGGCGGAACTGCAAGGCAACGGACGCTGACGGGGACAAAAAACGGTCATGTTGCAGTGCCATAATTTGGGCACTTCAACGAATGGAGACCGGTTTTGGAATGCAGCCCTAGCGGCACGCTTTCAACCACCTGCTGACCCGGCACATGCGGGCATGACGGGGTTGGTTGAAAGCGACGCCCACCCCCCGCCCTTGTTGGCCTACTGGCTGGCCAACAAACCCCCGCACCTTGCACGGAGTTGCTTCATGCTCAATGTGTTCACGCTGGCCAATGGCCGCCTGTTCCAGGAAGAAATCGAATCGCTGGAAGAGCTGGCCCGGTTCAAGCCCATTTGGGTCGACCTGGAAGCCCCTACCACCGAAGAGCGCCGTTGGGTCAAGCAGCACTTTGGCTTGTCCATCCCCGAAGATGCGATGGACGACGACATTGAAGAGTCGGCCCGCTTTTTTGAGGAAGACAACGGCGAGCTGCACATCCGCTCCGACTTCCTGATCGATGACGACGAAGACCCGCGCGCGGTGCGGGTGGCGTTCATTTTGAATGAGCAGAACGACGCCCTCAAAAGCCGGGGCGTGCTGTTCTCCATCCACGACGAAGACGTGCCGGTGTTCCGCCTGCTGCGCTTGCGCGCGCGCCGCATGCCCGGCCTGATTGACGATGCCAAGGACGTGCTGCTCAAGCTCTTTGATGCCGATGCCGAATACAGCGCCGACACGCTGGAAGACATTTACGACGACCTGGAGCAAGTCAGCCGCCAGGTGCTGGCGGGCAATGTGGACGACACCGCAGCCGGCCTGGTGCTGGCCGCCATTGCGCGACACGAAGACATGTCCAGCCGCATTCGCCGCAACGTGATGGACACCCGCCGCGCGGTGAGCTTCATGATGCGCACCCGCATGCTGGGCACCGAGCAGTTCGAAGAGGCGCGGCAGATTTTGCGCGACCTCGACTCGCTGGATGGCCACACCGCCTTCCTGTTCGACAAGATCAACTTCCTGATGGACGCCACGGTGGGTTTCATCAACATCAACCAGAACAAGATCATCAAAATCTTTTCTGTGGCCAGCGTGGCCCTGTTGCCTCCCACGCTCATTGCCAGCATTTACGGCATGAACTTCCAGTACATGCCGGAGTTGAGCCAGGAATGGGGCTACCCAGCGGCGCTGGCGCTGATGGTGGCCTCAGCCCTGGGGCCCATGGCGTATTTCAGAAAACGCGGTTGGTTGAAGTAAAAATGGCGTTGTCCGCTTATTTTGCGGCGTTCTTTGCTATTGTTTTTGTTGGCCTGTGAGGTGCAAGCGAGCCACAGCCGCCAAGGCAATGTGGGCGCTGTAACGGCTGGCCACATCGCTCACAAAGCCCACAAAGTCACGGTGGGCATCGTCGTCGGCCCGGTCTGAAATGGTGCGCACCACCGCCAAAGGGCACCCCCAGTCAGCACAGACCTGCGCCACGGCGGCACCTTCCATTTCCACCGCCAGTGCGTCGGGCAAGCGTTCGCGCAGGGCGGCGCTTTCGGGTTGGGTGCACACGAACCGGTCCCCACTGATGATCAACCCCTGGTGCACCGCAGGTTGGTGCAAGCCCTGGCGGGCCATGGCGTCCAAGCCAATGAGGGCGTGCAGGTGGGTCAGGGTGTGCCGGGCGGCTTCGATCAGTTGATGGTTCCAGTCAGGGTGCGTGGCCCAGCGGTCGGACGCATGACCCGGCACCACATGCCGGGGAAACAGCGGGGAGGCGTCCATGTCGTGCTGTAGCAGCTGGGTGGCCACCACCACATCGCCCACTTGTACTCCGTGGCCCAAGCCACCAGCCACACCGGTGAAGACGATGCCGTCCACCCCAAACCGTTCCAACAGCAGTGTGGCGGTGGTGGCCGCAGCCACTTTGCCAATGCCGGCGACCACCGCCACCACATCCACGCCGTTCAGGTGACCTGGCCAGAAGTCCCGGCCTGCCAGCCGTTCCCGGTGTTCATCGGGCATCAGGTCCAGCACCGCCTGCAGTTCTTCGGGCAACGCGGCCATGAGGCCCAGGCGGAAGGGTTGGCTTGGTGCTGGAGAGGGGGCAGTGTGGCTGTGGGGCATGGCCGGAAGGGGGTGGCTGGTCGGGGGCTATTTCTTGTCGCGCAACTCCCGGCGCAAAATTTTGCCCACCGGGGTTTTGGGCAGCTCGGTGCGGAATTCAATCACTTTGGGCTGCTTGTAGGCGGTGAGGTGGCGTTTGCAGAAGTCGCGCAGGTCGTTTTCGGTGAGCGAGGCGTCTTTCTTCACCACTACCAGCTTCACGGCCTCGCCGGTTTTTTCGTCAGGCACACCCACCACCGCGCACTCCAGCACGCCAGGGCAGTCGGCCACCACGTCTTCCACCTCGTTGGGGTACACGTTGAAGCCACTGACCAGCACCATGTCCTTCTTGCGGTCCACGATTTTGAAGAACCCTTTGTCCGACATGGTGCCGATGTCGCCGGTGCGGAAGTAGCCATCGGCGGTCATGACCTTGGCGGTTTCGTCGGGCCGTTGCCAGTAACCCGGCATCACCTGCGGGCCTTTGATGCAGATTTCGCCGGGCTGGCCCACCGGCACTTCGTTGCCGTCGTCGTCCACGCACTTCATCATGGTGTTGGGAATGGGCACGCCAATGTTGCCGCTGAATTCTTTGGAGGTGACCGGGTTGCAGCAGGCCGACGGGCTGGTCTCGCTCAGGCCGTAGCCTTCCACAATGGGGCAGCCAGTTTTTTCCAGCCACAGGTGGGCGACCGCATGCTGCACCGCCATGCCTCCACCCAGGCTCACTTTCAGGTTCTTCCAGTTGACGGTGTCAAAGTCGGGGTGGTTGGCCAGGGCGTTGAACAAGGTGTTGACAGCCGGAAAGCTGTGGAAGGTGTGCTTGCCCAGTTCCTTCAGCACCCCTGGAATGTCGCGTGGGTTGGGAATGAGGATGGTTTTGCCGCCCATGCGCAGCGTGAGCATCATGTTCACGGTGAAGGCAAAGATGTGATACAGCGGCAGCGCGCAAATGCCGGTGTATTGCTCGTGGGCCGGAATGCTGCTGAGTGCCGGTGCATTCCATGCCTCGGACTGCAGCGCGTTGGCGATCACGTTGCGGTGCAACAGAACAGCCCCCTTGCTCACACCGGTGGTGCCCCCTGTGTACTGCAGCACGGCCACATCGTCGGGCTGGATGGTAGGTTGGGTCAGGCGGCCTCGGCTGCCACGGGCCATGGCTTCATTGAACCGGATGGCAGTGGGCAGGTTGAACGGCGGCACCATTTTCTTGACCACCCGCACCACAAAATTCACCAATCCACCCTTGATACCGCCCAGCAAATCGCCCATGGAAGCCAGCACCACATGCTGGATGGGGGTGTTGGCCAAGCAGGCCTGTAGCGTGTGGGCGAAGTTCTCAATGATGACGATGGCTTTGGCCCCGGAGTCTTTGAGTTGGTGTTCCAGTTCACGTGGGGTGTAGAGCGGGTTGACGTTCACCACCACAAAGCCGGCCCGCAGAATGGCGGCGACCGTGATGGGGTATTGCGGCACGTTGGGCATCATGATGGCCACGCGGTCGCCTTTGGCCAAGCCCAACCCCTGGAAGTAGGCGGCCATTTGGGTGGACAGTGCGTCCACCTGCGCATACGTCCATTCCTTGCCCAGGAAACTGTAGGCCGCGCGCTGAGCGTATTGCTGAAAGCTCTGCTCCATCAGCTGCACCAGCGAGCTGTAGGCATTGACGTTGATGTCGGCAGGCACGCCAGCCGGGTACGAACCGAGCCAGGGGCGGGAGGCGGAAGTGGTCATGCAGCGATGTCTCCTTGTTATGTGCATTCAATAAAAGAACGATCGTTCGTTTATTTTGGCATTCTCAGTCATTTTTGCACTGCCTGACGTGGTTCTGACAAATCGTGGGCATAAAAAAGGGCAGCCAGAGGCTGCCCTTGGGGTTTTCCTGTAGGAAAAACCGGGTCGTGTCAGGTTCTCAGCGCACCCAGCACTTCGTCCAGCATCTTCTTGGCGTCGCCAAACAGCATGCGGTTGTTGTCCTTGTAAAACAGCGGGTTGTCCACCCCGGCGTAGCCGCTGGCCATGGAGCGCTTCATCACAATGCTGGTCTTGGCCTTCCACACTTCCAGCACCGGCATGCCGGCGATGGGGCTGGTGGGGTCGTCCTGCGCTGCAGGGTTCACGATGTCGTTGGCGCCGATGACGATGGCCACGTCGGTGTCGGGGAAGTCCTCGTTGATCTCGTCCATCTCCATCACGATGTCGTAGGGCACCTTGGCCTCGGCCAGCAACACATTCATGTGGCCGGGCATGCGGCCCGCCACCGGGTGAATGGCAAAACGCACGTTCACGCCTTTTTCGCGCAGGGTCTTGGTGATTTCAAACACCGTGTGCTGCGCCTGCGCCACGGCCATGCCGTAGCCGGGCACGATGATCACGCCCTTGGCTTCGCGCAACATTTCGGCGGTTTCGGTGGCGCTCACCGGCACGGCTTCGCCTTGCGGTTCAGCGGCTTCGCCCGACTTGGCCGGTGCGGCACCGCCGCCGGAACCAAAGCCCCCGGCAATCACGCTGATGAAGTTGCGGTTCATGGCGTTGCACATGATGTAGCTCAGGATGGCGCCCGACGAGCCCACCAGCGCGCCGGTCACGATCAGCAGGTCGTTGCTCAGCATGAAGCCGGTGGCCGCTGCCGCCCAGCCCGAATAGCTGTTCAGCATGGACACCACCACCGGCATGTCGGCACCGCCAATGGCCATGACCATGTGCACCCCGAACGCCAGCGCAATGGCGGTCATCACCATCAGCGGCAGCATGCCCTCGGCCACGGTGTGGGCGTTGACGAACTGGCGGCCAAACACGATGACGATCACCAGCGCCGCCAGGTTGAGCCAGTGGCGGCCGGGCAGCAGCAGCGGCTTGCCGCCGATCTTGCCGTTGAGCTTGCCAAAGGCAATGAGCGAGCCCGAGAACGTGACTGCCCCGATGAGGATGCCAATGTAAATCTCCACCTCGTGGATGGCTTTTTCCGCACCGGTGAACGTGATGGACGTGTCCACGTAGCTGGCAAAGCCCACCAGGCAGGCAGCCAGGCCCACCAGGCTGTGCATCAGCGCCACCAGTTCAGGCATCTGCGTCATCTTGACCACTTTGGCGGCAAACAGGCCGACGCCACCGCCCAGCACCAGGGCCATGACGACCCAGCCCACGCCGTCGGGCGTGACGCGCGGGCCCAGCACCGTGGCCAGCACCGCCAGTGCCATGCCCACCATGCCAAGCAGGTTGCCCCGGCGCGAGGTTTCGGGGTTGGACAGGCCACCCAGGCTCAGGATGAACAGAATGGCCGCACCCAGGTAGGCCATGTTGGAAACGCTTTGAGACATGTTCGTGTTCCTTGTTGTTGTGGGGGCTTACTTGCGGAACATGTCCAGCATGCGGCGGGTGACGGCAAAGCCGCCAAACATGTTGATGGCGGTCAACACCAGGGCCACGAACGCCAGGCCACGAATGAGGCCGTCAGGCCGGCCATCCACGGCGGAGGTCACCCCCAGCAGGGGCGGCGCAATCTGCACCAGCGCCCCGATGGCGATGATGCTGGAGATGGCGTTGGTCACGCTCATCAGCGGCGTGTGCAGCGCGGGGGTCACGTTCCACACCACCATGTAGCCGATGAAACAGGCCAGCACAAACACCGTGAAGTGGCCCAGGAAGGCCGCCGGTGCGTAAGCGCCAATGAACCAGAACACCACTGCTGCCACCGCAAACAAAATGGCCAGCGTTTTGGTGGGCATGGGCGCGCTGCTGCCGTGCCCGTGGCCACCTTTCTTCTCGGCCACTGCGGCGGCCGGTTTGGGTGGTGGGGGCGGAGCTTGCTTGATGGGCGGTGCGGGCCAGGTGATGTCGCCGTCCTTGATGACCGTGAGGCCGCGGATGGCGTCGTCTTCCATGTTGACGTTGATGACACCGTCTTTGGTCTTGCAAAGCTCTTCGCTCAGGCGGAACAGGTTGGTGCCGTACAGCGTGGACGACTGGCGTGCCAGGCGCGAGGCCAGATCGGTGTAGCCCACGATGGTCACGCCGTGTTTCACCACGGCCTGGCCGGGTTCGGTCAGTTCGCAGTTGCCGCCCTGTTCGGCGGCCATGTCCACGATGACGCTGCCCGGCTTCATGCTCTGCACCATCTCGGCTGTGATGAGCTTGGGTGCAGGTTTGCCCGGGATCAGCGCGGTGGTGATAATGATATCGACCTCCCGCGCTTGCTGAGCATACATTTCGCGCTGCGCTTTTTGAAAGCCTTCACTCATCACTTTGGCGTAACCGCCGCCGCCCGAGCCTTCTTCTTCGTAGTCCACCTTCACGAATTCGCCGCCCAGCGACACCACCTGGTCGGCCACTTCAGCGCGGGTGTCGTTGGCCCGAACGATGGCGCCCAGGCTGGCCGCCGTGCCGATGGCGGCCAAACCGGCCACACCGGCACCGGCAATGAACACCTTGGCCGGGGGCACTTTGCCCGCAGCGGTGATCTGCCCGTTGAAGAAGCGGCCAAAGGCATTGGCGGCTTCCACCACCGCGCGGTAGCCGCTGACGCCCGCCATGGAGGTGAGCGCGTCCATCTTCTGCGCGCGGCTCAGCGTGCGAGGCAGGGCATCAATGGCCAGCACCGTGGCCTTGGCGGCAGCCAGTTGGGCCATCAGCTCGGGGTTCTGGGCGGGCCAGATGAAGCCGATCAACGTTTGGCCTGGGCGCACCAGCGCCACTTCTTCCGCGCTGGGTGGGCGAACCTTGAACACGATGTCAGCCGTGGCCCACAGCTCGGCCGCCGTGGCCACCACGGTGGCGCCTTCTGCGCGGTAGGCGTCGTCGCTGAACGAGGCGGCATCGCCCGCACCCGATTCCACCGCCACGCTGAAGCCCAGTTTGGTGAGCTTGGCCACCACCTCTGGCACCGTGGCCACGCGTTTTTCACCGGGGAAATTTTCCTTGGGTACCCCGATGCGCTGCGGGGGTGAGCTGTTTGTTTCTGTTGCCATGTTGTCTCCTACGTCACGGTGGTTTTCTTGTGCGGCTGTGAAATCGACCGAAGCCTCTGAAGTGTCAGCCAAGTGCTGATCCTGGCTTCAGTGTCACAGATTGGATCGCACTCGGGGTAAAAATTCTGAGGATAGCAATAAGCATTCCGGCCAGCGTGCTCTTATATCACTGACTGCTTATGTTTGATGGGAAGCCCATAATTCGGACCATGAACATCCGTTGGAAACCCAGTGTCACCGTGGCTGCGGTGATCGAGCACCAAGGCCGCTATTTGCTGGTGGAGGAGCACACGCCAGAGGGCTTGCGCCTGAACAACCCGGCTGGCCATCTGGAGCCTGGTGAAGGCCCGGTCCAAGGTGTGGTGCGGGAAGCGCTGGAGGAAACCGCGCGCACCTTCACCCCCCAGGCCTTGGTGGGGGTGTACCTGTCTCGTTTTCAGCGTCCGGCCTTGGCCGGAAATGAGGCGCAGGACATCACCTACCTGCGTTTTGCCTATTGCGGCACGGTGGGCGATGAAATCCCCGGTCGGGTGCTGGATGACGGCATTGTGCGGACCGTGTGGATGACGCCGGACGAGGTGCGGGCCAGCACCGCCCGCCACCGCAGCCCACTGGTGCTGCGCTGCATGGAAGACCACCTGCGCGGCCAACGCCACCCGCTGGATTTGGTGTTCACCGATCCTTCGGTGTTGCAGGTCGAATGACTTCGTTGACTGCGGGGAATGAGATTCAACTGGTCCACTGGGCCTTGTTGGCGCTGGCCGCTGTGGGCGCCGGGGCGCTGAATGCAGTGGCGGGCGGGGGCAGTTTCCTCACCTTTCCGGCACTGGTGTTCACCGGTGTGCCACCCATCGCGGCCAATGCCACCAGCGCGGTGGCGGTCAGCCCGGGTTACCTGGGCAGCGTGTGGGGCTTTCGCTCCGAATTGCAGGCGCTGGATCGGGCGCTGCTGCGCCGCGAGGCCTGGTTGTCGGCCAGCGGCGGGGTGGTGGGCGCATTGTTGTTGCTGGTGACCCCAGCCAAGTTGTTTGCAGGTCTGGTGCCCTGGCTGCTGCTGTTTGCGACTGCTTTGTTTGCGTTGGGGCCCACGCTCACCCGCTGGGCGGGCGGCCATGGTTGGACGCGTGCCCGCATGCCCGGCTTATGGCTGGTGTCGGTGTACGGCGGCTATTTCAATGGAGGTTTGGGCATTTTGCTCATGGCGCTCTACACCGTCACCGGTGAATCCCGGCTCCACACCGCCAATGCGCTGAAAAACTTCAACTCCTTTGTGTTGTCGCTGCTGTCGGTGGCTGCGTTTGCGGTGGCAGGGGCCATTGCCTGGCCGCAGGCACTCTGGATGATGGCCTGCGCCACAGTGGGCGGTGTGTGGGGCGCCCGGCTGGCGCGCAAATTGCCAGCCCAGGCGGTACGGGCGCTGGTGCTGGTGACGGGGTTGGTCATGTCAGCGGTGTTTTTTGCCCGCGCCTGAAGGCCCTCGATCGGCCACGCCTGGGGCAGCTGGGGATAATCCCGCCCCATGAGTGCAAAGCCCAAAGTTGTCGTTGGCCTGTCTGGCGGCGTGGATTCTTCCGTCAGCGCGTACCTGCTCAAACAGGCGGGGTACGAAGTCATCGGCATCTTCATGAAAAATTGGGAAGATGACGACGACAGCGAGCACTGCACCAGCCGCCAGGACTGGCTGGATGCCGCCAGCGTGGCCGATGTGATCGGCATTGACATCGAGCACGTCAACTTTGCTGCCGAATACAAAGACCGGGTGTTTGCGGAGTTTCTGCGCGAGTACCAGGCCGGGCGTACGCCCAACCCCGACATCCTGTGCAACGCAGAAATCAAGTTCAAGGCGTTTCTGGACCACGCCATGCGCCTGGGGGCCGACAAGATCGCCACTGGCCACTACGCACGGGTGCGTTGTGTGGGGGCCGATGGCACCGATCGCCCGGTGGTCGGGTCCCGCCTGGGTGACGGTCGATTCGAGTTGCTCAAAGGGTTGGATCCTTCCAAAGACCAGAGCTACTTCCTGCACCGCCTCACGCAGGCGCAGCTGGCGCAAACGCTGTTTCCGGTGGGGGAGTTGCACAAGACCGAGGTGCGTCGCATCGCTGCCGAAATTGGTTTGCCCAATGCTAAGAAGAAAGACAGCACCGGCATCTGCTTCATTGGCGAGCGGCCGTTCCGCGATTTTTTGAACCGCTACATCGCCCACGCGCCTGGCCCTATCAAAAACGACCGTGGGCACACCATCGGCAAGCACGTGGGCCTGAGCTTTTACACGCTGGGTCAGCGCCAGGGGCTGGGCATTGGCGGTGTGAAGGAAAAGGGTGCACAGCGCGGCGGTGGAGAGCACGCTCCCTGGTTTGTGGCCCGTAAAGATGTGGCCACCAACACCCTGTGGGTGGTGCAAGGTCACGATCACCCCTGGCTGCTGAATGAGGGGCTGATCGCGCAAGACCTGAGCTGGGCGTCCGGTGCTGCGCCTGGTTTGGATGCAACCGGCCCGGATGGCTTGCCCGCCCGCCGTTTGTCGGCCAAAACCCGCTACCGGCAATCCGATGCGCCTTGCTGGCTGCAAGCGGTGGCTGCCCGTGAGCCCGCGGACGCCACCAACGCCATTCGCCTGCACTTCGACGAGCCGCAATGGGCCGTCACCCCCGGGCAGTCCGCCGTGCTGTACGACGGCGATGTGTGTCTGGGCGGCGGGGTGATTGCCTGAGTTTCAGGGCGCGTCGGTTGATGTGGTGTCCGTTGGAACCTGGTTGCGCCAACCCTTCAGGGTCTGGCGCAAGGTGAGCATCTGACGGTCAAACACCTGACAGCCTCCGCACATGCGCAGGTGAAACCCCAGGCCCAGGCGTTCACCCAGCTTCAGAGGGCGGTCTTCACGGGCCACCATCAGCTCGGTGGCCTTTCGGCAGGAAATGGCGATCCATGACATGGTGCGGGCTCAATTCAAGGGGTTGCGTTGCCAAACCAGTGGACTTGCAGGCACTCGCGAAGGCGCAGGCGTGCACGGTGCAGCAACACGTACAGGTTGGTCGGACTCACGTCCAGTTCCTTACAGATTTCTTCGACCGATAGTTCCAGCCACTCGCGCATCATGAAGGCGCGGCCCTGTGCCGGGGGCAGGCGGTCGGTACATAGCTCCAGAACCTCGAACAGTTCGCGCCGTTGCAAATCCTGCTCGGGGTTGCCCCATGGCGTCAAGGGTTGGGCATGGTGGCCTTTGGCATTGAAGGGCATGTCGTCCAGCGGGTCGGCCAGCTCGTCGGGGTCCACACCCGCATCGCAAGCTTCACGGGCATGGAGCCGGAGTTGATCCAGCACCTTGTGTTTGAGGATGCCCACCAGCCAGGTGCGCCATTGCGAGCGCTGCGCGAAGGCCTGGGGCTTGGCCACGGCGGCCAGAAGCGTCTCGGACACCGCGTCCTCCGCCCAAGTCAGGTTGCGCAACTGGCGTTGCGCGAACCGCAGCAGCATGGGCCGGTGAAGGTGGAGCTGGCCGTGTTCGTCTGACGTCATGAGGCGAGTGAAAAGGGGTTTGCACCCACTGCAAACCACACGCACACATTGTGGCCGCAAAAAAAGTTGGCCCCGATGTGTAAGAACCGACCCGGTATCTCCGACTCAAGCGCAACCAGCACAAAAACCGAGCTGGTTGTTCAACGCTCAGTGTTCCATTTTTCAAGGAGATTTCCATGGACAAACGTACCCTCGTCGCTCTCACCGCTGCTTCCATGCTGGGCATGGGCCTGGCTGCCGCCCCGGCAATTGCCCAGGAAAAAGAAAAGTGCTTTGGCATTGTGAAGGCCGGCCAGAACGACTGCGCCAACCTGGCAGGTACTCATTCCTGCGCCGGTCAGGCCAAGAAAGACATGGACCCCGGCGAATGGAAATTTGTGGCCAAAGGCACCTGCAAGCAGGCTGGCGGCATGGGGGCCGACGAAGCCAAGGCCATGGCCAAAAAAGGTTGATGACCATGGTCGGGCTCGGTTGGCGCCACCCCCATTACGCACAGGTGCTGGCCGAGCGGCCGCGCCTGGCGTTTTTGGAGGTGCACAGCGAAAACTTCTTTGCAGCGGGTGGCGCCGTGGCCGAGGTGCTGCGCCGGGGGCGCGAGGCCTGCGCCATCAGCCTGCATGGTGTGGGCTTGTCGCTGGGGTCTGCCGCAGGGTTGGACCCCTGGCACCTGGATCAACTGGCGCAATTGGTGGCGCGCATCGACCCGGTGCGCGTCAGCGACCATGCCAGCTTTGCCCGTGCGCCCCTGGAGGGTGCAGACATGGTCCATGCCGCCGACTTGTTGCCCGTTCCCTGGACGCACGAGGCGCTGCAGGTGATGTGCGCCAATGTGCAACAGGTGCAAGACCGGCTGAAACGGCCCATTGCCGTTGAGAACCTCTCGGCCTACGTGCAGTGGCCAGAGGGCGATTGGAGCGAGCCCGACTTTCTCACCCAACTGGCCCGCCGCAGCGGTTGCCAGTTGCTGGTGGATGTGAACAACCTCATGGTCAACGCCCTCAATGCCCATGGCGCTCCAACGCCAGACGACGTGGCTGCGCAACCCGCGTTGCAGGCTGCCCTGCATGCCGACTGCACCCGCTGGCTGGATGCCCTGGGGGCCGATGTGACCGTGGCCGAGCTGCATGTGGCGGGCCATGTGCATGCCGGCGACATCGTCATTGACGACCACGGCAGCGGCACCAGCCAGGCGGTGTGGGCGGTGTACCAACATGCCGTGAGCCGCTGGGGGGCGGTGCCCACCCTGGTGGAGTGGGACACCGATGTGCCTGCGTTGGATGTGTTGTTGGCGGAGGTGGATTGCGCACGGCAGTTGCAGCAAGAAAGTCTGCATCGCCGTCAGTCACCCGCACGGAACTCAATGCTGGAGGCTGCATGAGCACCGCCACCCGCACACTTCTGGCACAGCAGCAGGCGCTTCTGGGTGCGATGTGGTCGCACCCCGTTGAGGTGCTGGAATGCAAAAAAACAAGAGCACACTTTGAACGTGAATCATGCGGCAGAGGTCTTTTGGCTTATCAATCCAATGCCAGAATGCTCGCGGAGCGGGTGCTGGCTGCTGCGTACCCGGTGGTCACCGCCGTGCTCAGCCCGGACAGCATGGGGCAACTGGCCCGCGCGCTGTGGCAGGCCAAGCCTCCCACCTGTGGCGACCTCGCCCATTGGGGCGAACACCTGCCGGACTTTGTGGCAGGCAGTGCGCAGTTGGCCAACTTGCCCTGGCTGGCCGATCTGGCCCGCCTGGAGTGGGCGTTGCACGCCGCTGAGTCCGCTCCAGACGTGGCGCACGACGCGGCCAGCTTGAACCTGCTGGCGCAAGCCGACCCTGCCGAACTCGGTTTGCGCCTGGCCGCTGCTACCCAGGTATTGCCCTTGAATTGGAGCGTCTACCCCATCTGGCGCGCCCACCAGGCGCACGGGGTCGAGGCGCAGCAGCAAGCGCTTCAGTGCCTGGGTTCGGATGCCAGCCATTGGGCACAACCCATCCCTGTGCATGTGCTGGTGTGGCGACCCATTCACCAAGTGCGTTGCCGACCCTTGGCAGCGCCGGAAGTGCCGTTTATTCAGCAATTGCTTCAGGGGCAAAACCTACTGGCTGCGCTGGAGCTGGCAGACCCGGATCTGGCACGTTGGCTGCCCGTTGCGGTGGTTGATGGCTTGGTGGCTGGCGTGGTCCATCTCCCACCCATTGGTCTGAAAGGAAACCCGACATGACAAACCCATTTTTTGCCCACGCACCGGAAACCACCGTTGCGCAACACCATGACGCCAGCCGCTGGGCGACGTACCGGCATCTGACCCACTGGGCCGCGACCCAGCTCAACCGGCTGCAACCCATGTTGGCCTTTGGTGCGCGGCTATTTGTGGGGCAGGTGTTTTTTCTGGCAGGGCTGACCAAGCTGCGCGACTGGAGCAGCACGCTGGACCTGTTTGCCTATGAATACCAGGTTCCCTTGTTGCCACCACCCGTGGCCGCCGTGCTGGGCACCGGGGCCGAGTTGGTGTTGCCGGTGTTGCTGGTGCTGGGGTTGGGTGGCCGCCTGGCCGCGCTGGGCCTGTTTGCGGTCAATGGGGTGGCGGTACTCAGCCTGCCCGACATGCCCGAGGCCGCTTTCCAACTCCACCTGTTCTGGGGCTCGCTGCTGGCAGGGCTGGTGGCGTGGGGGCCAGGGTGTTGGTCGGTGGATCAATGGCTGGAGCGACGCTTCGCGGCTTGAGCGAAGGCGAAAGTAAAAAGGCCCGCTTCCTCTCGGAAGACGGGCCTGCAATCAACAAAAATACGACAAGGTACCGGTTAGAACGGAATGTCGTCGTCCATGTCGTCAAACCCGCTGGACGACTTTTGAGGTGCCGCTGGTGCAGGGGCCTGGCGAGGGGCGCCACCGCCGTAACCGCCCTGCCCTTGGCCACCGCGTGGGGCCATGCCGCTGCCTTGGGGTGCAGGGCGGCGTGCTGGCGGTGGTGGGGCGTCGTAGCCGCCTTCGTCACCACCACCCATGTTGCCGCCGCCCATGCCTTCGCGGCCGCCCAGCAGTTGCAGTTCGGTGGCAATGATGTCCACGGTGTTGCGTTCCTGGCCATCCTGGCCGGTGTATTTGCCGTACTTCAGGCGGCCTTCCACGTAAATGGGGCGTCCCTTTTTCACGTATTCCCCGGCAATTTCCGCCAGACGATCGTAGAAGGTGACGCGGTGCCACTGCGTGTCCTCAATGGACTCGCCGCTATTGCGGTCTTTGCGGCGGCTGGTGGTGGCAATGCTCACGTTGGCCACGGCCTGGCCAGATGGCAAGTAGCGGATTTCCGGGTCGCGCCCGCAGTTGCCGATGAGAATGACTTTGTTGACCGATGCCATGAGTGCCTGCCAGTGAGTGGGTGCTTGAAAAGGTGAGTCGACGCATTTTGCATGAACGCGTCCGCCCGGCATGGGGCGCGGCATTTGCCGGCCAAAGAGGGTGAATGCGGGCGGGGTTCAGTGGCGGGCTGGCCCGGGTGGCGGAACCGGTTGGAGCCAACCGAGTACCAGCCACCCCCCTGCCAGCGCCAGGCAACCGGCAAACAGCGCGGGGGAGCCCATCCACTTCACTAGCCAACCGCCCAGCGCGCCACCCACAAAAAAGCCCACCGATTGCAAGGTGTTGTACATGCCCAGCGCGGCACCCCGGGCATGGGTGGGTGCCAGGCGCGACACCAGGCTGGGCTGGCTGGCTTCCATGATGTTGAACGCCACAAAAAACAAAAACAGCAACCCGGCCAGCGGGGCCAGCTTCACCGTCCCCAGCGAATGCCACATGAACCCGGCCTGCACCACCACCAGCAACAGCACCGCTGCGCGCAGCACCCACTTCAAGTGGCCGCGGCGCTCCAGCGCAAACAGGCCACCCATCAGCACGAACGACAAGCCCACCGCAGGCAAATACACCTGCCAGTGCGCAGGCTGGGGCAAGCCGGCGGTGGTCAGCAGCGCGGGCACCGCCATCCACATGGCCACCTGAATGGTGTGCAGGGCAAACACCCCCAGGTACAGCCGCCACAGGTGGGGGTGCACGGCCACATCACGCAACCTGCCGCGGGCTGCTCCGCTCGCGGGAGTCAACGTGGGTTCGGCAGGCGTCCACCATTTGACGGCTGCCATGCCCGCCAGGGCCAGCACAGCCGTCAGGCCAAACACCCCCGAAAGTCCCACAGCCGCTGTCAAGGGGGGCGACACCATCAGCGAAAGTGCAAATGTCAAGCCAATGCTGGCGCCCACCAGGGCCATGCCTTTGGTGCGGACTTCGTCCCGCGTCTGGTCGGCCAACAACGCGGTGATGGCGGCCGACATGGCGCCGGAGCCCTGGATGATTCGGCCCACCATCAGCCAGTGGACCGAAGGTGCCCAGGCCGCCACCAGGCTGCCCGCCGCAAACAGGGCCAGGCCCAGATAAATGATGGGTTTGCGCCCCCAGCGGTCGCTGGCCAGGCCCAGGGGGATTTGCATGAACGCCTGGGTCAGGCCGTAGGCCCCCATGGCCAGGCCCACCAGGGCTGCGTCATCTCCGCCGGGGTATTGGCGCGCTTCCAGCATGAACACCGGCAGCACCAGAAACAGCCCCAGCATGCGCAACGCAAACACGGCGGCCAGCGAAAAGCTGGCGCGGCGTTCGAGCGGCGTCATGAGAACGGGGGCGGTGGCGGGGGAGTCAGCAGCGGTCACGGAAGCTTGAAGGGGCGGTCGGGCGGATGCGCAGAACCCCCGATTGTCGGCCATCCGTGGCCGAGTTGGCGGTGGCGGCCGATAATGCCCGGTTGCCCAAAACCAACGTGCCCCACGTGTCAGCCCCATGCCAAATCCCAACGACGACGCGACTTACCTGGCCACTGCCTTGCGCCAGCAACGCATCAGCGTGCGCGGAGCGCGTACCCATAACCTGAAGAACATCGACCTCGATATTCCGCGCGACAAGTTGGTGGTCATCACCGGCTTGTCGGGTTCGGGCAAAAGCAGTCTGGCTTTTGACACCTTGTATGCCGAAGGCCAGCGCCGCTATGTGGAGAGCCTGAGCGCCTACGCCCGGCAGTTCTTGCAACTGATGGACAAGCCCGATGTGGACCTGATTGAAGGCCTTTCCCCCGCCATCAGCATCGAGCAGAAGGCCACCAGCCACAACCCACGCTCCACCGTGGGCACGGTGACCGAAATCCACGATTACCTGCGCCTGTTGTTTGCCCGCGCAGGCACACCGCACTGCCCCGAGCACGGCCAGCCCCTGGCCGCCATGAGCGTGAGCCAGATGGTGGACACGGTGATGGGCTGGGCCGGGGGCAGCGCAGGCGCCAGCGACGCCAAGCGTGGGGGCCCCAAGATCATGGTGTTGGCGCCCATTGCCCGTGAGAAGAAGGGCGAGTTCCACGACACCTTCGACGCGCTCATCGCCCAGGGCTATGTGCGCTTTCGCATCAACGGCCAGGTGGTGGAGGGTCACGAGCTGCCAGAGCTGGACAAGAACCACAAGCACGACATTGATGTGGTGGTGGATCGCCTCAAGGTGCGGGCCACGCCTCCGGCCGATGCCCCCACCGATGACGAAGACACCAAGGCCTACTTGGCCCAACGCCAGCGGCTGGCTGAAAGCTTTGAGGCCGCGCTGCGTCTGGCCGATGGCCGTGCGTTGGTGCTGGACTTGGATGAGGCCGAAGAGCTATCAAAAAAAATAGCTGAAACAAGCCGTCAATCAAATGGTGAAAGGCTTTTTTCTTCCAAATTTTCCTGCCCGGTGTGCAGCTACTCGCTGGCCGAACTGGAGCCGCGCCTGTTCTCGTTCAACTCACCGCAGGGCGCTTGCCCGTGCTGCGCGGGTTTGGGGCATACCGAGGTGTTTGACCCGGAGCGCATCGTCGCCTTTCCCACGCTGAGTCTGGCCAGCGGAGCCATCAAGGGTTGGGACCGGCGCAACGGTTACTACTTCGCCATGATCGAAAGTCTGGCCGCCCACTTTGGTTTCGACCCCGAGGCGGCCTGGGAAACCCTGCCGGAGCGCGCCCGCCAGGCGTTGCTGTATGGCTCGGGCGACGAGGCGGTGGCCTTCCAGTACGTGATCGACTCTGGCGCGGGCAAGGGCAAAAAAGTCACCAAAGAGCACCCCTTTGAGGGCATCGTCCACAACTTCGAGCGCCGCTACCGCGAGACCGACAGCGCCAACGTGCGCGAAGAATTGGGCCGCTACCGCGCCACCCAGCCCTGCCCGGAATGCGGTGGTTCACGTTTGCGCAAAGAAGCCCGCCATGTGTTTGTGGGCGAGGGTGAGCAACAGCGCGCCATTTTCGACGTGAGCCATGTCACCCTGGGCGAGGCGCTGGCCTACTTCAGCGCCCTGACGCTCAGCGGCGCCAAGGGCGACATTGCGGCCAAGGTGGTGTACGAAATCCGCCAGCGGCTGAAGTTTTTGAACGACGTGGGGCTGAACTACCTCAGCCTGGAACGCAGTGCCGAAACCCTGTCGGGCGGTGAAAGCCAGCGCATCCGTCTGGCCAGCCAGATCGGCGCGGGCCTGACCGGCGTGATGTACGTGCTGGACGAACCCAGCATCGGCCTGCACCAGCGCGACAACGACCGCCTGATTGCCACGCTGCAGCACCTGCGAGACTTGGGCAACACCGTGTTGGTGGTGGAGCACGACGAAGACATGATCCGCACCGCCGACCATGTGATCGACATGGGCCCCGGCGCCGGCGTGCATGGCGGGCGCATCATGGCTCAGGGCACCCCTGACCAGGTGGCGGCCTCGCCCGACTCACCCACCGGCCAGTACCTGAATGGCACCCGCAAAATTGCCGTACCCACCGAGCGCCATGCCCCGTGGGACTGGGTGACCGTGGCGGGGGCCAGCGGCCACAACCTGAAAAACGTGACCGTGCCCTTCCCGGTGGGCCTGCTGACCTGCGTGACCGGCGTCAGCGGCTCGGGCAAAAGCACGCTGGTCAACGACACGCTGTACACCGCCGTGTCCAAACACCTGTATCGCAGCCACGAAGAACCCGCGCCGCATGACGAAATTCAAGGGCTGGAGCATTTCGACAAGGTCATCAACGTCGACCAAAGCCCCATTGGTCGCACGCCGCGCAGCAACCCGGCCACCTACACCGGGGTGTTCACCGCCATCCGCGAGCTGATGGCCGAAACCAACACCGCCAAAGAGCGCGGCTACGGCCCTGGGCGCTTCAGCTTCAACGTGGCGCAGGGCAGCGGCGGCGGGCGTTGCGAGGCCTGCCAGGGCGACGGCGTGGTGAAGGTGGAAATGCACTTCCTGCCCGATGTGTACGTGCCCTGCGACGTGTGCCACGGCCAGCGTTACAACCGCGAAACGCTGGAGGTGCTGTACAAGGGCAAAAACATCGCCCAGGTGCTGCACATGACGGTGGCCGAGGCGGCCGAATTCTTCAGCGCGGTGCCCAGCATCCACCGCAAGCTGCAAACCCTGCTGGACGTGGGCCTGAGTTACATCCGCCTGGGGCAAAGCGCCACCACCCTCTCAGGTGGCGAAGCCCAGCGCGTGAAGCTGGCGCTGGAACTGAGCAAGCGTGACACCGGCCGCACGCTGTACATATTGGACGAACCCACCACCGGCCTGCACTTTGCCGACATCGAACTGCTGCTCAAGGTGCTGCACCAGTTGCGCGACGCGGGCAACACGCTGGTGGTGATCGAGCACAACCTGGACGTCATCAAAACCGCCGACTGGCTGATTGACATGGGGCCGGAAGGTGGAGCCGGGGGCGGGACACTGGTGGCGGCCGGCACGCCGGAGGATGTGGCGGCCTGCGAGGCGAGTTTTACGGGGCGGTATTTGCAGCGGTATTTGCGTCAGTAACGAGCGAGGTGCTGGTTTTTTTCAGTCCAGTTTCATGGCACGGGCAAACCGCACCACCGTCACCCCCGCACGCGCCTGACGCACCGACGGCATGACCAGCACGCAGCCGTCGTGCGGCGTGACCACGGGGTCGCCGAGGCCAGGGCCGTCGTGGTGGCCAATGACGGTGCCTGCGTTGGCAAACACCTCCAGCCCCTGGTAGGGCGCCACAAAGCAAAAGCGTTCGCTGCGGGCCACGGCAGCGCCCGTCACCGTCAGGGCGGTTTGCGTGGGCGCATCGATCATGCGCCAGCCGGGCAGTTGCCTGTCTGCTTCATCGGCACCCAGCGTGCCCGCTGCCACCAGAAACCGCAGGCACAGGTCGTGCGCCACGTCGCGGCTGCTCAGGTCGCCATGAAAGCCGCATTCAATCAGCAGGGAGCGGGTGTCGGGCGCTTGGTTGTCGGGCAGGCCAAACCGGCCAAAGTCGCGCATGCGCACGCCATCCTGGTGGCCCGCATCCACCACCACATGGGCCGGGTTGCCCAACGCTTTGGCCAGTGCCTGGTTGCGCGGGTGCAGGCCCGTCAGCAACAAAGGGGCGGCGCGCTCGTGCATGCTGTGCAGGTCCAACAGCCAGTCGGCCTGTTGCACAAAGGGGCGCAGCGCGGCGGCGCGGCGGCGCTCTTGGGTGCTGGGGGTGGCCAGGCGCTCGGGGCTCCACTGGCGGTTCAGGTCCTCGTCCACGAAGCGCGAGGCGTCGTGGTGCGCGGGGTCAAACCGGTCAAAGGCGGCCAGGTTGCAAAAAGCCAGCGTCAGGCTGCCCTGGCTGGGCCGCACCCCGGCTTGCAGCAGCCCGAGCAGGGCCCAGGCCCCGCACAGCTCGTTGCCGTGCACCAGGGCGCTGACCATCACATGCCGGCCGGGTTGCCCCGAGTCAAACCGCCACACGCCTTCGGTGCCGGTGTTGCCTTGGCGCCAAGTGCCCAGGTCGGGGCAGCCCAGTGTGAAGCTGAGGGGGGCTGCAGAGGAGGGTGTGGCGTGGGTGCTCATTCTTTGATGCCTGCAAAGTCCACGATTTTTTTGTATTTGGCGGTTTCGTCGGCCAAAAACTTCGGCATGTCCACATTCAGCGGGGCAATGGCGGAGCCCGAGTCCTCCAGCTTTTTGCGCAGCTCGGGGGATTGCAGCGAGTCGGCCAATGCTTTCTTCAGCTTGGCTGCCACGGGCTCGGGCAGCTTGGCAGGGGCCATCAGCGCAAACCAGCTGGCGATGTCGATGTTTTTCAGGGCCGGGTGTTCGGCCAGTGCGGGCACATCGGGGGTGGCGGCGGCGCGTTTGCGCTCGGTGGTGCCCAGGGCCACCACCTTGCCAGCCTTGATTTGCGGCAACCCGCTGGAAAGCACATAAACCCCGAACTCCAGGTTGTTGCCCAGCAGGTCGTTGGTGAGTGGGGCCACGCCCCGGTAGGGGATGTGCACCATGAACATGTTGCCCTGGTCCTTCACCATTTCACCGGCCAGGTGCAGCGCGGTGCCCACGCCCGAGCTGCCGTAGCTGAACTTGCCCGGGTTGGCTTTGACGGTTTTCAGGAATTCGTCGAGGTTTTTGACCCCGGTTTTGGGCGAGGCCACCAGCACCATGGGCTGCGAGGCAATCAGGCCCAGAGGGGTGAAATCCTTGGCCTCGTACTTGACCGAGGCGGGGGCCACCAGTCGTTTGATGGCAATTTCGTTGTTGGCGCCCACCAACAGGGTGTAGCCGTCGGGGGCGGCGCTGGCCACTTTTTGCGCGCCAATGGCACCGCCTGCCCCGCCCAGGTTTTCAATGACCACGGGCACGCCCAGCCTTTTCGCCAGCTCGGCGCCCAGCACGCGCCCAGTGAGGTCGGTGCTGCCGCCGGGGGGGTAGCCCACCACGATGGTGATGGGTTTGCTGGGGTAGCTGTCGGTTTGCGCCAGCGCGGGCAGGGCGGTCAGTCCGGCCGCGGTGGCCAACAGGCCCAGGCAGCCCATGCGGCGCAGCGTGCTGATGGGACGAAGGGGGCGGGGTGTGTGCATGGAGGCCTTTCGTTGCAGGGGGTGGGGGGCGTGGCGTTCAGCCTCATTGTGTGCAAGCCCCTGGGTGGGTTTGTGCCGTTTCGGCACGGTGCTGTGCTGTTTGCGCCCAGTGCTGTCCCCCGCTGGCGCTCAGGCCATGGCGGGGGTGGTTTGCCAAACGGCCTCGGCCAGTGGGCTCAAGGGGCGCTTGGCGCGGTACAAGCGCACTTCAAAGTCCACCGCCAGTGCCTCGGTGCCCAGCACGCACAGCTGGCCTGCGCGACAGGCAGCCCCGGCCAGCGACCAAGGCAACCAGGCCACGCCCAGGCCTTGCAGGGCGTATTCGAGCAGGGCGTCGGCGGAATCGCAGTCCACCACGCGGCGCAGCCGGGGGGTTTGGGGATGGTTGGCCAGGTGGTCGCTCAGCAGCCTGCCCAGCGCCAGGGTGTTGGCGTAGGCCAGCCAGGGCAGCGGGTCGCCGGGGGTGGCGGGGTTCCACCGGTGGGTGGGTTGGCCCAGTGCGTCGCAGCGGGTCAGGGGCACCAGCCGGTCTTGCGCCAGCGTGCGGTGGCTGTACTGGCGGGCGTTCAGCCGCACAGACAGCAGGGGGTGGTGGTAGGCCAGCATGAAGTCGGCCTCTTCCCGTTCCAGCATCAGCTGGGTTTCGCCCAACGACCGGGTGCGCACCACCAGCTCGCCCTGGGCCGAGTCCAGCAGGGGTTGCAGTTGGCGCAGCCAGTCGGCCACCAGGGTGCGCGCCAGGGTGCGGCCTGTGGCCAGGGTCACGGTGCGTTGCTGGCGCCCTGCCGCGCCTTGCAAGGCGTCGCGGGCGTGGGCAAAAGCCTGGGTGGTTTGTTGTGCGTGTTCCAGCAGGCTTTGGCCGGCGGCGGTGAGTTGCACGGGGCTGCTGCCCCGCTCCAGCAAGGGGGTGCCAGCCCAGTCTTCCAGCGCCTTGATGCGGCGGCCAAACGCGGGGTGGGTGACGTGCCGCAGCTCTGCCGCGCGGCTGAAGCTGCGGGTGTGGGCCAAAGCCACAAAGTCTTCCAGCCACTTCAGCTGCATGGCGGAGGGGGTGACGGGGATGGGGTGAGGGCCGAAATTTGAAGCAATTTCTGGCCTTTTCGCTTGATTTGTGTAACTTGTTTGCTATGCCTTTGAGGCGTTCAGCAGTTCGCGCGTGCGAATGGCTTCGGCGCGTGCCGCCTCGGCAAAGTTGGCCCCGCTGCTGGCATACAGGATGGCGCGCGAGGAGTTGACGGAAATCAGTCCATCGCACGACCCGGCTTTTGCCGTGAGGCCTGCCTGCACCGTGGCTTTGGCGTCGCCCCCCTGCGCGCCCACGCCGGGAATCAGCAGGGGCAGGGTGGGGGCAATTTCGCGCACGCGGGCAATTTCAGCCGGGTAGGTGGCGCCCACCACCAGGCCCAGTTGGCCGTTCACGTTCCAGGGGCCTTGGGCCAGGCGGGCAATGTGTTCGTACAGCAGGGGCTGGCCGTCCACGCTGGTCAGGCGCTGGCTTTGCAGGTCGTCGCCGCCGGGGTTGGAGGTGCGGCACAGCAGGTAGGCGCCTTTGCCTTCGTACTTCAAATAGGGCAGCACCGAGTCAAAGCCCATGAAGGGCGACAGCGTGACGCAGTCGGCCTGGTAGCGCTCGAAGGCTTCTTTGGCGTACTGCTCGGCGGTGGAGCCGATGTCGCCACGCTTGGCGTCCAGAATCACCGGCACCTGCGGGGCCACGCGGCGCATGTGGGCCATCAGCTTTTCCAGCTGGTCTTCGGCACGGTGGGCGGCGAAGTAGGCGATTTGCGGTTTGAAGGCCATGGCCTGGTCGGCGGTGGCATCCACGATGGCCGCGCAGAAATCAAAAATTTTGCTGGCATCGCCCTTCCATGCGCCGGGAAAGCGGCTGGGTTCGGGGTCCAGGCCCACGCACAGCAGGCTGTTGTTCAGTGTGCGGGCATGGCCCAGCTGGTCGATGAAGTTCATGGCCGAATTTTAGGAAGCGATGTGGTTGGGTGGCAGGGCAGCCGCCGCGCGTTCCGCCAGTGGGTTGTGACCCAGGTGTGCCATGGCCAGGCACAGATCGGCCCAGACCTTGCCTTTTTCCACCGGGTTGCGCAGCAGGTAGGCCGGGTGGTAGCTGACCACCAGAGGGCGGTTGTTGACGGTGTACACCTGCCCGCGCAGGCGGCCCAGGGGTTGCTTGTCCACATCGGGCACGGTGTCTTGCAGCAAGGCTTGTGCGGCAAAGCGGCCCAGGGCCAGCAGCATGTCGGGTTGCACCAGTTCGATCTGACGTTGCAGGTAGGGCAGGCAGTGTGCGATTTCGTCGGGCTCCGGGTTTCGGTTGCGCGGCGGGCGGCACTTGATGACGTTGGCGATGTAGACGTGGTCGTCCCGGTTGAGGCCCATGGCGGCCAGCATGGCGTCCAGCAGCTGACCGGCGGGGCCCACAAACGGCAGTCCTTGCTTGTCTTCCTGTTCGCCGGGGGCTTCGCCCACGATCATCCAGCGGGCGTTGCGGTGACCCATGCCGGGCACGGCCTGCTGGCGGCCTTGGCAGAGGTTGCAGGCCTGGCAAGTGTGGATGCGTGCGGTCAGATCATTCCAATCTGCAGAGGCAACGAGTGAATTTTTTTGATGAATAAAAACCGGTTGATCGCTTGTTTTTATTGTTTTATTTGCTATTGAATTTTCTGATCCTTGGGCAGATTTCAATGCGGTGGGTGGCGTGGGTTGGACGGCTGCCCCGACTGCGGGTTGGGCGGCGGCGGGGGCAAGGGGCTGAAGGGTGGGTTGCGCAGCGGGCTCCGGCCACCAGTCCCGAATGCCCATGGCCTCCAGCATGGCGCGTTGGCGGGCGTCCAGGCTGAGGCTGTGCAGGGCGTTGGCGGGGTCTGTCATGGCGCAGTGAATGGCTGGGCGGGTGGAGTGGATGGGGTGCTGGGCTCTGCCAATGGGCTGCGGGTGAGATCAAGGTTCATCAGCAGCGCATCTTCCCGCTGCCCGTGTCCAGCTGGATAGTAGCCTTTGCGCCGTCCCACGGTTTGAAAGCCAACCTGCCGGTACAGCGCCTGCGCGGGCTCGTTGCTGGCCCTGACTTCCAGCCACAGGCTGTGCGCCTTGCGGGCCACGCTGTGCACGGCCAGGGTTTGCAGCAGCACCTTGGCCCAGCCTTGGCGGCGGTGTTCCGGCGCCACCACCAGGTTCAGCAGGTGCACTTCGTCCACCACATGCATGGCCACCCAGTAGCCCAGCAGCATGCGCCCGCTGGCGGTGCGTTGCAACGGTGCGTCCTGCGGCAAAACGGGGGTGGTGAGCAGCTGCGCGGGGTAGCCAGACTTCAGGGAGTCGTTGAAGTGTCCGATGGTCCAAGGGTGGGTGTAGGCGCGTTTTTCGGTGTCGGCCACCAGGAGCAAATCGGCCTCGGTCAGCGCTTCCAGGTGCAACACGCGCTGGGCGGGCGGGACGTGGTTCATGCGGATCGGGCTTCGCTGCGCTCGGCCGTGGTTTGGGCCACCTTGTCGCGCACATACAGTGGTTGGGCATGGGCAGCGGGTACGGCCAACCCTTGCAGCAGCAGGTGAGGAGCGAGTCGCAGCAGGGCATGGGCGGTGGGCCAGGCTTCCTGCTGCGGCCATGGTGCGCCGTTGGTCGGGTCTGACAGGAAGGGCGAAACCAGTTCTGCCGCATTGCCTGCGCACAGACGGTGGGCGGTGACCGGCCAGTCCTTCAACAGGCTGGGCAATTGACTCGGTGCGGCCAGCCAGGGGCCGGCCAGGTGCTGCGCCACCGGTTGAGCCGGGTCGTCAAACCGGTACAGGGCGGCGTACACCTCGCCCATGCGGGCATCCAGTACCGCCAGCACCCATAGCGGGGCTGGGTCGGCCTGTGCGTCTGGCGCGGCGTGCATGGCTGGCGCCCGCAGGTGCCGGGCTTCTTCGGCCACGGCCAGCAAGGTGGCTATGGGCAGCACGGGTAACCCGTTCGGGTGCCGTTCGGTACGTACCCCGTAGGCCAGACCTTGCACCACGGCGGTGGCGGTGCGCAAGCCGGTGAATGCGCCGGGGCCACGGCCAAATACCAGGGCATCCAAGTCTGGCAAGGTCCAGTGTTGTGCGTTCAGCAACGCTTGGATGGTGGGTAGCAAACGGGCCGATGCCTGCGCACCCCCTTCGCCGGTCTGACCCGCCTGCACATCAGCCCCCAGGCCCAGTGCCACAAAGGTGTGGTGCGTGCTGGTGTCCAAGGCCAGCAAACGGGGTGGGTTGGGGTGGCCATCTGGGTCGATACTTGGCGTCTTCTGAGCTGCAGACAACCCCTGAACAATGTGTGATTCCATAACCGCGAATGCTAGCGGTGCCATCAGTCCCTTAAACAAGCCGTTCGGTCACGCAATGGGCAACCCCGGCGTTTGCACAGCCGCAACCCCTGCGGCGTTCTCCTGTGTGCGGACGCTGCTGGCATGGGTCTCCATGGTCTGTATGGCATGGATGGGGGTGGGTGCGCCCGGTTTGAGTCACGCTGCCACGGCGGGCAAACCGTCCAGTGCGGTGGTGTCAGCGTCTCTTCCAGCGACGGTGCAGCAGGCATTGGCCAAAGCCAAGTTGCCCGCCAGTGCGTTGGCTGTTGCGGTCATGCCCCTGGAGGCCGAGGCCACCGCCCATGCCCAGCGTCAGCCTGGCAATGCACCCTCTGGAGCGGCTCCTCAGGGGTGGCGACATGGTGCCGACCAGCCGGTCAACCCCGCCTCGGTCATGAAGTTGGTCACCACCTATGCGGCGCTGGATTTGCTGGGCCCGCAGTTTGTGTGGCACACCCGTTTTTGGGCGGATGGCCTGGTGCAGGGCGGGCTGCTGCGTGGCAACCTGCATGTGCAAGGGGGTGGGGACCCCAAGTTTGTGATGGAGCGCATCACCGACGCGCTGGCCCAAGTGCGGGCCGCGGGTGTCACCGCCATTCATGGTGACCTGGTGCTGGACCAATCGCTGTTCCAGTTGCCGCGAACCGACCCTGGCGGCTTCGACGGCGAGCGGCTGCGCCCCTACAACGCCAAGCCCGAGGCGCTGCTGGTCAATTTCAAATCGGTCATTCTTCAGTTTGAACCCGATGTGGCCAAAGGCGTGGCCCGCGTGCAGTACGAGCCGCCTCTGGCTGGTGTGGTGGTGGATGCCACCGTTCCGCTGGATGCTTCGCCCTGTGCCGACTGGCGCAGCCGTTTGGCCGCCCGGTTCGATGCGCCCGATGCCATTCGCTTCACCGGCAGCTTTCCCCAAAAATGCGGCCCCCAAACCTGGCCGGTGGCCTATGTGGAGCCCGATGCTTATGCGGCCCGTGCACTCGAAGGCTTGTGGCGCAGTGGCGGAGGTGCCTTGACCGGGCAGGTGCGGCTGGGTCCAGTGCCTGCCACGGCCAAGCTGTTGGTCAATGCGCCGTCGCTACCGCTGGCCGACATCGTCCAGGACGTGAACAAGTTCAGCAACAACGTCATGGCACAGCAGGTGTTTCTGACGCTGGGGCTGTTGCCGCCAACGGTCCCCGCGTCGGGGTCTGCTGTTTCTTTGCCGCTGCCCGCCGTTGCAGAGTCCCTGCGGGAGTTGGTGGGCCCAACCAACTTCGAGCGGTCCCGTAGCCGGGTGGGGCAATGGTGGCAGCAGCGACTGGGCGCGCAAGCGCCTGCTCCGGTGCTGGACAACGGCTCGGGCCTGTCACGCGAAGAACGCATCACGCCCGATGCCTTGGTGGCCCTGTTGCGCGATGCGGCCCGCCACCCGCTGGCGGGTCCGGTGCTGATGCAATCGTTGCCCATTGCGGGTGTGGATGGCACCGCCCGCCGCATGGGTGAACGGGGGGTGTTGCAACAGGCTGTGGGGCAGGCCCGCATCAAAACCGGCTCGCTGCGCGATGTGGCCTCTGTGGCCGGGTATGTGCAAAGCCGCAGTGGGCGGCCATGGGCGGTGGCGGCCATCATTCACCATCCGCAGGCTCAACAGTCCCGCGCGGTGTTGGATGCTGTGTTGGAATGGACCGCTTCGCAAAAGGATTGACATGCAATGGACCGACTGGGCGGGCTATGCTGCCGCCACGCTCACCACCGTGAGCTTTGTGCCGCAGGCTTGGCTCACCTTCAAAACCAAAGACGTGAGCGGCATTTCCTTGGGCATGTACAGCGTGTTCACGGTGGGGGTGGCCCTTTGGCTGGTGTACGGATTGCTGCTGCAAGCCTGGCCGGTGGTGGCGGCCAATGCGGTCACGCTGGCGTTGGCCAGTGGCATTCTGGGCATGAAGCTGCGCTACCGGTGAGGCTGTCTTTCGGGGGGTGGTGATAACCCTCTGGCAAATGTTGCTGGCACAGGCTTAGGATGCTTTTGGTAAAGCGAACGAGCGTTCTTTTCTTGGAGGATGAAGCATGACAAATTTTGGTCGTTTTCAACGCCGTGTGCAGTGGAGTGCGTTGGCGGTTGCGGCTGCATTGACGTTGGTGGCCTGCGGTGGAGGGGACACGGTCACCGCACCCAAAACCACTGCTGTTCGAGTGGCTGGTGACAGCTTGGCCGATAGCGGCACCTTCGGGCTGAAGTTCACTGTCCAAGGCCCCCCTGGGCAGCCCTTTGCCATTTGGACTGATGTCATTGCCCAAGGTGTGAAGGCACCTGCACTGTGCGCCCGTTATACCGCCAATGCGTCGGGTTTGCCTGTATTGAATCCGGCGGCTACCACCTGCACCAGCCATGGCGTGGGCGGTGCCAACATCAATCCTTCCGGATCTGCTCTGGATGCCACGCCCTACTCCATTCCGCAGCAGCTGAAAGATCTGGCTGCTGCTGGCAGCTATGGGGTCGAAGAACTGTTGCTGGTGGATGGTGGTGGTAACGATGCGGCCGATTTGATTACTGCCTTCCTCAAGGTCAGTCCAGGTGCGACGTCCGATGGAGGTGCATCTTTGGTGGCGTTGCTGGGTGAGGTGTTGTCTCCCACCCAAATTGCTACAGCGGTCGCAGGTGGGCAGACCGGCCTGCTGAATGGCAGCGGGCAATACATGGTGGCATTGGCCAACATGCTGGCCGATGCCATCAACACCCAGGCGCTGGACAAAGGTGCCAAGCGGGTGGTGGTGGTGAATGTGCCCAACATCAATCTCACTCCCCGGTTCAAGACCCTGTTGACTGCCGTGGCGGCGCTGGCTGGAGGAGGGGCGACGGGTCAAGCGCAAGCGGATTTGATGGCCACGGTGTCGGACGGATGGGTCAAAACCTTCAATGCCCAGCTGGCCAGTCGGTTCAATGGCGAGTCCAGGGTGGCGGTGGTGGATTTCTACACCGCCTTCGACCAATGGGTGAAAACGCCCGCCACCTATGGCTTTACCAATACCTCCAAGCCGGCTTGCCCTGTGACGGGTCTGGATACCAACGGTTTACCCATCTACGACTTCAAAGGTTGCGTGGCGACGCAACTTTCAGCCGCACCGCCAGCTGGAGAGACGGGCGCCAACTGGTGGCAAACCTATTTCTTCTCCGATCATTTTCATGGGACGCCCAAAGCCAATCAGGCCATGGGGGACTTGGTTCTGGCCAAGCTCAAAGAAAAAGGCTGGAACTGAAACAAAAAAAGCGCCGCAAGGCGCTTTTTCTTTGGGCGCAGTGGCATCACCAGCGCGCATGCAACTGGTCGTAGGCGTAATCGCCAAACTGCACATGGCAAACGGGGGTGAGGTGCACGCTGTCGGCGAACAGGTAGGTGGTTTTGGTGGTGGCCACCAAGGTGTTGTCGGTGCAGGTGAGCGCCGAGGGCGTGGTGCACAGCGGCGTGGTGTAGTTGGCAAAACCATAGGCCCCGGCGGTTTTGACGTCTGAGTTCCGGTTGACCAAAAACGCCATGTCCACATACAGCAGCTTGGCACTGAGGTTGAGGGCCTCCACCTTGAATGAATTGTTCAGGCGCAGCGATGCCGTGCTGAACAGGGTCACCTGGTCTTGCTGGATGGCATAGGGCGAGCGGCTCAAGTCGTAGACGCCGGCTACCAGCACGTATTTGGCGCCGGCTGCAATCAGGCGGCGAATGGTGTCGACGTGGGCTGCGCCAACCGCATCCATTTTGGCCAGTGCGGCGGTTTCGGTCAGGGTGCCGGCTTTGACGGCTGCCATGGCTTCCAATAAGTCGGCCATGGGCAGGTTGATGACCACCACATCCTGCCCCTGGAAGGTGTTGCTGGCCAGAAATGCGTCCACCTGTGCATTGACGGTCCGAGGCAATGCCTGGCCTGGGGCGTGGCCCTGAGCGAAATTCAGACCACCATTGGCCTGGCTGGCGATGGTTTTGCCATAGCGGCTGGCCAGCCGCTCGGCCCAGATGTTCACGGTGCCGTCGTTCACGGTGTAACGGGCGCCGCCTTGGCCGACGTCGGACAGGCCGTCTCCGAATACCACGAACCGGTTGGGCGAAATGGCCGACACCACATCGCCGGAGCCACAGCCTGCCAGCAGGCCACCGCCGAGGGTTGCCAGGCTCAGTGCGCCAGTGCGCCGCAAAAATTGGCGACGCTGGGCTTGGTTGGCCAGCGGGCTGATCACGTTGGCGTTAAGGGAAGCGAGTGGTGCACGTGCCATGAACAAGTCTCCGGGAGAAAGCGGTGCGGTGAAAGTACGGGGTTCGAACCAGCCAGGGGCGGTGGAGCCAACGCGTATCTTAGTGGTGGCCCGATGTGGGGTTGGGTGGGTGTGAGGGGTCAGGCTGCCGCACGCGACAGGCGGTCGCGCACGCCGTCCCAGTCTGCACCGGCGGGTGGTGCCTCGATCCAGATGTCGGATACCCCCGCCTCGTCCAGCTCGCGCAGCACGGCAAACAGCTCGCGGGCTGCCAATACGGGGTCCGTGGGCATGGTGCGTTGCACCCATTCAGCGGGCCACCCATTGGGCCACCGTGTGTGGAGCGTGGCCTGGCGGTGGTACACGCCTTGTGGTCGAGCGGGGTCGGGGGATTGCGACAGTTGCTGCAGCGCAGCGGCCCATTGGTGGGATGGCACCAGCCGCACCCTGGCGCGCGGTGCGTAATGGGATTCCAACGTGCCGGAGGCTTTGGGGGCAGGGGTGGTGAGGGTGGGGGCGGCCTGTTCGGGTGTGAGCACGGCACAGCCGCACACGGCTTGCAGTTGATCAATGGTGATCATGCCCGGTCGCAACAGAACCGGTTGACTCCGTGTGGCGTCCACGATGGTGGATTCGATGCCCACTTGGCAAGCCCCCCCATCCAGCACCGCCAAGGTTGGGTCGTCCAACTCGGGGAATTCGGCCAGCACATGGGCTGCGGTGGTGGGACTGACTCGGCCAAAGCGGTTGGCGCTGGGTGCGGCCACGCCGTGTACGCCCAGGGCCCGTGCCGCTTGCAGCACCGCTTGGGCCGCAGGGTGCGAGGGGCAACGCAAGCCCACAGAGGTCTGGCCGCCAGCGGCAGCTTCGGCCACGCCCGGTTTGCGCGGCAGGATCAGCGTCAGAGGGCCTGGCCAGAAGGCTTGCATGAGGGCCAGGGCCCATGGGGGCAGTGCGCCGGGGTCTGAGGGCACATGGTGCTCAAGGCCAGGTTGCCATTGGGGCGGCAGGTGGACGATGAGCGGGTGGTCTGCTGGACGGCCTTTGGCCGCAAAAATACGCTTCACCGCGCCGGGTTGGCCCGCATCGGCGGCCAGGCCGTAGACCGTTTCAGTCGGCAGGCCCAGCAGCTGCCCTTGTGCCAATTGCTGGGCGGCCTCCTGCACACACGGCTGTGCCAGCCAGAATGCCAGGTGGCCGGAGTTTTCTGACGGAGACGCCCCGAATAGGGGCTTCAGAAGGCGAGGCATTCAGAACGGGGCCATGCCCAGCAGTTCGCACACGGCCAATGCCGTGCTGCGGGCGGCTTCAGGGGTGGCGGCCGTGATGTTCAGGTGACCCATTTTCCGACCGGGTCGGGCATCGAGCTTGCCGTACAGGTGCAGATGGGTGCCGGGCAAGGCCAGTACGGCGGCCCAGTTGGGGGTGCGGGTTTGGCCGTCTGGGTCAAACCACAGGTCGCCCAGCAGGTTGAGCATGATGGCCGGGCTGTGCTGGTGCGGGGCCACCAGGGGCAGACCGGCCATGGCGCGCACCTGCAGGTCGAACTGTGACACTGAACACGCGTTTTGCGTGTAGTGCCCGCTGTTGTGGGGGCGGGGGGCCATTTCGTTGACCACCAGGGCGCCGTCGGCGCTGCCGTCGTCGATGACGAAAAACTCCACACACAGCACGCCCACGTAGTGCAACTGATCGGCAATGAATTTGGCAGCATCAATCGCTTGTTTGGAAAGCAATGGAGGCATATTCTCTTCAATCACTTCTGTCACTGCCAGGATGCCGTCGCGGTGCAGGTTGCGCTGGATGGGGAAGTGGACCACCTGGCCGCTGGCCCCCCGTGCCACGATGACCGAGCATTCGGCCTTGAGGGGTAGCATTTTTTCCAGCACGCAGGGCACACGGCCCAGCTGCTCCCAAGCGGTGGCCAGCTCTTCGCGGGTATTGACGCGCACCTGGCCCTTGCCGTCGTAGCCCATGCGGGCGGTTTTCAAGATGCCGGGCAGCAAATTGCCTGGCACGGCGGCCAGCAGTTCGGCGGTTTCAATGGCTGCATAGGGCGCGGGAAAGACCGCTTGGCCGGGGTGTGCCTGGGCCACTTCCACAAACAAGGCTTTTTCCTTGAGGCGGTCTTGCGCCACGGCCACACACTGGCTGGCGGGGGCCACCGGGCGGTGGGCGGCCAGAGTCAAGAGGGCCCCGGCGGGCACGTTTTCAAACTCGGTGGTGATGGCGTCGCAACGCTGCATCAGTTGGGCCAGGCCTTGCTCGTCGTCATAGGCCGTCTGGATGTGAAAGTGGCTCACCCGCCCTGCCGGGCTGGCTGGGTCTGGATCGAGCACCGCTGTGAAATAGCCCATGGCCTGCGCCGCATGGACGAACATGCGGCCCAGCTGGCCGCCACCCATCACGCCCAGGGTGAGTTGTTGACCACGGTCGGACGTGCTGCCGGGGAGAAGGGTTTGGCTCATGGAGTAGAAACGGTCAAGGGGGCAAACAGCGGGTTGAGCCCTGCTGGGAGATGAAAGCGGCAGACGCGGGTGTTCAAGCGGCTGGGGCCACCACCATGGCGCGTGCGGTTTCGGTTTGGGCAGTTCTGAACGCCGTCAGGCGTTCGCGCAACGCCGGGTTGGTGGTGGCCAGCATGGCCACGGCAAACAGGGCTGCGTTGGCGGCACCGGCGGCGCCAATGGCAAAGGTAGCGACTGGAATGCCTTTGGGCATTTGAACGATGGAGTGCAACGAATCCACCCCCTGCAGGTGGCGACTGGCCACCGGCACACCCAGCACCGGCACTTCGGTTTTCGCGGCCAGCATGCCCGGCAGGTGGGCGGCGCCACCCGCTCCGGCAATGATGGCACTCAGGCCTCGTGGAGCAGCGCTTTCGGCATAGGCAAACAGGTCGTCGGGCATGCGGTGGGCCGACACCACGCGGGCTTCGTGGGCAATGCCGAATGTCTTGAGGATGTCCACCGCATGTTGCATGGTGTCCCAGTCGCTGGAAGAACCCATGACGACGCCCACTTGCACGGTAGGTGAGGAGGAGGAGGGGGTGGTGTGGGGCATGGGCAGGAGGGGGAATCAGGCATCCGGTAAAGTCTGAATTTTACGGTTGACCCCTTTGAGTGCAGGCGTTCCGCTTGGCATGGCCTTTGGTGGCAGGGGTGCCCTGACAGGACTGCACATGATGGACGTGACGCTCGCCAATTTCGAAACCGAGGTGGTGGAAGCCTCCAAAACCCTGCCGGTGCTGGTGGATTTTTGGGCACCGTGGTGTGGCCCTTGCAAGTCGCTGGGCCCAGTGCTGGAGAAGGTGGAAGTGGCCTACAACGGCCGCTTCAAGCTGGTGAAAATCAACTCTGACGATGAGCAGGAGTTGGCCGGGGCGTTCGGCATTCGCAGCATTCCCACCTGCGTGCTGATGAAAGATGGCCAGCCGGTCGATGGTTTCATGGGGGCACAAACCGAGGGGCAGGTCAAGGCGTTTCTGGACAAACACGTCCCGGCTGAAAACGAACTGGCCGCCGAAGCCGAGGAAGAAGAAGCGCTGGAAGCCTTGGCCGATGGCGATGTGACTACCGCTCTGGCCAAGCTGCAGGAAGCGGTGGACACCGATCCCCACAACGATGAGGCCCGGTTCGACCTGGTCAAGCTGCTGTTGCAGCAAGGCTTGGAAGACGAGGCCAAGGTGGCATTTGCGCCGGTGATCGCCAAATCGGCTGGCGTGCGCAAGCTGGATGCCTTGAATCACTGGATCAAGGCCTTGAATTCAGTAGCAAACTATCCAGATCAATCAGGCGCAGAGGCTGATTTTCATTTGAAAATTTCAACCAATAAACGCGACTTTGAGGCCCGCTTCGCCCTGGCCCAGTTGCGCATGGCCCAGCAACGCTGGACCGACGCCATGGACGAGCTGCTGGAAATTCTGATGCGCGACAAAGCCTGGAGCAGCGAGCAGGCCCGCAAGACGTATGTGGCCATACTGGAACTGATCGAGCCACCCAAACCCAAAGTGGCCGAAGGGCAAATTCCCCCGGAAGACCCGACGGTGGCGACCTACCGCCGCCGCCTGTCCAGCGTGGTGTTGAGCTGAGCGCGCATGCTGCGATTTGAATTTTTATAAACCAGCGTTATTGCCCCATAACCTGCCGGACCGAATTTTCTAGGTTATGCAACACGCCCTGACCTGAGTCCATTTTGTGTCGGATGATGCCGTTGGCATCCAAGACGATGGCTGTGGGGTATCTGTAGATTCGCCCGAATTCCCCGAGATTTCGCAGGCCATCAGGGCATTCCCCTGGGGGGCATATGTCTAGCTTAGCCATGGCAATCGGCATTCCTAGACTCTGCGCCTCAATTTTTTTTTGAGGCCTGAATTTATTGTCATCCATACTGACAAATATTGTTTTGAGCCCGCTGGGTCCGTACTTTTTAGATACTGCCTCTGTCGTGGGGCGACCGCGTTGTACGCAGGGTTGACACCAGTCAGCCCCAAAGTAAAGAACTACAGGATGACCCTTCAGATCGTTTAAATCAATCTGACTGCCATCCAAGTACTCCAATTTGTTGAGTGGTTTTGGCTGTTCGCCAATTTCTGGTGGCCATGCATGAGCAGTGGCAACTGCCATTGCACTCAGGAAAACCGTAAGTAAAAAGTGTCTGATCGCCATGTTGCCTCCTACAAAATCTTCAATGAGTGCTGGTTCCTGTTAACTGAACCAGCGCTTCGCGGTACTTGGCTGCGGTTTTCTCAATCACATCTTTGGGCAAATGCGGTGCTGGAGCGGTTTTGTCCCACAGCACGCCGCCCACCTTGGCGGTCTCAAGCCAGTCGCGCAGGAACTGCTTGTCAAAGCTGGGTGGGTTCTGACCTTCTGCATAAGCTTGGGCATACAGGTCCGCAGGCCAGTAGCGAGACGAGTCGGGCGTGAGCACCTCGTCCATCAGCACCAGGGTGCCATCGGTGTCCAGACCGAACTCGAATTTGGTGTCCGCAATGATCATGCCCTTGGTCAGCGCAATTTCAGCGGCCGCGCTGTACAGGCGGATGGAGATGTCGCGGATGCGGGTGGCCAGGTCCAGGCCGATCATGTCCACCGTGCGCTCGAAGGTGATGTTCTCGTCGTGTTCGCCCACCGCCGCTTTGGCAGCCGGGGTGTAGATGGGCTGGGGCAGCTTGCTGGCGTTTGTCAGACCCTCGGGCAGAGGTACACCGCACACACTGCGGCTTTCCTGGTATTCCTTCCAGCCGCTGCCGGCCAGGTAGCCGCGCACCACGGCTTCTACGGGAATGGGCTTGAGTCGTTTGACCAGCATGGAGCGACCCTGCACTTGCGGCACCTCGGCAGGCGTGACCACGCTTTCGGGGGCGTCACCAGTGAGGTGGATGGGGCAGATGCTCAAGCCGTTGGGGCCCAGCTGTTCAAACCAGAACAGGGCCATGCGGGTCAGCAGCTCGCCCTTGCCGGGAATGGGCTCGCCCATGATGACGTCGAACGCGCTGATGCGATCGGACGCAACCATTAGGATGCGGTCGTTGCCCACCGCATAGTTGTCACGCACTTTGCCACGGGCCAGCAGCGGCAGGGAGGTGAGGGCGGAAGTGTGCAGGGCAGCGGTCATGGCAAGGGGCTGGCGGATGATGGGCAATGGGGGTCAACAACCGCATGGGCAGTTTGTGACTGGGGGGAAAGATGGGGATTATGGCAACCGCCATCCAGGGGGGGCTGCCCCATGGGGAAACCGTGAATGCATTGCCATGTTCAAAATGTGCAAAATGAGGCGAAAAGCGTTGGGAATCGTTGGAAAACAAGTTGATGACACGCACATTGTTCAACTTCATCTGGTCGTTTGCAGTGTGGCCCTCGGCAGGGCAACTGCTGTGGTGCCGCAGTGGTTGGTGGCGTCATGCCGTTGCATGGACTTTCTTCGTGACCTTGTGCGCGGCTGCCCATGTTGCTGTTGCAGAGCCGGTGCGCATGGGGGTACTGGCATTTGTGGGCAAGGATGCAGCCCAAGCCCAATGGCAGGAAACAGCGGCCTACCTCAGTAAGCAGTTGGCACCCCGGGTATTCGAGGTGGTGCCGCTGACTTATGAAGAAATCAACGCCGAGGTGCAGCAAAAACGGTTGGACTTGGTGTTCACCAACCCTGAACACTTCGTGGCCTTGCAACGTGCATTTGCCATTCGGTCGCTGGTCACGCAGGCCTCCATCATTGATGGCAAACCCTACGATGTATTTGCTAGTGCCATTTTCACCTTACAGTCATCTGGCATTCGAGAGCTGGAACAGGTGCGGGGCAAACGTGTTTCGGCGGTGGGGCTGTATTCGTTGGGCGGATTTTTGTCGGGTGCACATGTGCTGCTCAAAAATGGGCTGGATGTGCGCAGCCGCGATGTGGCGTCGCTGGAGTTCACCGGTATTCCTCACCAGAACGTGGTGCGGGAGGTTCTTCAAGGGCGGGCCGATGTCGGGTTGGTGCGAGCAGGTGTGCTGGAGTCCATGGTTGCCAAGGGCGAGGTGAATCTTGCGGACATTCGGGTGCTGAATGCCGTTGCGGGGGGCGCATTTCCCTATGCCCATTCCACACCTCTGATGCCTGAATGGCCTGTGGCGGCATTGCCACATCTTTCGGGATTTTTGGCCAAAGACATTACGTTGGCATTGCTGGCATTGCGTCCGCAAGATGGCGCGGCCCGCGCTGCCCGTATTCACGGTTTTTTGCCATCAGCTGATTACACGCCAGTGGAAACGCTGATGCGGGAGCTCAAGGTATTTCCCAAAGTGGATGACCGCACTGTGTGGCGTGATCTGTGGCAAGAACACGAAGAAGCCATTGAGGCGGGGGTGTTGACCATTGCGTTGGGGGTGGCCACGGTTGCCGCCTATTTGTGGCGCCAAAACCGACGCCTCAAACACATGGGGCAACTGGTGGAGGCGGCACAACAAAACCTGGAGTTGACGGCGACTGCTTTCAGCAGTCAAGTAGGACTGATCGTGACGGATGCTGATACCCGGATTTTGCGGGCAAATGGCGCCATCTGCGAAATGCTGGGGCGTTTGGAGGCGGAGTTGCTGGGGCAGTCCACCCTCATGCTGCGTTCGGGGGAGGCGCCGGATGGTTTCATTCGCCGCCTTTGGCTGCAGTTGGAAACTACGGGCCACTGGAAGGGAGAAATTCCCTGTTTGCATGCCCAAGGACATTCGGTTCCTTGTCTGGTCACCATCAAAGCCACAGCCATTGGTGGGCAACAGCGCGGGTTTGTTGCCTCGTTTGCAGATCTGACACAGCAGAAAAAGACGGAAGCGGAAATCAGTCAGCTGGCTTACTACGACACGTTGACTGGTATTCCTAACCGACGCCTGTTTTTGCAGGAACTGGAGCAGAGCCTCGAAGCTGTACCCAGTGGCGGCGGATCGCTTGGCGCATTGCTGTTCATTGATCTTGATCACTTCAAGGTACTGAATGACACCCATGGTCATGTGTTTGGTGACCAGCTGTTGCAGCAAATTGCACAGCGTTTGCAAGGGGCCATGACTCAGTCCGGTATGTTGGCCAGACTGGGGGGGGACGAATTTGTGATCATGCTGACTGGATTGCCTCGTCAGGAAGATCAAGCATTGGAGCAAGCCATGGCGGTGGCTGAACGCATGCATCATCTGATGTTGCGACCCTACCGTCTGCATGTGGCATTGGCTCCGGGGGCCTCCAAAGAGTTGGCTTATCACTGCAGTGGCAGTGTGGGCGTTTCGTTGTTTGGAACGCAACCTGAGCCAGTGGTCGAGGTGATGAAGCGTGCTGATGTGGCCATGTACCAAGCCAAGCAGGCTGGCCGCAATGCGGTACGCGCGTATGAAGCGTCAGTTCAGATGAGTTTGCGTCGCAAGGGCATCCTGTCTGCCGATTTGAGCGACGCGTTGGTGCGTGGTGAACTGGCCGTGCACTACCAGTTGCAAACCGATGCCAGTGGCAGGCCGATGGGTGCCGAATGCCTGTTGCGCTGGAACCATCCTGTGCACGGCCAGGTCTCGCCCATGGAGTTCATTCCGCTAGCGGAAGAGTCTGGAGCCATCATCGACATGGGCGACTGGATTCTGGCCGCCGCCTGCCAAACGCTGGCTGAATGGGCTCATCAACCCGCTTTCAGTGGCTTGAGCCTCAGCATCAATGTCAGTCCGCGTCAAATGATCGAGGCGCATTTTGTGGAGCGCATTCAACATTGGCTGGATGAGACCGGTGCTCAGGCTCACCTGCTGCTATTGGAAATCACAGAAGGCATTGTGTTGCACAACGCGGACAAGGTCATTGATCAAATGCACCGCTTGTGCCAGCTGGGATTGGGGTTTTCTGTGGATGACTTTGGAACCGGTTATTCGTCCATGTCTTATCTGCAGCGCTTGCCTTTGAAGCAGGTCAAGATCGATAAGGCCTTTGTGCGCGATGTGACCTACAACTCTGGCTCCGAAGCCATTGTCCGGGCCATTCTGGCGTTGAGCCATGCCATGAAGTTGAAGGTGGTCTCGGAAGGCGTGGAAACCTTGGAGCAACGTAAATTGCTGGTTGCGCTGGGCTGTGATCAGTTGCAGGGTTATTTGTTAGGCCGACCTGTGGAGCGTGCTGTGTTCGAGCAGCAATTCATTGCCCATGGTGCCGACGGAGCGGGGGCAACCTGATTTTCGTCAGACAAGACGCTTGTGGGCGGCTTTGTGCCTGTACAAAGCCATATCGGCCTGTTCCATCCAGCGTTCGTGGGTTTCGAAGTCTGTTTTCAGTGCGGCAATGCCAACCGACAGACTGACTGCCACGGTGGGGTGGGTGGGATTCAGGTTGGATTGAACCAGTGTCTGTACACGTTGTACATATCCTTGGGCGTGCTGAGCGTTGGCGTCCATCAGCACGGTGGCAAATTCATCGCCGCCCAGCCTGGCCACCACATCGCCTTGTCGGGCTGCAGACATGAGCGCCGACCCAAGTGCCCGGATGACGGCGTCGCCCGCAGCGTGGCCCAAGGTGTCGTTGATGCGCTTGAAGTCGTCCACATCGCATACGACCAGTGTGATGGGGCGCGGTGTCCGTTTGACTTGATGCACCAACTGGCGCAAGGCCATGTCGAAATGACGGCGGTTGTACACACCTGACAGCGCATCGTGTTCACTGAGGTACCGCAGCTCCCGCTGCTTGCACTTGAGGTGCATGGCCAGCCGAAACAGTGTTTGCCCCATCAACAGCGGGTAACCCACAAACAATGCGGCTGCACCTAGTTGGGCGTGCAGGCTGGACTCAGGTGTGAACGTCCAACCCCATACGGCCAGTCCCAAGGCAATGCCCATGGCATGACCAGTCAGCCCCCAAGCCACCAGACGAGGGCCGCCCACAGTGATGTTGCTCAGCGATGTGACCATCCACAACGCAATAGACGGAATGGCGGCAAAGTGCATGGCGGCCATCCAGAACCCGGCGTGAGTGGCATCCATCCACAGGTTGATGTACTCGGCCCGCAGTGGATGGCTGGAGCGGCGTGCCCATTCGTAGGAAACAATAGGCCACACCACTAGAAAATAGGGGGCCAGTGCCACATGAAGCCAGTTGGCGCTCTGATCTTGCAGGGCAACGGCAATGCAGATGCCGCACAGAACCACCCCGATCCAGCGCGGCAACCGGTTGCGCTGAATCAGGTATGTGCCACGCGGAACTGGATAGTCAGACTCGGTTGCAGTGGTGGTGGCAGAAGACATTCAGGTGGGATGGGGTTCAGGCAACCCGGCACACCTTGAGCATGTTGGTGCCACCCGGTGCGCCCATGGGTTCGCCGCAGGTGATGGTGTAGAGGTCGCCAGACTGTAAAGCCCCATTGTGCTTGAGCAATTCTTCGGCCTGGGTCAATGCGGTGTCGCGGTCGTCGTGGATGTCGATGCGGAAGGGGCGTACGTTGCGGTACAACGCCATTTTTCGCTCGCTGGTGATGGTGGAGGTGAGTGCAAAAATGGGCACGTTGACGCACTTGCGGCTCATCCACAGGGCGGTGGAGCCCGATTCAGTCAGTGCCACAATGGCTTTGGCGCCTAGGTGGTGGGCGGTGAACAAGGCTCCCATGGCAATCGACTGATCGATGCGGGAGAAGGTCTGGCCCACAAAGCTGGCATCCAGGTTGCCCTGGTCGGCTTGCTCGGCCATGCGGCAGATGTTGGCCATCTCCTTCACCGTTTCGAGCGGGAATTTGCCGGCAGCGGTTTCCGCACTCAGCATCACGGCATCGGTGCCGTCTAATACGGCGTTGGCCACATCGCTCACCTCGGCGCGGGTGGGAACCGGTGCCAGGATCATGCTTTCCATCATCTGGGTGGCGGTGATGGCCACTTTGTCGTGCTCGCGGGCGAGCTTGATCATGCGTTTTTGCAGCGCAGGGACGGCGGCATTGCCCACTTCAACCGCCAAGTCGCCGCGAGCGACCATGATGCCGTCGCTGACGCGCAGGATGTTTTCCAGCTCCGGAATGGCTTCGGCCCGTTCAATCTTGGCAATCAGGCCGGGGCGGTGGCCGTCGGTGCAAGCCACGTTGCACAGCTGGCGGGCCAGCTCCATGTCGGTGGCATTTTTGGGGAAACTCACCGCTACATAGTCCGCTTTCAAACCCATGGCGGTGCGAATATCGTCCATGTCTTTGGCGGTCAACGCTGGGGCGGTCAATCCGCCACCTTGCTTGTTGATGCCTTTGTTGTTGGACAGTTCACCACCCATGACCACCGTGGTGTGAACGGCCCCCCCTTTGACGGTGGTGACTTTCAACACAATCAGACCATCGTTCAGGAGCAAGGTGTCGCCGGGTTTGACGTCGCGGGGCAGCTCTTTGTAGTCCAGTCCCACGCCGTCGAGGTCCCCTGGCTCGGTGCGGGTGGCATCTAGCACAAACGGCCGACCGTTTTCAAGCATCACTTTGCCTTCTGCAAACTTGCCAACCCGAATTTTGGGTCCTTGCAGGTCGGCCATGATGGCCACTTGCACGCCGACGCGTTCGGCCGCTTCGCGCACCAGGCGGGCGCGTTGTTCATGGTCTTGCGCGGTGCCATGGGAAAAATTCAGGCGAACCACATTCACCCCAGCCCGGATCATGGCTTCCAGCACCTCGGGTTGGCTGGATGCGGGACCCAAGGTGGCAACAATTTTGGTGGCGCGTGTCATGCAAAGTCTCCGTTTTCGGGTATCAGCTGCGGGAATTCAGTTTCGATGATACGGATAGGCCGTTACCACGTTGTTACTAAATGTGCTTCCCCCTGCTTTGCCTTCACAATAACCGCGTTAGCATTTCTCTCATAATCAAGAAAATCACATCTAAACACCATGAGCGACATCTCATACCAAACCCTCCCCCTCTTGGACGAGCCTGCATTGGATGAACTGAAGGACATGCTAGGGGATGCGTTGGTTGAAATTTCCGACAGTTTTTTGGAGGGCTTGGACGCCGAGGTGGCCGCCATTGAGGGAGCCTTGACGAATGGTGGTGTGTCCCTGAAAGCTGCGGCGCACTCGCTCAAGGGTAGCGCCGGGAATTTGGGTGCCCGACGTTTGGCCGGATTGTCGTCGGCCATTGAAAAAGCGGCCATGGATGGCCGTACTGCAGACTGCCAAATTTTGGTGCCCGGTTTGAGGGCGGTTGCGTTGGTCACGCGGGAAGCGATTGGTCTCTATATGTCACAGCCCTGAGTCTGCATGTGAATGTCAGGATGCGCGCGGGGCAGTGGTCGAACTGTGCGAGGCAATCTGCGCAGTTGCTCATGGGGTTGTTCGGGCACATTACCAGAATTGACGGTAAATACATTCGTAACAGGTGGCTTGATATGAATGGGCTGTACGCAAAAACAACCGGATATTCACATTTGTACCGATGGATGCCATTCGTTGCGAGTGTGGTTTTTTGTCTGGCTTTGACGGCTTGCAATCGGCAGAAAGTCTCAGGTGGCCCTGCATACTCGGACAAGCCGGTGACGGCGCAAGTCGAAACCCGTTATGTGTTTGCAGTACACCCCTTGCAAAACCCGCAGCTGCTGCATCAGATGTATCAACCTCTCATGGCATATCTGGGTCGGCAGTTGGGTGGTGCAGAGGTTGTGCTGGACACCTCCAATGATTACGCCGATTTCGAACGCAAGCTCAAAGATGGTATTCCCCAGTTTGCATTGCCCAATCCCTACCATGCCACCCTGGCTCGCAATTGGGGATATCAAGTCGTTGCCAAGATGGGCAATGATGAAGTGTTTCGGGGCATTTTCATTGTGCGCAACGACAGCCCGGTAAAAAAACCTGAGGACCTGAAAGGGCTGGTCGTCAGCTACCCTGCGCCGACCGCCTTGGCTGCGGCCATGCTGCCTCAGCTGTACTTGCAAAATCATGGCGTCGATGTCGAGAAAGACATCACCAACAAATATGTGGGAACGCACAACTCTTCCATCATGAACGCCTATCTTGGTGAAGCCGCTGCGGCTGCCACTTGGCCGGTTGCTTGGAATGCCTTTCAAAAAGCCAACCCCAAAGAAGCTTCACAGCTTCATGTCATTTGGCAAACACCTCAGCTCATTCAAAATGCCGTGATTGCCCAACACACGGTGCCAGCGGCGGTGCGAGAGAAAGTTCAAAGTCTGTTGGTTGAATTGACCCAACATTCTGAGGGGCAGCAATTATTGGCAGGAATTGACACTGCCAGCTTTGTCAGGGCCAGTGACCAAGATTTTGATGTCGTTAGCACGTTCCTCGAAGAATTCAATGTCAAGGTGAGAAAACAGAAATGAACCGCCTGCGGGGGTGGGTGGTGACTGTATTTTCTGCCAGTGTGCGTCGCCAACTGATTTGGGGTGTCGCTTTGGTTCACGCGGCGATGATGACGCTGTTTGTTGCCGATCTCACCGTCAAGCAGCACGAGTTTCTGGTGGATAGCCAAGTCGATCAGGCGCAGTTCCTTGTCGAAACACTCAGTGTGACGGCCATCACCCCCATGTTGTCTTCAGACCTTTCAGGCTTGCAGGAGCTGGTGATGGCCGTGGCCAAGTACCCGGGTGTGGTTCATGTGATGGCTATTCATCGGAGTGGAAAAATTTTGGCCCACTCAGAACCAGAGCGGCGGGGTCAGTATGTGGGGGATCTGCGTAAATTTTCGGATAACGTTTTGAGTTCAGGGCAAATTTTGTCCCAGACCGATGAATTGGTGGATGTGGTGTCTCCAGTCATGGTCAATCACCAAAGACTGGGGTGGGTGCGGGTCGGTGTGGGTCAAAGCAGTGCTGCGGCGAAGTTGGAGTCCATCAGTCGAAGCGGGCTGTTTTACACCGCACTGGCCATTGGCGTAGGTGTGTTTTTGGCATGGATACTGGGCTGGCGGCTCACTCGTCGGCTCAGCGACTTGGCCAAAGTGGCCGACTCGGTGCGTGCCGGTTCATTGACTCAGAGAGCCAGTGCCCGTGGCGCTGACGAGTTGTCGCATTTGGCCAATGCCTTTAATTTCATGCTTGACTCGTTGGAGGCCCGTGTACACAACGAGCGAAAACTGCAAACCGAACTCAGTGCTGAAAAGGAGTTGGCCCAGGTGACGTTAGCGTCCATTGGGGATGCTGTGATCACGACCAACCAGCGGGCTCAAATTACCTTCATGAATGCGGTGGCGGAGCGGCTCACAGGGTGGAGCAACGATGAGGTCGTTGCCCGTGCAGTGGCCGAGGTGTTTTGTGTGATCGATGGTGCAACCCACGAACCTTTGCCAAACCCTGTGGATCGTGTGCAACTTAATGCGCGGGACGACGTACCTCTTGATTCAGCGGAACCAGGGTTCGGTGCTGTGACTCCTCAAGAAGGGTTGCTGCTGGCAAGGTCTGGGCAGGAATTGGTCATCGAGTCGTCCGCTGCGCCGATCTTTGCGCCCGATGGCGAAGTGCTGGGGTGTGTATTGGTGTTTCGTGATGTGTCGGAGAAGCACAAAATTCAGCATCGTCTGCAGTGGCAGGCGGGTCACGATCCGTTGACGGGCTTGCCAAACCGCATGTTGCTTGCCGACCGTTTTTCGCGTGCGCTGGACCGCGCACGTCGGCAGAACACCCGGCTTGCGGTCTGCATGCTCGATTTGGACCTATTCAAGCCTGTGAACGATACCTATGGGCATGAGACCGGGGATGAATTGCTGGTGCAAACAGCGCAACGCCTCACACAGGAGCTACGTGGCATTGACACGTTGTGCAGACTGGGGGGCGACGAGTTTGTGATTTTGTTTGAGGATGTGGAAGACAGCGTAGTGTTGCACCACGCGCTGACACGCATCTTGTTGCTGTTGACAGAACCTTTTGATGTCAGAGGGCGCCTCATTGGGGTTTCGGCCAGCATTGGCATGACGGTGTTCCCAGTCGATGATGCCGACGCTGACACACTCATGCGCCATGCTGATCAAGCCATGTATGTGGCCAAACAGTCAGGGCGCAACCGCTATCACCTGTTCGATGTGTCGCAGGACTTGCAAATACAGTCTGCCCAACAAACGCTGGAGCGGGTACGCCAAGCGTTGCGCAATGAAGAGCTGTGCCTGTATTACCAACCCAAAGTCAACCTGCGTACCGGTCAGGTCGTGGGTCTGGAGGCGCTGTTGCGTTGGAATCACCCGCAGGACGGATTGGTTCCACCGCTGAAGTTTTTGCCTTTGGTGGAACAGTCTGATGTGATTGTAGAGATTGGCGAATGGGTGACAGAGCAAGCGTTGAGCCAGATTGCCCGTTGGCGGGAGTTGGGTGAGACTTGGCCTGTCAGTGTCAACATTGCTGCTCGCCACTTCCAAGGCAGCGATTTTTTGATGCGCCTGAAAGCTACATTGGCACGCCACCCCAGCGTCACCCCTTCAATGTTGGAGTTTGAAATTCTGGAGTCTGTGGCGTTGGGAGACACCCACGCCATGAATGCCCTCATGACCAACTGCCAACAACTCGGTATTTCGTTCTCATTGGACGACTTCGGCACTGGATATTCGTCGCTGAGTTATCTGAAAAATTTGCCAGTGCAGACGCTCAAAATCGATCAATCATTTGTGCGTAATATGCGGGACGACAAAGACGATCTGGCTCTGGTTGGCGCTGTGGTCAATATTGCACGGCTGTTCGGCCGGAAAGTGGTGGCCGAGGGTGTGGAAACGGCTGAACAAGGCGAGCAACTGTTGGCTTTGGGGTGTGAAACTGTTCAGGGATACGGCATTGCTCGACCCATGCAGCCAGAGGCCGTGCCTGGTTGGGTGCGAAGCTATGAGAACGATTTTCAGATGTCCTGAAAGGCGGGTCGGCAGGACCCGGCTGTGTTGCAGCTCAAGCCCCTGGCGCGTGTGTGAATGAGCGGGCCAGCGCTTCCAAGGCTTGGCTGGTGATGGGCTTGCTGATGAAATAACCCTGAATTTCGGTGGTACCCAAGGCTTCCATGAAATCACACTGGCGCTGCGTTTCCACGCCTTCTGCAATGGTGGTCAATTGCAAAGACTGGGCAATGGCTGTGATGGCCCGGATGACGGCACGGTCGGTTTCGGTCTCGGTCACGCGGCTGACAAATGCTCGATCGATCTTGATGGTGTCAATGGGGAAGCGCAGCAGGTATTCCAGTGAGGAATGGCCAATTCCAAAGTCGTCCAGCGCTACCTTGAAACCCCCTTTGCGCATGCGGCTGAGCAGATCAATGGCCCGGTCTGGATCTTGCATGGCCAGACTTTCGGTGATTTCCAGCTCAATCAGTTCGGGCCTGACTCCGCTGGTGCGTACCGCGCCGTCAATCAGGGCATACAAGTCATTGCCCAGGAATTGACGGGGTGAGAGATTGATGGCCACCCGCAGGGGGAGCCCGGCATCGTCCCAAGCCTTGGCCTGGCGACACGCTTCCTGAATGACCCATGTGCCCACTTCGTGGATCAGCCCCATTTCTTCCAGCAGGGGAATGAACTGCACCGGTGGCACGGTGCCCCTGGTGGGGTGTTTCCAGCGCAGCAAGGACTCGACACCCACAATGCGGCTGTTGCGCAAAGCCATTTGTGGCTGGTAGTGCAACTCGAATTGGTTGTTTTGCAGGGCCTTGCGCAAGTCGGCTTCCACATCCAGCGAAGCAAACTTGCGGCCATTGTTGGCTTGGTCATCGTGCTTGCTGAGTTTGAAGCCCTGGGCCCGAGCCTGCATTTGGGCATCCTTGGCCAGCGAGAGCAGTTGCTCTGCTTCCTGACTATGCTTGGAGTGCATGGCCACGCCTGCGCAGCCAGAGACGAACACTTCCTGTCCGTTGACAAAAAATGGACCATCCAGCGACTGGAGCACCCGCTCCAGTCGCTTGTCCAAATCTTCCTCTGAGCGGCCGCGCAAGGCCAAGGCGAATTCGTCACCACCCACCCGAGCCAATGCCACGTAACCGGTGGTGGCACTTTTGAGGCGTTGTCCCACCTGGATGAGCAAGGCATCACCAGCCAGTTCACCCAGGGCTTCGTTCACACGGTGGAAGCGGGCCAAATCCAGCCAAGCTACGTACAAGACATCGTCCGACAAATTGGGCGCCGCCGTGGCCTCGCGGACCTGGCGCACGAACATGCGGCGATTGGCCAGCCCCGTCAGTTCGTCGTGCAGGGCCAAATAGTCCACCAGGGCCTGGGTGCGGCGTGAGTCGGTGACATTCTGGAAGGCACCAAACACGCGGGGTGGTTGGTTGTCGGTTTCCTCTTCTGCCCGTTCGCCCGTCATGGTGATGATGTGGTCCTGGCCGGTGGCCTTGTCGGGCCATCGGAATTCCACATCGATGCGGCCCCAGGTGCGGCGAATGGCTTCAAACGCCTGTTCCACCCGCTTGCGGTCCGCGGGGTGGATGAATGCCAGCAATTCATCGACTGACACGGGAGGGGTGTCCATCAGTCCCAGCAACAAGGAGGCTTCTTCCGACCACTCCAGATGGCCTGTTTCCAGGCTCCATTCCCAAAAGCCCAGGCCCGCGATGCGTTGGGCCGATGCCTGCCGCTGCCGCACACCACGCACTTCACGGTTCAAAGCGCTGCTGCGTAAAGCATAGCGAACACGCTGTGCCAGAAGTGGGAAGTTGATGGGTTTGGTGATGAAGTCAGTGGCGCCAGCCTGGAAGGCCCGTTCGATGGACTCCATGTCCTCCGAGCCCGTGAGCATGATGATGGGGGTGGTGTCGCCATCCAGCTGGCGGATGAGTGCGCAGGCGTCAAAGCCGTCCATTTCGGGCATTTGCACATCCATCAGCACCAGCGCGGGCCGAACGGCAGAAAACTCCTCGATGGCACGCTGACCGTTCTCTGCCAAGTGAACGTGGTAGCCCTGTTTGCCCAGCACAGCCTGCACCAGACGGCGTGTGGTGGGGTCGTCGTCAACGGCCAGAAGGGTTGGCGTGGATGGGTCGAGACTCACGGGCGATGTTCCATGTGCGGCCACTGCGGGTCCTTGAAAACCGGTGCAGTTGAAATAGCTTGGCTCATTGTAGGCATGGCTGCGAGAAAGTTCAGGGGCATGCTCAAATTCTGGTGGCTGGACTTGACCCGTTTCCAAGGACACAAAAGGGCTCTTGGGTTCAGGGCCGGGCGTAGCTCAATTCCTCGCTGATTGTCACAGACGCAGGGGTATCCACAGGTGTCAAGCACGCGGTGGGTACTCCCACCCAAGAAACCATCGGTGCCGAATCCAGGATGCTGCTCTCCATCCGGCAGATCGGGATCGCGGACATGCTGGAGCGTGTGGTCCCGTCCACCTGCTCCAAGTAATAGCACGAACAATTCGATCGGCGCCCTTTGGCATGCGCCCGCGGCGCTCCCACAGTGATACCGACTCTTCGGACGCACCGACCATTGCGCCCAATCGACGCTGAGGCAGCCCCCATTCCTGATGCAAAAAGCTCCTGTGAGGCGAGGACGCTTGACAAGCAATGGGATGGACGCCCCCACCCGTAACGGCATCAATCGTGCCAAAGTGGAAGTGTCATCAACCACTTGAACCGAGAGGGGCGTCCACTATGAAGATTACAACTGTTGGCATCGACC
>Ga0228698_1000154_pt1 | contig 63971 bp, 58 predicted proteins | sample McNCre117_Aug_MG_FD_178015 | JGI IMG/M metagenome (GOLD analysis project Ga0228698, IMG submission 178015) | Freshwater microbial communities from McNutts Creek, Athens, Georgia, United States - 1-17_Aug_MG | ecosystem: Environmental > Aquatic > Freshwater > Creek | place: USA: Georgia...
GCGGCCGCGTTGGCCAGCAGCGCCTCGACCTGTCGGGCCAAAGGCGCGTCGCCAGCGGCCGCCGCGTGCAACGGCGCCTCGGCCTGCCGGGCCAGGCGGCTGCCACGCTCGGCCTTGCTGCGCACGTCCAGCCACAGCCCGTGAGGCTCCAGCCAGCCCTTGGCCCGCTCGATCAACCCGGCCGGCGTGCCCGCCAGCAGCTCGAACTCCAGCTCAGCAATTGGCAGCTCGCGCCCGTCGGCACGGATCGCTCCCCGGTCCAGCGCCAGCTCGACGCGCACCCCGGCCTCGTCGAGCTCACAGGCCAGGCGCAGAAAGTCCGTCTCGTACTGCAGCCGCAGGTCGTCGGCGCTGCGCCCAGCCTGCGCCAGCCAGGCCTGCAGCGCCTGCCCGGCCGGGGAGCCGGCGTGGCGCGCCAGGTCCAGCGCGGGCACGTCGCCGGCCGCCGGCTGAGGCTGGAGCTCGGCGTTGTCCTCCAGGCGCAGCATCACGCCCTCGCCGCGGCCCTTGAGCGTCTGCACCCAGCGGCCGTTTTCGCAGCGCAGGCGCAGCGCGAAGCCGCCGCGCGCCAGCAGGCGGTCGTCGCTGTCGACGTAGCGCGCGCGCATCGTCTGCGCCTGGGCATCCAGGGCCTGCAAGCGCGCAGCCAGCGTGGGCAGCGCCGCCGCACCGACCTGGAACTTCAATTCGATTTCGTGCATCGGGCGATTGTGGCAGGCGCCCCGCCAGCCCATCCGGATGGTGCCCGGGTGAGCGCCGCGTCAGGGTCGCCCCTTAGAATGCGCGGTTGTCCCGGTGAGGGGTCTGCGCCAAGCGCGATCCGGCACCGCCCTCGTCCGACCCTCGTTTGCCCACCCGCCATGCCGCTCTTCTGGAAGCCCTACCAATCCGAGGCCACGCAGTTCATCGAGGAACTCAAGCGCAAGGACCCGACGCTCGAAGCGCGTCAGCTTGAAGGCCGCGCCCTGCTGTGGGACCGCGAGCAGGACCGCAGCGCCCAGGCCGAGTTCAAGGACGCGCGCGTGGCCCAGCAGGCCTACGTCTACCAGACCAAGGGCTGACGCCAGGCCCCATGGCAGCCGATGACGTGCGCGCGCCGGCCGTGCCGGTCGCGCCCGACGGCCTGCCCGAGGTGGTCGACCACATCGCGGTGGCGCGCCTGTACGGCGAGCCGCTGTTCGCGCTGCCGACCGACCTCTACATCCCGCCGGACGCGCTGGAGGTCTTTCTCGAGACCTTCCAGGGCCCGCTGGATCTGCTGCTGTACCTGATCCGCAAGCAGAACTTCAACATCCTCGACATCCCGATGGCGGATGTCACCCGGCAATACCTCGATTACGTCGAGCAGATCCGCAGCCGCAACCTCGAACTCGCCGCCGAGTACCTGCTCATGGCGGCAATGCTCATCGAGATCAAGTCGCGCATGCTGCTGCCCCCGCGCAAGACCGACGAGGGCAAGGAGGCCGAGGACCCGCGCGCCGAGCTGGTGCGCCGGCTGCTGGAGTACGAGCGCATCAAGCTGGCCTCGGCGCAGCTGGACGCACTGCCGGTGCTGGGCCGCGACTTCCTGCGGGTGCAGGTGGCGATGGAGCAGTCGAGCGAGCCGCGCTTCCCCGAGGTGAGCCTGACCGACCTGCGCGAGGCCTGGGCCGACGTGCTCAAACGCGCCAAGCTGACGCAGCACCACCGCATCTCGCGCGAGGAGCTGTCGGTGCGTGAGCACATGACGCTGCTGCTGCGCGCGCTGCAGAACCGACGCTTCGTCGAGTTCCAGGAGCTGTTCGAACCGCAGCGCGGCCCGCAGGTGCTGGTGGTGACCTTCATCGCCATGCTGGAGCTGGCGCGCGAGCGGCTGCTCGAAATCACCCAGGCCGAAGCCTTCGCGCCGATCTACGTGCGCTTGGCCTACGTGCCCACCTGACGCCGCGACACCCGCAGCCGATGCGGCCGAGCGTTGCGTTGGCGTAGAAAACCACGGCGCGGCCCCACCTGGATCCGGGCTTGCGGCCCGCCAAGGCCCCCGGCGAGTGTGAGTCATCGCACACACTGTGACTCGCCCCCCCGGCAAGGACGCATCGCCTGCCTAGAATGGCCTCACACGACGGCAGCATGCGACGTGTAACCAACAGCAGAGACTTCCGGGGCCCTTCACCAGGGCCCCTTTTTTTGCCCTCTCGGCGGACGTCGGCCAACTTCCGACGCCAACGCCGACGCCGCGGCGTCAGCTTCAGGCTCACTCATTGAGCCTATGATTCTCTGAACAACACACTGCCCACCGCTCGGAAGGAAGGACATCAACCGGACGGTGCCTCCCCATGTCGGACTCGCTCGCCCCAGCCCCGCTGCCCGTTGACTTGGCGCAAGCCCGCCCTCTTGCGTCCGATCGACCCAGGCTGCGACGGGCGAATGTTGCAAATTCGCACCATCGACCCACGGGCCAGCGATCATTTGAAGCGGGGGGGAAGGCTATCCTTGGCGGGTTGTTGCGTCCCCACCAAAATGGATTGAGCCTGAGAGGTACCGCGTGGCACACATCGCCCGTGTGCCCTGCGGGATGGGTGAGGTCCGAGCGCGGGCAGGAGGCGCCGTTTCGCCGCACAGGTCTGCCTGGCGGCCACGGTGACTGCCGCTGGCAGAAACGAATTCACATGACCCTTCAGTGTCCCCTGAGTGGCCACGGCCGCATCGCCCGGCCATGACCTGGCTGCTGCGCCTCGGCCTTTGGACCATGGGTCGGCCCTGGTGGCTGGCCGTGCTCGTCATCGGCCTTTTGCTTGGCCCCGCTCAGACCTTGCTCGACCGCCTCGACCGTTGGAACTGGGACTTCACCGGGCGGGTCTTGAACAGCAGCGCCAGCCCGTCGGTCAATGACGAGCAGTTGATCGTGGCCATCGACGAGGTCAGCCTGCAGGCCCTGGGCCACTGGCCCTGGCCGCGCGCCTTGCATGCCGAATTGATCGACCGCATCGCAGCTTCAGGCGCTCGCGCCATCGGCTACGACGTTCAGTTTGCGGACTCCGCCCCTGCCGCCGACGATCGCCGCCTGGCACAGGCCATTCGCCAGAGCGGTCGGGTGCTCTTGCCGGTGACGTCGAACTCGGGAGCCGGCGTGCAGGGCTCGTCGGCAGGGCAATCTGCGACGGTGCTGCAAGCGGTGGCCAGCGGCGTTGGCCACGTCGACGCGCAGGCCGATCCCGATGGGCTCGTGCGCCGGCTGCACTTGCGTGCCGGCCTGGGGGCCAACTGCTGGGAGTCGCTGCCGCTGGCCGTTTGGCGGCAGGCCGACCCCGCCGCGGCCCGCGCCAAGTTCGGTCCGGGGCCTCTGGCGGCCAATGCAGACCACCCAGTGAATGCGTCCAGCGGCTGGGGCGGCTGCGCCTCGTCGGACGTCCGGCTGGCGACTTGGGAGCGTTTCGACGAGCGGCTGCTCCCGCCTCAGCGCATCGAGTTGCCGCGGCTGTCGGCCCTCCAGGTGCTGCGCGATCCCCAATCGACACGGGCGATGGCCGGGCGCATCGTCTGGGTGGGCGTGACGGCGCGTGGACTGGAACAACCCGCCGCATCGCCGGGCGCTGCACCTGGCTCCACCTGGAGCAGCGTGCAGTGGCTGGCGCAGGATCTGCACGTGCTGATGCACGACCAGTTCATCACGCCCGCCGGCGACTGGGTCACCCGCCTGTCGAACCTGTTGCCGGCGCTGCTGCTGGCCGGTTGGCTGGCCTGGCGGCGCGCAACGCCGCTGCGGGCCAACCAGATGCTGCTGATCCTGCCCCTTCCGTGGCTGATCAGCCTCGGTCTGCTGGCGGGCGCGAAGGTCTGGCTGCCGACGACGGCCCTCACCCTCGGCCTGCTGGTGGCCTGGATGATCAGCCGCGCGGCCGACATGCAGGGTGCGCGTGCCGACCTCGTTGACGCGCAGGGGCAGGCCGACGCCACGTTGCGAGCCATCGCCGACAGCGTGCTGTCCATCGATGCCCAATGGCGCGTGCGCTACCTGAACCCCAGCGCCGAACGCCTGGTGGGTGACGAACTGGCGCGCGTGCAGGGCATGCACGTGCTGACCCTTCTGCGACTGGCCCCGCGCGACAGCCGGGTCTTCGAGGCCGCACTGGGCACCTGCCTCGAAAATCAGGAAGTGGTGCACATCCAGCAACCGCTGCGGCTGGATGTGGCCTCGCAACCGCGCCTGGTGCGACTGATCGCGAGTCCGGTGCGGCACCATGGCCAGCACCCGAGCCGCCGCAACAGCGAGGGCAACAGCGCCGCGCCCAGCACCCGCCCCGAGGTCGTGCTGGCGCTCAGCGACGTGACCGTCGAAGTGGAGGCCGGCGAGCAGCTGCGCCACGAGACCACGCACGACAACCTCACCGGCCTGCCCAACCGCACGCTGCTGACCGACCGCCTGCAGCACGCGCTCACCGGCTTGCAGCGCAATCAGCGATCGCTGGCGGTGATGTTCGTCGACCTGGACCGCTTCAAGCGCATCAACGACAGCCTCGGACACCGGCAGGGCGACGCGGTGCTGCAGGAGGCGGCGCGCCGGCTGAGCGATTGCTGCCGCCCGCACGACACCGTGGCGCGCTGGGGCGGCGATGAGTTCGTGGTGCTGCTCGAAGACATTCCTTCGCGCGAGGTGGTGGCGGCGCTGGCCGGCCAGATGATCGACGCGGTGGCCGCCGAGTTCCAGCTCGACGGCATCTACGTCGAGTGCGGCTGCTGCATCGGCATCGCGATGGCGCCGCAGGACGGGCGCGACGCCGACACCCTGCTGGCACTGGCCGACACCGCGATGTACCGCGGCAAGGCCCACGGCGGCAAGCGCTTCGAGTTCTACGCCAGTGAGATGCCGGCCTGGACGCGCGAATGGCTGACCATCGAGAACCGCCTGCGCCACGGCCTGGAAGGACGCGACTTCGTGCTGCGCTACCAGCCGCAGGTCAACCTGGCCGACGGCCGGCCGGTCGGGTTGGAAGCGCTGCTGCGCTGGCGCCAGCCCGATGGGGAGTTGTGGTCGCCCTCGCGTTTTATCAGCGTGGTCGAGGAAACCGGGCTGATCCTGAGCATCGGCACCTGGGTGATCCAGGAGGCCACGCGCCAGCTCGCCGCCTGGCGCGAGGCCGGCGTGCCGCTGGTGCCGGTGTCGGTGAACGTTTCGGCGCGCCAGTGCCTGGACCGTCACCTGGTGCAGGTGGTGACGCAGGCGCTCGCTGAGGCACAGGTGCCGGCGCGGCTGCTGAAGATCGAGGTCACCGAAAGCACCGCGATGGCCGACCTCGGCCACCTCACCGACTTGCTCACCGAGCTGCGCCAGATGGGCGTGGCGGTGGCGATGGACGATTTCGGCACCGGGTACTCCTCGCTGGCGCACCTCAAGCGCTTCCCGATCGACGTGATCAAGATCGACCCCACCTTCATCCGCGACATCACCACCGACGCGAACGGCGCGGCGATCGTGCGCGCGACCATCGCGCTGGCCCATGGCCTGGGGGTGCCCGTGGTGGCCGAAGGCGTCGAGAACATCGAGCAGCAGCAGTTCCTGATCGACCAGCACTGCGACATCGGCCAGGGCTACCTCTACGCCAAGCCGCTATCCGGCGAGGAAGTGGCCGAGTTCATGCGGGACAATCAGCCCCGCCGATCCGGGGCCGATCCCTTCGCCTCGACGATGCCGCTGATTTCGCTCGACCCCTGACGGCGGGGCCGAGCGCCACGGCCTCCCGGGCCCGGGCGGATCACATCAACAGGTGCTCGCCCGCGTTCTCGCCGCCCAGGATCACGTAGTTCACCCGCTTGAGGTCGGCCAGCACGCGCCCGCCGGCGTAGCTGATCGAGCTCTGCAGGTCCTCGCGCATCTCGCGCAGCGTATGGGCCAGCGGCCCCTTGATCGGCTCGAGGATGCGCTTGCCCTCGACGTGTTTGTACTCGCCCTTGTTGAAGTCACTGGCCGAGCCGAAGTACTCCTTGTAGAACTGGCCGTCGACCTCGACGGTCTTGCCCGGCGACTCCTCGTGGCCGGCGAACAGCGAGCCGACCATCACCATCGCGGCACCGAAGCGCACGCTCTTGGCGATGTCGCCGTGGTGGCGGATGCCGCCATCGGCGATGATCGGCTTGGTCGCCACCCGCGCACACCACTTCAGCGCCGAGAGCTGCCAGCCGCCCGTACCGAAGCCGGTCTTCAGCCGCGTGATGCAGACCTTGCCCGGGCCGATGCCCACCTTGGTCGCGTCCGCGCCCCAGTTCTCCAGATCGATCACCGCCTCGGGCGTGCCCACGTTGCCGGCGATGACGAAGGCCTGCGGCAGCTTCGCCTTGATGTGCTCGATGCTGCGGCGCACGCTGTCGGCGTGGCCGTGCGCGATGTCGATGGTGATGTAGTCGGCGCCGATGCCCTCGGCCGCGAGCCGATCGATCACAGCGAAGTCCGCGGCCTTGACGCCCGAGCTGATCGACACGAACAGCCCCTGCTCGCGCATCGCCCGCGCGAAGGCCACCGCATCCAGATCGAAGCGGTGCATCACGTAGAAGTAGCCATTCGCCGCCAGCCAGGTGGCGATGCGCTCGTCCACCACCGTCTTCATGTTGGCCGGCACCACCGGCAGCTGGAAGCGCCGGCCGCCGAACTCGACGCTGGCGTCGCATTCCGAGCGGCTGTCCACCCGGCAGCGCCGGGGCAGCAGCAGCACGTTGTCGTAATCGAAGATGTCCATTCGCCGGTCCTTGGCTGACGCGGCCGCCGGACCACCCGAGCGACTCGCGGCACCCGCCTCGGCGTGTGCGCGCCAGTCTACGCCGTGGCCGCCCGGAGTGGAATGGACCGGCGACGACGGGCCGCAGCCCGGCCCTCGGCACGACAACGCCTCACTGCCCTGAGGGGCCCGCCCGGCCAGCCGCCAGGGCCGGCGCCGCGCAGCGGCGGCGCGCCCAGACAGCCTGCACCGAGGCCCAGCGCGGTGGGGTGAACAGCCCCCCCAGCCCGGCCCGCAGCAGCAGCGCGTGCGCCCCCATCGGCAGACCCAGCCCGGCCAGCGTACCCACCAGAGCCTGCACGGCGACGTCGTCCACCTGCAGGCCACGCGCCAACAGGATGCGCGTGCCGCTGCCAGCGAGGATGTGCATCAGGTAGATCGGCATCGACGCCGCCCCCAGGCGCCGCAGCACGCCGCCGATCGGCCCGCCCCAGCGGCTCAGGCCGACGCTCAGCAACAGCACCGCCAGCACGCAGACCGCGGCCAGCGCAAAGGCGGCCCCGCCGACGCTGCGGTAGTTCAGCCCCAGGCGAACGTGGAACAGCAACTGTCCCGCCACCGCCGCCGCCACCGCCGCCACAAGCACCGGCCCGAACAACCAGGCCCACCTGCGCTGCAGTGCCGCTTCGGCCGGACGCAGCGCCGCGCCCAGGGCGAAGAAGGCGAAGTAGGTCATCGTCTGGTCGATCACCGACGGATCGGTGAGGTTGCCAGCGATCGCGTAGAGCAGCAGCGCACTCGGCAGCATCCAGGCCGCCTCCTCACGCCGCAGCCGGGCGTAGGCCAGGCAGCCCAGCGCACAGCTCAGGAACAGCGCGTAGAGAAACCAGAACTGCGCGCGCGGCTCCCACAGCGCCAGCACCTGGCCCGGACTGGTCTTGCCGTTCGTCCAGTGGCTCAGCGCCACCTCCACGGCGCCCTGCAACAGCGACCAGACCAGGTAAGGCCAAACCAGGCTGTCCACCTTGCTGGCCATCAGCCCCGCCGGGCCGCGCTTGAGCAGCGAGTCGTGGAAGAACAGGCCCGACAGGCAGAAGAACAGCGGCATGTGGAAGGCGTAGACCCCGCTGTCCACCAGGGCGAACTGCGCCTCGCCGATGGGCAGGCCGGCGGCGTGCAGGCCGCGCCAGACGTGGCCGAAGACGACCAGGACGATGCCGATGCCTTTGGCGATGTCGACCCAGTCGTGGCGCAGCAGAGCGGCGGGCGCGGGCGGCGCCGATCGCGTCACTGCACCGACTCCCGCGCAGGCTGCGCTTGGGGCGCGGCCCGCGGTCGACCGGGCTGCAGCGCGGCGGCGGCGGCGTCGATCTCCTGGTAGAGCTGGACCAGCGCCTCGTTCATCCTGCGGGCCTCGAAGTGCGCCAGGAAGCGCGCCCGCCCGGCCGCCCCCATCGCGCGGGGGTCCATGCGGCGCAGCTGCAGCAGCGCGCGCCGCAGCGCGGCGGGGTCGTCGGGCGGCACGAGGCGGCCGGTCAGCCCGTCGACCACCAGCTCGCGCAGGCCACCGACCTCACTGGCCACCACCGGCTTGCCGGCGCGCATGCCTTCGGCGGCGATGAGCCCGAAGCCCTCCCAGCGCGAGGGCACCACCAGCACGTCGCAGGCGGCGATCCAGCGGCGCACGGCCTCGCGGTCCCTCCAACCGAGCATCGCGACGTTGGCCGGCACCTGCAGCCCGCTGGCCCCGTCGGCGCCGCTCACCACCGAGCCGCCGACCACCGCACCGCTCAGGCCGGGTTGGTCGGCCAGCGCGGCCAGGAAGACCTCGACGCCTTTTTGCCGGTCCAGTCGGCCGACGAAAAGGCAGCGCAGCGCGCCCGGTTCCTGCGAGGCCCCGAGCGCCGGCCACTCGGGCTGCTCCGAGGGCGGCACGGCGCTCAGGTCGCGCACGCCGTTGCACACCAGGCGCAGCCGCGCGGGCGCGATGCCCACCTGCAGCGCCAGCGCGTGGTCGTGCCGCGAGATGCAGACGATGGCCTGCGCCAGCGGCGCCAGCGCGCGCTCGACGCCCGCGACCAGCCGGTTGGCCCAGCCGGCCACTGCGCGGTCGAAGGCCCAGCCGTGCGAGCAGTAGACGATGCGCTCGCGCCAGGCCGGCACGGCCAGTCGACCCGCAAAGCCGGCGTAGCTGCCGTGCAGGTGCACGACGCTCGCGGGCCGCTCACGCAGCGTGGCACGCAGGGCCCGCGCCAGGGCCAGCGAGCGCCAGGCCCGCGAGGCACCGCCGCCGAAGTAGGCCGCCTCGCAGCCGGGCGGAATCGCCAGCGCGTCGCGGTGGAACTCGGGCAGCAGCAGGCGCACCGAGGCGATGCGCCGGTCGGCCCGCTGCGCGGCCAGGATCTCGGACAGGTAGGACGCCGTCCCGCCGGCCAGGATCTCGGCCACATGGAGGATGTGCAGGCCCATCGCGCCCCTTTCGTCCGCCCCGCGCGGGCCTCAGTGGCGGTTGACGATCATGCCGATCACGTCCACCTGCAGCCGCAGCAGCGCGGCGCTGAGCTGCTGCAGCGGCTGCATGCCGGTGCGGTGCTTGCGCCCGACCAGCACCGCCTGGCCGCAGGCGGCGGCGGTGACGCGCGCATCGGCGGTGCCGGCGGCGGCGGCGGGGGTGTCGACGATCACGCGGTCGAAGTTGCGCTGCAGCTGCTCGAGCAGCTGGCGAAACAGCGGGCGCTCCAGCAGCTCCAGCGGGTTGGGCGGCGGCGTGCCGACCTGCAGCACGTAGAGGTTGGGTATCTGCGCCGAGCGGTCGAAGGGCCGAGACACCGGCACGCCGGTGAGCAGCGTGCTCAGGCTCGGCCGCTCGGGGATGCCCAGGCGCCGGTGCAGGCCGGGCTCGCGCAGGTTGGCGTCGACCAGCACGGTGCGCTCGCCCAGCTGACAGAACGCCATCGCCAGATTGGCGGCGACGAAGCTGCGGCCATCGCCGGCATCGGGACTGAGCACCGCCAGCGGCCGGCGCTCGGTGAGGTCCTGCGCGGCGATGATCTGGGAACGCAGCTCGCGAAAGGCCTCGGCCTGCGTGCCGTAGGGGTCGCTGGCCACCACCATCTCGGCGGACTGCAAAAGGCCCGGCTCGCGCGGATAGGGGTAGCTGAACTGCTGCGACAGGGCCCAGAGCACGTCCTTGCGAGACACCAGCGCCAGCGCGACGGCGGCCTCGCCGAAGCGCAGGCCCATGCGTCGTTGCACCACCAGGATGTGCTCGACGTCCGAATCGCTCAGCGGCTGGACGCTGCGGAGGATCTCGCCGATGGGCCGCCGCGACTCGATGGCGGGGACCGCCGCAGCGCGCTCAGGGTCTGGACCAGTGCCGGGGCCCGGGCCGCATTCGGGGGCGACATCGGGGGCGACAGCAGGCGCCGCATCGACGCAGGGGTCGCCCGGATCGGCACGCTCGGCCGCCAGGGGGCTCAGGGAGGGATCGGTGGTCATCGCGTCGGTGGAGGTCATGCCCGCGCCTCAAGTGGCCAGGCGCTGCCCGAGGGCGGAAAAGGCCTGCGCGGCCGCGCTCCAGGTCAGCCGGCGAGCGCGCTGAAAGCCGGCGGCGCGCAGCTCATGCGCGAGGCGGTTGGACTCCAGCAGGCGCTGCAGCTGCAACGCCAGCGTGGCGGGGTCGTCCGGGTCACAGTACAGCGACGCGTCGCCACACACTTCGGGCAACGCCCCGCGCTGCGAGACGATCGTCGGGCAGCCGCAGCACATCGCCTCCAGCGGCGGCAGGCCGAAGCCTTCGTAGTGGGACGGAAAGACGAAGCAGGCCGCCCCCTCGTAGAGCGCGCGCAGCTGCGCGTCGCTGACGCGGCCGGTGCGGTGCAGGCGCGGGTGCTGCGTCTGCTCAGCCGCAAAGACGCGGGCGTCCCCACCGCCCACCGCAACGAGCTGCACATGGCGGTCGGCCAGTTGGTCGATGGCCTTGAGCACCGCGGCGAAGTTCTTGTTCGGCGAGGCGCTGCCCACCGCCAGCACGTAGCGCCGCCCGCGCAGGTCCAGGCGAGCAAGGACCGAAGGATCGGCCGGCTCGTTCAGAATGTGCTCACCCCCCTCGGGGATCACTTCGAGGCCCTGCGGGCGGCGGCCGAAGTGGCGCGTGAGCTCATCGGCGGAGAAGCGCGAGACGGTGGCCACGCAGTCGGCCCGGCGCATCAGCGCGGCCAACATCACGCGGTACCCATGGCGAAAGGCCGGCGTGAAATTCTGCGGATTGGCCACCACCGCCGCATCGTGGACCACCACGAGCTGGCGCCGCCTCAGGAGGGGCCCGGTGTTGCACAGATTGACCAGCCACTCCCGCTCAGCCAGGCGAGGCAGGTCGAGCTGCTCCCAGACGTGCCCCTGCCAGCGTCCGGCCGCATGCACGGGCAGCCCGGCCGGCGTGCTGCTGTGCAACGCCACACCGCGCGGCACCACCACGCGTGCGCCCGCCAGCTCGCCTCGCCGGTGCAAGGCCCGAATCAGCTCGAGCGCAAAGCGATCCACCCCGGTGGGCACCCGGGTCATGAACCGTCCATTGATCAACACCGCCATGTCGCGCCTCACTCAGGCCGGGACCGGCTGACCGGCCGAGCGCCGGTGCCAGCGCGCCAGGCGCAGTGCCAACGGCTGCGGCAGCCACATCACCGCCAGCGTCCACAGGGCCATCGCCAGCTTGCGGTCCAGCGACAGCGTGGGCCAACGCCAGATCGACGCCAGCAAAAAGCCGGTGCGCCCGTGCGAGGCCAGGCGCAGCCGCTCGCGCAGCGATTGCCCCCCAAAGCGCAGGCACAGCGCGAGCGTGCGCACCTCCCAGGGGGCAAAGGCCAGCGGGCTGGCGTGCTCACTGCGCACGCGCTGCAGGCCCTCGACGACCATGCGCTTGCCCGCAGCGATGCGCTCGTACTCCGCCGCCAGGCCGGTGGGCGCGTTGTTGAACAGCAGCGAGCCGTCGTCCTGGGGCCGGTGGACGCGGTACGCCCCTAGCGCCTGATCGAGCGACAGCACCCGGCCATGCGCCGGCGCCAGCAGGATGGGCACCGAGTCGGCGGCGATGCGCCAGGTCGGCTCGTCCATGGGCAGCACCTGGCGCAGGAAGCCGGCGCTGAAGGCATTGCCCGAACCCGGCGGCGAGCCATAGGCACCGAACTCGCAAACCAGCCGCTCGGCGTCCTCGCCCGCGTGCATCTGCCGCGGCAGCTGACGGCCGAAGGGTTCGCCGGTCGGTCCGACCATGTCCAGGCGGAACTGCACCTTGCTCAGCCCGGGCTGCCAGGCCGCGACGATGCGCGCCACCGCATCCGGGTAGAGCCAGTCGTCGGCATCCAGGAAGATCACGACGTCGCCGCGACTGCGCGCAAAGCCGATGTTGTAGGCCGAGCCCTGCCCGCCGTTGGGCTTGTGCACCACGACGACGCGATCGGCATGGCGCCTGGCGTACCGGTCGATCACCGCGGCCGAACCGTCGCGCGAACCGTCGTCAACCACGACCACCTCGACGTCGGGATGGGTCTGCGCCAACGCCGACTCGATCGCCTGACCGACATAGGCTTCGTAATTGTAGTTGTCGATGACGATGCTCACACGCATCTCAGTACTCCTGCTGGTGGCCACGGGCCCTGGCGGCTCGTTGGGCGGGGGATGTCGCGCCACCGGGGCGGCCCGGCGGGCAGGCGGCGGCAAAAGCCGGCCTGCGATGGCGCTGCAAGGTCACCGCGGTCGCCGCGAGCACGATGCCCAGCGTCCAGGTGAAGGCACGCGGCTGCCCCAGGAAGGGGTAGCGGAAGATCTCGAAGAAGCTGATGAAGAACAGCGGGAACAGCAGCACCCCACCCAGCCGCCCGGCCCGGTAGGCGCGAAACGCCAGCCCGCTGACCAGCCCGAGCAGCAGCATGTAGGCCAGCGCACCGGGCACGCCCAGATCGGCGATCGGCGTGAACAGGCCCGAGTTGCTGTTGAACTCGACGTCCTCGTAGGTGCGCAAGAACCAGTGGAAGCTGCTCTTGGCGTCGGCGTGAAAGCCCACGTGCTCGGAGAAGGCCCGCCCGACGCCGAAGGGCGCGCGGTGCGCCCACTCCATCACGTGCTCGAAGTGCCAGGTTGGCTCGGGCGTGATGGCCACCAGGCCCGCGCCGTTGTTCAGCGAGGTGTAGTAATAGCTGACGAAGCGCCCGAGCGCGAACTCCCAGAAGGTCATCTTGCCCTGGTAGCTCGCCGAGGACCAGGAGCGGGCGTACTCGGCCGCACCGAAGTACAGCAGCACCACCGGCAGCGCGGCGTAGGGCCCCAGCCGCAGGATCCAGCGCCAGCGCAGGCCGGGCTGCACCGCCATCCAGCGCCCCAGCGCGAGGCCCAGCGGGGTGAGCATTTCAATCAGCGCCAACCGCTCGGACCAGACGTAGACGCGGAACACCGTCAGCACCGCCATCAGTGCGAAGAGCCGGTGCATCCACTTCGGCGGACGGCACACGTGGCCATCGACCAGGCGGAAGGCGTAGATCGCGAAGAACACCTGCGCCACGTTGACCAGCGAACTCACGCCCGCGGTGCTGCCGATCTCCTCGCGCGAGGGCGACCAGGCGCCGGTCACCGTGCGCCACAGCAGCAGCGGGTTGAACAGGAAGTCCTTGAACCAGACGACGTAGCCCAGCAGCGCGATGGCCGCCACCACGGCCGCCGCACGCTCCCAGCGCCGCGGGTCGTCGCCGGCACCGGCCGCCGCGGCGGCTCGGGAGGGGCTGGAGCGCCCGAGCCGGATCTGCGCGCCGACCCAGCCCCCCAGCGCAATCCCGCTCACCATCAGCATGCCCAGCAGCACGTAGTGCAGGTTCAGGAAGCGCACGCCGCGGATCGTCAGCGCCGCCGAGGACAGGTCCCCCGCCAGCGCGATCAGCCCCATCACCGGGATCAGGAAGCCCAATGCCACGCCGCTGGGCGTGCACCACCAAGGCATCGGCGCCAGCGCGCCCTCGTCGGAACGCAGCGGCAGGACCGGCGAGGCCGCGCGCAGCGAGGCCATGCGGGGCGAGGCCGTGCGGGTCATGCCGCGCTCCCGGTTCGAGCCGCGACGTCGCGCGCCTGCATGCGCGCCAGCGTCAGCCCGGACAGCAGCAGCACCGTCGCCTCGGCCGCCACCACCGCCCAGCCATAGGCCTGCGGCGAGGCGATCGCCAGCAGCGCGGCGCAGAACACGAGCGAAGCGCCGATCTGGATCAGCGCGTAGCGGCGCTCGCGGCCCAGCGCCACCAGGCTCTGGAGGCCGAACAGCCCGGCCACCGAATGCAGCGGCAGGCTCAGCGACAGCAGCAGGATCAGGCCCACCGCCAGCGGCACGTCCTGCTTGAAGACCAGGCGCGTCACCGCCGGGGCCGCCAGCATGCAGACGATCGACAGCCCGATGGCCAGCGCGAGGTTGGCGATCAGCACCTTGCGCCCCAGCTGCACCGTGGCCTGCAGCGACTCCTGCGCCCGCGCCGACAGGCGCACATAGCCCAGCTGGTTCAGCGGCAGCAGCGCGCCCTCGGCGGCCATGCGCACGCGCAGCGCCAGGTTGGCCGCCGCCACCGTGCTCGGCTCGGCCCACAGGCCCAGCAGCGCCACGCCGCCGTTGGTCAGCAGCGAGCCGTTCAGGTTGCCCAGCACGATCGCCCAGGCGCCCCGCAGCAGCTCGGCGATGTAGCTCGGTTCCACCGCGGCCCGGCCCCCCAGGCCCTCACGGCGCAGCAGCGCCCAGCTGATGGCGCTGCTGGCCAGCGACACGCAGGCGTAGGTCCACAGCGCACTGGCCGGTGTAGCCAGCAGCGGCACCAGCACCAAGAGCAAGGCAATGCCCGACAGCCGCACCGAAGTGGCGACCCCCAGCATCAGCCGCGTGCGCTCGTGCGCCCGCAGGTACCAGGACGGGTCGACCGCGAAGCCGAGCATGTAGGCCGACCAGGCCAGCATCAGCGGCCACTCGTGCAGGCCGCGGTGCCAGACCAGCGCCGCCACCGTTGCCGCCAGCGTCAGGCCGCAGAGCAGCAGCTTCGCCGCGGTGATGTGGACGAGCACGCGGTGGCAGCGCGCGGGCGCATCCCGCTGTGGCGCCACCTCGCGCACGCCGTACCAGTCGAAGCCGAACTCGACGAGCATGCCGAGGAAGGCCGCCATCGCGGTGTAGAAGGCGACCACGCCGTAGTCGTGCAGACCCAGCGTGCGCCCGCAAACCACCGCGAAGACGAGCGGAAAGGCGAAGGTCGCCGTGTGCGTGACCGCCAGCTCGACCAGCTTGCTCAGCGTGGACGACCCACGCCGCACCGGTCGCAGGGCGCTCAGCAGCGCGGCCCTCACACCTTCTCCAGCGCACGCGGGGGCGTCGCGCTCCCGTCGCTCTCCGGGTCGGACCGACCCAACCGGCGCCTCCAGCCGCTGCCGGGCGTCACCGAAGCGGCCGGCGCGTCGGGCATCTCGACCAGCAGCGGGAGTTTGAGCACATCGGTCACATCCTGCTCGCTGCGCAGGCGGCGGTCGTGCTGCTCGCGCCAGATCGCCACGGCCACCGCGAACACCAGCCCGAGCAGCCCGGCCACGCCGAGGTTGAGTGCGTACTGGCGCGACGACAGCTTCGCCGGCGGCGTGGCCGACTTCAGCACCGAGATGTTCGACAGGTTGCTCTGGCTTTCCAGCAGCGCCTGCGTGACGCGCGTGCCCAGCGAGTCGTAGGCCGCCTGGGCCTGCTGGACCTCGCGCTGCAGCACGGCGGCCTCGTCGCGCTGCGCCTTGAGCTGCAGCACCTTGGCGCGTTGGGCGTCGAGGGCCGAGCGGGTCTGCGCGATGCGCGACTGGTTGACCGCATCGTTGACGCCCAGGCTGGCGGTGACGCGCTGCGTTTCGGCCGCGATCTGGTGGCGCAGCTGGGCCACGTTGGCGCGCAGCTCGACGAGGCTCGGGTGCTCGTCGCCCAAGCGGGTGACCATTTCGCTCAAACGGGCCTGCTGGCGCGCCAGCTCGGCATTCAGCCCGGCGATCGTCGCATTGGTCAGCACCTCGGGTGAGGTCGCGCCGTTGGCGCGCGCCTGCACCTGACGGGAGCCGGACTCGTTGCCCAGCGCCTGCAGCTGGGTCAGCTGGGTCGACAGCTCGTTGAGCCGCGCGGACTCGATGTCCAGCCGCTCCTCGGGCACCACCGCCACCAGGCCGCTGCGGCGCTGATAGTCGCTCAGCCGGGCCTGCGCCGCCTCCAACCGGTCGCGCAACTGGCGCGAGCGCTCGTCGAAGAAAGCGCTGTGCTGGCGCGCCGGCTCGACGCGCAGTTGCAGCGCCGTGTCCATGTAGGCCTGGACGTAGGCATTGGCCATGCGCGCGGCTTCGTCACGATCTGGCGCGGTGTAGGAAATCTTGATGACGCCCGACTCCTTGGTCGGCCGCACGTCGAGGTTCTTGCGCAGGTCGTCGGCCAGCCAGGCGATGTAGTCGCCCTGCCCGCCGGCTTCGGCCTGCCAGCGCCGGCGCGCGGCGCTGTCGGACGCATCGGCCAGCCGCAGCGCCGCGATGACGTGGCGCGCCACGCGCTCGCTCAGCAGGATGTCGGTCTGCGCGGCCATGTAGGCGTCGGCCTGACTGGGCTGCGCCGATGAGCTGCTGCCCAGCGGGTCGGCGCCCTTCACGTCCACCAACAGCACGGCGCTGGCCGCGTAGGCCTTCGGTTGGAGCGAGGTGACAAGGCCCACCAACGCCAGCCCCGCCAGCCAGACGCACAGCACCAGGACCCAGCGGGACTTCAGAACAACCAAGAGATGGGCAGGGGACATGGGGGTGACGACGGCATCAGGGTGGCACAGCCACATGGGTTATCGGCGGCCCCCCCGATTCTCACACTCAAGGTTACCGTCAGACACAAATTGACCAAGTGGTCACTGGTCCTGGCCGCGATTAGGGACCGACTCGATGGCTTCGGCCATCCTTCAGACTGGGGCCACACCCCCCAACCATCCCGCTAAGGCCCCCAGGTTCGGGGCGTGAAGGGGCACAGCGGGCCCTCTAAGGCTCATCATGGGCGGCATTGGAACCACGGACGACACATTACAGATTCAACGTCAATTGAAACTGTCTGTGTCATTTTGATTTTTTATGCACAACCACCCTTCAGCCGCCTCGACCCCAGTGCAGGTCTTCCTGGCCGATGCGAAGCAATTCCGTCGTCGGGTGGCTGCCGCCCGCCCAACCGGAATCGGGCGCTGGGCGCCCTGGCTGGATCGGCTCGCCGCGGCCCTCCTGCTGGCGCTGCTCAGCCCGGTGATGCTCGTGGTGACCCTGCTGATCTGGCGCGCGGACGGTGCCCCCATCCTGTTCGGCCACTACCGCGTGGGCAAGAACGGCCGGCTGTTCCGCTGCCTGAAGTTCCGCTCCATGTATCGGAACAGCGAGCAAATGCTGAAGGACCTTCTGGCCAGCAACGCCGAGGCCCGCGCCGAGTGGGCGCGTGACCACAAGCTGCTGAACGACCCCCGCATCACGCCGATCGGCCACTTCCTGCGCCGCACCAGCCTGGACGAGCTGCCGCAGCTGTTCAACGTACTGCGCGGCGAGATGGGCCTGGTCGGCCCACGCCCCATCACCGTGGCCGAGCTGCCGCGCTATGGCCGCCTGCGTTGGCACTACCTGAGCGTGCGCCCAGGGATGACCGGCCTGTGGCAGGTCAGTGGACGCAACGACGTGAGCTATGAAGAACGCGTCGAGCTGGACCGCCGCTACGTCGAATCCGACAGCCTGCGCCTGCGCCTGACCATCCTCTGGAAAACCGTCGACGTGGTGCTGCACGGCAGTGGCGCGCGCTGAGGAGTCCCGCCTGTGTTCCCCTTGAACGTTTCACGGCCCGAGCGAGCCCTGCCGCTGAGCGGCTCGGCGGGCCGCGTGCTGCACTGCGTCGGGCGCCTTGAACCCGACGACGCCCACGGCCCACTTTGGCCCACGGTGCTGGCGCTGGCCGACGCCGGTCTGCGCCAATGCGTGGTGCTGCTGCACCCGGCGGACGCCGAACACGCGCGGTTGCTGCTGCCGCGCGAGGTGCCGCTGGTCGTCGCCTCGGCGGGCGGCGTGCTGCAGCGCTGGCGCCGCGACGCGCAGGCCCGCATCGCCGCCGAACTGCGTGCCGAGCCGGTGCTGGCGGTGCATCTGCACGGCCACGCGGGCGCCTTCGCCGGGCTGGCCGCGATGCAGCAGGTCGAGGTGCACGCGCCGGTGTTCTTCCACACCCCACAGCCCCCCGCCAGCGGCTGGCCGATGCGCGCTTTGACGCGCTGGCTGGGCCGCCTGGCGCAGGGCCGCACCCCGGCCGGCGACCCGCCGGCCTACCTGGTGCAGCCGGGCCGGGTCGACCCGCTGAGCGCGGCGTCGGCCCTCGGCGACGCGCTGCTGGCCGAGCCGGTGCACGACCTGTTTTTCCACACCCCGCAGGCCGAGATGGAGCGGCCACGCGTGGTGACGCGCGGGAGAGCCGGCGACGTGGCCTTCGCCGCCCGCTACGCGCAGGTCGCGGTGCTGCTGGCCGGCAGCACGCCGACGCTGCAGTTCGCCTGGATCGGCAACGCCGACGAGGCGGTGCACGCGGTGTTGAAGGCCGCTCACGTGCAGATCCTGCCCGGCGCCACCCCCGCCGAGCGGGCCGACCAACTGGCACAGGCCTGGATCTACCTCGCACCCAGCGGCGACGCGCCCGACGCCCGGGGCATGCTCGAAGCCATGGCGGTCGGGCTGCCCTGCGTCACGCGCGGCGGTGGCGCCAGCGCCGAGCTGGTGATCGACCGGCTCTCCGGCCGGGTCGGTGAGCGCGACGACGCGCTGCTGCAGGCGATTGCTGCGCTGGTGGATTCACCCACGCTGCGCCAGCGCCTGGGGCGTGCGGCGCGTGAACGCTCGCTGCTGCGTTACAGCCGCCACCGCTTCCAGGCCTCGCTACTGCTGGCCCATGGCCTGCCCCTGCGTTCCCGCGCGGACGTCCCAGAGCGCTTGCCGCATCGCTTCGCCCCCGCCTGATCGCACAGCGCCTGGGCGGTTCAGGGCCTGCGAGCGATGTGGGATGTGCAGGTCATGCAGGTTGTGCAGGTTGTGCGCGCTTTGCGCCGACTCCGCCCCGTCCGGCCGAATGCCCGGCGTTGAACGACCGGTTTTTCGCTGCGCCGCAGCAGAGCGGAAAAATAGAATCGGCGGATGACGCACCCTGCCAGCCCGACCGAACACCGCCTGCTCGCCCACCTGAACCCCGAGCAGCTCGCCGCGGTGACCCTGCCAGCCGAGCCGGCGCTGATCCTGGCCGGCGCGGGCTCGGGCAAGACCCGCGTGCTGACCACCCGCATCGCCTGGCTGCTGTCGACCGGCCAGGTCGGGCCGGGTGGGCTGATGGCAGTGACCTTCACCAACAAGGCCGCCAAGGAGATGATCACCCGCCTGGGCACGATGCTGCCCTTCAACGTGCGGGGCATGTGGATCGGCACCTTCCACGGCCTGTGCAACCGCTTCCTGCGCGCGCACTGGAAGCTGGCCAACCTGCCGCAGAGCTTCCAGATCCTCGACAGCGGCGACCAGCTCAGCGCCGTCAAGCGCATCATCAAGGCGATGAACCTGGACGAGGAGCGCTTCGTCCCCAAGCAGGTGACCTGGTTCATCGCCGGCAGCAAGGAAGACGGCCTGCGCCCGAAGGACATCGAGATCCGCGACGGCCAGAGCCAGAAGCTGGTCGAGATCTACCAGGCCTACGAGGACCAGTGCCAGCGCGAGGGCGTGGTGGACTTCGGCGAGCTGATGCTGCGCACCTACGAGCTGATGCGCGACCACGCCTCGCTGCGCACGCACTACCAGCAGCGCTTCCAGCACATCCTGGTCGACGAGTTCCAGGACACCAACAAGCTGCAGTACGCCTGGCTGAAGATGTTCGCCGGCCACGACAGCGGCCACCCCAGCGCGGTGCTGGCCGTGGGCGACGACGACCAGAGCATCTACGCCTTCCGCGGCGCGCAGGTGGGCAACATGGCCGACTTCGAGCGCGAGTTCCGCGTGCGCCAGCTCATCAAGCTGGAACGCAACTACCGCAGCTTCGGCCACATCCTGGACGCGGCCAACGCGCTGATCAGCCACAACAGCCGCCGCCTGGGCAAGGAGCTGCGCACCGAGGCCGGGCCGGGCGAACCGATCCGCGTGTATGAAGCCACCAGCGACTTCGCCGATGCGCAGTGGCTGGTCGAAGAAGCCCAGCAGCTGCACCGCGCCGGCACCGCGCGCTCGGAGATCGCGGTGCTCTACCGCAGCAACGCGCAGTCGCGGGTGATCGAGTCGGCGCTGTTCAACGCCGGCGTGCCCTACCGCGTCTACGGCGGCCTGCGCTTCTTCGAGCGCGCGGAAATCAAGCACGCGCTGGCCTATCTGCGCCTGATCGAGAACCCGAACGACGACACCAGCTTCCTGCGGGTGGTGAACTTCCCGGCCCGCGGCATCGGCGCGCGCTCGGTCGAGCAGCTGCAGGACGCGGCGCGCAGCAGCGCACGCAGCCTGTACCAGAGCGTCGGAGCGTTGAGTGGCGCCGCTGGAACCAAGCTGGCGGGTTTTGCCAAGCTGGTGGACGGCCTGCGCGAGGCCACGCGCGGGCTGACGCTGCGCGAGATCATCGAGCAGATGCTGGAAACCAGCGGCCTGGTGACCTTCTACCGCACCGAGAAGGAGGGCCAGGACCGCATCGAGAACCTGGAGGAACTGGTCAACGCGGCCGAGGCCTTCGTGACGCAGGAGGGCTTCGGCAAGGACGCCGTGGCGCTGCCGGTGGACGAAACCGCGCCGGGCACCCTCGCCGCGGCCCGCCCGGGCGAGCCCGAGGCGCCCGCGCCGGTGGACCTGCTGCCCGACGCGGAGACGGGCGAGATCCTCTCGCCGCTGGCCGCCTTCCTGACCCACGCGGCGCTGGAGGCCGGCGACAACCAGGCCCAGGCCGGGCAGGACGCCCTCCAGCTGATGACGGTGCACGCCGCCAAGGGCCTGGAGTTCGACGCCGTGTTCATCACCGGCCTGGAGGAGGGCCTGTTCCCGCACGAGAACGCGGTCAGCTCAGTCAACAGCAGCGGCGCCGACGGGCTGGAGGAGGAGCGCCGGCTGATGTACGTGGCCATCACCCGCGCGCGCCAGCGGCTCTACCTGAGCTTCTGCCAGACGCGCATGCTGCACGGGCAGACGCGCTACAACGTCAAGAGCCGCTTCCTCGACGAGCTGCCCGAGGGCGGGCTGAAGTGGATCACGCCGCGCCAGCAGGGCTTCGGCTCCGGCTACGCGCAGCAGTACCAGCAGGCCTGGCAGCGCGGCAGCGGGCTCTCAGGCGTGGTGGGCGCCGGTCGCAACTCAGGCTGGCAACCTCCGGCCGCCCCGCCGCCGGCCTGGGCCGCGCCGGTGCCGGCCGCGATGGCGCAGTCCGCCGCCAAGGCCGCCGGCCATGGCCTGCGCACCGGGCAGAGCGTCTTCCACACCAAGTTCGGCGAGGGCGTGATTCTGACGCTCGAGGGCAAGGGCGACGACGCGCGCGCGCAGGTCAACTTCGGCCGCCACGGCACGAAGTGGCTGGCCCTGTCGGTGGCCAAGCTGACGCCGATCGAGTAAGGCCTCCCCCCCGCGGTTGCGCTGCAGCAGCCCCCCTTTCTTCAGGCGAGGGGGGCCGAAGCCCGCGCAAAACCACCACAGGAGTAAATCAGGAAACAAAAGACACATTACGATACATCCAGACCGAGCGATCGCGCTGCGCGCTGCCGATAACCAGGAGCACCCCTCAAGAGGGCCCGGCGGCGGCACCCGCAGGCCCGAGTTTGGCGGTCGCCCAGGCGGCAACGCCGGATCCGGATGTATCCATGACACGTGTATCGATCGTCGTCCTCAATTACAACTACGCCCGTTTCGTCGGCGCCGCCATCGAGTCGGCGCTGAATCAGACGCACCCGGACGTTGAAGTGATCGTGGTCGACAACGGCTCGACCGACCGCTCGCCCGAGGCGATCCGCCCCTACGAGTCGCGCGTGCGGCTGCTGCGCCAGCCGGTCAACATCGGCCAGGGCCAGGGCTACAACCTGGGCATCGCGGCGGCCACCGGTGAGTGGATCGTCTGGCTCGACGCCGACGACCTGCTCGACCCCGACTGCATCGCCACCTGCCTGGCGATGGCCGACGACGACACCGCCAAGGTCCAGTTCCCGCTGCGCCACATCGACCCGGACGGCCGGCCGCTGGACAGCATGACGCCCTTTCTGCGCCACAGCGGCGACGTGCGGGGGCTGATCCGCCGCTTCGGCCACTACGCCGGCCCGCCCGGCAGCGGCAACCTCTACCGCCGCTCGGCGGTGGCGCCCTACTTCCCGGTGCCGACGCACAAGTGGCCCATCGGCACCGACACCGTGCCCTTCGTGACCGCGCCCTTCCACGGCCTGGTGGTCGACAGCGGCCGGCCGCTGGGCAGCTACCGGCTGCACCTGTCGGTGCAGAGCGACGCGCCGGGCTACAAGGGCAACTACCGCACCAGCGTGGGCGGCGAAATCCGCCTGTGCTGCGCCAGCCGCGACCACACGCTGGAGCTGCTGCGCGAGCGCTCGGGCGTCGACGTGCGCGGCCCCTTCCTGATGCTGCCGACCTACGTGCGCCGGCGCATCGTCTCCTGGCGCTGGTCGCGCGAGGACCACCCGTTTCCCGACGACAGCGCCGCCAGCCTCTGGCGCCTGATGCGCGACGCGCTGCGCGACTGCCCCGGCTACAGCCTGCTGGGCCGCACGCTGATGCTCGGCTGGGCCACCGCGGTGCTCTACCTGCCGCCGCGCCTGGCCAATCCGCTGATGGCGGCCAACACCGCCCAGCCGCTCTGGCACGCGCTGAGCCACTGGGCCAAGCGCCGCACCGCCTGAGAGTGCCTGAAATTGCCTGAGATCGCCAGAGAGCGCCCAAGACGCAACCCGAACCTGCCGACCCGCCCATGACGCCCTCCTCCGGTACGCCCAGCACGCACAGCACGCCCAGCACCCACGGCCCGAGCTGCCGCTTCTGCGGCGCGCCGCTGCGCCACACCTTCGTCGATCTGGGCATGAGCCCACTGTGCGAGACCCTGATCGCTCCCGACCGGCTGAACGCGATGGAGCCGTTCTATCCGCTGCACGTGCAGGTCTGTGAACACTGCTTCCTGGTGCAGCTGCAGGAATTCGTCGCGCCCGAGCACATCTTCGGCGAGTACGCCTACTTCAGCTCCTACTCGTCGAGCTGGGTCGCGCATGCCCGCCGCTATGCACACGGGGCGATCGAGCGCTTCGGCCTGGGGCCCGCGCACCAGGTGATGGAGATCGCCAGCAACGACGGCTACCTGCTGCAGCACTTCGTGGCCGCGGGCATTCCGGTGCTGGGCGTGGAGCCGGCGGCCAACGTGGCCCGGGTGGCCATCGAGCGCGGCGTGCCGACCACGGTGCAGTTCCTCGGCGAGGCCACCGGCACGGCGATCGCGGCCGAACACGGCCAGGCCGACCTGATCGCCGGCAACAACGTGCTCGCGCACGTGCCGGACATCAACGACTTCGTGAAGGGCCTGCGCGCCCTGCTGGCGCCCACCGGCGTGCTGACGATGGAGTTCCCGCACCTGCAGCGGCTCATCGAGGGCAACCAGTTCGACACGATCTACCACGAGCACTTCAGCTACCTGTCGTTCTCGACCGTCGAACAGATCTTCGCGGCCCACGGCCTGGTGCTCTTCGATGTGGAAGAACTGCCCACCCACGGCGGCTCGCTGCGCATCTACGCCCGCCACGCGGCCAACGAGGCCCAGCCGATCTGCCCGGCGGTGCCCGCCCTGCGGCAGCGCGAGCTGGCGCTGGGCTACCGCAGCCTGGCGCGCTACACGGGCTTCGGCGAGCAGGTCGACGCCACCAAGCGGGCCCTGCTGAGCTTCCTGATCGACGCGAAGAACAGCGGCAAGACCGTGGTGGGCTACGGCGCCCCCGGCAAGGGCAACACCCTGCTGAACTACTGCGGCATCCGCGGCGACTTCCTGGATTTCGTCACCGACGCCAACCCCTACAAGCACGGCAAGCACACACCCGGAACGCACCTCCCGATCTCGCCGCACAGCGCCATCCGCGAGGCCCGGCCAGACTACGTGCTGATCCTGCCCTGGAATCTGCGCGACGAGATCGCGGCCGAGGCCAGCTACATCCGCGAGTGGGGCGGGCGCTTCGTGGTGCCGATCCCGACCGTGCGGGTGCTGGACTGAGGACGGCCCGATGAACCGCGAGTTCTGGGCCGGCCGGCGCGTCTTCGTCACCGGCCACACCGGCTTCAAGGGCGCCTGGCTGTGCCTGCTGCTCGAACGCCTGGACGCCACGGTGGCCGGCTACGCGCTGGCACCGCCGACCGACCCCAGCCTCTACGACCGGGCCGACGCCGGGGCGCGAGTCACCCACACCACCGCCGACCTGCGCGAGCTGGGCCGGCTGACCGAGGCGATGCGCGCCTTCGAGCCCGAGGTCGTGCTGCACCTGGCCGCGCAGTCGGTGGTGCTCACCGCCTACACCGCGCCGGTGGACACCTTTGCGACCAACGTGCTGGGCACGGTGCACGTGCTGGAGGCGATCCGCACCGCCCTGGCCGGCACGCCCCGCGCCCAGCCGCTGGCGGTGGTCAACGTCACCACCGACAAGGCCTACCTGAACCAGCGCTGGCCCTGGCCCTACCGCGAGACCGACACGCTGGGCGGGCGCGACCCCTACTCCAACAGCAAGGCCTGCGCCGAGCTGGTGATGCAGAGCTACCGCGACAGCTACTTCCCGGCCGAGCGCCTGGCCGAGCACGGCGTGGCGCTGGCCTCGGCCCGCGCCGGCAACGTGGTGGGGGGCGGGGACTGGACGCCACACCAGCTCGTGCCCGCGGTGATCGCCGCCGCCCAGCGCGGCGAGGCGGTGGCCCTGCGCAACCCCGCGGGCGTGCGCCCCTGGCAGCACGTGCTCGACTGCCTGCACGGCTACCTGACGCTGGCCGAGCGGCTCGCGCTGGCACCGCAGGTCGCGATCGGCCAGTGGAACTTCGGCCCCCGCGCCGACGAGGTCTACACCGTCGCCCAGGTCAGCGAACTGATCGCGCGCCACTGGGGCGTCGAGCCCGCGTGGACGCCCGCCAGCGCCGAGACCCCGCGCGAGGAGCACGAGCTGCGGCTGGACTGCAGCCTGGCCGAGCGCCAGCTGAAGTGGCGCTGCGCGCTGGACACGCCCGCCGCCTTCGACTGGGTGGCCGACTGGCACCTGCGCGTCGAGCGCGGCGCCACCGCCCGCCAGGCCTGCGAGGCGCAGATCGACGCCTTCCTGGCCCACCCCGGGGTGCTGCGCGCATGAGGATCACCGACCTGGCCATCGCCGGCGCCAAGCTCATCCAGGCCGAGCCGGTCTGGGACGAGCGCGGCGCCTTCGCCCGCCTGTGGTGCCGCGACGAATTTGCCCGCGCCGGCCTTCCGGCCGAGCTGGCGCAGACCAGCGCCAGCTTCAACCACGCCGCCGGCACGCTGCGCGGCCTGCACTTCACCTGGCCGCCCAGCGGCGAGGGCAAGCTGGTGCGCTGCGCGCGCGGGCGCCTGCACGATGTGCTGCTCGACCTGCGCCCCGATTCGCCCACCTTCCTGCGCCACAGCGCCGTGACGCTGGACGCCGACGAGCGCCACGCGGTGTGGATTCCCCCGGGCGTGGCCCATGGCTGCCAGACGCTGGTGGATGGCACGGAAGTGCACTACTCGATGAACGAGGCCTACCGGCCGGAGCTGGCCGACGGCTACCGCCACGACGACCCCGCCTTCGTCGCGTTGGGGCTGACCTGGCCGCTGCCGGTGGCCTGCATCGGCGCCAAGGACCAGGCGTGGCCGGCCTTCGGGGCCAATCAACATCGACGGCGCTGGACTGCGGCGCAACGGGAGGCCGGCCATGCGGCTTGAGGCCCTGCAGCAGCCGGAGCGCGTCCGCGCGGTCGCGGCCGACGCCTTCGCGCTGATGCGCAGGCTCTTCCCGCTGCTGCGCAGCATCACGGGCGACGGCGTGCGCCACACGCTCGATGGCGTCGAGGCCTGGATTCCGCTGACCCGCCACGAGGTGCCCAGCGGCACCCCGGTGTTCGATTGGGAGGTGCCCAACGAGTGGAACGTGCGCGAGGCGCACGTCACCGACGTCGCCACCGGCCGGCGGCTGATCGACCTGCGCGACCACAGCCTGCACCTGGTCAGCTACTCGACGCCGCTGCGCGCGCGCCTGACCCGCGCCGAGCTGGATCCGCACCTGCACTCGCTGCCCGAGCAGCCCGACGCAATCCCCTACCGCACCAGCTACTACCGCGAGACCTGGGGCTTTTGCCTCAGCCAGCGCCAGCGGGATGCGCTGGCGGCCTGTGGAGACGGCCCCTTCGACGTCGTCATCGACGGCACGCTGGCCCCCGGCCACCTCACCTACGCGGAATGCCGCGTGCCCGGCGAGCTGGAGGACGAAGCGGTGGTCTACACCCACGTCTGCCACCCCGGCCTGGCCAACGACAACCTCAGCGGCATCGCCGCCGCCGCCGCGCTGGCGCGCGAGCTGCTCGCCGGGCCGCGGCCGCGGCTGACCTGGCGCTTCGTCTTCGCGCCCGGCACCATCGGCGCACTGACCTGGCTGGCCCGGCACAAGGCCGAGCTGCCGCGCCTGCGCGCCGGCTTGGTGATCGGCCTGCTGGGCGACGGCGGGGCGCTGACCTACAAGCGCAGCCGCCGCGGCGACGCCCTGCCCGACCGCGCCGCCGAGCTGATCGTGCCGGCCATGGGCGGGCGGCTGATCGACTTCGAGCCCTACGGCTACGACGAGCGCCAGTTCTGCTCGCCCGGCTTCGACCTGCCCTTCGGGCGCCTCACGCGCAGCCCGAACGGGGCCTACCCCGAGTACCACAGCAGCGCCGACGACCTGGACCTCATCCGCCCGGAGGCGTTGGCCGGCTCGCTGCAGGCGCTGGCGGCGCTGATCGGCGCGATCGACGCCAACCAATGCTGGCGCAACCTCAGCCCCAAGGGCGAGCCCCGCCTGGGCAAGCGCGGCCTGTACGGCCTGACCGGCGGCGCCGGCCCCGGCGAGTTCGAGCACGCGCTGCTGTGGCTGCTGAACCAGAGCGACGGCACGCGCGACCTGATCGACATCGCCCTGCGCTCGAAGCTGCCGCTGCCGCTGCTCGTCCGTGCGACCGCCGCGCTGCATCGGGCCGACCTGCTGGCGCCGGCCGACGCCGACCTCACCTTCCCTCCTCTTCTCGCTTCCGACCTTTTTCCCGACACCGAAGGAGCCACGCCATGAAAGTCGTGCTGTTCTGCGGCGGCCTGGGCACGCGACTGCGCGAGCACTCGGACACCATCCCCAAGCCCCTGGTCAACATCGGCGTGCGGCCGATCCTCTGGCACCTGATGCGCTACTACGCGCACTTCGGCCACAAGGACTTCATCCTCGCGCTGGGCTACCGCGGCGACATGATCCGCGAGTACTTCCTGAACTACAACGAGGCGCTGTCCAACGACTTCGTGCTCAGCAATGGCGGGCGCACCGTCAGCCTGATCAAGAGCGACATCGAGGACTGGCGCATCACCTTCGTCGACACCGGCCTGCACGCCAACATCGGCCAGCGGCTTCTGCGGGTGCGCAAGTACCTGGGTGAGGACACGGAGTTCCTGGCCAACTACGCCGACGCGCTGTCCGATCTGCCGCTGGACGCGCACCTCGCCGACTTCCGCCGCACCGGGGCGCTGGCCAGCTTCATGTCGGTGCCCTCGCCGCAGAGCTTCCACGCCCTGCACGGCGACGACGGCGGCCTGGTGACGGCCTTCGGCCCGATGACCGACGCGGGCTTCTGGATCAACGCCGGCTTCTTCTGCCTGCGGCGCGAGGTCTTCGACCACATCGAGGAGGGCGACGAGCTGGTCGAGCAGCCCTTCCAGCGCCTGATCGCACAGCGCCAGCTGGGCGTGTACCGCTACCGCGGCTTCTGGCAGGCGATGGACACCTTCAAGGACAAGATCGGCTTCGACCGCATGGAAGGCCGCGGCGACTGCCCCTGGATGGTCTGGAAGCGCGAGGACGGCGCCACCGAGCCGACCACCATCATCGAGGAGGCGAGCCACTCGGTGACCCACCTCGACGCGGTGCGCCGCCGGGCGTGAGGACGTGAAGACGTGATGAGGCCCTTGACCCTGGGGCGAAGCGGCCCGCTGAAACTGCTCTGCCTGGGCGCGCACAGCGACGACCTGGAGATCGGCTGCGGCGGCACGCTGCTGCGCTGGCTGGCCGAGTACGCGCCGGTGGAGGTCACCTGGGTGGTGCTGAGCGCGCCGGGCGAGCGGGCCGGCGAGGCGCGCCGCAGCGCGCAGGCCCTGCTGCGAGGGGCGGCCAAACGCGAGATCGTGATCGGCGACTTCCGCGACGCGCACTTCCCGGTCGAGCTCGAGCGGCTCAAGGCCTTCATGCGCGAGCTGGCGCAGCGCATCGAGCCCGACGTGGTGCTGACCCACCGGCTGGAGGACCGCCACCAGGACCACCGGACCGTCGCCGAACTGAGCTGGCAGACCTGGCGCCACGCGCTCATGTTCGAGTACGAAATTCCGAAATACGAGGCGGACCTCGGCCAACCGAACGCCTACGTGCCGCTGCCGGGGCCGATCGCCGCGCGCAAGCTGCGCCACCTGCTGAAGCATTTCGGCAGCCAGCGGTCGAAGGACTGGTTCAGCGCGTCGACCTTCGAGGGCCTGATGGCGCTGCGCGGCATCGAGTGCCGGGCCGAGAGTGGCCGGGCCGAAGGCCTGTACCTGCGCAAGGCGGTGTTCTAGCGCGGGCCGGCGCGCGACGCGCCGCCTCAGCCCCGCCTGCGCCCAGGAGCCCGAATCGCGATGACCGCCGCGCTGCCCCCCTCCGATGTCGCCCGCCAGATGCAGCGCCGCGCCCACGCGCTGATCCCGGGCGGCGCCCACACCTACGCCAAGGGCGACGACCAGTTCCCGGCGAACGCGCCGCCCTTCATCGTGCGCGGCGCGGGCTGCCACGCCTGGGACGTGGATGGGCGCGAGTACATCGAGTACGGCATGGGCCTGCGCGCAGTCACGCTGGGCCACGCCTTCGCCCCGGTGGTCGAGGCCGTGCAGCGCGAGCTGACCCGCGGCGTCAACTTCACCCGCCCCTCGCTGCTGGAGCTGGAGTGCGCCGAGCAGCTGGCCGCGCTGATCCCGGGCGCGGAGATGGTCAAGTTCTGCAAGGACGGTTCGCACGCAGTGGACGGCGCGATCCGTCTGGCGCGCGCCGCCACGGGGCGGGACCTCGTGGCCATCTGCGCCGACCACCCCTTCTTCTCCACCGGCGACTGGTTCATCGGCACCGGGGAGATGGGCGCAGGCATCCCGCCCGACGTGCCACAGCGGGTGCTGAAGTTCGACTACAACGACCGCGCCGGCCTGCAGGCCCTGCTCGACGACCATCCGGGGCGCATCGCCTGCGTGCTGATGGAAGCCGCCCGGATCGACGAACCCCAGCCCGGCTGGCTGCAGGGGGTGAAGGACAGCTGCCACGCCCACGGCGCGCTGCTGGTGTTCGACGAGATGATCACCGGCTTTCGCTGGCACCTGGGCGGCGCGCAGGGGCTGTATGGCGTCACGCCCGACCTGGCCACCTTCGGCAAGGCGCTGGCCAATGGCTTCTCGGTCTCGGCGCTGACGGGCCGGCGCGAGGTCATGCGCCTGGGCGGCATCGACCACGACCGCGAGCGCGTCTTTCTGCTGTCGACCACGCACGGCGCGCAGACGCACGAACTGGCCGCCGCGATCGCGACGATGCGCTTCTACCGCGACCACCCGGTGATCGAGACGCTGCATGCGCGCGGGCGCCGGCTGCGCGAGGGCATCGATCAGGTCGCCGCGGCCGCGGGCCTGAGCGCCCAGATCGGCGTGGTCAGCCGCGACTGCAACCTGCTCTTCTACACCCGCGATGCGCAGGGCCAGCCGAGCCAGCCGCTGCGCACGCTGTTCATGCAGGAGCTGGTGCGCCACGGCATCCTGGCGCCCTCCTTCGTGGTCAGCTGGTCGCACAGCGAGGCGGACATCGACCGCACGGTCGAGGCCGTGGCGCGGGCGCTGCCGGTGTATCGCCAGGCGCTCGACGCCGGCAGCGTGGCGGGTCTGCTGGACGGCCCGTCGGTGAAACCGGTGTTTCGGCGTTTTGCGTAATATTATGTGACTTCGTTCACATTTCGTTCGCCCGCTCACTCGGGGCGGACCGGAGCATGTCGCCGCCTCTCCTCCCGTCGCCGCCCCCGTTCGATGCGCCCACCGCCGCGCTGCAGCGCCTCGCCCTGATCTCGGGCGGTTCGGGCGGGCTGGGTGCGGCGCTGTGTGACGCGCTGGCGGCGCGCGGCTTTCGCGTCGTCGAGTTCTCCCGCTCGGCGCCCCGGCCCGAGTCGGTGCGCGTCGATCTGGCCGACCCGATGGCGAGTGCCGCGGGGGTGGCCGACGCACTCGCCGCGATCGACCCGCTGTCGCTGGCCGAGCTGCTGGTGATCAACTGCGCCGGCAGCATCGAGCCGGTCGGCCCGGTCTGGCGCAAGAGCGCCGCGCAGATCGGCGCCAGCCTGGCAACCAACCTGGTCGGCCCGCTGACCTGGCTGGCGGCGCTGCTGGCGCACTTTCAGGACAGCCCGGCGCGCAAGGTGCTGGCGCAGATCGGCAGCGGCGCCGCCCGCCGCGCGCACCCAGGGCTGTCGCTCTACGGCGCGGCCAAGGCCGGCATGGAGCAGTTCCTGCAGGTGCTGGCGCTGGAGCAGGCGGTGCTGCCCCACCCGTTCACCATCACCAGCATCGACCCGGGCGCCATCGACACCGCGATGCAGGCCCGGCTGCGCGCCGCGCCCGAGGCCGACCTGCCGCAGCGCGACGCCTTCTTCGCCCGCCAGCGCAGCGGCCAGCTGGCCGCGCCCTCGGCGGTGGCCGAGGCGATCGTCACGCAGCTGCTGAGCGCCGATCTGGCCAGCGGCTCGCAGTGGCGGGTGCCCCTGCCGCCGGCGCGGGATGCGCAGCCGTCACGGCAGGCCGGCTGAGCGCGGCGACAATCACGCTTTCCTGGCCAGGGTCTGTCTCTCGATGCGCATCCAACTTCTGCTCGGCACCGTGGTCGCCGGCCTCGCGTTCATGATCTGGTCAAGCGACACGATCACCCTGCAGGGCGAACGCACGATCTACACCTTGACCTGCGAAGGCGGCCAGTGGCAGCCCGACCAGAGCTGCAGCGGCCGCCAGCGCCCCGGAGACCGCTACCGCTACCGCGCGCTGCGTGCCCACCGCGAGGTGCTGTTCTGGCGCGTCGGGGTCAGCGAGCCCTCGCGCCGGCTGACGAACTGCGACATCGAGGACGGTCGCACCTGGCGCTGCCCGGCGGGCCCGGACGCCGCGCACAGCGTCACGTTGCAGCTCGACCACGGCGACGCCCTGCCCGGCCCCGCCGGCCAGACCCTGCCGCTGCACGCCACGACGAAGTGGCACTGGTGGTGGACCAAGCTGTGAGGCCGCACCCCGCCGCCTGACGGGGCCGCGCCCCTGAGCGAAACAGGATCAGCCCGGCGCCTTGGCCGCCAGGCCGAGCCGCTCGACCACGCGGCGCTCGGCGGCGTAGGTCTCGCGCATCGAGCGGCCGTAGTCCTCGGCGCCGAGGTAGGCCGGCTCCTGGTCGTACTTGGCCAGCTCGGCGATGTGCGCCGGGTCGAACAGCGCGGCCTTGAAGGCGTCGTGCAGCACCTTGACCCCCGCGCTCGGCGTGCCCCGAGGCGCCGCCAGGCCGTAGGGCGAGGTGGCGACGATGCCCTGGCCCAGCTCCTTGAGCGTGGGCACCTGCGGCCAGCGCTTGGTGCGGTGCTCGCCGAAGGTGACCAGCAGGCGCAGCTTGCCGCCATCGACGAAGGGCGCGAAGCCGTTGGAGTTGACGCCCACCATCACCTGGCCAGAACTCACCGCGATCATCTGCTCGGCGGTGCCCTTGTAGGGCACGTGCGTGTAGCTCAGGCCCCGCTTGTCGAAGAGCTCGTCCATCACCAGGTGCGGCGTCGTGCCCACGCCGTTGGTGGCCACGGTCAGCTCGCCCGGGTGCGCCTTGGCGAAGGCGAAGAGGTCGTCCAGGCTGCGCAGCGCGCTGGTGGCGGGCACGACGATGCCGAAGGTCACGCCGGTGAGCTGCAGGATCGGCGTGGTGTCGCGGATCGGGTCCCAGAGCACCTTCTGCACGTGCGGCGCGCGGAACACCGGCTGCGGCAGCTGGGCGATGGTGTAGCCGTCCGGCGCCGCCTGCTGCAGCACCGGCATGGCCAGCGTGCCGCCAGCGCCGGCGCGGTTCTCGATCAGCACCTTCTGGCCCAGCTGCCGGCTGGCGAGCTCGGCGAGCAGCCGCATCGTCAGGTCGGTGGCGCCGCCGGCCGGCCAGGGCACCCAGAGGGTGATGGGCCGCGACGGAAAGCTCGAGCCGGGCTGGGCCAGCACGGTGGCCGCGGCCGGACCGAAGGCCCCGGCACCGAGCCAGCCGATCACGCGGCGGCGGGTGGGGTTCATTGCCATGACACAAGCTCCAGGGTCTGCGTGCCGCCCATCAGAAAGGTGGAATTGGCGGGCTCGCTGCGCTCCACGCGCACCAGGCCCACGCCCTTGCAGTACCACTCCAGGGTGGTCAGCGGCATGTCCTTCCAGCCGTTGACGGGGTCGGCAAACAGCCGCAGCCCCGCCACGCCCTTGACGCGCAGGCAGTCGGTGAACTCGCCGGCCTGGGTCTTGACCTTCTGGCCCAGTGCTTCGAGCGTGTAGGTCATCGGGATGGCCGGGTGGCTGTGGCGGATCTCGGGCGGAAACTCCTGCCGCCGGCGCAGCAGGTAGGCGGTGGTGTCGGCGCGCCAGCTGCTGCCCACGGCCAGCGGCAGCTTCAGCACGTAGCGCGGCGCGGCGTCGCTGCGCGGGTCTTCTTCGAGGTCGGTCTTGGCCGCCACGCGGTAGATGCCGGTCTCGTCGCTCTTGAGCCAGTAGTCGAGGCCCGAGTCGCTGTGGCGGCGCCAGGTGCTGCCGCTGCGCTCCAAGCGGTCGCTGCCCTCGTTGCTGAGGGTGAACTGCTCGCGCTCGAAGGTGCCGTTCTCCCACTCGCTGCTGACGCGGTAGGTCCAGCGGTGGCCGGCCTCGAGCGGAAAGTAGGACTCGCTGGGCGGCTTGGAGCAGCCCGCCAGCCCGGCGAGCGCGACACCGGCCAGCACCGCGGCGGCGCGGCAGGTGGGGTGTGAGGGACGCGCCACGCTCACTTCTCCGGCAGCTGCGGCGAGGGCAGGTCGCGGATCTTCACCGCCTGCTCGTCGTTGCCCGGGCGCAGCCAGTTCAGGCCCTTCTTGCCCGCCTTGGGCTCGGCCGTGCCCAGCTGGCTGACGCCCTGGCGCGACTTCTTGACGCCCTCGTTGAGCAGGGCGTGCAGGTCCTTGGCGTAGGGCAGCTGGTAGGCGCGCGGCGCCTTCGACGGCTTGCCGTTCTCCAGCGCCTGCACCCAGACGTAGAGCGCGCCGGCGCTCTTGGAGGTCGGCTCCTCGATCACCGCGGCCAGCAGCACGAAGCGCTCAGGCAGCGCGTCGGTGCTCGGCCAGCCCCACATCTGGTGCACCGCGTCGTCGGCCCAGAAGTAGAAGACGGTCACCGCCGCCACCAGCAGCGCCTTCAGCCAGCGCGGCCAGGGCGACCAGATCAGCGCCAGCACCGCGAGGGCGGCCAGCGCAACGAAGCTCAGGACAACAGCCAGGGTCATGGGGTTCGTGCTCGCTCGAAAGAAGGGCTGAGGGGCCAGCGGTGGCGCCGCCGATCAGAGGCGCTGCACCAGCGTCTTGGGCAGCGTGTTGACGTTGGTGACCCCGCCGTCGGGCAGGATCGTGAAGCGCGCCAGCGTCGCCTCGTCGCCCTTGCGCGCCAGCGTCGCGCTGCCGTAGTAGACGACCTCGGCGCGCGGGTTGACCTTGACGATCGAGACGGTGGCCTCCACCGGCTTGCCGTCCTTGGACTCGTAGTAGTGCGCGTTGACGGTGTATTCGCCCTGGGCGATGCCGCGCAGCGTCACCACCTCCTGGTTCAGCGGGTTCACCACCTGGCGGCCGTTGACGACGATGCTGTCGTTGGCCAGCCCGCGGTCGTCGCGGTCCAGGTGCATCAGCCCGGCCTCGCGGGCGCGGAACCACACCAGGTTGCCGCCCGGGTCCTGCACCCAGGTGTCGATGTCGTTGGGGTTCATGTCCGGCCAGGACACGGTGATGATGTACTCGGCCTTGGCCGGGATGTCGCCCGCCTTGAGCGCCTTCGGGTTCATCGCCAGCAGCGCGATGATGAAGCAGAAGACGAAGGCGATCAGCATGTTGAACAACATGTCGTAGAAGGGATCGACCTCCGCCTCGCGCGAGTGGCGCCCTCTGCGCATCGCCTCAAGCCCCCTTCGGATCGGCCGCGCCGATCGTCAAACCGATCCGTTGCGCATCGGCCACCAGCAGGTCGGCGAAGCGGTCCAGCCGCGTCAGTTGCAGGCCCAGCAGGATGTTGCCCACCAGGCCGACCATCGTGGTCAGCAGCGCCACGCCCAGGCCGGAGGTCAGGCTGCGCAGCAGGTCCTGCGACTGCGCGGCGTCGAAGTTCTGCATCTGGCCGATCTGGATGGCCAGGATCGAGAAGCCGATCACCTTGCCCAGCAGGCCCAGCTTGAGCTGGATGCCATTGACCCACCAGGCGGTGTGGTGCGGCCCGTGCGTCATCTCGGTCAGCAGGTCCAGCGGCGCGTCGGCGTCGCGCGGCGCACCGGCCAGCGCCTGCCAGTACTCGGCCGCCCAGCCGCGCTGCGCTTCAGGTTGCGCCGCGTCCAGCGCCGGGCGCGCGCGCAACCAGCCGGCCAGCCCGGCGCGCTGCAGCGCCGCGTGGTCGTGCAGCAGGCGCTGGCGCTGCTGCTGCAGCTGGCGCGAACGGCCGCCCGCCCAGAGCGTGGCGACCGTGAAGATCACCACGATCACGATCGTCAGCCCGGTGGGGTCGGAGGTGAACAGCAGCTTCCACACGCCACGCACGCCCAGCAGCCAGGTCGCGAAGACCAGCAGCCCGCCCAGCGTCAGCCACTCGAAGACGATGGGCTCGACCGGCGCGGTGGCCGACGAGCGGTCCCGCCCGGCACCCGCCGCGCGCGCCAGCGCCCGGCCCGCGAATCCGAGGGTGCTTCCCAGCATCGACAGCGCCTTCATGACGCACCTCCCGGAGCGCCGCCGGGGCCTCCGCCGCCGCCACCCCCGCCGCCCCGCTTGGTCAGCGCACCGAAGCCGCGCTGCGGGTCATAGCCCCAGCTGGCCGCAAAGAAGCACAGCGCCAGCGTGCCCAGCACGATCCAGGGCGAGACGCCCGGGTCCTTGTCGTAGAGCGCGTAGCGCAGCCACTCCACCGCGTGCGTGAAAGGGTTGAAGCGCGCGATCTGGTAGACCCAGCCGGCGCCCGACTCCTCCAGCTTCCACAGCGGGTAGAGCGCGGTGGACATGAAGTACATCGGGAAGATGACAAAGTTCATCGTCCCGGCGAAGTTCTCCAGCTGCTTGACGTAGACCGACAGCAGCAGGCCCAGCGCGCCGAGCATCAGCGCGCCGCCCACCGCCGCCAGCAGCACCTGCGGCAGGTGCCAGGCGCTGGCGCCCGGCCCTGTGCCCAGAAGCGGCAGCTCGGTGCCGATCAGCCAGGCCACGACCACGAAGGCCAGCGCCTGCGCCAGCGACAGCACCGCGGTGGCGCAGAGCTTGGCGAACAGGATCCACCAACGCGGCAGCGGCGCGGTGAGCAGCAGGCGCATCAGCCCCATCTCGCGGTCGTAGACCATCGCCAGACTCGACTGCATGCCGTTGAACAGCAGCACCATGCCGATCAGGCCGGGAGCGATGTAGACGTCGTAGGCGATGTAGGTGTCGTAGGGCTCGGCGATCGCCATGCCGAAGACGTTGCGAAAGCCCGCGGCGAACACCGCCAGCCACAGCAGCGGGCGCACCAGCGCGGAGACCAGCCGGCCGGTCTGGCGGCTGAACTTCATCAGCTCGCGTGCGACGATGGCCCACAGCGCCTGGGCCGCATGGCCGGGAGTCATCGTCATCGGGTCACCTTGCAGAGCTTCTCGGGCGCGTCGGCGCCCACGGTGTCGAGGTTGTTCTTCGGGTGCAGGATGCCGTCGATCGGCGCGCTGCCGATCACGCCCTGACCGTCGGTGAGCAGCAGCGGCTGGCGCAGCTGGCCGTCCCAGGCGCGAAAGCTCATCGGTACGCCCTGCGAGCCGTCCACCTCGCCCTCGGCCAGCGCACGGTGCACCGCGGCGGCCGGACCCTTGGGGGCGGCCACCACCGCGGCGGCCAGCGCCTTGCCGGCCAGCCAGGCGCTCCAGTCCGGCGCGCTGATCGGGCGCTTGGCTTCCTTGAAGAAGCGGCGGCTCACCTGCGGGGCGCCGTAGCGATCGAACTGCGCGTGCCAGGCCACGGCGACCAGCCCGGCGTCGCCGACCACCGGCCGCGGCGTGGCGGTGCGGTAGGGCAGCGAGCGGGCGAATTCGCCGTCGGCATCGACCACCCAGACCACGTCGTGGCCGCCCTGCGTCAGCAGCAGCGGGTTGGCCAGGTCGCGCTCACGCGGGTCGCCGGAGAGCTTGAAGGGCTTGGTCGCCGTGACCTTCAGGCCGTAGCGCTTGAGCGCCGCCTGCACCACCGCCGCGCGCTGCGCGTCGGCCGGCGTCGGCCCGGTCAGCAGCAGCACCTGGGGCCACTTGCGCGCCACCAGCGTCTGCGCCAGCGCATCGGCGCGCATGCGCTCACTCGGCGCAACGTGGTACAGGCGCGCCCGGCAGTCCTGCTGGCGCAGCCGGTCGTCGGCCGCGCTCAGGTTCAGCACCGGCAGCTTGATGGCGTCGGCCACCGCCAGCGTGGCCTCGGCGTTCAGGTCGGTCAGCACCGCCAGCGCGCCGGCCTTCTCGGCCTTCTGTGCGGCGGCCTTCGCATCGGTGGTGGAGGCCACCGGCTGCAGCTCCAGCGTCAGGCTCGCGCCCGCGGCCTCGAGTTCCAGCTTGGCTTCCTTCAGTGCCGCAGCCACACCATCGGCCGCCGGACCGGTGGGGTGGCCGAGGTAGGCGCGCTCGACGCGGCTGCGCTCCAGCCGGCTGTCGTCCGCCGGGTGCAGCAGCACGACCTTGAAAGCCGCCGCCTGGGCCAGGGCGGCCGCGGCGCTCAGCGCGAGCCCGAGCGGAATCCGCATCGAGCGCGCGCGCAGCATGCGACGCGGCGTCATTCGACGATCACCGCGGCGTAGGGCACACGGCCGACGGGCAGCGTCTTGAGCGCCTTGGCAGCCGGCACGTCGATGATGGTCAGGTCATCGGACAGGCCGTTGACCACCAGCAGGCGGTCCTGCGCCTTGTTCAGCGTCACGCCCCAGGCGCGCTTGCCGGCCAGCACCAGCTTCTCGACCTTGCGGCTGGCCACGTCGATGAAGGCCACGTGATTGGCCCGGCCCAGCGCGACGAAGGCGTGTTTGCCGTCGGCGGTCATCGTGATCCCCACCGGTGTGATGTCGCTGGAGCGCGCCCCCTTGACCTCGAACTTGATCGTGTCGATCACGCTGTGGTCCTTGGTCGACAGCACCGTGACGCTGGCGCCCAGCTCGTTGGTGACCCAGAGCTGGCTGCCGTCGGGCGTGAGGGCGAAACGGCGCGGGCGCTTGCCCACCGGCACGTTCTTGACCACCTTGCCGCTGGCCACGTCGATCACGTGCACCAGGCTGGCGACCTCGGAGGTGACGTAGACCGTCTTGCCATCGGCGCTGACCTTCACGCCCTCCGGCTCCTTGCCCACCTCGACGCTCTTGATGCGCTTGCCGCTGGCCAGATCGACCATCGCGAGCTCGGCGTCCTCCTCCCGGCTGATGAACAGGGTCTTGCCGTCCGGGCTGAGGTCGAAGGCCTCCGGGTCCTCGCCGACGTCGACGCGGCGCACCGACTTGCGTGTGGCCAGGTCGATCACGTCGAGCTGGCCGGACTCGCCGCAGGCCACCATCAGCTGTTTGCGGTCGGGCGTCTGCACCAGGTGGCGCGGGCGCTTGCAGGTGGGCACCGAGCCCACCACCGCCAGCTCCTTGAGGTCGATCACCGCCAGCGCGTGGTCCTTCTCGCTGGACACGTAGGCCACCTGGGCCTGCGCGGCGCAGGCAACCAGCAGGGTGGCCAAAGCCGCCCGGGCCACCCGGGCTGAGCTGGCGATGAGGGTCGTTCGACGACCGTTGCGTTGATTCACTGTCGTTGTCTCCTTCGTGGGGCCCGTTCTTGCCGGCGGGCGCCCATCCTGTCCGATTCCGTCGGGTTCGGCCCCGGGGTCAGCCCTGAGTTGCGCGGATGAAGGCGTCCTCCAGGCCACTGCCGCCCAGCGCGGCGGTGACCTCGGCCGGCGTGCCGTCGGCCAGCCGCTTGCCGCGGTGCAGCACGACGACGCGGTCGGCCGCCTCGGCCTCCTCGACCAGGTGGGTGGCCCAGAGCACCGTGCTGCCGCGCGCGGCCACGTCGGCGCGGATCGCGGCGACCAGGTCGCGGCGCGACTTCGGGTCCAGCCCCACCGTCGGCTCGTCCATCAGGATCACCGCCGGGTGGTGCAGCAGCGCGCGTACGAGCTCGACCTTGCGGCGGTTGCCACCGGACAGCTCGCGCACCGGGCGCGCCAGGTCCTGGCCGATGCCCAGCGCGGCGCTGCCGGCGGCGATGCGCTCGCTGGCCAGCACACGCGGCAGGCCGTGCAGGTCGGCGTGGAAACGCAGGTTGCGCTCCACGCTCAGGTCCAGGTCCAGCGACATCTGCTGGAACACCACGCCGATGTGGCGCAGCGCGGCCACCGCGGCGTGGCGCAGCGAGACGCCGGCCACCTCGACCTCGCCCTCGTCGGCGACGAAGAGGCCGGTCAGCACCTGGAACAGCGTGGACTTGCCCGCGCCGTTCGGCCCGAGCAGCGCGACGAACTGGCCCGGCGGCAGGCTCAGGCTCAGGCCGGCCAGCGCGGTGCGCTCGCCGTAGCGCTTGACCAGGCCGTCCAGTCGCAGGGCAGGGTCTGGTCGGTGGGGCGATGCAACGGCGTTCACAGTTCAATCTCCATGCGGTCGGCCGCGAATTCGATGCCGCGCTGGCGCCACAGCGGCGGCGCCTCGCAGGGCCCGTCACTCCAGGCCTGGCGGCACATCAGCAGCTTGCGTTGGGCGCGGATGCCGTCGAACAGGCCGAGCACGTCGGCCGGCGGCGCGGTGTCCACCATCGGGTTCGCCTCCACGGCGTGGAGCGGCTCCGGCTCCAGCGACTCACCCGGCCCGGCGCCCACCAGCACGCAGTCGGCCTCGCGCATCCAGTCCATCGCCGCGGCCCCGGCGCTGCCGAGGTGGTTGGCGCAGAACAGCCGCTGGCCGGTGCCCAGGTCGCGCACCGCCAGCGCGATGGTCTCCCCAATCGACGGCGAATCTGGGCGCACCGCGTGCGGCGGCAGCGGGCCGTCGGTGGCAATCGCGGTGAATTCGAGGTTCGGCTGGCCCTCGACGCGGAACACCGCGCTGCGGCACTCGCCGGCCACGGGAATCACGTGCCAGTGCACGCCGCAGTAGTGCTCCAGCAGCGGCAGCACCGGCAGGGTGTGGGTCAGCTCCTCGAACACCGCGGGCGTGGCGTAGAGGTGGATCGGCGCCCCATCGCGCAGGCTCAGCAGGCCGGTGACGTGGTCCACCTGCGCATCGGTGAGCACCACCGCGCGCACCGCCGCGTCGGGCAGGCCGTGGTGGCGCAGCAGGCGGGCGTCGGTGGCGAGCTGGTCGGCCACCAGCGGCGAGACGTTGAGCAGCACCCAGCGCTGACCGTCGCCCGACAGCGCCACCGCCCCGGGCGCACGGCTCGCGGCGCGCGTGCGCAGGGCCTGAGGCAGCGGCACGTTCTCGTCGCCGCCCTTGAGCACGACCAGCTTCATGAGCGCACCTCTCCCAGGCCAAACGACCGGGGGGACACGCTGGGGCTTCGAGTCAACACCATCACTCCATACGCCCCGACGGGGACGCTTCAGGCCTGCTTTGTGCAAGAGGCATGCCGCCCTGCCCGAGGCGGCTGGGTCGGCCCGAACATCAGGGTTAAGGCGGGGCCAGCGGCGGCCCAGGCACGCTGTACGCTCGAAGCGATCCAAGCCCGACACGTCCTCCCCCTGGCACTGTCCCAAGCTGTGACAACCTGTGAACCTGCCTTGATGCGGGTCAACCCGCATCCCCTGACGCGTTGGCGACAGCCGCTGGCCGCAGCCCTCGGCACCGCCACCCTGGCGTTGACCCTCGGCTTGGGCGCGCCCAGAAGCGCCCAGGCCACGCCCTGCCCTGGCCCGGCGCTGCGCATCGAAGCGGTGGCCCCGGGCGTCTGGTGGATCCCTGGCGCTGCAGGCGATGCCGACGCCACCAACCGCGGCGCCATCTCCAACCTGCTGGCGGTGCGCGATGGCCGGCGACTCTGGCTGCTGGGCAGCGGGCCCAGCCCCGGCTGGGGCCGCGCGCTGCGCTGCCAGCTGCGGCGGCGCAGCGGCCTGACGGTGACCGACGTGATCGCCCCCTGGTCGCGCCCGGAGCTGGTGCTGGGCCAGACGGGCCTGCGCGCACCGCGGCACTGGGCGCACGCCGACGTGATCGCGGCGATGCGCGCGCGCTGCGCCCATTGCATCGAGCGGCTGCGGCTGCGCCTGGGCGAGGCCGCGGCGGACCTGGACGGCGTGCAGGCCGCCATTCCGACGCAGGCTCTGCAGGGCGACAGCGGGCGACTCGGACCCTGGCGCTGGTGGCGGCTGGCGCGCAGCCCGGACACCGCGGTGACCGTCTGGGCGCTGCCGCGCGCGGGGCTGATCGCCGCGCACGGCCTGCTCTGGAGCGACGGCGTGCCGGATTTGCGCGACGCGACGCTGGCGGAATTCAGCGACGCACTGCAGGCCCTGGCGGGATTGGAGACCGAGACCACGCGGCGCTGGCTGCCCGAACAGGGCCCCTGGCTCGCACCCGGCGCCCCGGCGCGGGAGCGCGATTACATCGAGGCCCTGCGCCGCGCGGCGCGTGCGGCGGTGGACGACGCGGCACTGGAAACCGACCCGCCGCCGGCGTTGCCGGTGCGCTGGCCGCAGGCCAACAGCGACCTCGGCCGCGACCTGCGCCACGGGCTGAACTGGCAGCGCGCCTGGCGCGAGGCCGAGGCGGGCGCCTTCGACTCACCCGGCGAATCGCGCCGATAGCGCTCAGCGGTTGCCGTTCCAGCGCAGCTTGCGGTAAATCGTGTTGCGGCTGATGCCCAGGCGCTTGGCGGCCACCGAGATGTTGCCGCCCGACGCGTCGAGCACTTGGCGGATGGTCTGGATCTCGACGTCTTCGAGCGACTGCGGCGCCTCGGCCGTCGGCGGCAGCCCGCCCATGCCACCAAATGGCTGCCCCATCGGCGGCGACATCGGGGCCGACATCGGGCTCGGATAACCCGGCGCCACCGGCGGCAGGCCCCACAGCGCCTGCGGCGGGCTGCCCGCCCCCGCGCCGAAGGGGTCCCCCCCCATCAAGCCCGCAGGCGACCCGGGCAGCACAGGCGCGGCCGGCGCCGCGGTGTGCCCCCCCCAGGTGGGCACCGACGCCGAGGCCGCCCAGCCTCCGGACCCCATGGCCCCTGCCGGTGCAACCTGCGCGGCCGGACCCTGCGCAGCCTCTGCCGCAGGCTCGGCCTGGCTGCGCGCCATGGCGGCACGGCGGGCGTCTTCCAAGAAGTCATCGGAGAGGTGGTCGCGCGTGATCACCGCCTCGCCCGCAGCCATCACGGTGGCGGTGCGCAGCACGTTGAACAGCTGACGCACGTTGCCCGGCCACTGGTAGGCCTGGAACAAGCGCACCACCTCAGTGTCCAGCCGCAGGCGGCGCCCAGAACTCTCGCGCTCCAGGATGCGCTCGACCAGCGCCATCAGGTCGCCGCGCTCGCGCAGCGGCGGCAGGCGCACGGCCAGACCGTTGAGGCGGTAATACAGATCTTCCCGGAAGGTCTTCTGGTCGATCATCTCGCGCAGGTTGCGGTGCGTCGCGCAGACCAGCGTCACGTCCACCGCCACCGGCTTGCTGCTGCCCAGCGGCGTGACCTGGCGCTCCTGCAGCACGCGCAGCAGGTGGGCCTGCAGGCCAATGGGCATGTCACCGATTTCGTCCAGGAACAGCGTGCCGCCGTTGGCCTGCACGATCTTGCCCACCGCGCCCTTGCGCCGTGCGCCGGTGAAGGCGCCCTCCTCGTAGCCGAACAGCTCGGCCTCGATCAGCGTCTCGGGGATCGAGGCGCAGTTCACCGCCACGAAGGGCTGCTTGGCGCGCTCGGAGTCCTGGTGGATCGCCCGGGCGAAGAGCTCCTTGCCGGTGCCGGTCTCGCCCAGGATCAGGATCGGGATGTCGCGATTGAGCACCCGGCGGATCTTCTCGACCACCGTGCCCACCTGCGGATCGCCAGTGGTCAGACTGCCCAGGCCACCGCGCTCGGCGCCGGCCGCGCCCGCTGCGTTCACCGCCGTGACCCCGTTGGCCGGTCCCACACCCTGGGCGCCGGCAGCCCCAGCCGCGCCGCTGACCCGCATGGGGGCCTCACGCCCTCCCTCAGCCACCGCGGGTTGCACGCGCTCGGTGACCGGCGCACTCGCTGCCCCCGGCAGCACCTCGCCCTCATGACCACCCAACCCCTGCCCGACCGACTGCCAGACGGGCCAGTTGAAGCGGGCGTAGACGTGGAACTGGCGGCCATTGGGCATGACCACCTGGACCGGCGTGGCCAGCGGCGAGCGGAAGCGGTCGACCAGCGCCGCCACCGTGGTGCCCAGCAGCGACGACAGCGTGTGCATGCGCAGCGCTGCGCCCGACAGGCCCAGCTGCTCCAGCGCGCCGCGGTTGGCACCGACGAACTTGCCGTCCTGGCTCACCGCCAGGATGCCCTCCATCAGCGTGCCGATGAACTCCACCCGGCTGTGGAAGTGCAGCCGCATCACGTCGCGGTAGTCCTCGGTCAGCCAGTGGTTCTCGATCATGCGCGCCGACATCTTCACCAGCCCCATGGTGTGCTGGTGGTAGCCGTGGTGGTCGCCGCTGACGTCGAGCACGCCCAGGATGTTGCCGCGCGGGTCCAGGATCGGCGCGGCCGAGCAGGTCAGGAAGTGGTTGGCGTGCAGGAAGTGCTCGTCGGCGTGCACCAGCGTTGGCGTTTCCTCAATCAGCGCGGTGCCGACGGCGTTGGTGCCCTTGGACTGCTCGGACCAGTTCACACCCGGCTGAAGCGCCACCTTGTTGGCGCGGGTGATGAAGTCGTGGTCGCCGATCGAATGCAGGATCGTGCCGGTCGCGTCGGTCAGAACGACCATGCTCTGCGAGTTGACGATCTGCTCGTGCAGCATCTCCATGACCGGCGCGGCGTGGTTATACAAGCGCTGGTTGCGCTCGCGCACCACGCCCAAGTCGGAGCGGCCGATCGGCGAAAAGTCGGGCCGCTCGATGCGCGACAGCCCGAGCGCCTGGCAGCGTTCGTGCGACTCCTCGATCTTGGCCACGTGCTGCCCGTCCAGGGGCAACGCCGACGCGATCGGCCGGCGTGCATCGTCCCCACCGCCCTGACGCTGGCGCAACCCAGCCCCCGCGGGCGAAAAAATTCCGGACATCGTGTTGTCTCCTTCTCGACCGCCTGGTGCGGCCCTGCCTGCTCCGCCCGCCTGTGCCAAAGCGCTGTGAGACAGCGGTTGTGGCATGAGTGGGCAATTGTGTCTCGAACGAACAGTCGGTACCCCGGTACATGTCCCAATGAGCCGCGCCAACTTCCGACCGACGCGCCAAGGTGCAGCACTGTCCCCGGAGTGACCCGCAAAGCGGGGTGAGCACTTCGGCACATTCTGACTGTGGCACGCTCATTGCAGTTTCAGTGCCAGCCCCACAACCCCTTCCCACCCGGAGTGCATTGATATGAACAAAGGAGACTTCTGGCGCGCCCTCGCCCTGGTCGCTGCCTGTGCCACCGTCGGCAACCTCGCCAGCGCCCACGGCGACGTGACGCCGCAAGCCGTCGACACCCACGAGCTGCCGCAGCTCGGGGCCGACTGGCGCGCCGAGAACCCTTACCGCAAGAACCCGATCGCTGAGCGCATCGGCAGCTCGGCCTTCAACCAGAACTGCGCCCGCTGCCACGGCCTGGAAGCCATCTCCGGCGGCATCGCCCCCGACCTGCGCAAGCTCGACGGCGACTGCGCCAGCCTGAAGGACGAGAAGAAGAAGGCCGCCTGCGTCAAGGAAATCGACGAGTACTTCCTGACCAGCGTGCGCCGCGGCAAGGTGCGCAACGGCGCGGTGTACATGCCGCCCTTCGAAGGCGTGCTGAACCAGGAAGCCTTCTGGGCCATCAAGGCCTACCTCGAGACTCGCCGCGAGAAGCCCCTCTGACGCTGGGGTCTGCCGGGGCCGCGGATAGTCGTCGCCGGCCTGCAGCAGGCCGAGCCGATCGGCCAGCGCTGCCACACCGGGCTGGCGATCTGCTGGTCACCCCGGATGGGGCGTCACCCCCTGGCGCCACCGAACCGACACACCGTCCCAACTTGGTACACGCCGCGTGACACTTCCCACCCGACACCCAACGCGCCGCACCCTGCTCACTCAGGCCCTTGCCCTGGGCGGAGTGGGCGCGCTCGCCGGCGCCCCTCTGCCTGCCCTGGCCGACGAGTCCTCGCTCGACAAGATCAAGCGCCTGGGCCGCCTGACGGTGGGCGTCTACAACGACCTGCCGCCCTTCCACGACAAGGGCAAGGGCATCGAGGTCGAGCTGGCCAACGCACTGGGCCGTCAGCTGGGGGTTCAGGCCTCGCTGCTGCCCTTCCCGGCCGGCGAGAACATGGACGACGACCTGCGCAACATGGTCTGGCGCGGTCATTACCTGGGCTGGGGCCCCGCCGACGTGCTGCTGCACGTGCCGGTGGACCGCCCCCTGATGGCCGCCAACCCGCGCGTGTCGATCTTCGCCCCCTACTGGCGCGAGCGCGTCGTGATCGCCCGCAACGTCGCCAAGCTGCCGACGCTCGACAGCCTGGACCCGCTGGTCGGCCTGCCGGTGGCGGTGCCGGGACAGTCGCTGGCCGGCTGGCTGCTGCTCGGCGCCGACGGCGGCAAGCTGCGCGACCACCTGGTCACCAAGCTCGATCACGGCGTCGCCGCGGCCAAGCTGCTGCAGCAAGGCGACGTGGTGGCCGCGGCCGGCCTGCGCTCCGAGCTGGAGTCGGCGCTCCAAGGCGATGCGCGCTTCGAGATCGGCCCGCTGCCGGTGCCGCGTGCGCCGCGCGATGGCTGGGCCGTGGGCATGGCGGTGCGCAAGGAGAGCACCGACCTCGCCGCCGCGCTGCTCAAGGCCGTCGAGACCCTGGGCGACAACGGCGAACTCCAACGCGTGTTCGCCAGCGGCGGACTGCGCTGGCAGCGCGTCTAATCGCACTTCTCCTGGGGCAGAGCGATATGCCCTCCGCTGGCTGCGGAGGGTTCAAAATCGCCGCCCAACGCCGCACTTCCGCAAAGCTCACGAATCGGGCTATAATCTGCGTTTTGCTGGCAAGAATGCCCGTTCGAGTTGGCGCACTTGCGGATATCCGGAATCCCGCGCCGGCCATCGAGGGCTCAACGAAGGATCCTTCAGTTCATGACGACCATCCGAGTCAAGGAAAACGAACCGTTCGACGTGGCGATGCGCCGCTTCAAGCGCACCATCGAAAAGCTGGGTCTGCTGACCGAGCTGCGCGCTCGCGAGTTCTACGAAAAGCCGACGGCCGAGCGCAAGCGCAAGAAGGCCGCCGCCGTCAAGCGCCACTACAAGCGTGTGCGCTCGATGCAGCTGCCCAAGAAGCTGTACTGATGCCGTCCGGGCCAGGCCCGGACTGACCGGTCAGCCGGTGGCACACTGAGCCCGCGCGGGACGCCGCTGCGGGCTTTGTCGTTTCTGGGCCGCCCCACTCCGACCCCTTCCCCTTCATCCTGGAGCAACCATGAGTCTCAAAGACCGCATCACCGACGACATGAAGGCCGCCATGCGCGCCAAGGAAGCCGAACGCCTGGGCACGATCCGCCTGCTGCTGGCTGCGATGAAGCAACGGGAAGTGGACGAGCGCATCACGTTGGACGACGCCGCAGTCGTCGCCATCGTCGACAAACTGATCAAGCAGCGCAAGGACGCGATCACGCAGTTTGCCCAGGCAGGCCGCGACGACCTGGTGGCCAAGGAAAGCGCCGAAGTGACCGTGCTGGAGACCTACCTGCCCGTGCGCCTGTCGGCCGAGCAGATCGACGCCGCCGTGGCCGCGATGGTCGCAGAGCTGGGTGTCAAGGGCCCCGGTGACATGGGTAAAGTGATGGGCGCGGCCAAGCAACGCTTCGCCGGTCAGGCCGACATGGGCCTGGTCTCGGGCGCCGTCAAGCGCGCCCTGCAAGGCTGAGTCCGCCGCGCACGCCGCCCCTCTCACGCCCTCGCACCTCTTGAGCACCGCCATGACCCTCCAAGCCTTGAGCCCCGACCTGAGCGTTTCACCCCAGCTTCAGCCCGAGGCGATGGCCACCGCCGCCGCCGCCGGCTTTCGCAGCGTGATCAACAACCGGCCGGACTTCGAGCACGGTCCGGATCAGCCCACCTCCGCTCAGATGCAAGCGGCCGCCGAGGCCGCGGGCCTGCAGTACGCGCACCTGCCAGTGGCCGGCGGCTATCAGAGCCCGGAGGAAATCGCCGCCTTCGCCGAGCTGCTCAAGACCCTGCCCCAGCCGGTGCTGGCGTTCTGCCGCAGCGGCGCACGCTCGACCAAGCTTTACCACGCCGCTCGCTCGCTGGGCTGAGCGCGCGTTTGTTCCGGTGAGCCGGCCCTGGTCAGTCTCCGAGCCGGCGGGCCGGCAGCTTGAGCACCCCGGCCCACGCCGGTTGAGGCGACGCATCCTGATGCTCGCCGTGCTGCCGCTGTTGGCCGCCGCCTTGCTGATCGCGCTGGCGGTGCGTCAGCAGGCCGCCGACCTCGCCGCACGCGAACACCGCCTGGTCGAATCCACCTACCTGGCCAGCAAAGAGGCGGAGCTGCGCAACCACGTCGACATCGCGATGAGTGCGCTGCGACCCTTGTACGACAGCGGCCGCGACGATGACCAGATCAAGGCCGAAGCACTGCGCCTGCTGAACTCGTTCAGCTACGGCAGCAGCGGCGGCGACGGCTATTTTTTCGCCTACGACTTTCAGGGCCGCTGCCTGGTGCTGCCCCACCAGCCCGAGTTGGTGGGCAAGAACCTCTGGGAGATCCGCGACCGCGATGGCCGGCCCGTGGTGCAGGCCCTGGTGGCACGGGCCCGTGAAGGCCAGGGCTTCTTCCGCTACGTCTGGAACAAGCCTTCGCTCAGGGACGTGGCGCCCAAGCTGGGCTACGTGGTCGGCCTGCCACGCTGGCAGTGGATGGTGGGCACCGGGCTGTACCTGGACGACATCCAGACCACCCTTGACGCGCTGGACCGCCAGGGCCACGAGCACGTCTGGACGACCATGCTGTGGATCGGCGCCATCGCGCTGCTGGCCCTCGGGCTGGTGGCGGGCAGCGCACTGGCCCTGAACCTCAGCGAGTACCGCGCCGCGGACGCCCAGTTGCAGGCCATGGCCCGTCAAATCGTGCGCTCGCAGGAAAACGAGCGCGCCCACCTCTCGCGCGAGCTGCACGACAGCACCGGACAAACGCTGGTGTCGATCAAGCTGCTGCTCGACAGCGCGCTGGCCCAAAGCCAGGCCGATGCCGCCGCCGGCAACACCGCGGGGCTGGAGGCCCGCAGCACCCCCGTGTTGGCCAAGGCCCGCGCCCGACTCGACGAGGCGCTGGCCGAGGTGCGCCAGCTCTCGCACCAGTTGCGCCCGGCGCTGCTCGATACGCTGGGCCTGCCCAGCGCGCTGCGCCAGATCGGCGAAGAATTCGCCGATCACGCCGAGCTGGCCTTTTTCATGCGCAGCCACGGCGTCGAGGTCGACCTGCCCGAAGAAATCAAGACGGTGCTGTTTCGCGTCACGCAGGAGGCGCTGGCCAACATCGGCAAGCACGCCAGCGCCTCTCGCGTGGACTTGCGACTGATCTTCCACCGCCAGGCGGTGCGCCTGACGGTGCAGGACGACGGCGAGGGCTTCGACGTCGCGGCGCTGCAGCACGACCCGAAGCGCGGCATCGGCCTGCGCAACATGCAGGAGCGCCTCGCCTCGGTGGGCGGGCAGTTCCACGTCGAGTCGCGCCCGGGGGCCACTCGCGTGATTGCCCAGGTGCCGGCCAAATCGATTGCGCGCTTCACTCCGGCCCGCGGCGCCGACCTTCGACTTGGCACCTCAGCGGCGCCGCCTACAACCCTTCTCTGACCCCATTTCCGGAGCCCCCAATGCGCATCCTCCTCGTCGACGACCACGCCCTGGTGCGCGATGGTGTGCGCGCGCTGCTCGCCCAGCATCCGCACGCCGAGGTGGTCGGCGAAGCCTGCGACGCCGAAGCGGCGCGACGCGAAGTGGCCCGCCTCAAACCCGATCTGGTGCTGATGGACATCGGCCTGCGCGAGGGCCATGGCATCGCGCTGACCGCCGAGCTGATCGCTGCGCGGCCGAACCTCGCGGTGCTGATGCTCAGCATGTACGACAACCCGGAGTACCTGCACCAGGCGCTGCAGGCGGGTGCGCGCGGCTATGTGCTCAAGGACGGCCCGTCGAGCGAAATCCTTGCTGCGATCGACGCGGTGGCCGCGGGCGGCAGCTACATCGCCAGCCGCCTGGCCCGGCCCACGCCGCGCGGCGACGAATCCGCCCGCCCCCTGCTGTCCGAGCGCGAGAGCGAAATCCTCGCCGCGCTGGCGCGTGGTCTGTCGAGCAAGCAGATCGCCGCCGAGTACGACCTGAGCGTGCGCACCGTCGAGACGCACCGCCAGAACATCCGCCGCAAGCTCAAGATCGCCGGCCAGGCCGAGCTGATCCGCTATGCGGTGGAGCACTGCCAGACACCGGGCGCTGCGCGCGACAAGCCGGCCTGAGCCAACGGAGTGCGACGGCAGAAGCTGCGTAGTGCTGCGTAGTCGTAACACCCGATGGGCCCGAACGGGCTTTTCAGGTGTCATCGGGCCCGTAAAACGGCACACTCGCGTGCACTCTGCCGCACTGCGCCGCGGCGATGGGCCGACATGCCGGCCTGCTGCGCCCCCGCTTCTCTCAGACCCATCCCCCGACCGGAGGACATCCCTTGACTGCCCTGCTGCAATTCTCGCGGTGGATCGACGCGCTCACCGAGCGCATCGGCCGCTGGACATCCTGGCTGGTACTGGCCGCCGTGGTCATTTCCGCCGCCAATGCCATCGTGCGCAAGGCCTTCAACACCAGTTCGAACGCCTACCTCGAGATCCAGTGGTACCTCTTCGCCGGCATCTTCCTGCTGGCCGCAGGCTACACGCTGCTGCGCCAGGAGCACGTCAAGATCGATGTGGTCCTCGGCCACTTCTCGCGCCGCACTCAGGTTTGGGTGGAAATCCTGGGCACGCTGGTCTTCCTGATGCCCATTGCGCTCGTGGTGATCGACCTGTCGCTGCCGGTGGTGTGGAAGGCCTACACCAGTGGTGAGGTGTCGTCCAACGCCGGTGGCCTGATCCGCTGGCCGGTGTACGCGCTGCTGCCGGTGGGCTTCGCGCTGCTGGCGCTGCAGGGCGTGTCGGAAGTGATCAAACGCCTGGCCTTCCTGCAGGGTCTGGCCGACGATCCCGCCAAGAAGCTGTCCACCAAGACGGCCGAAGAGGAACTGGCCGAAGTCATTCGTGCCCAGGCTGAAGGAGCGGCCAAGTGATGGAATTCTTCTCGGCCAACATGGCCCCGATCATGTTCGCGGGCCTGATCGTCTTCCTACTGATGGGCTACTCGGTGGCCTTTTCACTGGGCGCCTGCGGTCTGTTCTTCGGCTTCGTGGGCATCGAGATGGGCCTGCTGCCCACCTCGCTGATGCAGGCCCTGCCGCTGCGCATGTTCGGCATCATGCAGAACGACACGCTGCTGGCGATCCCCTTCTTCACCTTCATGGGCCTGATCCTGGAGCGCTCCGGGATGGCGGAGGACCTGCTCGACACGATCGGCCAGCTCTTCGGCCCGATCCGTGGCGGCCTGGCCTACGCGGTGATCTTCGTGGGCGCGATGCTGGCGGCCACCACCGGCGTGGTGGCCGCCTCGGTGATCTCGATGGGCCTGATCTCACTGCCGATCATGCTGCGCTACGGCTACGACCGGCGCGTGGCCTCGGGCGTGATCGCCGCCTCGGGCACGCTGGCACAGATCATCCCGCCCTCGCTGGTGCTGATCATCATGGCCGACCAGCTCGGCAAGAGCGTGGGTGACCTGTACAAGGGCGCCTTCGTCCCGGGCTTCGTGCTCACCGGCCTGTACGTGGGCTACATCTTCCTGGTGACGATGGTCCGCCCCACCTGGGCGCCCGCGCTGCCGAAGGAAGCCCGAACGATCCGCGAAGACAACGGCAGCTCCGGCCTGCCCTCGCTGGGCCTGCTGACGCTGGCCTCCATCGCCTGCGCGGCGGCCTTTGCCAAGACCCGCCCGGCCTCGACGCCCACCGATGAGCTGATCGTCGTGTCGATGTGCGTCGGCGTGGCGATGGCCTTCGTACTGGCGGTGATCAACAAGGTCACCGGTCTGAAGCTGCTGTCGAAGATGGCCGAGCGCGTCACCTTCGTGCTGATCCCGCCGCTGGGCCTGATCTTCCTGGTGCTGGGCACGATCTTCCTGGGCATCGCCACGCCGACCGAAGGCGGTGCGATGGGTGCGGTGGGTGCGCTGGCGATGGCGCTGAGCCGTCGCCGCATCGACCTGAAGCTGCTGCGCCAGGCGATGGACTCGACGATGAAGCTGTCCTGCTTCGTCGTGTTCATCCTGATCGGCTCGACGGTGTTCAGCCTGGTCTTCCAGGGTGTGGACGGCCCGAAGTGGGTGGAACACCTGCTGACCAGCCTGCCCGGCGGCCAGCTCGGCTTCCTGATCGTCGTGAACCTGCTGGTGTTCGTGCTGGCGTTCTTCCTGGACTTCTTCGAGCTGAGCTTCATCGTCGTGCCGCTGCTCGGCCCGGTGGCGGAGAAGCTGGGCATCGACCTGGTCTGGTTCGGCGTGCTGCTGGCGGTGAACATGCAGACCTCCTTCATGCACCCGCCCTTCGGCTTCGCGCTGTTCTACCTGCGCAGCGTGGCGCCGACCGAGGACTACAAGGACCGCCTGACCGCCAAGCTGATCTCCAAGGTCACCACCGGCCAGATCTACTGGGGCGCCGTGCCCTTCGTAATCATCCAGATCATCATGGTCGGCCTGGTGATCGGCTTCCCGAGCCTGGTGTCCACCGGCACACCGGAGGCACCGGCCGACGCAGGTGGCAACGTGCAGATCATGGCGCCGTCCGAGGGCAACGCCCCGGTTGACGACGCGACCAAGCTGTTCGGCTCGCCGGCACCCGCGGGTGACGCGGCCAGTGACGCCGCCGCGGGATCGGCTCCGGCCAAGAAGGACGACCCCGCTGCGCTGTTCAAGTAAGGCGCACCCCCCGCCCGCCACCGGGTGGGGGCAAGCAAGAAAGCGCTGCCATCGACCGCCAGGTGCCAAGCGCAAAAAGAACAAGGGCCCCGAATGGGGCCCTTGTTCTTTTCCTTGGATGTCAGACCGGCCCGATCAGGCCGGCCGTGTCATCACTTGGAGGCAGCGGAGGCAGCCTTGGCGGGAGCCTTGGCGTCGGCCTTAGCGTCAGCCTTCTTCTCAACCTTCTTCTCGGCCTTGGCCGGAGCGGAAGCGGCGTCAGCGGCGAAAGCGCCAACAGCGAACAGGGAGGCGATCAGGGCAGCCAGGATCTTGGACATGTAGAAACTCCGTTTATCGATGGACAGGTTGAGTGCAAACCACTCGAAGCGCTTAACGAGGCGGCTCGACGCTCGGTTGACAGCCGGGACACACTTTTTTCGTGTGTCGCTGGCGGTGCCTTCGAAGGGCAGACACCAGAGCGGCCGGACCGACGTTGCCGTCGCGCGCTTGGGGCGCACTCACCTGTTGGGTGAGGAAACTTGGGGTCGAAGGGCCACCAGGGCCCTTGCGGGGCGCAATGCCAGGCCGGTCACCGTCGGGCGGCCGGCCTCGTCATCACTTCGAAGCGGCGGAAGCAGCCTTGTCAGCCTTCGCAGCCTTGTGCGCCTTGTGAGCGGCCTTCTTCTCAGCCTTGGCAGCCGAAGCGGCCTTGGCCGGAGCGGAAGCAGCGGCGGGAGCCGAAGCGGCGTCAGCAGCGAAAGCGCCAACGGCGAACAGGGAGGCGATCAGGGCAGCCAGGATCTTGGACATTCTTAACTCCGTCTATCGATTGAGGACAAGTGGAAATCCACTCGATGATCTCAACGGCGCCGGAAGACGCTCGGTTGACAGCCTGCGCAAAAAATTTTGCTGCGCTGCGGCAGAGGCGGTTTGAGGCGCCGGCGCCCGCTTCAGGCCGAATCCAGCGGCTCGGCCACGTAGCGCTGCACCAGCGGGAACTCGCTGCCGTGGTGGAAGGCGGTACGCCGCGCGCGCAAGTCCACGTCGGCGGCGGTGAAGCGCTCCAGACGGCGCTGGTGCTCGACCCAGGACTCGTCGACGAAGTACTCGATGTAGCGGCCCGGCACCGCGGTGTCGCGAAACAGGCCCCAGGACAGCGCGCCCTGGCGCAGGCGGGCGCGGCGCGTCTCCTGCATCACGGCGTGGAAGGCCTCGGTCTGCGCGGGCTCGATCAGGTACTCGACCGTGACCATCACGGGCCCCTCGTCCGGCTCGATCGCGATCACCGGCTCGGGCACCGCCACCGGCGGCACCATGCGCAGGTCGTCCTCGGCGTGGGCGTCCAGCCGCAGGCGGCGCGTGGCCAGCGCGCAAACGGGCCCCGCCACGGCACCGGCCAGCAGCGCGGTGGGCACGTCCGTCCAACTGGCGACCTGGCCCCAGAGCGCTGCACCGGCCGCGGCGCCGCCCATCAGCGCCATCTGGTAGACCGACATGCCGCGCGCGCGCACCCAGTTGGGCAGCGTCAGCTGGGCCGAGACGGTCAGCGTGTTGGCGGTAGCGATCCAGCCGACGCCGGCGATCAGCACCGCCAGCGCCGCGATCCACAGCGCCGGGGCCCAGGCCAGCAGCGCGCTCATCAGCGAGACCACCACCACGCCAGCACCGACGATGCGGTCGCGCGGCACGCGCTCGCGCAGCGAGGGCACGGTCAGCGCCGCGGCGATCGCGCCAATGCCCATCGACGACACCAGCAGCGTGAAGGCCCCCGCCCCGCCGCCCAGGCGGCGCGCCACCAGCGGCATCAGCGCGGTGATCGCCGAGCTCTGCAGAAAGAACAGGAAGACGCGCAGCAGCACCACCTTCAGGCGCGGGCTCTGGCGCACGTGCTGCAGGCCCACGCGCATCGCGCCGACGAAGCGCTCGCCCGGCAGGGCAGACGTGCGCGGCTGGCTCTTCCAGCGCAGGATCTGCAAGAAGGCCGCCAGCGACAGCAGCGCGTTGACGACAAAGACCGCCGCGCTGCCCGCCGCGGCCAGCAGCGCCCCAGCGATGACCGGGCCGATGACGCGCGAGAGGTTCATCGCCAACGCCTGCAGCGCCAGTGCGCCGGACAGGCGCTCGCGCGAGACGATGTCCGGCACGATCGCGGCGAACACCGGCCAGCGCATCGCCAGCCCGATGCCGTTCAAGAAGGTCAGCGCCAGAAGCAGCGAGGCGTTGAGCCCCCCCACCAGCGACAGCAGCGCCAGCAGCAGCGCCACGCTGGCGACCCAGAGCTGGGTGCTGGCGAACCAGCGCCGCCGATCGACGATGTCGGCCAGCGCGCCGCTGGGCAGCCCGAGCAGGAAGACCGGCGCCGTCGACGCGGCCGACACCAGCGCCACCATCACGACGCTGTCGGTGAGCTGCGTCATCAGCCAGGCGGCCGCGACGTCGTTCATCCACATCGTCAGGTTGGCCGCCAGCCAGGCCAGCCAGAGCATGCGGAACACCGGCTCGACCAGGGGCTTGAGCGTCGGCGGCAGGCGATCGACCAGGGCGGGCGGCGACGGCGGGGGCGCGTAGGGCGAAGGGTCGGAGCTCATCGGGTTCCTGAGGGGCGGCCGGCGATCATGCCTGCCGGCGGCGGGTGCTGCCTAGAACGAAAAACCCCACCGCGAGGGGTGGGGTTTGGGGATGAATGATCCAGATCCGCCGGACCTGGACCTGGATGCTTCGGTCTTAGCCTTCGTCCTGGAACGCTTCTTCGCGCTTGTTGCGGATCGAGGGCAGCATCACCACCACGATCATCAGCAGCGCGGCGATCAGCAGGCCGGCCGACAGCGGGCGGGTCATGAAGGTGCTCCAGTCCCCGCGCGACAGCAACAGCGCGCGGCGCAGGTTCTCTTCCATCATCGGCCCGAGGATGAAGCCCAGCAGCAGCGGCGCCGGCTCGCAACCCAGCTTGAAGAAAGCGTAGCCGACCACCGAGAACAGCGCCCCGGCGTAGAGGTCGAAGGTGTTGTTGCTCAGCGTGTACAGGCCGATGGCGCAGAACGTGACGATCGCCGGGAACAGGAAGCGGTAAGGCACCGTCAGCAGCTTGATCCAGATGCCGATCAGCGGCAGGTTCAGAATCACCAGCATCGCGTTGCCCACCCACATCGAGGCGATCAGGCCCCAGAACAGCTCGGGGTTGCTGGTCATCACCTGCGGGCCGGGCTGGATGCCCTTGATGGTCATCGCACCGACCATCAGCGCCATCACCGCGTTGGGCGGAATGCCCAGCGTCAGCATCGGGATGAAGCTGGTCTGCGCGCCGGCGTTGTTGGCCGACTCGGGACCGGCCACGCCGCGGATGTTGCCCTGGCCAAACGGCACCTCGCCCTTGCGGCCGCGGGTCTTCTTCTCGACCGTGTAGGCCGCGAAGGAGGCCAGCAGCGCGCCGCCGCCGGGCAGCACACCCAGGATGGAGCCCAACGCGGTGCCGCGGAACACCGCGGGCGCCGCGTCCTTGAAGTCCTGGACGGTGGGCCACAGGCCCTTGACGTCTTTGGTGAAGACCTCGCGGTGCTCGGCCGGGCGGGCCAGGTTGGAGATGATCTCGCCGAAGCCGAAGACGCCCATCGCGATGGTGACGAAGCCGATGCCGTCGGTCAGCTCGGGGATGTCGAAGCTGTAGCGCGGCACGCCGGAGATCACGTCGGTGTTGATCTGGCCGAGCAGCAGGCCCATCAGGATCATCGAGATCGCCTTGACCAGCGAGCCCGAAGCCAGCACCACCGCGCCGATCAGGCCCAGCACCATCAGGCTGAAGTACTCGGCCGGGCCGAACTTGAAGGCCAGCTCGGTCAGCGGCGGCGCGAAGGCCGCGATGATCACCGTGCCGACGCAGCCGGCGAAGAACGAGCCCAGGCCGGCGGCGGCCAGCGCCGCACCGGCGCGGCCCTTGCGAGCCATCTGGTAGCCGTCCAGCGCGGTGACGACCGAGGAGGCCTCACCCGGCACGTTGATCAGGATCGCGGTGGTCGAGCCGCCGTACTGCGCGCCGTAGTAGATGCCGGCGAGCATGATCAGCGCCGGCGTGGCGTCCAGCGCGTAGATGCTGGGCAGCAGCATCGCGATGGTGGCCACCGGGCCGAGGCCGGGCAGCACGCCGATGAGGGTGCCCAGCACCGCGCCGCCGAAGGCGTACAGCAGGTTCTGCAGCGTGAAGGCGACGCCAAAGCCGATCGCCAGGTTGTGCATCAAGTCCATCGTCAGCCCCTCACTTCGCCACGGCGGTCAGGAAGGCCGGCAGGACCGGCAGCGTCAGGCTCAGGCCCTTGACGAAGATGAGCCAGGAGCCGGCGGTCAGGATCGCTGCGTTCAGCAGCGCGTCCTTCCAGTGGAACTCGTCGCCGGCGTAGGCGGAGGTGATCACCAGCAGCGGCAGCGAGATCAGCAGGCCCAGCGGCTGCAGCGTCAGGCCAAACAGCACCAGCGAGCCGACGATCACCAGCAGCGGCTTCCAGGCCCAGGGGCCGATCGGATCGCCGTCTTCGGTCTCGACCGTCAGGGCGCCAAACAGCACCACGCCGCCCAGAACGGCCATCAGCAGGCCCAGCCCGAATGGGAAATAGCCCGGCCCTGGCCGCGCCGAATTGCCGAAGCTGTAGTTCAGTGCGCCCCAGGCGAATGCAACGCCTGTGACGATGAACATCAGCCCCGACCAGAAGTCCTTCTGGCTCTTGATCTTCACGTGTGCTCCTCGTTGTGTCTTCCGCATCCCGCTCACCGTGCCCCGCTGTCTCCTGACAGGACCTTGACACGGTGGGGTCGTGACGATTCTAGGCAGGGGCATCGGGCCCCCGACTGTGGATTCCACTTAGCCGACCGCATGCGGACGATGCGCCCGGCCCAGGCGCTCAGGCGCTGAAATCGGGCGTGGCGCGCAGCACCTCATCCAGCGTGGACCGCCCCTGCGCCACCTTGCGCAGCCCCGCCAGACGCAGCGGCGTGAGGCCCTGGCGCTGCGACTCGCGGCGCAGCCGGGCGAGGTCCGGCGAGTCGGTGACCGTGGCGCGCACCGCCTCGTCGAAGGTCAGCAGCTCGAACAGCCCGCTGCGGCCGCGGTAGCCCGTCATCCGGCAGGACGCACAGCCGACCGCGCGCATCGGCTGGAACCGGCCCGGCTCGGCGGCGTCGCCCTCCCCGTCCAGCAGGGCATCGGCGGAATCCCCCCCGCCCGAGGCGAGCAACTGCTCGGCGCTGACGCCCGACATCACCGCAGCCAGGGCCTCGACGCTCAGCGCCTCGTCCGGTTGGCGGCACTCCGGGCAGAGCGTGCGCACCAGCCGCTGGGCCAGCACGCCGATCAGCGTGGCGTTGATCAGGTAGGCCGGCACGCCCAGGTCAAGCAGCCGGGTGATCGCGCTGGCCGCGTCGTTGGTGTGCAGCGTGCTGAACACCAGGTGGCCGGTCAGCGCCGCCTGCACCGCCATCTCGGCGGTCTCCAGGTCGCGGATTTCGCCGACCATGATGATGTCCGGGTCCTGGCGCATCAGCGCGCGCACGCTGGCGGCGAAGTCCAGGTCCAGCGCCGGCTGCACCTGCGTCTGGTTGAAGGCCGGCTCGATCATCTCGATCGGGTCCTCCACGGTGCAGACGTTCACCTGGTCGGTGGCCAAGCGCTTGAGCGTGGCGTACAGCGTGGTGGTCTTGCCGCTGCCGGTCGGGCCGGTCACCAGCACGATGCCGTGCGGCGCGTCCATCAGCGCACGCCAGCGCTGCACGTCGGCGGGGTCGAAGCCCAGCTCGGTCACCGGCTTGACGGCGGTTTCCGGGTCGAAGATGCGCATCACCAGCTTCTCGCCGAAGGCGGTGGGCAGCGTGGACAGGCGCATCTCGATCTCGTCGCCGCGCGGGCTGCGCGTCTTGATGCGCCCGTCCTGCGCGCGCCGGCGCTCCACCACGTCCATGCGCCCGAGCAGCTTGATGCGCGCGGTCACCGCCGCCATCACGGTGGCCGGCAATTGGTAGACGGTGTGCAGCACCCCGTCGATGCGAAAGCGGATCACGCACTGGTCGCGCCGCGGCTCCAGGTGGATGTCGCTGGCGCGCTGGTCGAAGGCGTAGGTCCAGAGCCAGTCCACCAGCTGCACGACGCCCTGGTCGTTGGCGTCGAGCTGCTTGTGCTTGCCCAGCTCGACCAGCTGCTCGAAGTTGACCGTCGTGCTCGTCTCGCCGGTCTTCTGCGCGGCGCGCACCGAGCGCGCCACCGAGTAAAACTCGGTGGTGTAGCGGGCGATGTCCAGCGGGTTGGCCAGCACCAGGCGCACCGTCTTGCGCGTGTGCGCGGCGATCTCGCTGACCCAGTCGATGACGTAGGGCTCGGCGGTGGCGATGGTGACTTCGGCGGCCCCCACCTGCACCGGCAGCACGTGGCGCTTTTCGGCGTAGGCGACCGACATCACGTCGGTCACCCTGGCCACGTCCACCTTCAGCGGGTCGATGCGCAGATAAGGCAGGCTGATGCGCTGGGCCAGCCAGCGCGTCAGCAGCTCCACGTCCAAGGGCTCGCCGCTGCGGGCGTGGCGCAGCTCGGCGCCGCCCAGGCGGATCAGCGGATGCAGGCTGGAACTGCCGGCGGCCAGGCGCACTTGCAATTGCGCGGCCTCACCCACCATCACGAACCCGTCTTCCACCAGCCATTCCAGCAGCGTGCGCCAGTGCAGGGCCCCGCGCTGCTGCTGCAGTGAGGGCGCCGGGCGGTGCGAATGAATCATCACAGGCTCCCTTCGGCCGAGTCCGCATCCGTTCGGGCGGTCACGCTGCGCGGCGACGGCGCACGCACCGCCTTGAGCCCGCGCAGCCAGCGCGCGGCCTTCAGGCCGGTGAGCGCCTGCACCTGCTCGGCGCGGCGCGCCAGGGTCTCGGCGTCGGGCAGCTCGGCGCCCTTGATCGCCAGCACGATGGTGTTGCCCTCGTCGGTGGGCTCCAGCATCCAGACCTGCCCGCGCGGCGTCACCCCTTCGGCCGCGAAGGCCCGCGCGAGGCGTCGCGCGCTGCGCGCGAAGCTGGCGTTGCGCCCAAAGAGGTTGACGCTCAGCGCCCCCCCCGCATCGAGCAGCGACCAGCAGTGGCGGTAGAAGGCGTCGTCGTCGAGCACTGGCGCGGCGGCCTCGTGGTCGTAGAGGTCGATGCACAGCACATCGGCCGAGCCCGCCTGCGCCGCATCGGCCACCCAGGCCCCGGCGTCGGCGTTGACCACGCGCAGGCGCTCGTCGTCGTGCGGCAGGCGGAACCACTGCCGGCAGGCGGCGATCACCTGCGGGTTGATCTCCACCACCGTCGTCGGCGCCTGCAGCTCGCCGTGGCAGAAGCGCGCCAGCGCCGCCGCGCCCAGGCCGAGCTGGGCGATGCGCAGCTGCGGCCACAGGTCGGGCTCGTGCAGCAGCAGCCAGACGACCATGCGCTGCACGTACTCCAGCTCCAGCTTGCGCGGGCGGTGGATGCGCATCGCCCCCTGCACCCAGGGCGTGTGACCCAGGTGCAGGTAGCGCACCCCGTCAAACTCCGAAATCGTCGCCTCCGGCAGCGCATGGACCGCCTGCGCACCGCGCCGACCCTCGCGCCCGGTGGTGGCCGACCGGCCCGAGGCCGCGCGCCGCTCGCGCACCGTTTCTCCAGCCACTCCCGTCGCCCCCGCGACCGGAAGGTTGTTCAATCGTGAATTCATACCAGATGGTAGCGCTCGAAGACCTCGCGCCAGGCCCCCAGCTTGCGGTCGAACGACCAGCTCGCGTTGGCCGGGCTGGTCGAGGGCAGGCGGTGGACCGGCAGGCCCAGGCCACGGGTGATGCGCATCGTGCGCGCGGACTCGCCGCCGTTGTGCGCCAGCGCCTGCAGCGCCGGGGCGCGTCCGCGCAGGCCGGTCAGGTCGTTGAGCTCGGCGTCCTCGATGGCCGCGTCCAGGCTGCCCGCGCGGCGGCAGCGGGCGTAGACGTCCCAGATGCCCAGGCCGCGCTCGCGCACGATGGCCAGCCGCTCGGCGTAGGTCAGCGCGCGCAGGTCCAGCCCCCAGAGCGCGCCGAGGATCGGCCAGAACTGGTTGCGCGGGTGGGCGTAGTACTGCTGCGCCGCCAGCGAGGCCACGCTGGGGAAGCTGCCCAGCACGATCAGCCGGGTCTGCGGCCCGAGCACCGGCGCCAGGCCAGTCAGGACGTCGTCGGCCGACCGATCGCTCACGGCACGGCCTCCTCGGCAGCATCCTCGGCGGGGGCCAGCAGCGCCGCCAGCTTGGGCAGCGCGGCGCAGGCGTTGGCGGTGGACTGGCGCGCCACCTCGTCCAGGCTCAGGCCGCGCAGCCCGGCCAGCGTCTGGGCGATGCGCGGCAGCTCGCCGGGCTCGTTGCGGCCGTGGCCCTGGCCGTCGAGTGCGCGCGCCTCGGCGCTGCGGTAGAGCCAGGCGGGCGGGATGTCCGGCGCGTCCGTCTCCAGCACCCAGGCGTCGGCCGGCAGCTCGGCGGCCAGGCGGCGGATCTGCAGCGCGCGCGCCTGCGTCATCGCGCCACCGAAACCCAGCTTGAAGCCCAGGTCGAGGAAGGCCCGCGCCTGCTGCGCGCTGCCGTTGAAGGCGTGGGCGATGCCACCGCGACCGCCGTGCACCCGGTGCCGGCGCAGCAGCGCCAGCAGCCGGTCCGCGCTGCGGCGCACGTGCAGGATCACCGGCAGCCCGGCCTCGGCGGCCAGGCCCAGCTGCGCCGCACAGGCACGCGCCTGCGCCACCGGGTCCAGCCCGGCGACGAAGCCGTCCAGCCCGATCTCGCCCACCGCCACCAGGCGAGGATCGCCGCGCTGGCGCTCCAGCTGTGCTTCCAACTCGCCGAAGGCCTCGGGCGGCTCACGCTCGACGTACAGCGGGTGAAAGCCCAGCGCGTAGGCATCGCCGCCTGCGTGCGCCTGCGTGCGCACCGCGTCCAGCGTCGCGCTCGACACCGCCGGAATCACCAGCAGCGCGACCCCGGCGGCGCGGGCGCGTTCGCGCACGGCGCTGCGGTCGGCGTCGAACTCGCTCGCGTCGAGGTGGCAGTGGGTGTCGATCCAGATCGGGGGCATGGGAAAGCGTCAGGGGGCAAGGCCTCGGCGGCGCCGGCATGATGCCGCGCCCGTTTGGCGTCAACGTGAAGTCACGCCACAGCGTTACATTGTCACGCTCCCGCGCGACGTTGATCGAAGCGCCGGAGTGCCCGCGCTGCCGCGTCCGCCGGATGGCGTCCCGAGTCGACTTTCGAGGAGAAGTGATGATCAAGAAACTGCTGGCCGTTCTGCTGGCCTTCTTTGCCGCGGCGGCCTTCGCTGCGGTGGACGTCAACAAGGCCGATCAGGCCGCGCTGGATTCGGTCAAGGGCATCGGCCCGGCCATTGCCGGCAAGATCATCGACGAGCGCAAGAAGGGCGCGTTCAAGGACTGGACCGACTTCATCGACCGCGTCAAGGGCGTGGGCGAAGGCAACGCCGCCAAGTTCTCCGCCGAGGGCCTGACCGTCAACGGCGCCAGCTTCAACGGCGCCGCCCCGGCCGCCAAGAAGGCGGACAAGGCGGCCAAGGCTGAAAAGGCGGACGCCAAGGTCGAGACCAAGGCCACCGCGAAGGCCGACGACAAGGCAACCACCGCCGCCGACGAGAAGGCCGCAAAGAAGGCCGCCAAGGAAGCCGCCAAGAAGGAAAAGGCCGACAAGAAGGCCGAAGCCGCTTCCGCAGCCAAGAAGTAAGTCGTCGCTCACGCGCGATCGCAACGCCCCGCCCCTGCGGGGCGCTGTCGTTTCTGGGGCAAGCATCCGAACGGCGATTCGCCCAGAATCCCGCCCCATGACGCTCTGGCTCGAATTCGCCGACTCCGAAGTGGCCGAAGCCCAGTGGACCGGCACCACCCTGACGCTGCGCCTGTCGGCCGCCGCGCTGCGCATCGACGACGCGGCAAGCGGCGCCCCGCGCAGCGGCATCGCCCGCGGCGTGCGGCTCGAACTCAGCGGCCTGCCCGATGGCGGCGCCCCGCTGCCCGACGGCTGCTTCGGCCGCCTGGCCCACGGCCGCGTCGAAGCGGGTGGCGCCTGGTCGGGCCGGCTGCCGCTGCCGGGCGAGCTGGCCGGGCCGATCCGGCTGGAGCTGGCCTGGTCGAACGGCACGGCGCTGGCGCTCCAGGCGGGCTCCAGCGGCCGCCTGAGCAGCACCTTCACCGGCGCGCCCAACGTGCACGAGTCGCTGGCCTGCTGAGCCCGCTGAGCCTGCTGGACCTGGAGCCCGCCCGACCATGACCTCCCCTGCCCTGCGCGGCCTGCACCACGCCGCGATCATCTGCTCGGACTACGCGGTGTCGCGGCGCTTCTACGTCGAGCGCCTCGGGCTGCGCGTGGTGGCGGAGCACTTCCGCGCCGAGCGCCAGTCCTGGAAACTCGACCTCGCGCTGCCCGACGGCGGCCAGGTGGAGCTCTTCTCCTTTCCGAACGCGCCGGCGCGACCGTCCTACCCCGAGGCCCGCGGCCTGCGCCACTTGGCCTTCGCCGTTGCGGACCTGGACGCCAGCGTCCTCGCACTGGAGACGGAGGGCATCGCCGTCGAGCCGATCCGGGTGGACGAGACCACCGGCGCGCGCTTCACCTTCTTCGCCGACCCCGACGGGCTGCCGCTGGAGCTCTACGAGGTCGCGGGAGGCTGATCAGGCCGGGCGGGCCAGCCGCATCGGCAGGCCGCTGGCGCGGCGGGTGCGCCGGCGCACCGCCTGCACGAAGACCGCCGGGTCCGGCGCCACGAGCGTGAAGGCCTCACGGGCCCGCGTGATGCCGGTGTAGACCAGCTCGCGCGTGGCCACCGGGCTGTCGTGCGGCGGCAGCACCAGCACCGTGTGGTGGAACTCCGAGCCCTGCGACTTGTGCACCGTCATCGCCCAGGCGGTCTCGACCGCCGCGAGCCGGCTGGCCAGCACGCTGCGCAGTTGGTCGCCATCGGCGAACCAGACCCGCAACGCGCCCAGCTCCCGGCCACTGCCGGGCAGCGGCGCCGAGCGCAGCGCCACGCCGACGTCGCCGTTGAAAACGCCCAGCGCGCTGTCGTTGCGGGTGACCATCACCGGCCGGCCCTCGTACCACTCGCTGCCCAGGCTGGCCGCGCCGGGCCCAGCCGCGCGGCCCAGCGCACCGCGCGCGCGCAGCGCCTGCTCGATCGCCCGGTTCAGCCCGGCCACGCCCCAGTCGCCTTCGCGCAGCGCGCAGAGCAGGCGGAAGCGGTCGAAGCACTGCAGCACCGCCCGCACCCAGTCCGCGTGGGCCGCCAGACCCACCGACGCGAGTGGGCGCTCACCCAGCGCCGCCAGAAAGGGCCCATAGCCGCCCTCGGCCCCGGGCCGGCCGTCCAGCGCCAGGCGCAGCAGCGCCTGCGGGTCGGGGGTGGACAGCAAGGCCAGGTCGCTGCAGCCCGAGCCCCCGGGGCTGCGCGGGGCCGCCAGCGTCGCCAGCGCGGCCGCGCCGTCCCCGGCGTTGACGGCGCGCGCCAGCTCGCCGATCGCGCCCTGGAAGCGCCGGCTCTCGCGCAGCATCACGGTCTGCTGCGCCAGCGCGGGGGCGGGGGCAGGCTGGGCCCTTGGATCGCCGGCCTCCAGATCCGTCGCCTGATCCGTCACCAGATTGGCGGCGAGAAACCCGGTCGGCATCGACCGGCCGGTACAGGCTTCGATCCAGGCCGCCGTCTCGGCGCTGTAGCGGCCGGCCTCGGCGTCGGCGCAGAGGTCGCCCAGCACCGCGCCGGCCTCGACCGAGGCGAGCTGGTCCTTGTCGCCCAGCAGCAGCAGGCGCGCGCGCAGCGGCAGCGCGTCGAGCAGCGCGGCCATCAGCTCCAGGTGAACCATCGAGGCCTCGTCGACCACCAGCAGGTCCACCTCCAGCGGGTGGCGGGCGTCGTGGCGCAGGCGCCGGGTGTCCGGTCGGGCGCCGAGCAGCTTGTGCAGCGTCAGCGCCTGGGCGAGGCGGGCGGCCAGCGTATCCCAGTCCAGCGCGCCGGGCAGCTGGGCGCGCAGGGACTGCAGCGCCAGGTCGATGGACTGCTTGAGCCGCGCCGCGGCCTTGCCGGTGGGCGCCGCCAGCGCGATGCGCAGCCGCCCCAGGTCCGGGTGCAGCGCGGCCACCAACGCCAGGAAGCGCGCGACGGTGTAGGTCTTGCCGGTGCCCGGCCCGCCGGTGAGGATGGCCAGCCGGCCGCGCAGCGCCATGGCGCAGGCGGCGCGCTGCCAGTCCATCGGCGCGGCGGAATCAACGGCCTCCACCGGCGCGCCCGTCGGGTTGAACAGCGTCTCCAGCCAAAGGCGCACCTGCGCGGGGTCGGGGGTCGCCTCACCGGCGTCGGCGGCCTCGGCGGCGTCGGCCTCGTCGGTCCCTTTGGCCCGTTCGGCCCGAACCGCCAGGCGCGCACGCACCGAGGTGGCCACGCCCTCCTCCTCGCGCCAGTGGCGGCGCAGGTAGAGCCGGCCGGCCTCCAGCACCAGCGGCGCACGGCCCCGGCGGGCAGCCGCCAACCCGTCGTCCACCGCGGCGCTGACGGCCAGGCGCTGCGCCCAC
>Ga0228698_1000155_pt1 | contig 63900 bp, 76 predicted proteins | sample McNCre117_Aug_MG_FD_178015 | JGI IMG/M metagenome (GOLD analysis project Ga0228698, IMG submission 178015) | Freshwater microbial communities from McNutts Creek, Athens, Georgia, United States - 1-17_Aug_MG | ecosystem: Environmental > Aquatic > Freshwater > Creek | place: USA: Georgia...
CGCTTCCACATTGCGCTTGTACTTGGAGTCGTCCTTGGCCGCCGCCTGGGCTTCTGCCAGCTTTGTCTTAACGTCGCCAGATAGGTATTCGTCGGATGTGACGATACCGTTTTGCGGGTCGTCATACACCACATCACCAAGCTCTTTGATGATGGCGTCCATGGGCTTGCCATAGACTTCTTCCATATAGGCGCCGTCTACCTTGCCCCGGTAGTTCAGCGAGGCCAGCAATGCGTCTTTGGCCGTGGTGACGGTCAGGAAGTCCTGCGGCGGGAATGCCACCCGGCGCTTCATGATGTCGGCCTTTATGGCGCTAGGCTTGCGTTCCTCGATGCCCTCGCTCTCAGCCACGGCCTTGCTGATTCCCTTGTCATAGTCGAACTCCAGTGCCTGCAATAGCTGGCTCTCGGTGTCGTCCATGAAAATGCTGCGGTTTGTCTGGCTGTTAAGGTGGCCAAACTTCTTGAGGAAATCGTCGTACAGCTTGTTGAGCGTTGCCCGGTTGGCCTCAATGTCAGCCTCGGATGAGTCAAGGCTTCGCTCCAGACGCATCTGCGTGCGCAGTGCGTCACGCAGTTCGATCATGCCCTTCATGCGCTTGGCCGCTGTCTCGTTCTTGGGCGTCCACTCGTTGGCGGTTTTCTCGCCCATCACGTCCTGGCCGCGCTGCATGACCTTGCCGCTGGCATCCACATAGAAGGAACCGGGCTTGACGCCATCGGGGACTGCCATGTCCACCACTGCGCTATCGGCCTTGCGGTCGATGTGCTGGTACACACCATCTGGCAGGCTCTCAACCCAGCCGGCCAGTTGCTTCTTGATGTCGCCGGTAGCCTCAACGGTGTATTCGTTGGCCGAATACATCGTGCCGCCTGCCGAAGGCTTGCCCAGCACGAACTGGGGATTGGCAACAAAGAACTGATTGACCTTGTGTGTTGCCGCTTCGCCAGTCTTGGGATTGACGTTGACCTGATCCACCACGTTCTGCCACTGGCCAGCGTCTTCATGCTGGATGGCGTTTGGGTCGTTCTTCTGGAAAATCAGGATGTCGGTGACAACCTCGGTACCGGCGTTTTCCTTGAATGCCGTGTTGGGCATGCGCACCGCACCGATCAAGGTGGCGCGCTCACCGATCCATTTGCGCGCACGGTCGTCCTGGGCGTCTAGGAAGTTGTGCGACACAACCACCTGCATGATTCCCCCCGGGCGCAGTTTGTCGATGCCCTTGGCAAGAAAGTAGTTGTGAATGCTGAAACCTGAGTACGGGCTGCGCTCCTTGTCCACCAGGGGCTGGCTGCCAAAAGGCGGGTTGCCCTGCACCAGATCGAAGAATTCGCCGGGGATTTCAAAGTCTTCAAAGCCGGTGGCCTTGGCGATCTTGGCCTTGGGATACAGGGCCGACACCATGCGGCTAGTCAGCGAGTCCAACTCCACACCGTATAGCTGGGAGTTGTTGCGCACGGCGGCAGGCATCAGTCCGTAGAAGTTGCCGATGCCAACAGAAGGCTCCAGCATGCGGCCGCCTCGGTATCCAATACGTGCCAGTGCATCATTCATCGCACCGATGGCCACGGGGCTGGTGTAGTGCGCATCCAACGTGGATTTACGCGCGGCCTTGAATTCAGCGTCCGTCAGAAGCTCTTTTAGCTCTGCGTGCTGTTTGGCCCACTGCTTGTTCTCGGGGTCGAATGGCCCCTTCATGGCACCCCAGCCAACGTACTTGGCCAGAACCTTGCGTTCTTCTGGGGTTGCAACGCGCCCCTCGGATTCGAGGGTTTTTAGTAGCCGAATGGCGGCTACGTTGTCCTTGTACTTCTTGGCCAGACCACCTTTGCCGATTTCCTCGGCGTCGATTACGTGGTCGGTGGCTCCAGGCTCAGTCCGTACTCCTGCACTATCTCGTGTCTGGCCAGATGGCTCAGACCCGGATTGCTCAGTGTCTCGCGCTCCTGCTTCTCCTGGCTCTCCAGAGCTTGCAGATACTGGTTCGCTTCGATCAGTGCTTTCACCCTTTTCGGCCACCCCAGCGCCCACCGGTTGGCTATCTCGATTGCCAGCGGTGGCATCTTCTGGAGCTTTGATCGAAGATCCGTCGGGTAAAGACTCGGTTTGTACAGGGCTTGCATCGTTTGAATTTTCCTCTTGTTTGCCGGTGTTGGCAACTGGCTCGGTTGAGTTTTCCTCAACCTTCGGGGCAACAGAAGATTCGCGTTTGGCGCGGGCTTCTTTTTCTGTCTTTGGTACAAGCGGTTTCAGAATGCTTGGCACGACCTTTGGTTGCTGGCCGAACAGGTATTCCTCTGCGGCGTCTTTGTCTGCTTGCGGGATGTCCTGCTTGGCCAGATTTACAGCGCCAAACTGCTGCGCATTGAAATCATCACCACGCGCCACTGCTTCGGCATGCGCATTGCGAATCAGCCAGTCGTTGACCTTCTTGAGCCCGTTTCCTGCTTTGCGCTCGGTTGACAGATCAAAATTCGGAAACGGTGTCGTTTCCCTGCCAGAGCTAGTTAGAGCCACTTGCCCCGGTGCCAGCTTCATGCCTACCGTGCCTTGCACCGGTTCTGACTGCTGCTCACGCTGCGCCTTTGCCTCGCGCTCGGTCTTGGGCTTGTCGGCAACTTTGGACAGTCCTGGCCATGCCTCTTTTACCCCATCGGCTTCCACGGACTCGCCGGTTGTTCCGGCATCGGGTAGTCCTCCCTCGGTGGAGGAAGTGGTATCCGCTTCTGCTGGTACTTGCTCATTGGCTACTGGCTCTGCTGCTGGCGCTTCTTGTCGTTGCGTTTCTGCTTGCTTGGCTTGATCGGCTTGAGTGCCATCCTTCTGCTCCTGTGGTTGCTGAATCTTGGACAGGTGTTCTTCGCGCACGAAAACACCGCCGTCTTTCTTGAATGCGTAGGGGTCGTATTGCTTGGCCTCGTCCAGAGACATGCCTTGGAACACCTTGCCGCGCAGTACCTTGCCCTTCTTGGTCGTGTGCTCGACGATGCCATCGTCTTGGGCGCGGCGCTCCCGCGCCTCTTTCTCGGTCTTTGGCGGCTTTGGCGGCACGATCGGTGGAATCTCTTTTGCCTTGATGGCAGCCGCAATTTCATCCTCAGAAAACCCCATGGAGCGCATTGCGTCTTCCTCAGACACATTGCTTGGCGCTCCCAGGTCTGGAATGTCGGAATCGTTTAGCGCATCTTGGGCTGGTACGCTTTCGTGTCGTTGCCCTGCGGCGGCACCGTCTTCGGAGCTTGGGGCGTTGGCTGCGGGTTCTTGGCTGGCGGCTGGCCCGCTTGGCTGCCCATCTGTGACGCCGGCACCTTGATCGAGTGCAGGCCCAGTTGCTTGGTCTTGTTGGATAGTTTCAGCATTTGGCTTCTCCTGTTGCTGGGTTGGTTGATCGAATCCGTATAACTGGCGCAGCACTTGCGGATTGCCGTTGGCACTCTGCAATGTGTCCAGTTCCTTTTTCTCATTGGGCGTCAGGCCAGTTCCAGGCAAGTCTTGATCGACGATGCCTGTCTCTCCTACGACCGTTTCAATCTTGCCGTCGCGCTTTTCGCGCAACTGCTGGTAGCGGCTGGCAGCGAAGGCCTGCACGTCTTGGTCGCTTACCGTTTCTGCGCTGTCATCCTTGGCGCTCGGCGGGTTGACTGCTGGCGCCCCGGCTTCTTCTGCGCTCGTAACCGTCTGGTTTCCAGCCGTTGTTGTGTCGATACGGCCATCAGGCGTGACACTGACCGGCTTCTTCTCGTCATCGGGCGGCGCCATGGCCACGCCGGTCACACCTTGGATTGGTGCGTTCGGGCCGATGGCCTTGGGGCTGCGCGCGGTGGAGCGCGGGTCTACCAGTGAAGGGTCAGGATTCAGTGCGTCCAACACGTCGGCCTGAATTTCCTCTTTGGTGAAGGTGGTGCCCTTCACATTGCGCTCAATCTCGCGGGCAATTTGGCGCTCTGGCGTGTTGTACTTCTCTGCCACCTTGCCTGCGCCGTGGGCGCCAGCACCCATTACACCGGTCAGCAAGAGCACATCCGGAAGCACTTCCTTGGCCGAAGTGGCAATGTCTTCTGGGCTCAAGAAGGATCGCTTCTTACCCTGCTGTGTGCCCGCGTCAATCTCGGTGTTGTGCTGGCCTACTTGGGTAACGGTTTCGGTTCCAAGCTCGTTGCCAAGCTCAATGCCAACGCCTGCCGCAGTCTTGAGCATGGACTTCTTCAAGCCCTCTTGTGCGGCCTTGAAAATCAACTTGCCAGCACCAAAGCCCACTACATTGCTCAGGGCCTCGGGCAGCGCCTCCCACAACCCGTGCGCGCGCACAAGGTCGTTGTACTTGCCAGCCACCTGGGTGAATTCTTCATCGGTAAGGGGCCTGCCAATTTCTTTTTGCGCGGCCTGATCCAAGTTGGAGCGAATGTCACGCAAGAACCCATTGGCGTCCATCCGGTAGGCAGCCGCGCCAGATGCGGCAGCGCCGGCAGCAAAGCCTGCAACGGGACCGGCCAAGCTGGCGGGAACACCTGCCGCCAATCCCGCGCCCATGGAAAGAACAGAAAACGCCAGATTCTGCGGAAGGTTGCGCACCTTCTCGCGGGTGATGCCAAGCACATACTCGTCTTTGGCGTCTGGCGTTCCAGAGTTTTGCTGCTGGCGCTGGTCAGATTCAAGAATGGCCTTGTTCTTCCAGTCTACGGAAGCTGGGTCAGTGCCTTCCTTGAGCGCCTGCGCAGCGGCTGCAAACGCATTGGGCACGCCTTTGACCGCCGTCCATGCATCGCTTGCCAAGTCTTTCAATCCGGCCTGCTGGGCGGGGCTGTCTCCAATAGATCCGCTGTACTCGCGCTGCACTTCTGCGCGCTGGTCCATGCGTCGCATTGGGTCGCCTGCCTTGGTGCTCTTGTCGAGGTTGGCGTACTGGCCTGCACGCTCACGCGCCAGCATTCCGCGCCATCCAGGCTGCGCCGTCATTTCTTGGCGTTGCTCCGGAGTTGCCGCATCGAATTTGGCGGACTCTGCCAAACGCACCGAACGCTCCACCGGCACCTTGGAGTCGGTTGGCAGGTCGGGCGCCTGCCCCATGCGGCCTTCCAAGACAGATTCAGGCTTTGTGTTATCACCCACCAGCGAGTTGCCAACGTCAATCCCGGCATCGCGCACGGTATTCATGGCATCGCCAATGGACGGCAGGTTTCCAGCCGCTTGTTTTGCCGAATCCCATGCTTGGCCAATGGCGTTGCCTGCCTTGTCCAAGAATCCAGGGTCTTGCTTGGTCAAGAACTTTTGGCGCAACTCCTGCACGCGGTCGCCCGCTCGCGGTGCAATCCAGTAATCGAAGTACGCGGCTTTAGTCTCGGCCTGCTTTTCAGGGGATAGCGCCTTGAATCCTTCCTTTGCTTCAACGTCTGCCCACTTGGGAGCCTTGGAAAGATCTGGTTGCGCTGCTTCTGCCTTGGCTGGTTCTGTTGCACCGATGCGGTTGAGCACGTCGGCCACATAGCCAGACACGCGCTTTCCGTTGCCGTCTGCATGGTCGTTCTTCCAGGCTTGGCCCTGCCCTTGGTTGACGTTGCCTTCACCGGAGAAATAGCCTGCTGCGATCTTGGCGGGGTCGTTTCCGAACTTCTGGCCCAAGTCCTTGATGATGCGCACGCCAACGCGCATGTTGTCTTCCGGGTTGTCGATGCTCTCCCCCGGCTTGGCGTAGCGCCGGAAGGTGTCGGGCATGATCTGCATGCCACCGCGCGCTCCGTCTGTGCTGGTGCGTGCGTTCGATCCTGCGCCAGATTCTTGGCCGTAGATGGCGCCAATTACCGGCAGCAATGCGTCGGCGCCCTCTTGGGCTGCGATGCTGCGGAAGGCTTCTGTGTCTACCGGTGTGGCGGTGGACTTCGCGGGCTTGGTGCGCTCGGTTTCAAAGCCGTTGAGCAATGAGCCAAAGCCATCGCCCCCGCTGCTTTGTTTTGGCCCTGTCGGGCTCGAACCAGAAAATGAATTGAGAATGCTGCCAAAGTCTTGATTCGAGTCCATGAGGCTTCTTAATGTTTAAGGGATGCCGATAAGGGGTGCGATTGCGGGATCGAATTTACCGGTGCCATGGCTATTTGATGGTGTCTGGCTGGAGCGCAAAGAGTCGTAAATGGCGCCTGCGTCCGTTGCCATTTTGTTGGTGTCTGCACCGGGTAGTGCGTTCTTGCTCACGTAGTCCATGATGAAGGCGTTGCGCGTCTTTTCCTTGGATGAGCGCACTGCATCCCAGGCAGCTTCTGGGTTGCCTTTGAACTTTGGCACGTTGGCCATGAGCCACTGCGTCGATTGAATGTCGGCAGGCGTGTGCTCTCCGTGGATGGCCGCAAGCGTTGTCGGGTCGGCGCTGGCCACCTTGCTGACAGACCCAGTGGACTCGTTGCCTGAGTACACATTTCCAAAACGGTCGTGGATGAAGTTGTACTTACCGGTCTTGAGTTTGTTCATGGCGCCGGAAATGGCCTCAACCGGTGTGAATTTGCGCTCTCCATCGGACGTGACAAAGATGTATCCGTCACCCGGAGCGCCTCTTTCGCCTTTGCGCACGGGAACAATGTCGGTGAACGTCTTGCCGTTGGTGTTTGGCAGGATGCTCGAAGTCTTTGCGATCTTGTTGGCAAACTCCAAAGCCCCGGCCTTGTCCTGGCGGGAAATGAGTTGCCCCATGGTGCCAAGCACAACGTCAGACTGGCCTTGGCTGTCTAGCTCACCCTGAACGGCTGCGCGGTGTAGCTTTTCTGGCAGCATCTGGAGGTCGGCCTGAGAGGTCATTAGCTGGCCCTTGAGCGCGTTGTTCGATACCTCTTGCTGTGTTGGCAGGTTTGCTTGGGTGTTTTGCGCATTGGATAGCCCGATTTGCGCATTGATGCCCTTTGTCTTAATTTCGTCCCCTTGACGCTCTGCCTGACCGGTCAAATCTTTTGCATCCAGCCCAAGGCGGGTCTTTGCATTGGCCGTCTGGTCAGGCAACAGGCTAGAATTGGCTTGATTCTGGCCAGTGCGAAGCTGGTAGCCGGTGCGTTCTGCTGCCGCTTTGTCGTCGAGCAATGACAATTCGGATGCGGTACGCTGCTTTTCAGCGTCATAGCGCTCCTGCGCGCGCTGGCGCAGAACCCGGTCGTCGCCTTCTTTGAAGTATTGGTCGGCTGCGATGAGCCCAAGTCCTAGGTCCATGATTACTCCTAATTAGTACCCGCCACCCGGCTGCATGGGAATGGTCACATCGTTGTTGGCATAGGGGAATGTCTGCGATGCCGGGGTGTTTCCAACATTGCCAAGCCAATTACTCATGGAAGGGCTGTTAAAAATGCGGTCCGTGATGCGACCGAAAGCGCCGGCTTGGCCGTTGGCCTGATTTTGGTTTGCATTGGCCAGCGATAGATTGGTACTGGCCATTGATCCAAGAGTGCTGCTGGCCTGGACAGGAAGCCCTTTGCCAAGGCTCAGTGCATCGGTTTTGCGGGCATAGGCCATGTCCTTGACGCGCTGGCGGGCAGCGTTTTGCTGGGTTGCATCGGTAGCGGCTTGTGCCAGATCGAGCCCCGTTAGGCTGGACTGGTAGGCGCTTGTAGATGGGTCTAGTCCTGGGGTGCGGCCAAGCCGGTCGCGCGCCTTGGAAAACTGACTCGACACTGTGGCCGAAGCATCACCAGCCGCGTTCTCGTAGGCCTGCGGGGTGTCGTAATTCTGCGCATCATTGACGACGCTGCGCTCCAGCGGCTCGTAGATTTCTTTGTACCGTCCCCATTGATCTGCTGCGATCTGGGATTGCAATGCTGTTGCATCAGCCGCTGCGTTGTTTGCGTTCGCTGCTGCGTTGTTTGATCTGTTGGATAGCAGCGCTCCACCAACTGTTGCAACTGCCGCACCTGCTACTGCTGCCCATGCCATGATTCAGCCCTCCAGCGCCAGCGCGGCGCAAAACGTGTCGTAATCCTCGAAACTGGATGCGATCAATTCATCCTCCAGCTTCTCCAAGTCGGTTTCATGCGTTCCGTGAATGGTTGTCCAAACGGTATCTTCGTGCGCAAAGCCGGCGCGCTTGATGCCTGGGCCGGACACAATGGTGTCGCCTGCCTTCACACGCTTGATTCCGTCCTCTGTGAGCACGGATATGTCGCCCCGGCTGACGATGTTGATCTGGCTGTATTTGTGGATCTTCCCAACCAGCACGGTCCCCTTGGGGATAAACAATTCACGGGCATAGACTCCGCGCGAAAAGTGGTGCTTTACCGGAAGATCTACGGTTTGACCAGAAAACAGGGCCGCTTCCAGGCGATCTAACTTCTCCCGAAGGTTGCGCCCAGGAACCAGCAACGGGCTGGCTTCGATGACTGCAATAGGATGCGCTGACTGGCTGATGCCAAACGGGTCAGCGATCAGGCTTTCAACAGGCACAGGCGGGGAAATCATCAAGACATTTTCCCTGCGCCCCGTCAATTTGACGGCGGTGTCGGCCAGACGATATTCATGGGGTCAGTCTGGGTGGTGATGTCGCGCAGTGCTTGCCGGTATGACGACCAATCCGTGGGGATAGGTGACCCGGTTTCGGATGCTTTTGTCACCATCCAGTCGGTGTCTTTGAGCTTTCTGTCACGCTGCATACGCACTAGCGACCATGCCTTGTCAGCGTTACACACCCATTGCTTAGTCGGGTAGAAAAAGTCATGGGCCTCTGACGGACGAGGCGGCATGTTCACTGCAACGCCGTTACTAATGTAACTACTCCCGGGGTTGGCATCAACGCCAATCAGGATGGCGCAGCCCGATGGCAAGAACGATTCATCAGGATTGTCGGGAATACACGAAATTCCGGAGCTAATAACACGGCCGGTAGACTTTTCGTAGACTGTTATTACTTTTGGATGGTTCATCTCATGCACCCCACTGCGTAAATTGCTGTTGCCCCAAGGGTTCGCTGCCCAATAGTCACAGCGGTTGCACCATAAATGCTGTGCATCCCAGGACCGACATCGAAGATCCCAACGGCTGTACAGGCTCCGGAATATGCAAACCCTAGCGACACTCCAGTCTGTGCTGACGGCACTCCATCACAGAAGATCTGGGCATACAGACTTGCCTCCGATCCGTTGTAAGCAAGCACATTGGTGTTGTAGGAGACAAATATCTTTCCACCGTATGGCATGTAAACAAACACGCCAACATCATTGCCGTACCCAGTCAGCCCAACTGGAACCGTTACCGAATTACCGGCGATTCTCAGCGTGTCAATCTCAGCATCGCCAATCAAAGCCTTAGTGATAGACGCCTTCTTCATCACCGCCATGTCCATGTAGACACCGGGATCGTTGCCATTGGCGTCCGGGGTCGTGGTGACGATGAAGGGAATACGCGGTGGAATGCTGGGCCCGGTGGGGCTGGCAATGGAAAATCGGTCTGCCCTGAAAATAAATTCTGAGAACGGCGTCGAGTTGTTGGCCGCGCTCAACAGCCCAAAACCAGACACGTAGCCGTTTTGGTCCACCTTGACCGAATACTTGCCAAGCATGGTTCCGTCGGCATTGACGCGGGCCTCTGTCTCCTGGGCAATGGCCGTTGAGTTGCTTCCGACTGATGCCTGAATCTGATTCAGTTGCGTCGTGAGCGCAGATACATTGTTTGCATTGGTCGTTATGGCCGACTGTTGCAGGGCAAGTGAACTATTGACGCTGGCGTACTGGGTCGTGATCGTGGTTTGCAGAGCGTTGTCTGCGTTTACCCGTTGGCTTGTTTCCGTCTGGATAGCCGTTTCGGCATTGCCGACGCGCGTGCCCATGGTCGATAAGCTGGTAGACAGCGCCGTGTCTCCATTGACGCGCTGGGTTATCTCATTTCTCAATACAAGCTCTGTTGCACCAACACGGTCAAAGATGCCTCCGGGCTTGTCGATCAAATTCACCCGTTCGCCAAGCTGCCTGAACAGAAGCGACTCCATGACCTGGGCCTGCAAGTCGTTGATGACCCGCGATATGTCTCCAGGCTTGATGAATCCACCCGCTTGCTGATCCTGCTGCTGTGCCGAGATTTGATTTCCAAGGCTGACGACTGACGACTGGACCGTGCCAAGTTCGGCCGCCGTGATGAATCGGCTGTCACCGTTTCCGCTGGCGCCGTTGCGTACATGCCAGCCGTCTACGATGGCCCGTAGAACTTGGCGGGTGTTCTCATCTTGGATGGCGTCCAGGGCGCCAAGCGGTATGCCGGGTACGCCTTTGTTCGTTGCGCTCATATCGTTGACAACTCCCGAGCCGTCTGGGCCACGCGCAACTCACGAAAGCGCCCGGTCCCGCTGATTTTGAGCCGGTACCGGTCGGATTCGTAGCCGCTTGGCAGTCGGAAGTTGATTAGGCCTGTTGTCAGGGCCTGCGTGTGCTTCAACTGGTACTCAAAGGCGCCGGTTGTGACGTTCTTGACATAGGCCCAAAACTCCAGCGACCAAGAACCTTCGATCAAAGCCTGGGCTATGCCAAAGTTGACCGGGCGCTGCAACACGGTTTCGCGCGATTGCCACGTCGCAGATGCAGGAGATCCTCCGTTGAACTGGTTCAGGCCGTAGTTGAAGACGTAGTAAAACTGGTCGGAAAGCTGGCTAATGAATGCGCAGTTCGCATAGAACGCCGGAAGATCCGTCATCATTCCGTCTGCCTCGTCAAAGCGGATCATGAACGGGGTGAATGCCGCAATCGACGAAAACACCACCAGCCGGCCGTCCCACACGGCAAAGCGCATGGTGGACATTCCAGCCGAATAGGCTTGGCGCCACACCTCGCGCGTGAAGAACCGCTGCCCTTGCACCAGGGAAGCGGATGCGCCATTGAGTGTTACCAGCCCATCGTTGCTGGCATACATCACGGCACCGTCCACCACGGCAATAGACCACTTCGACACACCGGCCTGATTGACGTTGATCTTGTTGGCCGTCATCGAGTCAGGCGACACACCTGAAACTATGTATGGATAACCAGTTGTAGTGATGACCGCACCGGAGCCGTGGGTGATACCGCCAACGATGGTATTCAACAGAGGCTTGACGTAGGACGGAGGCCAAGCCCATGGTTTGTAGGCTTCGCTAAATTGCAGTTCATTGCCCTTCCAGGCGCACATGATCCCGTTTGGCAGGGTCATGAGGCCGACAAGCGCCTGATCTGGGGGATACCATTCGGTCGATTCCAGTTGCTCGTTGAGCATTTCTGCCTTCACGTTGTCAGCGAACGTGAACGTGCCAGATTGGTTGAGGACATTTACGCTTCCAACATAGAAATACTCGGCAATGGTCGAGCCTGTTGGGGTGCGGTAGATGTCGATCTGCTTGATTGGCGCGTAGCTGCCAATGGCATCCTTGGTGACGGTCACATTCACGTCAATGGACGTGGCGGTCGTCACGATAGCCGGTGCGCTTGGCGGCCCCTGCTCGTCGTAGGTGTTGCGGTACACGTAAACGTAGGCGCGTGTTTCCTTGTCTGCTTCCTTGATGCTTCCGGTCAGCGTTACCGTGTAGGTATCTGCGCCTGCATCCTTGGCCATGGACAGGCTATAGAAGCCACCCGTACCTTTGAAGCTGGAATTGTCCGTGTAGATGTCGAACGCTTGTGAGTAGTCGTCTTTCCAAAAGGCGATCATGCGAATCACTGGAAACGCCATTTCCGGTGTTGCCGTTGCCCTGGCGGGAGGCGTGAACCGGTATTGCGAGGCGCTGACCGACGCCAGATCCGCATTGTTCTCCTGATATTTGACCCCGCCGTACTCCCAATGGAAGCTAAACGTGATGTTTGCGTTGGCGCTGGTCACCTGTTTGACCTGATTTGCCGCGAGCTTTGGGGCTACCGTTGGCCTTGGAACGCCAACGAGGTAGCTACTTCCTGGGATGCCGCCATTGCTGCGAGTACCTAAGCGGTTTGTCACCTTGAACCCGCTGTCTCCGGTGTAGTAGAGGCGGTTGTAAGCGTCATTGGCCAGCGGTGAGCGCACCGCGTTTACATCACGCTCCCATGAATAGAACGTCAGGCCATCGTCGGTGTAGATCGACTGTGCGTTGTTGGACAAGTTGCCGAAATAGAAACCGCCCTTTGTATTGCGCAGTTCTCCATAAGCAAAGTCGCAGTTCTGGGCGATGGTGGCCGCGCCTTCTGGCAACAGCGATTCCGGCATCCGGGGGCGTATGCCAGAGAAAATATTAAGTTTGAATGCGGCCATGAGAATTACTCGATGTTTAGTGCAAGTCTATGACCATGGTGGCAATTTGGTCTGCCTGCTGGGTGCCACCTGTTCGCTGATCCGTTGGTCCAGATCTGACTTTGTTCTGGTGAATTCAGAGCCCATTTGCGTTTCGACCCAGCCCTGCACCTGATTGGCCGTGAGGTTGGCAAATGGAGTGAAGTTCTGTGGGTCAATGGCGCCGAGTTGCTGAGTCCCGTAGGAAATCGCAGTGTGGCCGGTTCCGTCGTTGCCCGTGAGCCGCCAATGCACCGAATAAACGGCGTTGGCGAGTCCTTGGTAGGTCGGGTAGACATCGAGTGCTGTGAACTGCCATGTGTAGGTGTTCAAGGGTGTCGGCTACGACTCAGACGTTAAAGGAGCACTAATTTCCGTGCGTTGTATGCATTCCGGAGGTGTCGAACGGCTGGAGCAGATACTTCACAAACCAGATGGCAAACTTTTTGCGCCACCCGCTACCCGTGAGGATCAAGTCATCCATACGGGCTGAGAGTGTTAGGCGTGACAGTGCTGGCATCTGCAAGAACATGATGGTGCCGAACACTATGTTGAACAGCACATCGACTACCAATCCCGCTGCAAGTAGCGGAAAAGACAGGTACAGAACGCCCTTGGGCAGTTCACCTTTTTGGTAGACGCGCAACAGGTTCATCACCGCTAGGAACAGCACCCACAGCACATATCCGAGGTAGAGGAAGCCGACGGCATAGGCGCCAGCGCCGATGAGGATGAAGAATTGATCAGGTGTCATAGTCCACTCGCTGTTAGGAATAGGGCATCAAGAGAGTCGCTAGAGATATTCAGGGATTGCGCCATACCGATGACCATAGGGTGCGTCCGCTGAATCTCTGTTGAGAACTCCCACCAGTCCTTAAGGTCTTGGTTTCCTGCTGCCACCGCCGCTTCAACCTGCTGACGCAGGCCCGCACGGGTCAGGGCTTGGCGAATCTGGCGGGGGGTCACAGACACCACCACCGGTTTCGGCAGCAGCGCGTCTGTAGTTATCGTATGCTGGCCGCTTGTGGCTTCCAGATAAACCTCGTGACTAAAGGCGTTATCGTCGCCTTGGATAGCGGTGTACGGTATCCACCCATGCACTGGATGCTCGTACTCGCAGTCAATAATTGTGTCACTGCGACGGACAACATTTCGTATGTTCATTTATGCGATCCTCATAAAAAGCCCGGTCCAGCCGTTGTTGTAGGTGCTTAGTGCTTTCCAAGTCCCAGACAGAGGCCCGTACAACATAGAGTTGTTCGATACATTAGTTCCGTATAGGTTAGAGCCAGCTACAGAGGATTGGGGGTAGCCAGAGATTGCTGCGTTTACGTAGCAAACCATAATGCCGCCGATATCCGTGTTTGGATTTGGCGTGGGGGCGGTATCAACCGTTCCTGCGTGATTCGCGTAGTTGACCGACAAGCTGCCAGCGCCTACACCGCCTAGGGTTCCAGCATTGCTTGCATACGCAACACTAAAGTTGGACGGGTTATAGACGTACATGTTTGTACCGTCAGTGCCGCCCCACAACCATGTAGGTTGTCCGCTTTGTCCAGACCAGTAGAAGTTTAGGTCGCCTCCATCAGACCGGCGCGGATATGCACGACCTGCTGTGCTTGCGTAGCTAACTGACTGCGAACCGATGTCACTGATGCCGTAGCCAGCTATGGTTGTTGGTTTGCTAGTGACACCAGACCACGGTACGCTACCGGCAGAAGCTACAGACTGCGAACCAATGTTTGCGGAGTCAATGATGCGTGTCCACCCTGACCAGCTATCGGTCATGTCGCGTAATGACCGATACCATAACCCAGTGCCACCGCTTATCCAGCTTCCACCAATCTCCATAGACCCAGCTTGACCGTTACCGTACCCGAAGGCTGAAAAGTATGTGGCCGGAGCGTTAGGGTCAGAATACGTTCCGTATGTGTACAAGCCTGCGGTTAGAACGCTTCTCCCGGTATAGACGTACCCAGATGCGTTTCCACGGGAGGCAACATATGTGGAGTAATTGGAAGACGCTGCGTAGTTAACTGACTGCGACCCGATATTTGCAGTGGTGATGGCATCAGTAATGCCGTACCCGGATACAGTAGTAGGCTTACCAGATACTCCGGACCAAGCCACCGAACCAGCGCTTCCTGTGACGCTAATGCCCCACGATCCAGATGCACCCGCACCGGTTTTTGTTGGTGCGTAGGCATTGTAATTCCCCGCATGCAGCGCCGTATTCCCACTAATGGCCACAGATCCATTCACTTGCAGCTTGTTGACACCATCGTCTGTTGTGGTGCCAATCAACAGATTCGCGGCAGTGCTTGACCGCATGAATTCTGTTGATCCGACCAAAAAGCGCATCGGAAGGACTGTTCCTGTTCCATTCGCCGTTGATTGAAGTTGTACGGTGCTAGCGTTGACCGTGAACGCGCCATAGGCCGCATTAGTCGGATCAGACGCGCCGAAGATGTGCAACTGGCTGTTGGTGGAAGTGCCGTTTGGCAACAGGCTGAAATAGGTGTTGCCGTTGGCAATGCTGGTCTGCACCATCAACCGGTTGGCAATCGTTCCATTGGATAGGTCGCCAGTGATGCGCAGGCCTATTCCGTTGAAATTCAGGCTCCCGGTTAGCGTGCCGCCTGCCAGTGGAAGGAAGCTATTGAATGCTCCAGCCGTAGCTCGCAGTTCGACGCGCGATCCAGATGCCCAAGTGGCAGCCGAAGTGCTCTCCTGGGCGCGAACGATGGTCAAAACGTCACTGGAGCGTCCCGTTACCTTGACTATTTCCCAGGAGTTTTCAATCCCGTTGGAGTCCAGGCCAATCAGCGTCAGCAGGAAATAGTCGCCACCTGTTGGCGATGGAAAGCGCGCGCCATGCCCCGTTGCCAGCGTCAGGCTGGTAGATCCGATTGCTAAGGAAGCACCAAGGGAGCCATAGGAATTGTTTTGAAATAGTTGGGCCATTTCTATACGTCCTTAACGCGAATCTTGAATTCGTCTTGCTTGATCCGACCGTCGGCCGTAGTCATGGTTACTGTCAGCTTGTATTGAGTCCCATCAGCACCGGATGACAGCCACACCTTGATGCGCGGGTCATTGATGAACACCGAATCGACCACGAGCCCGGTGGGTGAAACTACGATGTCGGCTGACTGCACGTTGTCGCCAGCGGTAAGCCACTCGCTGTAATCAATATCGAAGTCTTTGACTTCAACGGGTTGCTTTGAGAAATTTCCGAGGTTCATACTGTCACCACCATGGTTCTGTCTTCTTCTTGGACGTACATCACGCGGTCCTCTGCCGAAACCATCATGTAGCGCTCATCTGGGGCTTTGATTTCCGAGTTGGCTATTGCGTATGCCATCCCGACCGTGGCGCTTGCCATTACCCCGCTAACACTGGCCATGAGCTTTCTGGTGCCTGTTGCATCAATCACAGACCCACTAGCAGTAGATCCTGCTGTGGCCGCGAATAATTGCTTTGCAGAACCCAATCCGGACCCGGTGGCGTTTGCTGCAACACCGGCAAAGTGCTGCATTCCGTAGGTAATGTTCTTCGCCACAACTGCATACCCGTAAGATTCAGCCGCCGCCTTTGCTGTACGTTTGGCCAACGCGGTTGCAGTCACACCACCAGATCCAGTGCACGATGCAAAATAGTTAGCGCGTGCCTTGGGGGCGTAAGAAGACGCCTGGGCGCTTGCTTGGGCAGTTGGGTTTACGACCCTTGTGCCAAAAGAAGTTGCCAATGCAGTTGCTTGCGCTGTTGATTTTTGCCAGTAGATGTGTCTTGCAACCACTGACTCTGCCACCGCTACGCCAGTACCGAGTGAGTGAGCCGCGTACCTTATGAATGATTTCGCTGTCCCGTTAGATTCAGCAAAATCAAATGCGCCAAACGTTGCTATGACCTTTATTCGGTCCTGCGGTACCGATGAGACTGCACGACTCGACCCGGTTGCATACCCGATATGGTCGAAATACGAATGCCCATTACGCTTTACAGAAGGTTCTGCGTTGGCGTAAACGCTCCCACTCAGTCCCGTGCGAACGGTCGGATAGCGCTTTACATTGCCTTGTGCTGTGCCGGTTGCTGTGCCCTGGGTATTTGATCTTCCTGGGAAAACCATGTGTGCCTTGGCAAGCACAACAGTTGCCGCCATGGTGGCATTGGCATTCCCAAGGGCTTGAGCAGTGAGTGCTTCACCGTAGCATCTTGCGTCACCGCCTGCGGTCGCATACACATCGCGCCGAACCGCTGCGTGTCCGGTAGCTGTTGCCGTGGCAACGCTTCGACCGGCGCTTCTGATCGTCGGGAATACTGCGACTGTCGCGGATGCTGTTGCGTTTGCTCTGGCCGCTATGACACGGGTCTGTGTCAGGGTTACAGAAACATTTGCATTACCAACAGCGGATGCGTAGGTGATGCGTGTTGGTGTAGCCGAGAACGAGGCTGCGGCAACGGCGGTAACAACGGCGCTGATTACCCAGTTCGGATAAGCCGCGCCGTTGAACGAAAAGCCGTTGATGAGCCCTGTATTCACGTCACACCAATTGAGATTTACTCAATTCTTAGTCGATACCAAAGACGATGGCGTTCGACGCGAAGCTCAACACGTCGCCTGGGGATAGTGTCTTTGGTGCCGACAACTGCGCATAGAACAGTCGGTTTCCTGCGGTTGCAGCGTCTAGCAGAACCAAGTGCGTGATGGTGACCGAAGCCGATGCGTTGCCGTTGGCCGGGAAGGTCAGTGCGCCAGTGTTCTTGGTCTGGCCATTGACATCGAGCGCTGTCCAGGCGGCCGGCTGACGAGCGTAGCCGCTATAAGAAGTTTCGGTTCCTGCTGTGGCCTCACCGGGGTCAGACTCGAACAGCGCCACATACACCGTTGCCGGGGGGGTGATGGAGTTGTTACGAAGGAAGTGCTCGACGATCTTTTCTTCGAGGTAATTACTAAAAGCGCCCATGATGTGCTCCTTTCAAAGTTAGCGAGAGTTAGGCGTGACGTTGGGATTGGCCGGAGCCGTCATGTTGGGGTTGACCCCCGCTTCCACCTTCGCCTTGCCCGTGAGCGCAGCGATATAGGCGTTTTGGTGCGTTGCTGCCCGGTTCTGGTCAGCCGCGTATTCGGTGTCCTTGCTGTAAGCGCGGTACAGCACGTAATCCACCAGAATGGTCTGGTAGATGTCGTCAAGAGTGATGGTTCCGCCCAGTGATGCGTCTGTTGGTGCAGCGCCATAGATCACTTCGACATAGCCCTGATTGCTGTCTGGCTGTGGCGGGTAGACGTAGTAGGTCTTGGGGTCTAGGACCGTGTACATGTAGTGCTTGACCTGCGCAGATGCCGTTTCCAAGTGCCAGTTTGGAACCTGCGAATCCAGAATCTCGCGCATGGTGATACGCACAGCACGCCCAGGGGTTATTCCGTTGGTTCCCATGTTTCGCACCACGTCAACCAGTTGCACACCGTCAGGCGGGAGCGTCTGCTTTGTGCCGGCCACCATCTTGACGGCGGTGTTTTTGACAAACGCATTGGGTTTGTAGAGCACGATTTCGCGCTGACCGTCGTTGAGCCATCCCAGCAGTTCAGTGTCAGGCCAGCGAATGCCGGTCGTGTCTTGAAGAATGGTTTGCGCTTTTGCGATCACCGAATTGACGGTTACGGTTGCCATGAATGGTTCCTCTTTCAGTGTTGCGATGCCGTGCGTGTGGGTGCTCGTCCAAGTGCGGACACGGCATTGGCACGGGCGTTGGCAATTGCGGCATCGAACTTGGCGCGTCGATCAGCCCCGTTTTGCAGATCAGTCCAAGGCTTGTTTGGCATGAGCATCAATCGGGATATGGCGCCGTCAGCAAGGTCGTACAGGTACTGAGTTGCAATCCACTTGGGCAATCCGGTGGAGCTTTGTGACGGCTGCAAAGCCAGCGTCAATGTCAAGCCCGACGCGATATTTGCGTCCGGCACTCCAGCCAGGATTACCTGCTCGGTATCCACCTGCGTGAAATACTTGGGCGTCCTGCGCGTGGTGCGCCAGCCCGGTATCTCGCGGTTGAGCCACTCCACGTTCTTGGGGTCCAAAGGAACCACGTTGTGCTCGGCTGCCATCACGGCAGAAATGTCAGAGCCTGCTGGGGATTCGAGGTCGTAGGCGTTTTCGCCTGCCACCACGTCAATCGGATCTGGCAAGTGCTTCCAGATCCATGAGCCCGAACAGAACTCAATGCACGCGCGCTTGATGGCGTATTCGGTCACCGGGTCGGACGGATCAGCCGCCAGACTTGGCAGCACGTCGTCGAGAAGGTCTGAATACTTGGTGTTTGCCACGGCTCAATTCGTTGGTTGGTTGTGAGTCTTTCTCAACTCATCACCAAGTATCAATGCTTCCTTGCTATTCGACTCAGGCCAGCGGCTCCAGATCGCGCTCGAATTCCTCTATGGCGTCGATCAGCAGCTTCTTTGCCTTAGTGGCATCAAGCTCTTTGCCCCACTTGGCTTTGGCCAGGGCCACAAGCTCTGCCTTGTTCATCTTTTCCAAGGGTTTCAGGAGTGAGGTTGCATCCACTTCTACGCTCTCGCCGTCTTCATCAACGACTTGTGTGGTCACTGGCGTATTGACGGAATCTGCGTCGGCAGCATCGACCAATTCCCATTGATCGGTGTATTTCAGCAGTTGTTTGGCCTGTGTTTCGGTGACTTCTTGCACATCGCCTTTGCCATTCCAGCATTTGCCGCTGGATGCTACGTTGTCATAGGCATAGGGCTTTTTGCCGATATACACGATCTTGATGAGTTTGGTCATGGGGTTATCTCCTGTTTGAAAAAGAAAAGGGGCAGCCTTGTGAGCCGCCCCTTTTTAGGCACTAGCCAGGGGCTGTTTACTTGCCCTTGAACTCGTACACGGTCACAACGTCAAGCTGGCCGGTGGCGGCTCCACCGCCAACGGTGGCGATGATGTAGGCGTCGTAGGCCATGGTCACCGGAGCGGAACCAGAGCGGGCCGACCCTGCGGCGGTAGCCACGTCGGTTGCAGCCAGGAAGGCAGCATCGTTGCCACCGGATTCGCCGTTGACGTACTCGTAACCGACTTTGAGGGTCGTGCCGGTGCCAAGGTCAGCAAACACCATTTTCAGATCAACGATCTTGGTGCCTTGATAGACCTTGTTCAAACGAATCTTGTCGCCGATTTGAGCGGCAGCAAGCGCGATGTAGCCGTGTGCCTGGGCCAGAGGGCATTCACCGCTGTAAACGATGTCTTGCAAGGAGGGGGCGTTAATAGTTGCCATCTTAGATTCTCCAAAAATGTTTCAGGTGTTAAGAAAAGCCCAACTACCAAAAGGCAGTTGAGCCATTCTCAATTAGGAGCCCAGCAGCGTGCGGCCAGCAGCCGATGCAGGATCGGGTGCGTAGCTGTCCAACACTGCCACACCGAAGTCGGTGTCGGCGCCGTCGATCTTGAAGCGCACCTTGGCAGCACCAGTCATTGCAGCAGCAACGGTTTCGATGCTGTTGCCGTGGTCAACTTCCTTCTCCGACCAGTCGTAGAAGTAGTCAGATGCGCTCTTGCCGTAGGCTTTGGCCAAGGCCTGGGCGCCCACGATGATGGCGCGGTCCACCGGTTGCCCGGTCGTAACCGTGCTCTCGGTGTAGGTCAGGCCGTCTGCGCCGCCAGTGTCCTTCACCACGGAGTCACCTGCATTGAAACGGATGGCGTAACGGTTCATGCGCTTGATGAGCACGCCGTTCCACATGATCGTTTCATAAGCATCGAACAGGGGATGCTTGACGCCACCGGACTTGCGCTCGAAAGCGTACTGCACGGCTTGGCGCCATGTAGTCTGGCTGGTACGCGACTGGAGGTACAGCCACTGGCGTTCTGTCACGAACATCACCCACAGAGGGTCGTTCCATGCGCGGTCGTCGCCTTGGATCTTGACCGACTGCATGACCACGGGGGATTCACGCAATTGGGCCACGATACGGTCGATGTCTTGCAGGGTCAGCGCGTCATTGGTGCCGATGTCATCGGGGCCAGTTGCGTCGTTGGCTGCAAAGTAGCGATTCTTGGTCGGTGCCTTCACGGCATTGACCATGATTTCAGCGAAATCGCTATCGGACTGCGGGGGCACAACCCAGTCGGTGGTGGACTGAGCGCCTCGCGCGCCGGCCAAGTGCACCAGGGCAGTCTGGTCTTCCAAGCGCTGCATCCAGGCCTGAATACCGGCCATGGAGATATTGCGCAGGTTGTGCACAGTGCGCTTTTGAGTCATGCGACCACCCGAGTCAGCACCGCCGCGAACCTGATTGATCGCAACGTCCATGCTGGAGTAGGTGAGCTGCATCATGCGGCCTTCGATGCGCTTGTCGCCCATCACCGGCTTGCCTTGCAGGATGTTGAACAGGTCGATACTGACGGTATCGCCTGCGCCCTTTGCCAAGTCACCGGCCTTCACGATAGGGTAATCGGGGCTGGTTTGGCCTTTGGTCTTGGCCGCAAAGGAGCCTTCCTTGGGCATTTCGCCGGAAAGCAGGTTCATGAAGCCGGGGGAGTGTTGCACGCGGGTGAACAGTCCAACCGAGTAGATCTTCCGCGCTAGTGCGGAACCGACTGGGATATTGGTTGCCATTTTGTTTCCTTATGGGTTACAGGGTTCGGAAGTACGCATCCATTTCGGCGGCACTCATGCTGGCGAACTTCTCGGCCAGTTGCAGGGAACTTAAGTTCTCTGCGGCCTCGCGCTCATCCTGCGCTGCGTGCTGCCCTGCCGGGAATTCGGAGAGGGAATTTGGCACGTTGGTCCGGGTGGACTTGGCTGCAAGTGCGGCCTTTTCCAGTGCTGCCTTCTTCAAAGTCTCGGCGCTTTGTTGTGAAGTTGCAGGCTTACCCGGCAATTCGATAGGTCCAAGGGCAGACTCGACCATTTCGGTGATCTTGGCAAAGCGTTCTGACAGAGGTTTGTCGGCCCAGGCGGCTTGTGTGCGCAAGGTTGCATCAAACTGTTTGGCCAGTTCAAACGCTTCCTTGTTCGACGCCTGGATGTGCGCTAGTTTCGGGACCGAATCAATCGCGTCCTGCACGGTTTCCTGTGCTGATCGCGCTGCGTCGGCCTCGGCATTGCGCACTGTCTCCTGCACCGGCTCCAGTTGCGATTTCAGGCGCTCGGCTGCTGCCATTGACGCCATTACCGCTTTGTAGACGGTCGGAAAATCCTCTTTCAGTGCTTCCAAGTCCTCGGGGGACAAGTCGCTTGCAGTAGGCTGCTGCTGGTCGGTGCGGGCGCTCTCACCTTGTTTCGCCCCTTGATTACCGGACTGCACCATTGCCTCAAGGCTTTTGACACGTTCCTGCATTTCGTTTGCCAATTGCTCGGCGCGCGTTGCACGGTCGCGTTCACTCTTGAGTACCGAGTACGGAATGACGTGCTTTCCGTCCTTGGTGGCAATACCTTCTGGTTCTTGCTCTTGGTCAGTCTGGTCCTGCTTGGCCTGCTGGGTTCCATCGGTTACCGGATCGTTCTTGGGCTGATCGTCCGTCTTCGGCTCTGGTGGCGTTTCCTTGGGTACGGGCGTTTCGCCGTTCTCAAGTTGGTTAAAAACCTTCGCCAGTTCTTCCGGGTCGGTCGTATTCAGATCAATTTCGATGCTCATTCACTTCACTCCACGTTATCGCAGTAGGTTGCGGAAATCCTGCCGGTCGTCACCAATAACCCATGGCGGGGAACAAAACGGCCTTACAGGTGGAGTGAATATAGATTCGCTTGAGCAATTCGACTGTTTGCACATACAGGTAAAAAAAACCCCGCATAAAGCGGGGCTGTGAGTGGGTCCGAAGACCAGGGAGACAAACGCAGTGTTCAGAATTCAGCGACGATGTTGGTAGCACTCGTGCCGGTGGCAAATACCTGATTGACGCGCAGCGGGTGGCGGCCGGCTGCAATAGCCGCATAGGTCACCGTGGTGCCATCTTCAAAGCCGACCTTGAGTGTGCCGGCCGTGCCGACATACAGGCTGATCGTTGTTTCTGCCAGCTTGTTGACATCGTGCGGTGTCACGGCAGCGCCCCCGGTGATCGGGCTGGCAACTGCCTGTCGGTAGGTGTGAGTGCGGTTCTTAATGGTCGATGACATGGGTTTATCCCTTCAAGTTGTCGAAAATTATGGGCTGTGGTGATCTATTCGACGGCGAGTAGAAGCAGCATGATGCGGCGCATTTCTTCGGCTGATTCTTCCTTCGCCTTTTGCGCAAAGGCCTCGAAATCTTGGATGATGGCCTGCTTGAAGTCTGGCATTTCGCGCAGCATTGGCCGAAACATGGGCACTTGGACGACACGATCTGCTGTTTTTACGGCGAATGTTCGGGCTAATTTGCGTTCATGGCGGTCGATTTCTGGCAGATCATCGGGCTCTGGAGTTTTGGCGGCCTGCTCCAAAACATCCATGAGTCCATCTGCAAATGGGTCGTACTCGCGGCCATCAATGACAATGGATTGCAGGCGTTGCGCTATGCGATCTGGTGCGTAGGCGTCTGAGTCTGAGTTGCGGCTGGTTCTCTCGACGTAATGCGCACGTCCACCGCCTGCGCCTTGCTGTTGTTGAGGTAATACAACAGCAATGAGCCCGCCAAACGAGGCGCCCCAAGACTTGCCCCACGAATTACCCCAGGCGCTGGCCATTTATGGCCCCCATGGGTCTGATTCCGAGCCTGATCCGCTTATGGACTGTCCCTTTACCTTGCGCATGTCTACCGGGATTGTTGTGGCCATGAGAACAGCCAAAACTTGTGCAGCAATATCGGCTGCACTGGGCCCGCTTCCACCAACCGATGAAGTCGAGAACGCTGCACTGGTCTTGCGCTCAACATAGACGCCGGCCACGGGGGTGATCGTGCCGTTGAGGTTACCGTTGATGGTGTAGTTACCGGCGTTTGGGAACTTCAACTTCCATCCGTTGATGAGGTCCATCTGGTAGAAGAACGCACCGCCCAAGTCCAACGCCTTCCACGTATGCGTCACCGGGTAGATGGCGGCAGTAGCACTGTCTTCCCAATCCCGCACGGCAGCGTGAAACGCTGGCAGGTCAGTAATAGACGCCGTGGACTCGATAGTTAGCGTGGAAGTGTCGAACGTCAGCATTACGCATCCTGTGTCCGCACAGCAGTTCCGCTGCCTCCGGTGGATGTAACGGCCAGCGTAGATTCAAACGGCACAATGGGCGAGCCACCACCGTTACGCACACGGTACCGGCAAGTGAAGTTACTACTGAACTGGAGCGCAGCACTGGATATTGAGGTGCCTGTTGCCACTGCGTCAATCATGGGGATAAAGGCCGGGACCGATGTGTAGGTCTGGGTAAGCGCTGGGCTGAGTCCAGACACCGTGGTTCCTGACCAGCTTGAGTAGGTGTAGCGGTCGCCGTTGATGCGGATCACACCAGACACGGGGGTGTCGGTCTTGAGTGTTGGCACTGTGATGCTTGTGGCGCCAGAAGATCCGCTGACTGTGTACTCTGTGGTGTTGATCGTTGTACCGGTATCGCGTGCCACCAGAACGTAGTCGCCAGACACAACGCCACCGACTTGGATTGTCACGCTTGTTGGCGGTGTTTCTGTGACGCCTGTGTGGCTGATAAGCTGGTAGTTCTTGCTGTCAGCAGTCTGCACGCCAGTGAGCCACCATCCTTGGGCTACGAACCACTTGCCACCAGCGAATGAGCCAAACGGGGCAGCAATGTTTTCGGCGTAGGTCTGGCCTGGAAGGACTCGGTACCGGTAGCCGGGGATGCTGTTGAACGTGATGGTGCTGGACTCGGAGCAAGCCCACATCAGCGCCTGATACACCTGTGCCAGTGTCAGCGTGCCATCCAGTGTGATGGTGCCTTTGTGCAGGAGCGAGCCCTGACCGCCGCCCAGGTCTTGTGTCGTGTCTCCGTATGCCAGGGTGATCTTCTGAGTGCCCGGGGTTGCTGTTCCACCAATGGCCGTAGAGAAATAGCTTGCAGCCACTGTAGGCGTGATGGTTGCAGTATCTACGTTGCTGTCAATCGCAGTTGCAAGAGCGGCAGGTTGCTCGCCACCGGCAGACAGGTTCACATCGAAGTGGCTGTATGTCTGGCCGTACTTGCGTGAGAAGACGGTGATGTTGCCTGAATCAATCAGAGCACCACCGGACTTGGCCTGCACCAGGATCTGGAAGCTCGAATTTACGTCTGCATCAGCCCAATACTTCGTGAGCTTGCTGCCGTTTTGCAGGATGTATATCGGGCTGGATGACACCAGCGATCCGATCACCTTCAAGCCGGTGAACAGGTCGTTGCCCGATGACTGCTCAATACTGCCGAACTTGAACCACTGTGAAGTGGTCGCATTGATGTTGATGTTGGGCAGCAGGGTCAGCGCCATCGGGCGGCTTGCATTACGCTTACCGGCCAACTCGGATGGGTTGCTACCCAGAATGCTCACTAGGTCATCGCCGGTTGCCGTGGCGTTGTCGGCCAAGTCTTGCAGCCAAGCGTGAAGCTCAAGTGTTGTGTATCGGGAGTTTGTACCCGGTACAAATGCAGCGACCTGACGGACATTGCCGCTGGAGTCAATGGTGAAATCTGAGGCTATTGGCATTATTCGTCCTTAATCTGGGCAACGTAAATACTCTGGCTACCTACCACCGCAGTGGTGATGGTTTCCCACGGGATGTAATAGGGGCTGGCACTTCCCTTGCGAACCTTGATCCGCAGGTTGTTCAGGCTGGAGCCACCGGCATAGCACGAAAGAGTTATCACTGGCGAAGACGTTGCGGCAACACCGTTGTATAGCGTTGTGGTCCCCAGTTGGTCTTCGACCTGAATGGCACTGCCAACGATCACGTTGGTGAGGGTTAGCGTGAACGTACCGATTGGGTCGGATGGCAGGGCTTGCCTGCAAATTGGGGAGAACACCCCAACGGACCAAACACCTCGACCTGTCGGGATGCTTGTTATTACAGCGCCACGCTGCCCATGCAAATACGGTACGTAGATAGACTGCATCAGGCCACCGTAATTTCAGGGTCAAAGAACAGGTTCTTGGTCGTGTCAACCACGTTGCTGTAAATGGCAACCTTGCATGTGATCGGAGTGCCTGTCTTTATTGCTGTCGGAGTAGTGAGCGAAATCTTGTACTTGTTGTGAGTGATGCCAGACCACAACGTAGAAGTCCATGCGGCGGTCGAAGTAGTGAGCGCTGCCCCGCTGTTGTCTTGAGACTCCAACGAAATACGCTTACCCGTGGTGTCTATGTAGTCAACAAGTAGGCCAACGTCCCTTGTGGTAAATGACAATGTGTTGTCTATCAACAGTTCAAGCGTGAGCGTGCGAACACCGTCGGACAGCGAGTTGTATTTAATAAATGCTGGGGAGACAAACGGGGAGTTGAACGCAACAGTTGCGGAGACTGGGGGTTTTAATCGGATCGACCACGGAGTAACACCATCCAACAATACAGCGTTTAGCTTGGGGTACCCGGCCGAGTAGTTCCATTCTGCATATCCGTAAGCTGAGTCTATAAAGAACTCGTTGTACCCAGTGTCAGAGTACCCGCATATGGCACGCGAATTCATCGCTGCAACGCCGCCTACGCCCTTCTGTAACATTGTCGGTCCACGATTTGTATTACCGAAGTCGCAGTTGTAGAAGAAGATGGGCTGGTCAGCGGAAGAATTACCGGCCAGCACTGACCCAGTTAGCCAGCCTTCAAACTTGCAGTTGTAGAAATCCATGCTGCTGACTTGACCGCTGCCGATGCCAATAATCGCCGCAGTCTGTGGCGCAGAGGGTGTGGTAACCCTGAAAGTGCATCCTGTAAAAACAGCGCGCCACGTTGAGTTTGAACCAAGAGATACACATCCGTGGCTAGTGCGCTCTGTCGCCCACTCAAACACGATGTCCGTAAATGTAGTGGGGGAAGATGCGCCGTTTTGGTTGTTCTCAGTGACACCGCCAGCCCCGCCGTTTGCGATTACATCAATGCTACGAAACGCGGCGTTTGCAGATGTGTAAAAGTTAAGGGTTTTCAGATTGGAGCCAGCACCACCTTCGTAGAACCTAAGGTTTGCGTTACCCGCGCTGTACCTCTTGCCACGAAGTTCGATCCTCGCTAAGTTTGGGTTCCACGCCATCGAACTATTGCTGTTGGTGTAGTGCTGTATTTCTAGCACTGGGTAGGCGCCATCGGACCAGATGGTCGAATCGTCTACCAACAACCTAACAGGCAGAGCTACGCTTCCGAATGTAGATCTTACGGAGTAACCTCCTGTTTGATTTCTCTGTGTGTATATGAGTTTCCCGCTGCGTATGTAGATGGTTTCACCGTTATCTGGGTGGCCTGCCAATGTGCCGAATTGGCACCAAACTCCGTAGCCGTTAGAAGCAATTCCAGATGGGAACGCTGCCCCCATTTGGTTAAATAGCAGGCCCCAGCACCCACCCACGCCACCGCTGAACGTGTACGGCCCAAACGTGCCGCCTGTGAAACCCGATGTAGTCACCTGACTCGTATTGAACTGGGCTGATCCAGCGCGGGTCATTATTTGCAGCGTTGTGGTTGGCGTTCCGACACGGGCGAACACTATGTCCTGAATCTTGTGTGTGTACCAATTGGTGGCCTGTGCAGTTACGGCAGAGGTGTTGGTAGTCCTGTTGATTGCCGTCACCAGATTTGATACCAGAGTGGCACCGCTACCGGCGTTGAACTGGTTGGTGGTAGCGCCAGAGGCGACACAAGTAAGTGTGGCGCCCATGATTGAGACGGTTGCACCAGCCGCTGCGGTTGCCGCCGATAGGTCAATGCTCACGGTCGCAGAGACTGCCGTTGCATCGCTTGCAGTGCCATCACCGTCTTGCGCTTGGCCCCAAGTGAGTGGTGTTGTTAGTGGCAGGGCGTACTTACCCGTCAACGTTGTTGATGCAATAGCAAGACTTGCAGTACCCGTTATCGCATTGGATATTGTGTAGCACCCAACCCCACCGTTCGTTCCGGTGTTGTACGCAGAAATGTAGATGCCGTCAGGTATACCGGCGCCAGTTATCTGTGAACCTACACCGATGATGCCGCTTGTCACTGCGGTTACCGTAAGGAATGAGCCAGCCGTTGCGTTGTAAGCGCCATTGACAGAACAGATGTACCCCGTGACTACGCAGGCTCCATAGGCTCCGTGATCTACGTACTTAGCCATTCAGAATCTCCTGTGCGCGACCAGCACCAATCAACCCACCAGCCTCAAGCATGTTCAAGGCGCTAACGATGTCTGGGTCGTCGCTTCTGACTTCACTGGCAAGCTCCATCAAGGCCATGTAATCTTCTAACTGAGGTACAGTCTTGGCAGCAGTGCGGATGGCAATGCGTTCCTCTTGCGTGAAACGGCGCAGGTATTCCAGCTTGGTCCATGTAATAGCCTTAGCTACAACATCAGTCACTGTGGATGTATCGACCTCTGCGGTGTGGTCGTGGGTAGCAAACTCATAACCGGTCCACTCAATCGGCGCGTCAGCGTTGTAGCGATAGACCTCTTGACCGGTTTCCTTCAATGTGACGATGTATGTGGTCATTCTTTGCCTTTTGAACTGCTGGATGGCTTCTGTATTTCAGAGACTGAGCCAACTGCCCGACCGTTTGCGTCTTCAACAATCTTTGTCTGACGCGGCGCGCTCATGACCTGGGCCAGCGTTGCCTGGGTCTGTGCCAGGGTTGCAAGCACCTGGGCCATACCAGCGTCTTCCTTTGGCTCAGGCGATGGGGCTGGCTCAGGATCTGTCTCAGCAACCTTGCGCACCTGCTCGATTTCAGACTGGAGCGCCTTTAAGTTGGCCTGCTCGGACTGCTTCATCAGATCTAGCTCGTGCTGGATCTGGGTGAGTCCGTCGAAAAGCGGCTGCAACATCTGCATGCTGGCGCCCTTTGCACGCTCTGCTTCCACCTTGGCAGCGGCATCGAGCTTTGCTTTTTCAATGTCTGCTGCGTACTTGGTCTGAATCTCTGCCTGCCGGTTTGCAAGTTCGGTCTGCAACTGGCTGATTTTGTCCATCAGCGGGCGCATTTGCTGCTCGAATTGGGCCTGCATTTCTGCCATCTGCCCGCCGTTCTGGAGCCCGTGAGCCACTTGCTGCGCATCGGCCATGAGCTTGGCTGCCTTGGCATTGGTTTCTTGAACCTTGGCCATGCGCTCTTGGCGATTGAGTTGCATTTCCTCTTGCTGCATGGCTTGCTGCTGCTGTGCTGCGGCCTTTTGCTGCTCTGGGTCTTGGATACCAACGGCAGCGCGCAGCCGGTCTGCCAACTGGTGACGCTTGGGCAAGTCAGTGGCTTCGATCACAAAGTCGATGATGAAGCCCTGCAACTGAGGTGGCAGCGACTTGGTGATTTCGGTCAGCATCTGCAAGGTCTGCTGGCGGTAGGTCGGCGTCGATGGAATGTCGTCGAGCACGATCTTGGCTTTGACCTTGGCCACATCGTTGAGCATGACCGGCTGCCCCGTCTGTGGGTCGATGGTCGGTGTATTCAGCGGGATAATTTTCTTTTGCTGGCCTTCACCGATGGTGACTTTGCTTGGGCCTTGCATGAGGTTTTGCTTGACCAACTCGAACAGCATTTCACCCACCAATCGGCGGGCATAGCGGAAGTTGTCGTTAATCTCGGCCAGGGTGTTCATGCCCTGCTCTATCAGGCCATTGATGGCAATGCCCGATGTCGCACCGGACTGCTGACCCTGCATTGACTTGTGGATGCCAGAAGCCTCTGCAATCTCTTGCTTGGCCTCCTGCATGACTTGGAACTGCTGGGTAGCAAGCTCACCGCCTGGATCAACCCGGAATGCGCTCGTTGGCTTGCGGTTGGCGTTGAGGATCACATAGGCGTCAGGCCGTGCGACCTCAGAAGCTGCCTTGTTGTGGTCCAGCACAGCATCGCTGTCGGCCACCACACGGCGGCTGTTGAGCGACCAAAGCATCTTGGACTTGCGTGCGTTGACCTCATCCTGGGGGCTGACCATCGAGCGGATCAAGCCATAGGGCACATTGGTCAGGTCTTCGCGGTGGCCGAAGAACGGCACATACGGGAACTGGTTGTGCTTGTAGGGGCTGGGCACGTCATAGAGGAAGTGCGGGCCGGTGTACCAAGCCAAGCGCACCTTCTGGAAAGTTGCCTGCTTGATCTGGGCAATGCCAGACACGATGGCTTCGTTGTGGCGCGGGTTGTTGAAGTCCGCTTCCATCACCGTGCCGTTTGGCAGCGTCATGGTGTAGCCGCGCACCCACTTGCGATACCAGATTTCGTACAGGCAAATGCGCATACGCTGGATGTCGCGCCAGTCCACCGCTGCAATGCGGGTGTCGCGCTCCACTTCCCAGCTTTGAACCAAACGACTGTCCTGCTCAATGAGCGGGTCAAACCCAGCCCAGCCGCCTGTTGTCATGCGGAATAGGGTCGCGTACTGGGGCATGAGCGCAATGGCGTGCTCAAGCTCAAGCCAGCGGCGACGAATCAGGTAGCGCGCGTCCGATAGATCTGGTTGTTCTGCCCGCCAGTCCCAGAAGATTTCACGGCGGTGCACGTACTTGACGCGGTACGGGCACTTGAATGGGTCGTGCTCACGGGCTACTTCAACCCAGCCAAGTCCGGCTTTGATTTGCGCAGCGTAAGCGTCAGAGACAGCGCGATCAGCGCGGCTTTCAATTTCAGCATGTTTTAGTTTGACCGATAGGCCTTCTGCAAGATCGTCGTCACATTCCTCATCGTCCTCTGGGCGCACGCGCCAGTCAGATCGACTCTTGGCTTCCAGGCCCAGCACCGTGTCGATGGTGGGCTTGATGATGTTGGTGATGAGCGGGGGCTGGCCACGCTCTTTCAGTTTCTCGACTGTTTCTGGTGAAAGCTGGTTGCCGTCGTAATAGTCGGCTGCGCGGTCTGCTTCACGCCTCCAGTGGGGCTGGTGCTTGATTTCCCGCAGGAACATTTCCACTTGCCCTCTTTCAAGGGCCGAATCTGCTAGGTCGTCAGCAAAGACGGAAGCCGAATCGTTAGTTGGAGCCTCGCCAATGACCACATTGCCGCGCGGTTTTTGGTCAGATTGGAAGCGTTTGGCCATCGTTGGCCCGCCAGCATTAGCCGCGAAACTCTCGTCCTGCGGGATTGCTGAATTGGTCAGTTGAATGTCGCCAATGGCCATGAAGTCGTCCGGTTTGATGCTTTTCGCCAGGGGTATTGTGTTGCGCCTAGATCAATTCGACCCTGTGCGTTTGGTTTTCCTCAACCTGCACGCCAGTCGTATTCGCGCTCACGCTGGATGATCGACCTGTGTGGGTCTGGTGGCACTGACGCATAGCGTTTCATGACGTAGGCGTAGCGAGTGGCGCTCAAAAAGTCGTCTTGCAGCTTCACGATCTGGCCGTCTTTTCTGTGGTAGAGCCTAAATTCCTCAAAAAACATGGTCACGCTTGAGAAAACCTTGAATTTGCCCTTCTTCATGTCGTCGTACATGGACATCACACCGGCCTCAACGCTCACCCGGCTGGTTTTCTTGCCTTCCTCGTCACCAGTTTCTGGAAGTTGGGCGTATTCGTGCAGCATGTTGGCGCCGTGCGTGCGGTATTGGTCTGCCAACTGGATGCCGTCACCCTTGGAGCGCTGCAAACCGTCTGCTGGCCAGGACACTGGTACCCATGGACCGCGTTGCAGGATAAGCGGCACCAGTTCGGCCGGTGTCTTGTTGCTTTCGCGGTAGCCGTCGTACACATAAACGATGTCGTTGTCCCGGTCCCAGGCCAGCCATGCTCCGGCGCTTGGGTGGTCGATACCGAAGTCAACACCGCAAATGACCGGCCAGTGGTCTGGGATCTGGAATGGCTCGACCGTGATGGCCGATTCGGCAATTGGGAACACGCGACCGGAGCCAAGAATAGGAATGCCCTTTGCCCGGGCTTCACGCTCGTGCTCTGGGTAGCTGGCCACAATGCGATCGCGTTCTTCCTGGGTGTAGTGGCCAACGTCATCAATGGTCATGTTGGTGTCTGACCGGTCTGGCGTTGGGTTTTGCAGGAACAGGCGCACGACCTCCGACATACCTAATAGTGGCGTGAAGGTGATCCAGACAATTCCCTTGGTGGCGTTGGTGCGGGTCAGAACCTCGGTGTAGATGTCGATGGGCGGTTCTTCGTCCAGTGCCGCAAAGTCCAGCGTTTCTCCTTGGAGCTTGGACCTGCCTTTTTCATACGACTTAAAGTAAAGGCGCGAAACACCTCCAGATACGTGGCGCACGAACACGCAGTCAACCGAATCGGCAATGCCTTGGGCGCGCTTGGGCTCACCGATCATCAGATCCTTGGGGATCGTGCCTGTGCCCCATTCTCCAGGGCGGCCAAGGATCAAGCGTTGCATGGTGTCGCGGGTGGACTCCATGGATTCACCAAGGGCCCAGCCGGTAACTCCCCTGCTCCAGCGCTTGCCCTGCCACCAATCAGGGTAGAGGCCGGTCAGGTGGTAGGCAATTTCGTAGGCTGAACTCCACGTTTTTCCAAGCTGGTTGCCCGCGCGGAAAAGGCGTTCGCGGTAGGTGGCTCCACGGTTGTGGAACTCAATTTGCCTGGGATACGGCTTGTACCTCGATAACTTGTTGCGATCCTGCCGGCGTTTGAGTTCCTGTGCCAATTTCAATAAGGCCAGTTTGGGAGGCAAGCTCTGCAACGATGCGGGTAATGTCTTCGTCACTGAGGTTTGCATATTCATCTTCCGGCTTCTTTTCTACTGGCTTGAACAGTCCCATGGTGTCGCCCAGCAATTTCAGGGCGGTGTTGGCTCCCGCAGAATCAAATTGGTACTCTCCGGTGGGTTCTCCCTTGCGGTCGAGCACTGGTTCGGCCTGCATGCATCGTTCTGCCACTGTCATCAGGCGTGAGATAACCCACTCACGGTTCAGGCCAGTCTTGAGGATGGCGCTCTCTGTGGCCATTGCTGACAGTTCTGAAATGCGGTCACGCACCTGCTTAACATCACGCTCCCACCGACCTGCGGTGTAGGCACTGACAGGAGAGCCAATGGAAAACACGGCCTCTTTGCAGTTCATGCCCATTGCCCGGGCCCTGCAATACGCTTCCTGCGAGACTGTCAGCCCAGTCTCCAATACCACTGCGCTTCCTAGCTGCTTGAGTGGTTTCCTTGGGGCTCTGGGCTTCTTTGGCTTGTCAGGAGTTACTTGGGCCATGCGTCGATCAAGGTTTTGGCGTCGTTGGCGTGACCGTCAGCGATTCGCGCCATGTCGATATATCGCTCTGTGCACGCGAGGAATAAGTCTGGGAAGGGATCTGGGTAGTCAAGGCTGGTGGCGAGGGCACCTGCGGGGGCACGCAAGGCGTAGGCGGATCTGGTTGACGCGACAACAGCCCGCAGCCGCTCAAGCTCAGACTTAGCGCCATCGGCATCAGCCAGGATGGCCTGCTCTCGCGCGACTCTTGCTTGCTCTGCCTCTCGCGCCTTTGCGCCCATTTCAGCGCTCTTGGTAGCGGCATCTGCGTTTGCTTTGGCGATGTTTGATTCGAGTTGTGCGACATAGGTCTTACCCTTTTCGATTTCGATGGTTAGCTCGCCGTTCTTTAGCTTGAGCGTGCAGGACGTGGCAGATAGAGCGGCGATGAGTGCCAGCCACACCCATTTGGGCACCAGTTCAAGGAGTAGGAGCATTGGGTGCCTTCACTTTCTGGAGCGTGTTGCCGGTGATGTAGGCTGCGACCGTGCCGAGTACCGTCCACTGGAACACTTCTGGCGTGATCTTTCCGAACCAGACAAGGACGGTGCACGTAACTCCTGCGCCAACGGCCAGGATGAAGCGACGACCGCCAGATGTTTCAATGGCAGATCGGATCATGCGTAAGCCCTCGTGCTTTGGTCGTCGATGATGAGTGCCTGACGCTGGTCTCCGTTGAATGCTACGTGCACCCAGCCTGCTCCGTTGTTGGCAAACTCTCGGATCACCTGCTTGAACGGGACTTTGGAGCGCAGAATGGCGCGGATAACGGCGTCCACATTGCCGTAGGTCGGGCAGGTGAAGTCGATGGCAAAGCCTGTGAGGTGGTCGGACGTTGGCTTAGAGCCCACGGCCTTGTTCAGTTCAGGGCAGCGATACCAGCTACTGACGTGGATGGCGTTGGAGTTTAGTTCCATGCGGATGAGTTCAAGGCTCAGTGCAGCCTTCTTCATGGCCTGGAACACCTCAAGCGGCGGGTCGTTGTTGATGCCAAGGCGCGATGCGGTCTGCGAAGCGATAGCTTCTTCCAGGGAAAAGTGGGCTGATAGGGGCGTCATTTGTGCGGGCCTTGCAGGAATGATTGCCAAAGCGCGTATGTGGCCCAGCCGATGAAGCCGAATAGACCGTATTTGGTCAGTTCTAGCTTCATCTTGGCCCAGAATTGAGCGCTTTCCTCGGCTTTGCGGATAGATGCCTCGTGATAACGGCGGTGTCCATCAGGATCGCCATCTGGGTAGGCGGCCGACATAGCTTCGGTCACTGCTTCCTTCACACTGTCCTTCGCTTGTTCTGCTGCTTTGGTCGCTCGTTCAATAGATTCGGTCTGTGTTGCGTGGTTGTACGTTATTGATCGTTCCAGACGGTCGAGTGATTTATGGACCTCGTTCTTGAATTCAGTGAATTCAGTGGCCATCCGGGTTGTTTTGTGCGCGATTATTTCGATGTTGGTGTCTGTGGCGCGTCTGTTGGGCGTCTGGCGCTGATCCAGCGTCGTTATTGGGTGCGTTTCTTCACCGTCGAAATGGACAAAGTTTGAGGAAGTCACGTAGGGCATCCAGTGCGTTGATATTTTCTCAAGTTTGCGGGCATAGCTGGAATTCGACGCTATACGTGACCCTGCTCTTTCAGAATTGCCATGCCTGAGTAGACGATTGCGCCCAGGACTTCCTGCTCAAACGCCTTGCCTTCGCGGGTGCTGGCCGCTTCTTCTAGCTTCTTGGCTGCTTGGCCGGTCGCAAAGCCTCGTCCGTGCATCGTCACGTAGTGAACCCAGGGCTGCTCAAGGAACGGCGTTGTGGCGCCGCCGTGGCGCTCGCCCTTGCCGTACATGGCTTGCTCGATGGCAGCCACAAACACGGGAAATAGCGGGTGGTCCAAGACTGCCAGGGGCGGCATGTTTGGGTGCTCTACGGTGACGGTGTATCCAGGCGGCATTTCGGTCATTTGAAGAATCCTCGGAAGGCTTTTTCTAGGGCGATTACTGGGCTTTCATCCAGTGCTTCGGGTATTCGTCCCCAACGTGCTGTGAACTTGCGGCCAGTGCGCGCGACCTTGGCCATGTTGTTGAGGGCGTTGAGGGCGTCGATTGTTTGGCGGTAGGTCAGGCCGGTAAGCTGCGCGATCTGCTGGCCTGATAGATAGGTGCTGGATGCGTCGATGACGGTGAGAACGCGCATGCGATAGGTCTGTGCCTGTTGGCGTTTGAGGGCGCGGTTGCTGGCCATCAATTAGGCTGATTCCAGGGCAGGCGCCGAATCTGGGGTGATGCCAAGGTATTGGCAGAGGTGCGATCGCGCCTCCTGGGCCGATCTGGCGACCCGGATTTCCCAGTTTTGGCGCTCAAAGTGGGCTAACCACTCTTTTTGCTCTGAACTGGTCGAGCCGGTGGCCGACTTCATTTCGATCACGATGCCGGCCTTGTGCGGGTTTGCGACCGGCAATATCAGGTCAGGGAAGCCGCGTTTGACGCCCAACGCACGCATCTGAGCGCCTGCCAGGGCATCACGCTTGCCGCCGTTCGGAGAGTGATGCAGCCAAGCCAGTTCAGGCATGAGCTCACGCACAGCGACCTTGTGGGACCACTTAATGAGCCGAGCCTGCTCGATTTCCTCGCCTCTGTTTCTGGGTGCTGTTGCCATCCCTCGATTTTACGTGCGCCGTTGAGCCATACTCAACTGCTGTTTGCCTATCCAGTCTTTTTCGGGCGCATGGTTGATCGGGGTCCAAATTCCGAAAGTTCCGAGTTCCGGGCAAAGTTCTAGAACACAAAACGGGCTTGCAACCCGCATGGTTGAGCCATTCTTGTCCCAAGTTCCGAAGTTCCGGCAGTTCCCATTATTTCTATCTAGGTGGCTATGAATTGTGAAATAAGGGTGGGGGTGTCGGAACTCGGGAACTTGGGGGTGTATGGGTATAGAAAAAAATAAAAAGATATATATAAATCAATAACTTACCTTCATACAGGCTGTGGATAACTTGTTCTGGAATTTCCAGAACTTTCCAGAACTTTCGGAACTTTGGGTCTGTTGGCAAAAAAAGACGATTTAACTTAAATATTCATCGCCGCGTTGAGCTATTCTCAACTATAATTTAATTACGTCGATTTTGACGGACTGAACGAACGATTGAAGGAGCGAAAAATGACCCTCGAAAAACGAATGGAACTTGAGCGCCGCGTAGTGCGCAAGCTGATCCGGGTGGCCAAGGAGCACGGCTGGACTTGCGTGGCCGTGGACGACGGAGAGGAACGGGTGCGGTGCGATGGCGAGGCCGAAGCCATGGATGCGGTCTTTGCTGTGGATGAGTCGGTCATGCGCTTCAAGCACGCCGACCACAAGGCAACTCACTGCGCCGTGATCGTCCTGGGCAACGACGGCTGGGACGCGATTGCCGACTGGTCTGTGGGCGATGGCTGGGCCGATGTGATGGAAGCCATGGACGCCTACACCGACAAGCTGTGCGAGGAAGTGTCCTGACAGCACCAGTGTGTGGGTCTGCTGGGCCCACACGCGGGGATTGTCCCGATACCGAGCGAAGGAACGAACGAAATGAAAACCGTAAACGAAAACCTCCAAGAGCTGACCCGGACCTACGTGCGCGAGGGTCTGCGCCTTTGGACACTGGCCAATATCGAGCGCGAATATGGCCTGCTGGCCCGCACTACCCGGCGCCGCTTGGCCCGCCAGGAATGGGTGGCCAGCATTCGGGACTGTGCCGAGCCTTTGGCGGTTGCTGGGTACTACGGCGACATACCGGCCGGCACGCCGGTTGTGGCTTTATGCAAGTGGGAGCGTGACTGCGATTGCGTGGAGGGCACGTCTATGCGTCTGGTCGAGGCGACCGTTGCGGCACTGGATGAGGCCGTGGAGCGCGACTACGACTGGGCCGAGGGTCCGGTGCGCCACTGGATTCAGCGCCCTTCGGACGCATTCGAGTCCGAATTCCACGACCGCGCCTTGGAAGCCTTCGAGGATGGCCATGCACACGTCATTTACGGCTAAGGAGGACGGCATGGACTACGAACAAGACGATCTGGCGCCCGAGCCGGAAGACTTCGAGGAAACCCGATTCCCCGTGCTGGATATGGCCGAAGCAAAGCGGCTGGCTGCTTGGTTCTTGGAAGGCGTGCCTAGCCTGGGTGAGTTTGAGGGGGTGGTGGTATGAGCGCGCACAACCTTGAATGCTGCGTATGTGGAGCAGGTGCAGGCCGGTGGGAGCAACACTGGAACCGCGACACGGGCTATGGGATCTGCCCATCGTGCGTGGCCGAGCAATCTGGTCGGGAGAGTGAGGACGAAATGCGCGCCCTCTACGGCCTGCCCGGTGTGAACTATCGCCAGCCCATGGTCATGCTGGCCGGGCGCCGGTTCAAGTGCATGGCCACATTCCAAAACACCGACAACGGCACCAAGGCAGCCAACGCCTACATGGAGCGCACGCCTGGGGCTGCCGTGCTGCTGGTGGATGACTACATCTATTTGGCACACAAGGACGACAAAGGAGAACCCGTATGACCTCCCTCCTGAACTTCCTCAAGCCCTACACCGTGGTGGTGTTCTGGGATGGTGACGTGTACCGGCACCGCGCCTGGACGTTTTCCGAGGCGCTGGAGTGGATGGCGTGCTACTCGGAGGGGCGGGCCAACGTGTTCAACCGCCGTGGTCAGTGGTTGGCCAGCCGTTGATTTGTGCAAGTGAGTGAGTTTTTATCAACTAAGGAGCATTAAATGAGTAAGAAAATAGATACAGGTGGACCGGCGTTCCCATTCGAGTACCACAACAAGACCGGTACCCGTCAGCCGGGATTCTTTGACACCGGCATTCTGCCCCCGGGGGCAAGCCAGCAGTTCGCGGGGCTTTCGCTGCGCGATTACTTCGCGGCCAAGGCGATGCAGGCGCTGGTTCATGAACAGCACACAGCAGAAATGATCACGGTCATGGCGATGACCGCTTATGACTACGCCGACGCCATGCTGGAGGCCCGCCAATGACCGTAGACGAACTGCGCATAAAGCTGGCCGGTGTGCCAGGGCACTTACCGGTGGTGGTCGAAGACACCTTTGAAGATGAAGCATGCGGCGGTGTCGATACCCAGTACCTGCTTACGCTGGATGCGGATCTGTCCGGTGTCCCTCAATGCGGTCGGGCATTCGTGATCGTTCTCGGTGAGGAAGGTGCGGCATGAACCGCGCCGTACTTCTCGACGGCTTGTTTGTCGTTGGCCGCTTCATCGTGCGAGGCCTCGCCCTGGTGGGGTTCTTCTCCCTGGTGGCCATGGCCAGCTACCTATACCACTCTGGCCAGCCCGCCAAGTTGGTCCGCGCGGGCGTGTGCATTAACTCAGCCTGCGAGGACTGCCCTATTAAACAAACGCGCTTCAAGCGCCATCAAGGAGTATGCAATGAATGAGGATTGGGACTGGCTGCAAGACATGGCCTTTGCTTTTTGGATCATAGTTTTTGTCGTGGCTGCCATAGCAGCGGTCGGCGGTGTTTGATGGATGGTGTGGAAATGATCCCTGCACACATAACCCGACTAATAACCTTCGCTCAAACCGGGCAACCTGCGGGCTATGCGGCCAGCGACATGATGCGCGCCGACCTTGAGGCGGTTTTGATGCCGCCTGAGCGACTGACCAAGGTGGATGTGGAGCCGCCGCCCCCTCCATTCGGCAGTAAGCGCAAGGCGGCAATGGCTGTCTACACGCCTCCGTTCACCTACAAGTACGGATACATATACGACAGCCAAAACCTGATGGTCGCGGATAAAGGTTGTCTTGGAGAAGATGAACTCGGCGTAAAAGGTGCAGTTGCAGCGCGGGTGCGTGGTTGGGGTCGGCTTGGGTATTTACCAAACGGAGCAGAGCTTCAAGACGAAATAGGACAGATGATGGCTGATGCGTTAAATCAGCTTTACAGTGACCCCGCCTCCGCACTCGCAGCACTACGCCAAGAGAATGAAACGATGCGTGAGGTGTTAATGCAAGTTGTGGAAGCGTACCCGCTTGGCCGAGTAGCTGACGCTGCACGAACATTATTGAAAGTAAACAATGACTGACACCTACGACTTCCTGAAAGCACAAAAAGACGCCATCCTTGCAAAGCGAGAAGCAGAGCAACATGAGTGGCTGCAAGCTGCGCTAGACGACATCGAAATGTACAAGCGCCAACTCGCTGAAGCACAGGCAGAGAACAAACAGCTTGCCGAATTTGTTGTGGAAGTCGGTGGGTTCTGGGGCAATACCAAATCAGTGCTGGTCGGGGGAGACTCCCTTGCTGCAACGATTAACAAATGCTTTGAGGGGTATGAAGCTGCGTTGGCAGAGAACAAGCGACTGCAAACCGCACTAAATGAACTGTGCGCTTGGCGCGATGGCGATGTAGGCGGCCACATGGATGAGCCTCACGCCGCCATGGTTGCCCGTGCAGCCCTGCAAGCGAAATCCTGATGGCCGAAATGAAATTCACCAAGACCGAGGCAAAGAGGAAGATCGACCTGATTCTGAGTCTGTTGCGTGTTGTGCCCATGCACACACACGACTTGGCCGAGCTTATTCCAATGTCTAGGCGCTGGACACTTACCTATGTCAAACACCTGCACCAGAATCGGCGCATCTACATCCTGCGCTGGGAGAAGCACATAGCCCAAAGGGCCAAGCGCCACGCCGTCCCAGTTTACGCGCCAGGGCGCCGGCCTGACGCACCCAAGCCAGAAGCCGACACCGATGAAGTTGTCTACCAACGGGCCTGGAACCGCCTGAAATCTGACCCCGACCGGCACGGGGATCTGCTGGCCAAGCGCAGAGTAAGGCGCCGGCTTCGCAACCTTCGGCCAGATCCGGCTGCCGCATGGATATTCCCAACAAAATGATGTTTTCTAACCTATCTGCTTACTTTACCTGCGCCCAAGTTGCCGAACGTGAGGGTCTTAGCCGCCAGTCAATAGCCAGAATGTGCCGCAATGAGGCTATTTTCCCGGTGATGAAGCACGGAGGCCAGTGGCTTATCGACCGTGGTTATGTCATTGCCCCCTCGATTGGAACGCCAGGGCGACCGCGAAAGCCAAAGCCAGTGCCAAACAGAGGCCGAGGCAGGCCAAAGGGCGTAAAGAACAGGCGACCCTACCCAGTTGGGGTTAAGCGCCCACGGAAGAAAACTACTTCTCAGGTTTGACTTCAATTTTGTTTGCACCATGAAGCACAAAAGCGGCTCCGGTCCACCTATCTAACAAGTATGCCCCGCCCCACCTATCAGATCCATTGGAAACGGTAGCCATGTCCCAGCGGAATAGCCATGCAAAAAAGATCGCGCAAGCAATCAACAATGGAATGATCTGTTTCATTGTGATTTTGAGTAAGTTGAAATTGCGGATCATATTCTCTGTCTCAAAAGGGACAAAAACAATATCAACGCAGTAAAGAGAGGAAATCGCGAATATGCCCAATAACAAGAATCCGCTTATCGGAGAAACGACCAAGGACACAATAGAAAACGTATCGGAGGCACTCAACGCACTCCTTGTCTTAATGTCAGTAAGCCACAGCGCAATATGCAGGTTAATTGAACCACTGGCCCATGCGCTAGAACATGCTGCAAATCAGGATGAATAAAAAAGGGGCCGATTGGCCCCTTTCTCATTCGTCCATAGGGAAGTACACATTCCCCGCATAGTTCCACATCGTCCCAGGCGACACCCCTATCACATTGGCTTCGGCGGCAGTCTCCATAAGCTCCTTGAACTGACGCGCCGACATGGCCATGAGCTTGAGCAATTTTGAGTGCGGCATGCCACCCTGGGCGCAGATGCTGCCAAACCGGGCGTCCTTCGCATACTTCTTAGCAGCCTTGATGTACTTGATTGCCTTCTTGATGTCGGCATCGGTCTGGCTGTCAACGCGCTCACGCCGCACCGAGCGTATCAGTTCAATGTCGTAGTGACGCACGTACTGGATGGCCCATTCGAGGTGGGACGGAAGCACCTTGCGTGCATGCGGGTCGGATGCCTTGGCCACGATCATGGCCAGACGCATGGACTTCTCCATGGTTCGGCCCAAGATCACGTCCAGCCCCTCGCCTTCTGCGGCCTCCTTCTCATCATTGAGTTCGGATTCGAGCGCCAGCATCATCGGCATGCACGACTCATCGAACTCAAGTGCGATGATGGTGGCGGGCATTTCGGCTGGGTTCACGTCGGCCAGATTACCCTGCACAGCCCCAGACGTGTGCACCGCCTTGCACCACTCCACAATCCGGGGTGGCGGCTCCGTTCGGTCCACAAAGCGGGTCAACTGGCGCGGCTGCTTGGATTCGACCACAATGCACCGGCCCAAGAAACCGTCCTGCACCAAGTCGGTTGTCAATGCCGCGTAGAACGTGCCGGGGGTTGTGGCGCCCAGCAACGAAATGGCCGGGTTGTGCACCACGCGCTCGATGTTGGTGGTCTGGCTCTTGGAGAGCGTCATCTTTGAATAGGTCGGCGGGCGCATCACGCCATCGAGCCGCCCGAATGCCTCAATCAGCTTGTCAATGGCCGCCTCAGAATGGGCCTGACCGTTGGCCCGGGACATCTTGAGCAACTTGCCTAGCTCGTCGATGGTGGCCAAGTGGGAAGGACTATCGAGCAACGCGCTAAACACCGCGCCGGCCGACGTGTAGCCCGAGCCGCCAATGAGCTTGCCCAGGTCAGCCGCCGTGAGGATCTTCTCGCAGCAGCCTTGCGGGTGCTCCTTACCTTCGGTGGACTTGGCCACCATGACCATATAGAGGCTGGTGAAGTTGCCGTACTGGCTGCGATACGTGCGCCCCATGATGACCGAGCCCAGTGCAATGGCAGCTGCCACGCTCAATTCGGGCTGTTGCTTAGGCGCCGTAGCCGTGATCCAGCGCGAAATGTCGCCCAGGATGCCGGGTGGATTGGCAATGAATGCCGGAATGGCAGGAGCCGGGTCAATGCTTGTTTGTGGCGGGAGCATCACCGGAGCAACCGGTGCGGCAGGCTTGAGCCAGGGCAGTGTTACCGGTGGTGTTGGGAGTGGTGCTACTGGGGGGGTTAGCTGAACCGGCTTTGCTCCACCGACTGTCAGTGTGATTGGAGCCGGTTCATTGAGCGCCAAGCATGAGCGCAAAACTTCTGCGGCCTTCTGGAACGTCAGCCCATTGGCGAACATGATGATGTCGATTGGCGTCATGCCATACCCGCCACCCCAATCGCGAATGCCCTGCGGGTTGATGCCAACATTCGGATTCTTGACGCCGCGCCACGTCGCAATGCACCGATACCCATCGTTATGGGGTTTGGCCGTGGGAATGAGCTTTGTCACCCAGTCATCAAGGCGGTTGAGTGCTGCCTTATTCAAGTCGCGGAAGTATTCAGCCTGGATAGACAGATCGGTATTGATCTTGTCGCCATCTTCTTTTGGCGTGTGCGTCTTCTTCTGGTGCTTGATGTCGGGCTCTGTCTGGTACGGCTCCAGCACGCGCGCCACCTGATCCAGAAAGTCGGCCGGCAATTTCGGCAGTTCATTGGTGGTCAGAATCGAATCAAGTGATTCCTCAGTGATCCACACATAGCTGCACCCGCTTGGGTGTGTCGTTGGCGGGATCACCGTCTGACGACCTTCGGCCAGGACATCGAGCACTCGGGCCCCACCCACATCAAAGCTGCATGACCGCTCGCCGTTGTACTGGTAGAAACGGGTCCAGCCCTTCTCCCCTTTCTTGGCTATGGGGCTAAACGGAATGATGGCCTGGAGCGCGTCATTGCCGCCGTTTGGGATGTCATAGTCCTTGTCCAAGCACGTCAGGTTCGACACCTCGCCAAGCACGACGCCAATGCCCGCATCGGGCCATGTGTACCAGTGCTCTAACTCAATCTCGGTAGGCAAACGCTTTGCAAAGCGCGTCCAGTCTCCCATGCCGCGCCAGCCGTGTTCTTGTGACCATGCTCCGGGCTTTTTGCTGCCTGGAGCGATTGGCACCACGCTGATACCGCGCTCTATGAACTTCCATGCGAACTGCTGGAATACTGATTCCGTCTTTACTTCTGTCATGCAACCTACTTTTATTTTTCACTGCAATTGCAGTTGCGCCCCTGATTGCAGTTGCCACTGCACTCGCTACCCTTCTCGGACGGATGTCTGGCCATGTGAGCAAGGCTAATCAGCACCACCCCAGCAAGCACACCTATTCCCAGCCCGATCAATAACCACATGGCTACGCCTCCGCACGCTCGATCACCCGAGCACGTTTTGATTTGATTTCGATGCGCACCAGTTCGATGGCCGACTCAAGTTCGGCTATGGTGCATTGGTTTAACTGCTCGTCATGGATGCCAAGCGCAAGATTGACGGCCTGCATTTCTGGCCCGGTGAATACGAAACGGTTTCCTCGCTCTACCCCCCGGCGCGTCATGTGCAACAGTGCGTCATGCGCCTGCCTTATCTCGTCAGCCCAATCCTTGCCCAGATCCGCACGCACTCGGTAAAGAGCTTCGGTGATATTGAGCGCGGCGATCAGAATGTCGATGTGATCGCGCGTTCCCCTGCCCTGCACAACCTCAGTCATTGCCGAATGGTTCTTGGAAACCAACAGCATGTGCTCGTCCTTGACGCTGCGCATTGGCTTGAGCCCAGTAACTACCCAGTTCACCGCGTCCAACCTCACCCCCTTGGGACGATACTTAGAGCGTTTGCGCATTGGCATCCTTGCGATAGACGCGCTTGCCGCCAATCAGACTGGGAATCTTTAAGTGGTCATCTGCGCCACGGCGCACGGGGGTAAGGTTCTTGGCAGAGTATTTGCCCTTGAACTCAACAATGCGCGCACCCGCGACTGTTGGGATTTTTTCTGACATCGCTACTCCTTGTGCTGAACCATGTCGGGGCGGACTACGGCCAGGGGGAGGCCTGCCAGGATGGCTATCTTTTGGGCATGCGCAGAAGGAATGCGACGGTTCCACTTGGTGACGGTCTGGACCGAGATACCCAACTTGCGCGCTACTGCACCCTTGCCACCAGCCATTCCAAGCACCCCTTCAACGGTGAACCCGACCGGTTCATCCGATCTAAGTGATTGATCTTTTGTCATTTGTACCCATATGCGTTGAGAAAAAGTTAACTTTATCTTAAATCAACAACACGAGCAAGGTTGTTGATTTCTCGATCTGGGTGTAATGTCAGAAGTTAGCGAACGAACGAACGAGGTGCCGAATGACAGTCCTATCCCAGCGCCTGCGCGCAGCCCGCAACGCCATCACGCCAGCCATATCTCAACGCGACGTGGCCAAGCGCTTGAACCTGTCTCCCAGCGCCATCAACCTGTGGGAGTCTGGCAAGACGGAGCCCAGCGCCACGGACCTCGCGGAGCTTGCCAAGTGGTTTAACGTCAGCACCGATTGGCTACTTGGCGTCGAGTCAACGATGCCCGTTCAAAAGCGATTCAAGACTGACCCGCCACTGTGGACCGTGCCGGTTGTCACTCCTATGTCGCTGGTACGCTGGCACTGGGAAGCTGCGACGGAATTGCTTCAAACAGAAGTAGCATACCCACCACAAACGGCGGCCGCGATACTGGTGTCGAGCGACGCCTTGGCCAGCACCTGCCCCACCGGTTGCTATGCCGTAGTTTCCAAGGGTCATGATGTCGAGCCTGGGCAAATCGTCATGGCTTCTATCGGCAAAGCAGCCGATCCAGTCCTACGCAAATACGTGCGCGAAGGCAGCGCCGGATTGCTTCTGGCCGACGATATGCGCTACCCCTCCTACAAGATGGAAACCGGCGTGAAGATCATTGGGCGCGTGACAGAAATCACAGTTCGCCGCGTCCTGCACTAATTTTTTTGCGGCCTGTTGCGGCTCAGCAACTCGCCGTATTTTTTTTCTTGTCGTATTGAGTTTTACTCAATTTTCGATATAGTCGCAATCTCGTTTAGTTTTTCTCAACCCGTAACGAAGGAGCGATTTAATGAAAATCTTGATTCGGCTGTACCGGTTCTACCGCAGCCTAGGCTACTCGGTGCGCGTATCCGCTGCGCGTGCCTGGAGGATGGTGGCATGACCCTCGAAGAACTGTCCGCAAAGTGGCTGGCCGCCAAGAAGGCCGAAAACGTGGCAAACAAAGAGCGCCTTGCCATCGAAGACCAGATCGTGGAACTCACCGGCAAGCGCGACGAAGGCAGTAAGACCATTGATGCCACCGGCTTCAAGGTCACGGTTACCGGAAAGATCAGCCGAAAGATGGACTGGGAAAAGTGGGAAGCCGTCAAGGCCCAGATCCACCCGAACCTACACCCCGTTAAGTACAAGCCCGAACTCGATGAGAAAGGCGTGAAGTACCTCCAAGCCAATGAGCCAGCAATCTATGCGCTGTTACCCATTGAAGTCAAACCGGCCAAAACGGCTATCGAAGTGAAAGCAGTAGAAGTATGAGAGCAGTAAAAGCAAAGGCATTGCGCAGGGCATTGGGTTTCAAGCCGCGCGCTGAACGTGAGTACAACGTGCCGGCCACTCGCGCGGTGCATGGTAATGATGGCAAGCCAAAAGGCTGGATCACCGGCACCATCACATGCAAGGGCGTGCGCGGCCAGTACAAGAAGATCAAGCGTCACCGTGTTCTAACTGCCGCCATCCTGCGTGCTGGCATTGCGGGAGCCCTGTAATGGCCCACCAACAACTTACCGAAGAACAGGCCTTTGCGGAAACTAAAGCTCTGTTGAATGTGATGGGCGAGTCCATGACCAAATTCGTAGAAAAGCACGGAATGAAGGATGGCATACCTTCTGCGTGCTTTGTTTGCGCAGAACTGCTGGGTTGTGCATTGGCTGGAATACGTCCTGAGAATCGCCTGGACACGTTGACTAAGTGCTTGGAAGTCGTTGCGTCAGCCATGATAGCCGTCGGCAGCAAGGAGGGAATGTAATGGCCAAAGCAACCATCACCATCGAAGATAACGCCGACGGAACCATCAATATTGGCGCCTACTTTGGCGAGGCTATTGACGACGAAAGCAACGCCCACGGAATGGCCCAAGTGCTGCTGCAAAGCGTACTTGCCAACGCAAAGACGTTTCAGACGCTGGAAGACACGGCGCCCGAGCACAACGTAGAGCCTAGCAGGATCATCACCACCGACTCCATTTAACGAACGAACGAAAGAACTACCCATGGCATTCGACCTCAACTCCATCACACGCGGCAAGCGCCTGCGTGCACCCAAGATCGTTATCTACGGCCCCCCCAAGGTCGGCAAATCCACATTTGCAGCCAGTGCACCGAACCCTATCGGCATCATCACCGAAGAAGGCCTGGACAACATTGACGTGCCAGCCTTCCCCAAGGCCGAGCGTTACGACGATGTGATGCAAGCCTTGGCCACACTCTATACAGAGGCCCATGAATTCCAGACGGTGTTTGTGGATTCGTTGGACTGGCTCGAGCCGCTGATTCTGGCCAAGGTGTGCGCCGACCACAACGTCAAGAACATCGAATCTATACCGTTCGGCAAAGGCTACATATTTGCCGACGATCTGTGGAAGCAGTTTTTCGAGGGCCTGGATGCACTGCGCAACCACAAGTCCATGACCATTGTTTGCATTGCCCACGAGCAAGTGACCAAGGTTAAGAACCCATCCCTTGCCGACGACTACGACGCTTACTCGCTGAAGCTGAACAAGCGCGCGACTGCCCTGGTGAATGAGTGGGCAGACATCATCGGCTTTGCCCAGCACGAGATATTCACACGCCAAGTGGACCCGGCCAACAAGCTAAACAAAGATGTGAAGGCCATCAGCAACGGCGCGCGCAAGCTGCACCTAAACCCTCACCCAGCATTCATTGCAGGAAACCGCTACGGCATTCCAGACACGCCGTTGTCTTGGCCAGCATTCGCCCAGGCGATGGCTGCCGCAATGACAGCACCCTCAGTCACGTCCTGAGAATCGAGTTTTTCTAAACCGCTTGACGCGGGCGGTATATCCGCGTCACCTTAATCGAGTTTTACTCAACTTTTCACTATTGAAGGAACGAAACAAATGGCATCACTTAATGGCTTCGACGCTAGTCAAGTACCAGAGCAAATGGAATTCACCGCACTGCCAGAGGGGCAGTACGTGGTGATCGCAACGGCGTCAGAAATGAAGCCCACCAAGAACGGCCAAGGCCAGTTCTTGCAATTCACTTTTGAGGTAATGGACGGCCCATGCAAAGGCCGCAAGGTTTGGGCGCGCCTGAACCTTGTGAACAGCAACCAGACCGCCGTGGACATCGCCCAGCGCGAACTGGGTGCTATCTGCCGTGCTGTGGGGATCATCAAGCCCAACGACAGCGCAGAACTGCACAACCGTCCCCTGCTGATTACGGTGGCAGTCGAGATTGACGAGCGCAAGCGCGAAGGCAACGTCATCAAGAAGTATGAATCTGCAACCCCCGGCGGGTTGATGCAGGCCCCTACCGGCCCAGTTGCGCAGCCTTGGGGCGCTTCTGCCAATGCGCCTACTGCTGCCGTACCTCAACAAGCAGCGCCAGCACCAGCCGCAGCCCCTTGGAGTGCTCCCGCCGCTGGTGGCGCAGCACCTTGGGCAGCTAAGTAATTGAAACGGGCGGCGCCTCTGGGGGCTCCCGGGGGATGCAACGCCGCCCACCTAATCCACCAACCAAAGGAAAGCACCATGTCCAAAAAGACATTCAACCAAACGGTCGAGCAACTGCGCTATGGCACTTTGCACGATGACCTGACCACGGCCATCAATCAGTTGACGGCTGCCGTCACAACCACCGGCAAGACCGGCACGCTGACATTGAGCATCAAGCTCAAGCCTACCAATAACAGCGGCCAGATTGAAGTGATAGACGACATCAAGTTGTCTCTGCCCAAGGAGAACAAGGGCACTTCGATCATGTTTGCAACGCCAGAGAACAACCTGACGCGCGAAGACCCGCGCCAGCTTTCTATCGAAGGCCTGCGCACCGTGGACAAAGAAACCGGTGAACTGCGCAATGTCGCGTCCTAAGTCTTAACCAACTTGAAATACCATCATGACAACTGAAAACCAAACCGTCGCAGAACTAGCCGTTGCTGCCCATGGGCTCCAATTTGTTGACGGCGTGCCATACGTCGTTGCTCCAGAAGGCTATGCCGTCGAAAACCTCGAACGCATGCTGGAGACTCCCATGCGCAAGCGTGGCAAGGTCCACATGAATGACGCCGCCAGCTTCAATGCCTATGTGAATGCAGAGGCAACCCCGGCCACTCGCTTGTACGGGCAATTGAATCCTCCCGCTTTCTGCGCAGTGTTCAATGACCATGCCAGCGAACCAGGGTGGGGTGACTATGGCGTGTCCTATGACTGCCCGCTGTCTATCGAGTGGAAGACATGGACGGCAAACAGCGGCAAGACGATGACGCAAGAAGCGTTTGCGCAGTTCATCGAAAACAACCTTCCCGACATTGCCATGCCGCCCGCTGCCGACATGCTGGAAATCTCCCGCAGCCTGGAGGCAAAGAAGAAAGTCAACTTTGCCAGCGGTGTGCGCTTGTCCAACGGCCAGAACGAACTGGTGTACGAGGAACAGGTAAGCGGCACAGCGGCCAAGGGCAAGCTCAATGTCCCAGAGGCATTCACCATCGGCATTCCCGTGCTCGAAGGTGGCGAACGCTATGCCGTGACAGCGCGCCTGCGCTATCGCATCCAAGAAGGCGGCAAGTTGTCGATGTGGTTTGAACTGGTACGCCCGCACAAGATCGTCGAAGACGCTGCAAGCGCAGTGTGGAAGGCCATCGAGGAAGGCACTGGCAAGCGCATCTTCAATGGCCGTACATCCCGCTAACCCCCCAACCACCAAAGGAACAACCATGAACGCACCTGTTCAAGCATTCAACCCCGCAGAAGTCCCGATCAATTTCACCCTCAACTTCAACCAAGTGAACTTACTTCTGTCCGGTATGGCAGAGCTACCGCGCAAGCAAACGGACGGCTTCTATGAGCAGTTCCGCGCCCATGCTCTGCAAACACTGCAAGTTGCCGAGAACGCCCACAACAAAGCCCAGGAGAAGGCCGCAGCGGATGAGGCTGCGCGCAATGCTCCACCAGAAGTAGTCGGAGGTACGGACTGATGACCACGCGCATCTATGTGGTGACCGACACCGAAACAACGAAGCAGCGCCTTATCCGCGCTGCTAATCAGGCCCAGGCGTTGCGAGCCGCAACAACAACCCGCTTCACCGTTGATGTGGCCAGTCAGGATGCCCTGGTCGGTTTGCTTTCTTCCGGTGTTTCAGTCGAAGAAGCGAAGGAAGACAAGCAGTGAAAACCTACATCGGCACAAAGATTGTGTTGGCCGAACCCTTAACACGGGCGGCCTACAACGAGTTTCGCGGGTGGGTTCTGCCCGCTGACGAGAACGGCGACGACGAAGGCTACTTGGTCGAGTACACAGACGGCGGCAAGCCCAACGTGCCCGGGCGCAGTGGCTACGTTAGCTGGTCCCCAAAGGAACAGTTCGACAACGCATATCGCGCCTATGGCGATATGACCTTCGGGCTGGCGCTGGAAGCTATGAAGAAGGGCTACTTCGCCCAGCGCGCAGGCTGGAACGGCAAGGGCTTGAAGCTGGGATTAGTGGGCAAAGGCGGGGCATTTGAAATAAGCATTGGCGAAGTCAGCACGCTTCCATACATCGTGATGGTCTATCCGATGGATTCGGCCAACACTCCTGGAGCGATTGTCCCGTGGCTGGCAAGCCAGACGGACATGCTGGCCGAAGATTGGAGGGTTTTGGTATGACGACCGACGCACAAATCGAGTCCGAGATTGTGGCCAAGGGCAAAACCGCACCGCGTGTGACACCCAAACAGATCGACGCATTGCTGGCACGGGTGGAATACAAGTTTGAGTATCACCACACCAGCACCTTCTGCCATGCGTTCCTTGATGGCGAGTTCTACCTTGCTACCGGCCATTCTGCCTGCGTTTCTTTGGCTAATTACGACAAGGAAATTGGCGACCGCATAGCTGTGAGCGATGCAGCGGCCAAGGCGGTGAAGCAGTTGTGGCTCTTGGAGGGCTATGTGCTGCGCACCAAGCTGGCCGAGCCCGTAGACGACGACTTCCCACTTGGCAAAGCCTGCGACTTGTCGGGTGAAGGTACTTGCGAGAGTTGCCAGTAAGGCACCGGCATCCTGACCGGTGATCGCCCCAACGTCGGGTGCCTATGACGTGACAGCCTGGAGAGACAGGCACCTAACACTGAAGGACTGATTTATGGATTACGAAGAACAGGTGCGTGCAATGGTCAAGCACGCAACTATTGAACAACCGGATTTCAAAAGTAACTTGCGTGAGCTTGGAAAGCTGATTCGTGCGCTTGGACGAGGTATTGCGCTAGTTGCACTTGGGTTGCCAAAAGAGTCACAGCCTATATTCGTGCGCGAGGTTAGCACCGCAATCATGATTGAGATTTGCAACTTCAAGCGCGAGACGCTCACCACAGAAGACTTCTTGCGCAACCACTATCACCCGGAGAAGTTCAATGGCTGACATATCCGCAGCAACCGACCCCATTGCAGCCGCCATCTTTGAGCAATACAAAAAGCGCGGCGATGCGGAACTGGCCAGAACCTACATGGGTGGATCTGCAATCGGCAAAGAATGCTGGCGCGCGCTCTGGTACGGCTTCCACTTGGCCAGCCCCACACAGTTCAACGGTCGCATGTACCGCTTGTTCCAGACCGGGCACTTGGCCGAGCCGCGTTTTTGCGACGATCTGCGCAGCATCGGGTGCACTGTATGGGAGTGCGACCCTGCCACCGGTAAGCAGTTCTCCTACTCCGATGTGTATGGCCACATGCGCGGCAATCTTGACGCCGTTGCCAAAGGCATTCCTACCGGTGGCGGCAAGCCTCACTTGGTCGAAATGAAGACCCATTCGGACAAGTCGTTTGCCAAGCTCAAGAAAGACGGAGTGAAGAAGGCCAAGCCAGAGCACTGGATTCAGATGAACACCTATATGGGCTGGGCAGGCCTGGAGCGTGCGCTGTATCTCGCCGTCAACAAGGACACAGACGACCTCTACACCGAGCGCCTGGAGTTCGACAAAGTGGTGTTCGAGAAAACCATTGCAAAAGCTGAAACCATCATCTTTTTGCCAGCACCGCCAGCCAAAATTAGCGAAGACCCGAAGTATTACCTTTGCAACTGGTGTGACCACCAAGCCGTTTGCCATGGCCACCGCGTCCCGCAGGTAACTTGCCGCTCTTGCGTGCACGCTACCCCAGAGCGCGACGGTGATGCCCGCTGGTCATGCGCGAAGGCCGGACCAGAGTCCAGCATTCCAGTAGAAGTCCAGCGCGTTGGCTGCCCCCAGCACCTCCCCCTGCCATTCTTGGTGACCTATGCCGATGCCATCGACGCTGGCGAAGGCTGGATTGAGTTTCAGCGCAAGGACAACGGAGCCAAGTTTGTAGTGGCAGCCCAAGGCGCCACACACCCATACCCGGACTTCCCTGTTTACACCACGCAGGAGGTAAGTGCCGCCGCCGACCACCGGGCTATTGCTGACCCGGAGATTGAGAAAATCAGAATGCAATTCCCAGGATCGAGAATTACTGGATAAAACATGATCGTCTTTACCCAATACCAAAACCAAGCAATGCGCACCGCTAAGCCCGGTGACACGAATTTCAACCTGACGCACGCCGCGTTTGGAGTTTCAGGAGAGGCGGGTGAGTTCGCTGACTGCATCAAGAAGTACCTGATCTACGGCAAGCAACTTGACCGTGAAAACGCCACTGAAGAACTTGGCGATCTGCTGTGGTTCATTGCGCTTGCGTGCAGTGCGTTGGGCACCACCATGGATAAGGTGGCGCAGGCAAACATCGACAAGCTGCGAAGGCGGTATCCAGAGAAATACAGCGATCAGCACGCTTTGGCACGCCTAGACAAGCAGCATGACCAGCAACAAAGCCAATTCACCCCCTGATTGGCTCATTCAAACCCAGTGCTACGGGAAGCATCGGTTTGAAGACGGCGGGCTGGCCAAAGAGGTCGCCCGCAAGTCAGCCAAGCGCAAAGACAGTAAGGCCAGCGCCTACCGGTGCATTCACTGCGGTGGATGGCACGTCGGCAATGGCAATGGGAAGAAATTTAATCAGAGGAAGTAAGCAGTATGAGTTTTCACGTACCAGAGAAATATCGGCTTGAGCCAGCAGGGATGCCAAGGGGTGACGAGCACAACGGCTATTTTGTTGTCCAGCTAAATCATGGCCAAAAGTTCATGGTGATTGCCAGTAACGGTATGGGCTGGGAGCACGTCAGCGTCAGTCGCAAAGACCGCTGCCCAACTTGGGCTGAAATGTGCCAGATCAAAGACCTGTTCTGGGACGACGCCGATTGCGTTGTGCAATACCACCCACCACACAGCGAGTATGTAAACAACCATCCGTATTGCCTGCATATGTGGCGACCAACCGGTGTTGCTTTACCGATCCCCGACAGCATCATGGTCGGTTACAAAGATGTTGGGGTGATCGTATGACCGTCAGCCTTCGCCCCTACCAACAGGCCAGCATCAACGCGCTCTACACCTACTTTGCCAACAATACCGGCAATCCGCTGATCGTTCTACCGACCGGAGCCGGCAAGAGCCTTACCCTGGCCGGGTTCATTCGTGGAGCACTTGAGGCGTACCAATCAACGCGCATAGTCGTATTGACGCACGTACGCGAATTAATTGAACAGGACGCCAAGGCCATCATCCGGTACTGGCCAGAAGCACCTATCGGTATCTGGTCGGCTGGTGTGGGCCTCAAGCAAAAGGACCAGATCACCGTGGCTGGCATCCAGTCGGTGCACAACATGCCTGCCAAGTTCGGCGGCACCGATCTGGTGATTGTGGATGAGGCCCACCTGATACCGCGCAAGGCAGACACGATGTATGGCCGGTTCCTGGCGGGCCTGCGTCAGCACAACCCGGCGCTCAAGGTGATCGGGTTGACCGCTACGCACTACCGCATGGACTCAGGCCTGCTGACCGAAGGTGAAGACCGCATATTCACCGACGTGGCCTACGAGGCCCATGTGGGAGAACTGATAAAGGACGGCTACCTCTGCCCGCTGGTGGCCAAGAACGGCGCAACCAAGGCAGATCTGACCGCCGTGCACACCCGTGGTGGCGAGTTTGTGGCCAATGAATTGCAGGCTGCAATGGACAAGGAAAACCTGATCCATGGTGCGCTTGACGAGGTGGCCAAGTACGCCCACGACCGCCAGCACATCCTTGGGTTCTGTGCCGGGGTGGAGCACGCCATGCACTGCGCCCTGGCTGCCAACGCACGCGGGTGGACCGCTGGCTACGTCAGTGGGGATATGGGCAATGCCGAGCGCGACAAGGTGCTCAATGACTTTTCATCGGGCCGCATCCGTTTTCTGTTCAATGCCATGCTGCTGACCACCGGCTACGACTTCCCCGGAATCGACTGCCTTGTGATGCTGCGACCAACGAAGTCCACCGGCCTGTACGTCCAGATCATGGGCCGGGGGCTGCGCAATGTGTATGCCCCAGGCTTTGACCTGACAACCATCGACGGTCGCTTGGTGGCCATTGCCAACGGTCCAAAGGTGAATTGCTTGGTGCTGGACTTTGCCGGTAACGTGGAGCGCCACGGCCCCATCGACCAGATAAAGGTCAAGCGCAAAGGCGGCAAGGGAGAGTCTGTATCGGTGGCGCCCGTGAAGGAATGCCCCAACTGCCATGAGCTGGTCCATACCAGCGTGATGATTTGCCCGCAGTGCGGGAACATTTGGGAGCGCGGTGCTTCACACGGCACCGAAGCTGCCGACGCTGTGATCGTGGCCGCGCTCGAAAAGCCTCGCCTGTATCTGGTGGACCGGGTGGAGTACCAGAAGCACGAGAAGGCTGGCAAAGCGCCAAGCCTGAAGGTTACCTACTGGTGCGGTCCGTCAACATTTTCGGAGTGGGTACCAATCTGTGATGAGCGGGCTTACATCAAGAAGCACGCCATTTCATGGTACTGGCAGCGCGGGTTGATGTGCCCAAACACTATTGATGAAGCACTCGACCAAATTCGTTTGGACAAGGTTCCGGCACCTTTTCGCATAGAAGTTAAACCAGATGGCAAATACTGGAGGGTAATTGGCGCAACCATGAAGATGAATGTTTGCATTGGGCAAACCTTTAACGAGACTGAAATTTTTGGTCAGTATGGGGTGTCCACCGTTGTGGAGCGCGAAAAGGCATTCTGGGAGCAAGTCGAATGAACAAGCCATCAATCGACCGACTTCACGAGGTCTTTGAGTACAGCAACGGCGCTTTGATCTGGAAGGTGAAGCCAAGTCCGATGGCCCACAGGTCGAAGGTCGGTACCGAAGCTGGCAGGACACAAGCGCACAAGTATGACGACATCCAGTTGGATGGATGCAGGTTAAAAGCGCATCACATCGTCTGGGCAATGCACAAGGGCGAATACCCGTCAATGCAGGTTGACCACATCAACCGAAACAAGATGGACAACAGGATTGAAAACTTGCGTCTTGCAACGCCAACAGACAACGCAGCCAACTGCTCAAGCGTCAAGAACACGACATCACGTTACCTTGGAGTGTCATGGAAGGCAGCCAACAAGGCATGGGTAGCGCAAATCAGCAAGGGCTACAAGCGCAAGCACCTTGGCCTTTTCAGTACAGAAGATGAAGCTGCACTGGCCTACAACAATGCAGCCATTGAGCTGCACGGCGAATTTGCAAACTTGAATAACGTAGGAAGTGCAGCATGAAACCCATCCAATCAGGCGACCGCGCCATCATCATCGCCGGAGCCCTTGGCGACAAAGGGCCGAACGTCGGCAAGACCGTCACCGTTGGCACACTGCGCGGCGAGCATTCCCAGCACGGGCGTATCTGGCGCGTGCATGGCGAAGGCCTTGTGACTGAATACGGAGCCACTGGGGGCAGCGTTGACTGCGCCCAGAGCTGGCTGCAAAAGATCGAACCGCCGCCCGTGCGCGCCAAAGAGAAGGAGGCCCAAGCATGAGCCGCGCCTACATTGAGGTCCGTATCAACATCGCCCGCCGTGAAGTCGAGTATTGGCAGAACCTGCTGCGTGACAAGTCGTGCAACGACTGCCAGAACTTCCAGCAAAACGGCTGCAAGTTGGCCAACGGAATCACCCCACCACCCGAAGTCCAGAAGACCGGCTGCGATAGCTGGGACTGGGACTGCATCCCATTTTGAGGCAACCACATGCGAACAGACTTCATGCTCCTGGCCATCTACAACAAGCCGCGCCTGTCATTCGATCAGGTGTGCGAGGCCATAGGGGTGGCCAAGCAGACCGGCTACAACCTTCGCGCCCGGGGGGAGTTCCCGGTTCCCCTGGCTGGCAACCCACTTACCGCTGACATACGGGATGTGGCTGCGCACCTTGACACCATGCGCCAGCCAACCGCCGCCTGACGTTGAGTTTTTCTTTGCCCGGAATTTGCACCAAAATGCCCGCAAACCGCGTGGTTACGGGCTTTCAGGTCCAATCCATCATGGGGGCAATAGACATCCTCCATTGAGAATTGCTCAATGGTTTTTGACTTTTCCCCTCTGCCGTCGCCGCTTGATTTTTACTTAACATTACTTGATACTACCCATGTTTTCTAACTCCAGTGCACCAAATTTGCACCAGAAAGGACTTACATGGCATCCATTATCAAGGTTGGCGACCACTGGCGGGTGCAGATCCGGCGCAAGGGGCATGCCTCGATCAGCGAGACATTCCCGACCAAGACCCTGGCCCAGAAGTGGGCCCATGACACCGAATCCAAGATCAATGACCGGCGCTACCGCGATGAGCGCAGCCTGGACAAGATCACCCTGGGCGAACTGATTAAGCAGTACCGCGAGGAACTGTCCCACGTCGAGTTTGGCAAGAACAAAGACGCTGTGCTCAAGGCGCTGGATGCCAAGCTGGGCGACCTAACCCTGGCCGAACTGACCGACGACCGGCTAACCCAGTTTGTGCGCGACCGGCGCAAGGAAGGCGCGGGCGGTGTGACCATTGCCATCGACTTGACCTACCTGGGTGGCATATTCAAGACGGCCCGCCAGATATGGAAGATGCCGGTCAGCATGGATGCACTGGCCACCGCCCGGGCCTACATGAGCCACGTCAAGATAAGCACCCGGTCGAAGGAGCGTACCCGCCGCCCCACCGTCGACGAACTTACCCGGCTGTGCGACTACTTTGACAAGCATTCCCGCCTGCCCATGCGCGACATCATCCAATTCGCAGTGGCCACGGCCATGCGCCTGGACGAAATCATGCGCCTGCGCTGGGCCGATCTGAATGAAGCGGACAAAACCATCGTGATCCGCGACCGCAAGCACCCAAACCAGAAGGAAGGTAACGATCAGGAGGTGCCATTGCTGGGCGACTCATTTGCCATTGCCATGCGCCAGCCGCGCGATGCAGACCGAATATTCCCCCATAGCGGGAGCACGATCAGCAGCATATTCCCGCGCGCCTGTCAGGCCTTGGGCATTGTGGATCTGCGCTTCCATGACCTGCGGCATGAGGGCGTCAGCCGCTTGTTCGAGCGCGGATTCAGGATTGAACAGGTGTCGCTCGTGTCAGGGCACCGCGACTGGAAAATGCTTAAGCGATATACCCAACTCAAGGCAGCAGACCTCCACCGGTTGGCATAACCCTTGCTGCTAAGTAGGCTTTGCGCAACCTTCCACTTCCGTGCCATTCAGCCTCGTACCAACACCCATCCTAGAGTTAATGCTTCAGACAACCGATGACCCCCAAGCCGACGAGGCCATAGCCGAACTGAACAGGCTACGTGACGTGCATTGTCACTTGCTGACGCATTTTGTTGCAGTGCAAAAACAGAATCAGGCCAGTGCGTCTGGCCTGAAATCTCTACTTGGAGAGGTCAAGCCCGACCCGACCACGCATTTCCCTCGGCGCAGACTTGATTAGGCGCGTGTCCTTGTCTGTGGCCATCTGACGCGCCAAGTTTCGGATCTGGTCAGGCGTGATCTGGATAGCCGTCCGGGGGTTCTTGCGGTTCCAGTCGTCCAGTCGCTTTTGCGCATCCTTGGCCATATCCGTGTCGTTGTCAGCAAGTGCGCGCACCCACTGATTAACGATGCTGGATTCGGTGTGCTTCTGGAGCGCAATGTCTTGCTGCACCGGCATTGTCTTGCGGGTTTCCTGCGCCACCACGGTAGGCTGGAAGCCAACCGCTTTGACAGCAGCATCACCCAGACCCACGTCTATAACCTTGCGGCCTTTCGTGTCAGTGGAATAGCCCTTCTTGGCCATTTCAGCCGCTGCCAGCAGATCCTTGATGGCCTTGGGCGCCAAGTTCTGGGCGGCCTTACCGGTGTTGCCTTCGACCGCTGCGTCATAGGCGTCACCAATCTGACCGGCCATGCCCGCAGTTGGGCCAAGCACCTCGGTGAACTGCCGGCCACGATTGTCAGCATTGCTAGGCTTGAGTATCCCGGTGCCTGGGATCAGGTTGCCAAGCCCCATGCGGCCAGAGAAGTCCAGCGGCAGGTATGGAGACACGCCGTACAGGAACATATCGCCCAGTCCCTTGCCAAGAAGGTCATATGCAAGGCGGCGCTTGTTGCGCTTCATGTTGGTGTCCAGGCCAAACATCTGGCCAACCGTGTCAATCAGGTCATCCAAGTCGTCGGAGAACGGCAGGCCTTCCTCACCGGCCGCCAGCATGAGAACAGCCAGCATGATGATGGCAGCCCGTTTACCCTCAGTTCCGCCGTTCTTCCACATGCGACCAAGTAGCTCAACGTACATGATGCTGAACTGCTTGAACGTCATCAGCGTGCGACCGATACCGCCTTGCGACCAGTTGGGCCGATTGACCTTGTTGTAAATGCCCTGCGTTTCGTTCACGGCCCGCACGGCAAAGGCGTAGGGGTTCTTTTCTTTATTGGCCTTGGCCACGTCCCATGCCGCGAGGAATGTCAGCTTGCGGTTGAACCCTTCGGCCACGGCAAACATGGAGCCCCACAGCGTCAAGAAAGCATTGATGCGGGCCCGGGCGTCCTCACTTCCAGCCTTGATCTTGCCGCCAACACCTGGGATTTTGGCCAACTGGTTGACCAAGCCAGACGCAACGCCCTGGGCGCCAACGCTGTAAAGGTGGAAGATTTCTTGCGCGTCAACAATCCCCTCCTGGCTGGCGCGCTTAAGTGCATCGCGCAGCTCAGGGTCTGTGATTTCCTTGCGCCCCATGGCGTATGGAACCGCCTTGGCCAGCGCCTTTGTGGAAGTGGTAATGCCGAACTGCGAGAGGTACGGCGCCGTCATCATCACCGGCTGGGTAAGGTTGACCGCAGCCGACGCCACAGATCCACCAAGGAACCAAGCGAACATGACCGATGACAGCGGTGCCGCTGGGTCATTTGGGTCAAGCACATACTTCTTGAGCCGGATCGCCTCGTCCAGCACGTCGCCCTTTTCCTTGGGGATGTACTTGATGGCGTTGTTCAGGTCGCGCAGGTAGTAGCGCTGGGCGGCATGCCGTCCGTTGCTGGTGATGAAGTTGGACAACACCCGGGGCAAGTCCTCGCTGTATCCGGATGTGCCCTTGCGGTGCAGGCGGCGCTTCAAGGCGCTGCGATCATTCATTGCCAGTTCGATGTACTTGCGCATGGCGCTGTCAGCGCCAATGGCTTCTGCGAACAGGGCCAGCGTTTCCGGTGAAATGCCGGCATACAACTCGTGGCTTGTCTGGCTCTTGGTTCCAGCCGTCACCTTGATGTCGTCGCGGTCCTTGTATTTGGCCTCCATCATGGAGCGCACCGACTTGGCTTCGCCTTCGGTTTCGTACTGGCCGTAGAACTCAGTCAGCGATTCGCCGTTTTCGTCACGCAGTACATTGCCGTGGTTGTCGATGTGCTGCACGGTCACCGTGTACTTGCCAAATCGCATGAGCGGCGCATACCCTGCGATTTTCAGGTTCTTGGCCGTCACAAATATCTTGTCGATGTTGCGCTTGGTTTCTAGGTAGCTGGAGCGCACCGCCCGCAATTCGGCAGACTGTTCATCGGCGCCCATCTTCTCAGCCGCCTTGATGGCACGGTCAAGCATCTTGATCTGCTTCTTGATTTCATCGACGATCATCTTTTCGGCACCACGCGGGTCGTCGATGATCTGGCGGCGCATGGTCTTGGGGATAACGCTCTGCGCCATGGCGTAGGCCTCGGCGGCAGCCACCTCGTCCAAGCTGGCATCAATGGCGGCACGACCCTGCTTATAGAGCGCGATACCGGTGTCGTTGAGTCCGCGTGCGCGCAACTCAGCATCGCTCCACACTTTGCCCTGCAATACACCTTCACCGGCAAGCGTTCCTTCAAATATCGCATCGGCTGCCTGTTGCAGATTGTTGTCTGACCGCTTGCCTCGGATCAACTGCTTGGCCGCTGATTTCACATCATCCACGCGGGGTAGAACGCCGGGTGCCAACTCGGCCGGCCGGATGCTGGTCAGTGAAACCTCGTTCTGCATCGCATTGACATAGGCGAACACCTTGCCGAAGTGGCGGTCCTTCAGAGCCTTGTTGTACTGGGTTGAAAGCGTCTTGTGGTACAGGCCGAAGGTTTGCAGGCTCTTTCCGTCTTTGTTACCAAAGAATTGCATGGCGTCACGCTGCACCTTGGCCATGGTGTCGCGGACATTGAAATCAATACCGGTGGAGCTAGATTCCATCTTGCCCGCAGCGTAGTCGCCCAGATACTGGCTGGCGATTTCCATGACCTTCTTGTAATCGGTCAGGTATTGCTCGGTGCGCGGTGTGTAGCCCACCTTGCCCAAGACCGACTTAATTAGGTCGATGGCCAGCGTTGCAACTTTGCGCAGCAGTTCAGGGCTCTTGGCCGCTATGGCATCCCAGAATCCGGGCTCCATGAAGGCATCAGAGCCAATCTCGGCCATGAATTCTTCATGCTTTTTGTCGGCATCCTTGGCGCGCTTGGCAGTCGCTGTTTCCAGAAACTTCTTATAGAGGGCTGGCTTGATGAATGGCCGAACCGCCTCTACAAACTCGTCGTACAGGTCTGGGTTGTCTTTGCGTAGCTGGTGAACAATCTCGTGACCAAGGATTGACAGATGTGGCCGGTCGTTGCCGGTGGCCAGCAGGTAATTTATTCCGTTGGCGTTGGCGCCATTGAAGAAGTAGAACTGACTTCTTTCCCGTCCACTAAGCAATGGGTTTGGCAGCACCCACTGGACCCGCTGGCCGAATGCTTTTTCAATTTCTCGGAACGCCTCATTTCCTTGTACTTCTGCGGCGACATACCCCAGAACTCCATCGTGTACGGTTTGCCCGTTCGCACGCAGGTATTGCACAAGACTACTGTTAAGTGCTCGGACATTCTTCAGTTCTGTTTCTGTTGGGTTCTTTTTGACTAGGGCGTTGCTTGGCTCAATCGTATCAGCGCCGTCCAAAGCCTGAAAATCAATGCCTGCATTGTCGCTGCCATTGAAGAACTCTCCAAGCGCCTCGCCAAACCCGAGTTTCTGGAGCTTGGCTTTCTGTTGTTCAATGCCATTGGCAACTGCCGTCTTCTGGCTTTGCGGAACGTCTGGCCCCTTGGCCAGCAGTGCGCGCTGGATCTTTTTGTATTCCTCGCGCGCAGCTTCCAAATCTTTGGCCTGGGCAAACGGCTGCTTGGACTGCTCACGCAAAGCCACGCTGTCCTTCTGTGCCTTTTCAATGGAAGCCTTGGTGTCTTCCTGTGCGGCGCTCAGGCGGTCAACGTAGTTCTTCATGCGCTGCACAAAGCCGCTGGCGCTGAATGCGTCGGTGCCTCCCCATGAGCCAATCTCACCGGTGGGCGAAGAAGCAAAAAGCCACCCTGCCCTGTTGCTGAACGTGAACTCCAGCCCGCGATAGTTCACGACCAGCCCATCGGACATACCAGCACGCACGACCGACGTTGCCTTGTTCAATTCGGCCTGGGCGGCTTCCTTGTCCTTGAACACCTTGCCGCCCACGGTAATGGGCGCAAAGCCTTCTTTGTCCAGCGGGTGCTTTTTGGAAGTGGCAATCAGCGCGGCCAGTTCTTCCAAGCGGCGCGGGCCGTACTTCTGGGCATACTGGTCAGCGTCCCGCGACTTGCGGGTCATGGCCAGAACCTCGTCAGCATGCGCGGATTGCAAGCGCTCCAGGCGCTTGACATCGTTGCGCAGCTTTGTTTCTTCCAGAATCAGCGGGTCGCCGGATGCGGCAGCCTTCATGTCGGCAGAATTGGCGGCCTCGCCCTCGATGTCGTCAATCTCATTGATCGTGCCATCGAAGTTGCGCAACTGCTCTATGCCGCGAGCCTTGTGCTCAAGGATCTGCCAACGGCGGGTGTCGTAGGTTTGCTCGGTGGCATAGCGGCCAATGAACACCTCAAAGCCCTGCGGGTCACGCTCGTACAGTTCATTGCCGCGCCGGATGATCCGGCCTTCGCGCTGCTCCAAGTCGCTTGGGCGCCACGGTGCGTCGATGTGGTGCAGGCCGACAAGGCGCTTTTGCACGTTGGTGCCCGCGCCCATCTTGGGTGTTGAGCCCAGCAGGAAACGAACGTCTCCCGCATTGACCGCCTTGAATAGCTTGTCTTTGGCTACCGGTGTGGAATAGTCGTGGATGAAAGCAATCTCATGCTCGGGCACGCCCTTAGCCATCAGCTTGGCCTTGATGTCGTCGTACACCGAGAATGCGGCATTGCCAGAAATACCGGCAATGTCTTCACGGTTGAATGCCTCGCTGACCTCGGTATCGACCTCGTTGTCATTGTTGAAGTCGTCGATCTGCTCCTGGCTGATTTCACCGGCAGCTTCGCGCTTGTCGATCCAACGCTGTCGCTTGGCCGGGTCTGCCAGAAGTGCAGCCGCTGACTCCTTGGCCTCGGCTTTCGACGCCCGGGCGCCGATCAGCACCCCGCTTGCCGCGTCATAAACCTCGAACTGCTTGGATTCCTTCTGGCCCTTTTGCACGATGAAGTACGGCAGGCTCTCGAAGCCTGGGGCGGTGTGCATGGTCCCGCGCTTCATTTCAATGGAGCCGTTCTCACCGCGCACGTACAGGCGGCGCTCCTTGCTTGAGTACGACGACCGGGCCGATAGCGGGATAGACATATCGCAGAAGATCAACTGCGTGCCCTTGTCCGCTGCCCACTGGTGATACACCTTCATGGCATTGTCCACGGCCAAGTTGATCTTGGAGCCGGGGAAGTCAGCCGCATGCGGGTCGATCAGTCGGTAATCCAAACCGGCTTTGTTGGCCTCTCCGGTCAGGGACAGGGCATTGACCTTGCCCTTTGTCTCCTTGGTCAACTGCTTGAGGTTTGCAAACCGGCCAAGAATTGAGTTTGGATCGACCGTAACCACGGGGGTCATGGCCTTCTCGACAATCTTTAGGCGCGCGTCCTGCTCGGTGTCGAAGGTTCCAATGTGGGTGTTGCCAATCTTGGCTACCCACTTCCCGCTTTTCTCGTCTTTGGTTACGCTGATTTCGTCATTCAGGTCGGCTTCAAACCGAATGCTTCCATCTTCCAGTGTCTCGGCCTTGGGCATGCCCATGAGCGAAGCCACGGCGGGCGAGCGCTTGGCCACAAACAACTGGGGTTTTCCTCCGACCATCTTCGGCACCGGGAACCGTTTGCCCTGCGCTTCTTCCTGGGCGCGCAAGTCGTCCAGGGTGATCGTGTCGGCAAAGGTATTGAACAGGCCCATCAACCCGGGCAGGTTGGTGAACTTGGCGAATCGGGTGGACTGGCGGTATCCGCTGCCAGAAGGTGCTACCTCGTAGACGTTCTCAACGCTGCCGAACTGCTTGGCCCAAGCGTCAAATACGTGCAGCCCTTCTTTCTTGAGGGTTGGGTACTGCATGTACCGCTGCATGTTGAACATTTCCACCAGGGAATTCGACACAGGCGTGCCGGTGGCGGTGATATACGGCGCCTTCTCTCCAAATGTGTCGAACATCCAGCGGGTTTTGACAAACAGGTCAAAGGCTTTGGCCGACCCGTTGGGGTTGCCCATGCCCGGGTTTCTGTCCATGGTGGAGTTGTAGGCCAGATTCTTGAACTCGTGCATTTCGTCGATGAACATGGCATCAATGCCAAGCTCGTCAAACGTCACCACCTTGCTGCGCTGGCCAATGGCCGAGAGCTTGTCCTTCATCTTGGCTTCCAGGCGGGAGCGAATGCCCTCCATGTCGCGGATGATGTTGCGGTCGCCCCGGCTGCGCTTCATGTCCTCGATGGCCTGGGCCACCTCGTCGATCTGCTCTTGCAGCACCGCGCGCTCGGTTGCTTCCGGCAGGCCAATCTTCTTGAGACTGGAATGACCGATCACCACCGCGTCCCAGTCGCCGGTAATTATCTTGGAAAACATGCGTTCGCGCTTGTCCTTGGAGAAATCCTCTGGTGTTGCGGCCAGAATGTTCGACCCTGGGTACAGGCGCGTGAACTCACTGCGCCATTGCAGCGTCAGGTGATTGGGCACGATGAACAGGGGTTTGCGTGCAATGCCCAAGCGGCGCATTTCCATGGCCAAGGTCGCCATTTCAAACGTCTTACCGGCGCCCACCACATGGTCATAGAGCACTTGGTAGGACTGCAAACCGCGCCACACACCATTCTTTTGGTGCTCCAGCAGTTGAATTGCCGGGTTCATGCCTGGGAATGACAGGTGCTGGCCGTCGTACTTGCGCTCAACGATCCGGTTCATCTTGTCGTTGTAGATCGCAGCCATGTTGTCGGCGCGGGTGGCGTCTTCCCAAACCCACTTCTGCCACTCGGCCTTGATGGCGTTTTGCTTTTCGCGCGCGGCCTCGGTTTCCTTCTCCATCACCACGGTCGTGGTCGTGCCGTCTGGGTTGCGGTAGGTCTTCTTGACCACGGCACCGCGCCCCAGCATGGTCATCTGGAACAGTTCTTGAGCGCTCAATTCAGACGTACCGAACTTGCCGGTGTTCAGCGCTTGGTCAGTGCCTCCGTGGTAGGCCATGAGCCACTGGCCGGTGGACTTCACATAAGCTGCCGTGGCATTGCCGCCTGAAATGTGCTTCACGAACTGCTCGTACAGTTCGTCCGGCACAAACGCCGCACCGATGCTCACCGAGATTTCGCTGGGCTTCTTGTCTTTGGGGATGACCTTTTGCAGCGCTTCCACATTGCGCTTGTACTTGGAGTCGTCCTTGGCCGCCGCCTGGGCTTCTGCCAGCTTTGTCTTAACGTCGCCAGATAGGTATTCGTCGGATGTGACGATGCCGTTTTGCGGGTCGTCATACACCACATCACCAAGCTCTTTGATGATGGCGTCCATGGGCTTGCCATAGACTTCTTCCATATAGGCGCCGTCTACCTTGCCCCGGTAGTTCAGCGAGGCCAGCAATG
>Ga0228698_1000156_pt1 | contig 63795 bp, 56 predicted proteins | sample McNCre117_Aug_MG_FD_178015 | JGI IMG/M metagenome (GOLD analysis project Ga0228698, IMG submission 178015) | Freshwater microbial communities from McNutts Creek, Athens, Georgia, United States - 1-17_Aug_MG | ecosystem: Environmental > Aquatic > Freshwater > Creek | place: USA: Georgia...
CGGAAGATACGATGTTTACTTCTGCCATCAATATATCGACTCCATCTCATTGAGCCAGATGGATGACCTTTAACCTGTCACCCATGTCCGCGCACAGAGTGTTACCTATGTCTCCGGTCCATACAGGTGGAAAGGGCGGGGGGATAGGGGGGGATTACAAAAGCCCCGTCAGGGAGAACCTCCCAGATACCCTACCCAGCCAACGCCGTCTTAACCGCAGCAGACACAACCGACATCTCAGCCTTCCCAGCCAGACGCGTCCTCACCACCCCCATCACCTTCCCCATATCCCCAGGCCCTGCAGCGCCCACCTCAGCCACGATGGCTTTCACCTCTGCCAGCACTTCTTCGGCAGACATGCGCTGTGGCAAATAAACCTGCAGCACCTTGATTTCCGCCGATTCCTTGTCCGCCAAATCCTGACGGCCAGCGCCTTCATAGGCTGCCACCGAGTCCTTGCGTTGCTTGATCAGCTTGTCCACCAAAGCCACCACGGCGGCATCGTCCAGCACCACGCGCTCGTCCACTTCCTTCTGCTTGCAGGCGGCAAGCAGCAGGCGGATGGTGCCCAGGCGCTCGCTGTCTTTGGCGCGCATGGCGGTTTTCATGTCTTCGGTGATTTGGTCTTTGAGGGACATTGCGTTTCTCCAATCAATACGGTGTGAAAGGGTGAGTCTCAGAATAAAAAATGCCCGCCGGAGCGTCCCCAGGCGAGCATTTTTTGTGCGGCAGGTTCCGGGGAACTTGCGGCAGAAAAGCTTAGTACAGCTTCTTGGGCAGAAACTCAGTAGAGTTTCTTGGGCAATTGCATGCTGCGGATGCGCTTGTAGTTGCGCTTGACGGCAGCCGCCTTCTTGCGCTTGCGCTCTGCAGTGGGCTTCTCGTAGAACTCGCGGGCGCGCAAGTCAGTCAGCAGGCCCAGCTTTTCAATGGTGCGCTTGAAGCGACGCAGGGCTACGTCAAAGGGTTCGTTTTCTTTTACACGGATCGTTGTCATTACGTAATGAATTCCAGAATGTGCTGAAACGGTCACGGGGGGAAGATCGGGCCCCACGCGCCGGGTACAGCGGTATTTCCCGTCTTAACTAGTATTGGCCGACGGGGAACTGCCAAAGAGCCTGCGATTATAGCCTTTGTCGCGCAGGCCGTCCAAAACTGGTCAGGCTGGGGCTTTCAGGTGGGCGGCCAGCCCTTGAGCGCAGGCGTGGGCGCTGGCCCAGGCCCACTGGAAGTTGTAGCCGCCCAGCCAGCCGGTGACGTCCACCACTTCACCAATGAAATACAGCCCCGGCTGCTTGCTTTCCAGCGTCTGGCTGGACAACACCTTGGTATCCACGCCGCCTGCGGTGACTTCGGCCTTGCGGTAACCCTCGGTGCCGGTGGGGATGAGTTCCCAACGGGCAATGCGTTCGGCCAGCGCAAGCAAGGCTTTGTCGGACGCTTCGTTGACTGGGCGATCCCAGTTGTGGCCCAGCGCTGCGCCTTGCGCCACCCAGGTGTCGGCCAGGCGCGCGGGTAGCAGGCCCGAGAGCTCGTTGGCTATGCGTTTGCGGGAGCTGGTTTTGGCATCTTGCAGCAGTGCGGCCACGTTGGCGTCGGGGGCCAGGTTCAGGCGGATGGGGCTGCCTTCCTTCCAGTAGCTGGAAATTTGCAGCACGCCCGGGCCGCTAAGGCCCCGGTGGGTGAACAGCAGGTCTTCGCGGAACTGCATGGCCTCTTTCTTAGTGCCGGTGGCAATGTCCACGGGCAGCGACAAGCCGGAGAGTTGTGCAAACGGGGCCCAGGCAGTTTCGTCAAAGGTGAGCGGCACCAGGGCAGGGCGTGTTGCAACCACAGGCAAATCAAACTGCTTGGCAATGCGGTAGCCCAGGTCGGACGCGCCAATCTTGGGGATGGACAGGCCGCCGCTGGCAATGACCAGTGCCTTGCTGGTCACGGTGCCCATGCTGGTGTCCAGGCTGTAGGGTGTGTCAGACGCGTCGCTGTAGCGCACGGCCTTGAGGCTGCAGGGCTGCCAGCGCTGCACACCGCCTGCAGCGCATTCGGCCAATAGCAGGTTGATGATGTCCTCGGCAGAGCGGTCGCAAAACAGCTGGCCCTTGTGCTTTTCGTGGAACGGAATGTCGTGGCGTTTGAGCAGGTCCAGAAAGTCGCGCGGTGTGTAGCGCGACAGGGCCGATTTGGCAAAGCGCGGGTTCTCGCTCAGGAAGTTGGCAGCGCCCACGTCCAGGTTGGTGAAGTTGCAGCGCCCGCCGCCCGAGATGCGGATTTTTTCGGCCACCTTTTCGCTGTGGTCCAGAACCAAGACCTTGAGGCCCAACTGACCCGCCACTCCGGCGCAAAACAAACCGGCAGCCCCGGCACCCACGATCACCACGTCAAACTGTTGCATGGCGGGAGCTTAAGCGATGGGGCACGCGGCCTGCCATGGGCTGCGTGGACTGCAGAGCGCTTAGCCGCCCGAGCGCTTCACGCTAAAGCCCTGCGCCTTGAGCAGCTCGACAACGCGGTCTGCATGGTCGCCTTGTATTTCCAGCGTGCCGTCTTTCACCGTTCCTCCGGATCCGCAGGCGGTGCGCAGTTGTTTGCCCAGCGCTGCCAATTCCGTTGCAGCCAACGGCAAGCCTTTGACCACCGTGACGCCCTTGCCCGCACGGCCTTTGGTTTCGCGGCTCACACGCACATTGCCGTCGCCCAGGGGCTTGGCGCTGGCGGCTTTGCAGCTGCATTGGGCCACCGGCTGGCCGCAGTCGGGGCAGATGCGGCCGCTGTCGGTGGAGTAAACCAAGGTGCTGCGGGAGAGGGCGTTTTTCATGGCGGATGCGTCAGGCAAAGCAAGGGCGGGGCGCTTAGTATCCTCGCACCTGCACAAGCCCCAATTCTGCGGACTGGCGCCACCCAACGACGCCACCGCACAGCGAGAAAGGACCCACCCCGTGACCACAGACACCGCCACCTTGCAACGCATCCTGCGGGACTGCCACACCATCGCCGTGGTCGGCCTCTCTGCCAACCCGGGGCGGGCCAGCTTTGAAGTGGCGCAGTACATGCAGGCGCATGGCTACCGCATCGTGCCGGTGAACCCGCGCTATGCGGCATCTGGCACCTCCATTCTGGGCGAGACCTGCTACGCCACGCTGGCAGACATTCCGTTTGCGGTGGACATGGTGGATGTTTTTCGCCGCGCGGAAGACATGCTGCCCATCGCCCAGCAGGCCCTCGCGCTCAAGCCGAAATGTTTTTGGCAGCAACTGGGCATCAGCAACCTGGAGGCGGATGCTTTGGTGCGGGCCGCGGGTATTGAGGCGGTCCACAACCGCTGCCTGAAGATTGACCACGCACGCCTGATGCCTAGGGAATAAGGTCGATCGGCCCTCTGGATCAGTCAAAATGGGCGGGCCAGTTTGGCTGCCGGTTTCATATCAAACGAGTTGTTCACCATGCGTTGCTTTGTTCTTTGTTCCCTGATTCTTATGGGCAGTTCGCTGCAGGCCCAAGTGGCCGCCCCCTCCACCGAGCAGATGATTCAGCAGCTCAAGGCCCCGCGCACCCGCGGCCTGCGTAATTTGACGGTGGAGGCAGTTCCTGCGGCCGACGCCAGCGCACAGGCGCCTGGCAACGCTCCAGACGCGAGCCCCACGAGCTCCACCAGCGTGGCGGCACAAGCCCCCGCAGAGCCCGTGCAGGAGCCCCGCCCTTCCTTGTCGCTCAGTATTCAGTTCGACTTTGACTCCGCCCGCATCCGCGCGGAAAGCCTGGAGCCTTTGGGCAACCTGGCAGCCGCCTTGGCCTCGCCCGTGCTGTTGCAGTCCAAGTTTTTGATCGAAGGCCACACCGACGCCAAAGGCAACGCCGTCTACAACCGCAAACTCAGCGACCAGCGCGCCGCGGCGGTGAAGGACTTGTTGCTGTCCAAGGGCATTGCGGCAGACCGCCTGGTGTCCGTGGGCAAGGGATCGAGCGAGTTGGCCAACCCTGGCGCGCCGCTGTCGGCAGAAAACCGCCGCGTCAAAATCGTCAACCTCGATTGACATGATCCAGGCCCTGCAGCGTGCCCATGCCGCGTGGGCCAGAAAGGCCGGAGCCCTACCGGCCCGCAAGGTCATCTGGGGCCTGGCTGCGGTGTTTTGCGTGTGGGTGCTGCTGGACGTGCTGGCGCTGCAACTCACTGGCGGCGTGGCACGCTCCACCTTCGATGCCATGGTGCGCGCCCGCGTGCTGGTTGACAAGCCCGATCCGCGCGTGCTCATCATCGACATTGACGAGCCCTCGCTCAAGCGCATGGCCCCCGAGTTTGGCCGCTGGCCCTGGCCGCGTGACACGCTGGCCACCGTTCTCGATTACCTGGAACAGCAGCAGCCCGCCGCTATCGTGTGGGACATCGTGTTTTCTGATGCAGACCGCATCAGTCCTGGGGGCGACGCCGCGTTTGACAGCGCAGTGCAGCGCAGCCGTCACAGCCATTTTTCGGTAGCCCGCTTGTCCCATGACACGGATGCGCAGAGCGAAATTTCCCGCGCCGCTCTGCCCACGCTCTGGGCCTCCGCAGCGCCGTCTGCCGCTGCAAAGCAGAGCGCCACGGTGGCGGTGATTCCTCCTGCGCTGTCCGCAGTGGCGGCATCGCGTCTGGGCTACAACAACGGCTATGTGGATGCCGACGGTGTGCTGCGCCGCTACCGCAGTTTCGAGACCCTGGCAGATGGCAGCAGTATCCAGTCCATCCCCATGAGCGTGCTGGCGGCGCTGCGCCCCGATGCCTACCAGCAAGCACTGGCTGCCATGCCCGCCGCGGGTGATACCGGGGGTGCTTTGATTGCCTGGCGGCGTGCGCCTTCGGCCTATCCGCGGGTGTCGTTTGCGGATGTGTTCGAGGCGGCCGAAGGCGGCAAGCCCACTGCTGCCGTGCCGAGCTTTGCGGGCAAGATCCTCATCATCGGTTCAGCCGCTGCCTCCTTGCACGACATCCATCCCACGCCCCTGGGCGCCACACACCCGGGCGTGGATGCGCTGGCCACGGTGCTGGACAACACCGTCAACCAGCGCCATATCCGCGAGCTGCCGCGCTGGCTCAACGCGCTGCTGGCCGTGGCCCTCTGCCTTGGCCTGGCCGCCTGGGTGCAGCACCGCAAGATTGCCTCTTTGACCGTTCCCACGCTGGTACTGCCCGCCGGGCTGATGTTTGTGAGCTACCTCACGCTCAACGGTGCGCCGGTGTTTGTGGACTTGCAGCTCAGTGCCGCGCTGGCACTGGTGTTTTTGGCCCTGCTGCGGTACTGGAACCAGTTGCGCCGCAAATACTGGTGCACGCCGCCCGAGGGCGCAGGCTTGGCCTTGTGGGAGCTGCGCCGCAGCAGCCCTTGGCTGGAAGTGCCGCTGGACCATCTGATTGACCTGGTGGAAAAGCACGCGCCCGATTGCCGCGTGGTGGTGCCCGACCTGTTTGTGGGTGCGTTTCAGGAGCTGCGCTGGCCAGAGCTTGGATGCAACGCGGCCTTGGTGGGCCCGCACGACACCTTGCAGCGCAAGCTGCCGGATCTGGCACGCGCGGTGCAGCGTGTGGCCACGGGCCAGGGCAGCCTGCTGTCCCTGGAGGGAACACACAACCGCCAGACCATCGCCCACGCAGCTTTGCGCGTATGGTCCGCACACGACACAACCGATTCTGGAGGAGAGCCAACATGATCTTTTTGCGCAAACACCTGGGCCTGAGCGCCTTGTGCCTGGGCCTGCTGGCCACGTCCCTGGCTGGAGCCGCGGAGTCGGGGCTGATGGGCCTGACACGCCCCACCGAGCTGCGGGCCGACAAGCTGGGCAGTGCGGCGGTGATCCAAAATCTACCCGCTGATGCCAGTGTGCGTTTGCTCAGTGCAGAGGGCGGATGGGCCTTGGTGGAGGTGATCGACCCAAATGGCAAGACCAAAAGCACCGGCTGGGTGCGCGCAGGTGCACTCAACTGGAAGGCGGGTGCATCGTCTGCCAGCACCCTGGCCAGCGGCCGTGAGGTGGCGGGCAACACTGCGCTCACCCTGGGCATACGCGCCCTGCCACCACGCGCCAACCGCCATGCGCTCATCATCGGCATCAGCAAGTACGCCGACGCCAACACCCCCGAGCTGCCCGGTGTGAAATTCGACCGCGAATCGGCCACGCAAATGGCGCAGAGCATGCAGGTGCCGCCGCAAAACATCCGCTACCTGCAAGACCAGCAAGCCACGGGCGATGGCATTCGCCAAGCCCTCAAAGAGCTCAATGAGCGCGTGCAAGAGGGTGACCGCGTGTTCATCCACTATTCCGGTCACGGCACGCGCTACCTGGACCCCAATGCAGGCGGCTGTGTAGAAGCGTTGCTGGCCTATGACGGCGGCAGCAACGGGCAAATTTCCAACCGCGAAATTGCTGCAATGCTGACGCCCATCACCAACAAGACCGACAAGCTGTTTGTGATGTACGACGCCTGCCACAGCGGCGGCGTGGCGCAAGCCCAAGCGGTGTTCCGTACCCGGGGCATCACCAATGCCAACGACGAAGGCGCGCTGCGCGGCAAGTTCACCAGCACCAACGAGGAGTGCGGCCGCCCGGTCAATGTGAAGACGCGCAACCTCATCATCGAAGCCACCGCCAAGGGCGTGCTGCCGCAGGACATCATTCACTTGAGCGCCTCGCGCGACAACGAGATCAGCTTTGACGACGAAGCCAAGGGTGGCCTGGCCACCCAGTACATGCGCGACTGCATGCTGCGCGACGCCAAAGACCTGGACGGCTCCGGCTCCATCAGCATCGAAGAAATCCGCCAGTGCGCGCAGGAGAAGATCGACAAGCGCATGTCCAACAGCGCCACCTACAAGCCGCACAACCTGGTGCTCAACGGCAATGCCGACTTCGTGCCCGCCTGGTTCGGCCAGGAGGCGCTGGCCGCGGTGAATGTGGCCAGCCCGGTGCTGGTGGCGCCCCCTCCCATTGCACCGCCCAAGCCGGTTGCCGTGGCAGCGACCAAGCCCACACCGGCTGCAACGGCTACCCCCGCCGTGGCCGCCACACCGGCACCGGCTCCAGTTGCCGTGGTGACTGCGCCTGCTCCCAACCCCGTGCCCGTGGCGCCCCCGCCTTTGACTGGCGAGCAAGCGTTGAAGCAAATGTTTGCGCAACGCGATGCCAAGCACAAGGTGCAGGTCTTGCTGGGCCAAAGCACCCTGAAGATTGGCAAAGACGCACTGGACTTGTCGGTGCAGTCTGACAAAGCGGGCTATGTCTACCTGGCCTTGGCCGGGTCTGACAACAAGTCTGTCTACTTGCTGTTCCCCAACGACCTGGACCAGAACAACAAAATTGAGGCCGGACAGAAGCTACAACTGCCGCGCCCCAATTGGCGCGTGAAGGCGGGCGGCCCGGCGGGTACCGACAACCTGTTGGTGGTGGTGGCCGATGCGCCGCGTGACATCAGCAAGCTGGCCGCATCCAAAGCGGGCCCCTTCATGGTGTCGCTCAATGACCAGAATGGCCGTGCCCAGCTGGGTGCCTTGCTGACCAGCGCTAAGGATGGAGCAGCTGCGGCTTGCACGGGTACAGCCGCGCGCAGCAACGCGCTGTGCTCAGACGCGTATGGCGCCGCACTATTGGCGGTGGAAGAAACACAGTGAACCCAGCGCTGCGTCTGCTGCTTGCGCTGCTGCTGAGCTTGGCGTTTGGTTGGGTGCAAGCGCAGACCGACGAGTTAGAGCAAGAGTTCAAGAGGCCGGACGCGGCCGAGACGCAGCGCCTGCAAAAACTGATGGATGAGCCAGTCCCGGAGAACCTCTCCCGCAACGATTTGGTCTTGTACTTTTGGGACAAGGAGACGGCTGCGCGCATTCTGGGTGACAGCAAGCGCCGCGAAGAAATCTTGCGGGCGGCAGTTGCTGCCGTCAACGTGCCCGGCATGAAGCGCAACCTGGGGCAAATGCTGCTCAGCCAGGGTCGGTTTGACGAAGGCAATGCGCTGATGAAGCAGGCCGCCAACGAGGGGGGGCCCCTCGAATACGTGTTTTCTTCTGCCACCATGGTGTGCGATTTGTTTCACCAGAACCGCGACGCCGAGGCGCGTGCCATGGCGCAGGAAGTCAGCGCCAAACTCAATGGACTGACCAAGCGTGTCAAAGACCCCGAGAAAGTGGTGAAGCTGTGGCGCGCGGCTTCACGCAGCGACAACTGCCTGTCCATGGTGGAAGACCGTGTGGGTCATACCCAGCAGGCCATTGAGTTTGCGCGTTCAGGGGAGCAGTACGCCCGTATGGCGCTGGGGCAAATCGCCAGCCAGTCCAAGGAAGCTTCCAGGAATGGCGTGCTGATCGATGTGGCAGGTGCCATTGCCCGCAAGCTCGACGCCAATCTGGCGGTCGATCGCTTGTATGAAGCAGAGCGGGTTTTGGCCGAATACCTGCGCTTCTCGCGTGACTACCAGTTGCCTGCGGTCAAGCTCGCGGACCTGTACGAACACGCCGCACACCTGCGCTTTGCGCAGCGCGAGTTTGCACAGGCCGAGCGGTTTTGGCGCAAGTCAGACGCGGTGCTGGCCAACGTGGGGCAGGGGCCTATGGGCCTGGCCCGCGTAAATGATGCCCGCGACATCGTGCAAAGCCTGATCGGCCAGCGCAAATGGAACAACGCGCTGGCCGAGTTGGAGCGCATAGACAAGTTTGCAGAAGAGTCCGGCGACAACGGCGCCAAAAAACGGGTGCAGATGCCTCTGCTGCGCGGCATGGTGTACCTGCACAGCGGCAGGGTGCAAGACGCCGCCGCGCTGCTGGCCCAGGCCACGACCCGCATGCAGGAGCAATACGGCCCTTCGCACTTCTACACCGCACAAGCGCGCGGCCTCTGGGGAGCGGCACTGTGGCGCAGTTCCACTCCGGAGGCGCGTGCCAAGGCGCTGCCGGTGCTCAAGGCTGCAGTCAAGGATTACATGGCCCCTGCCAATGCCGACTTCCAGGAAGGTATTGGCATCCGCAGGGAGGTGCGCGAAATCATTTTCAATGCCTACCTAGATGCTGCGGCCTCCATGTCTGTGCAAGAAGCGCTGGAGGCCATGGGCCCGGCGGACTGGGCGCGTGGCGGCGTGGTCAAAGACGCCCTCAACGACGCAGCCGTGCGTTCGTCTGCCAGCACGCCCGCATTGGCCGATGTGGTGCGGCACGAGCAGGATGCCAAGAACGAGATTGCCGGTCTGCGCCGTTTTCTCTCCGGTGAGCTGGGCAGTGGCGATACCCCGTTGCCGCAGGTGGCGGCCCAAATGCGCGAGCGCATCGCCGTGCTGGAGGCAGAGCGCGTCAAATTGCAGGCCGAGGTGAAAGCCAAGTTCCCCCATTACGACCGCTTGGTGCGCCCGCAAGCACCCGCGCCGCAAGACATTGCCCGTCAGCTCGCACCCGAGCAAGCACTGGTGCTGTTGCTGCCCGGTGAGGACGGGGTCTACGCCTGGGCCATCAGCCGCGACCAGCCCGGAGCCTTCGTCAAAGCCGCCATGCCGCCAGAGCGGGTGAAGCAACTCGTCGCCAAGCTGCGTTCGCAGCTCGACTTTGGCTCCTCGTCCAGCGCGGGCACGCAGTTTGACAGTGCCGCCGCTTTTGCCCTGTATGACAGCCTGCTGGCCCCCTTGAACAGCGTGCTGGCCGGCAAGACCAGCTGGGTGGTGGCTGCAGGTGGTGCGCTGAGCCAGCTGCCGTTTGGCTTGCTGCACACCCAGGCGGGCGGCACGCTGGACGACAAGGCACCGTGGCTGATCCGGCAGGCATCCATTTCGCAGGTGCCCAGCGTGTCTTCGTGGCTGTCCATCAAATCGCTGGCGCGCACGCAGCCGGCCAACCAGGCGTTTGCCGGTTGGGGCGATCCGGTGTTTGACCTGCAACTGGCGTCGGCCCCTGCCACGGCCAGCTCGGCCACGCGCCGTGTGGGCCTGACCCGCGCCGCTGCATACCAGCAGGGCAACGCAGATGCAGAGGCCATTCAGACCGCCAACACGGCAGCAATCAAGTACGCCTCCATCCCGACCTTGCCCGACACACGCGAGGAGTTGCAGTCCATTGCCAAAGCACTCAAGGCCGATGCGGGGCGCGACTTGCTGCTGGGCACCCAAGCCACGCGCGAAAGCGTGCTGGCGGCCAGCCGCAGTGGCATGTTGGGTAACAAACGGGTGCTGGCCTTTGCCACGCACGGCTTGATGGCCGGTGACCTGCCCCGCCTGACACAGCCCGCGCTGGCATTGGCCGCTACCGGCCAGGAGGAGAAAGACCCGCTGTCCGCGCTGCTCACGCTGGAGGATGTGCTGACGCTCAAGCTCAATGCCGATTGGGTGGTGCTATCAGCCTGCAACTCGGCCGCCGAAGACGGGCGCGGCGACGAGGTGATGAGCGGCCTGGCGCGCGGCTTTTTCTATGCCGGCAGCCGCTCGCTGCTGGTGACGCACTGGGCCGTTGAAAGCGAATCGGCCAAGCTGCTCACCACCGAAACCTTCAACCACTACGCCGCCAACCCCGCTGCGCCCAAGGCCGAGAGCCTGCGCCAAGCCATGCTCAAGGTAATGGCCATGCCGCAGTACCGCCATCCTGCGTTCTGGGCACCCTATGCGCTGGTAGGAGATGGTGGACGTTAAAAGGCTGAGCCTTGGGCTATGGGCTGCAGCCCTTCACACGCCCGAAACCTGGGCGCCATAGCGCTATGCGCAGGTAAAGGCGGAGCCCGCTTCAGCGGGCGGGGGACACGGAGCAGAGCGCTATGGTGCCCAGGCGCAGCCCCAATGCCAGTGCCGGCCTCAGTGGCTCCCCATGATCCGGTTAAGCGCCGCCGTGTAGACGTGGTAATTCTTGTTGGACGGGTTGATGTGGCGCACCCGGTCCAGCAGCTCACGCGCCTCGCTGGCAATCTGGTGGCTCTTGCCTTCCTTGCTCAGCATGCCAATCAACAGGCCGCACAGGTTGATCAGGATGACCTCGTTGTTGGGCAGCTTCTCGGCCGCTGTGCGCAGCAGGTTGGCGCCTGCCAGCAGGTCGCCATGTTTGGCCAGCGTCACGCCCTCGTTGTTGATGGCCACCACCTCACCGCGTGATTCGGCAATCAGCGCCTGGCCCTCGGCCACCAGGCCATGGTCTTCAAAAATGGCCTCGATGTTTTTGGACAACTCGATGTTCTCGTGGTTGTTCTTCACCACCTCTTGCAGCAGGCTGCAGGCCTTGTCCTTGCGGCCCATCTTGAGCAGCGAATCGGCCACGTCAATGGCCACCTCGGCACTGACTTTGCCCGCGGCAGTACCGATCAGCCGCTCGGCCTCGTGCATGGCGGCTTCCGCCTTGTCGTCTTGCCCCATTTTTTTGTAGACCACGCTCTCGGCAGCGGCAGTCTGGATAGCGGCCTCGGTGTTGTAGCGGAACTCTTTCTTGCTTTGCGCCAGTGTTTTGAGCGCGTCCTGTGGGGAGCCTTGCTCGGTAAACACTTTGGCCAGGCTGGTGTAGGCTGCAGGTGTCTTGTGCGGGGAAAACTCACCGATCTTGATGGTTTTTTCAAACGCGGCCTGAGCCAGGTCGAGCGCGCCGTTTTTGAAGGCGGTGTCACCCAGAAGCTTTTGCCGTGTGGGGGCATTGGGCGAGAGCTTGACCGCATCCAGCAACACCTTTTGCGCCTCCTGGTGCTGGCCCAGCATGAGGCAGGTTTTTGCCAGCCAGTCGGAGGCTTCCATGTACACCTCGTTTTCCTGCAGCACGCGCCGGAAGATGTCTTTGGCCTCTGCGAACTTTTTGTCGTGGAACAAAATTTTGCCCAACCCGGTTTGGGCCCAAGGTACGTCGCGCACAGCCAGCACAGATTCAAACAGCGCGGTGGCACCCGCGTAGTCCCCCATGGCCAGCAGCAGGTCGCTCTTGACCCGCAAAATTTCGTGCGGGTTGGTGACTTTGGCCTTGAGCTGGTGGTCGCACTGGGCCAAGGCATCGGCGTAGTTCAGGGACTTGACGGCGGCTTCAATGGGAGCCAGGGACTGCTTGCGTTCAATCAGTTTTTCCAGCCGGGTCTCCAGCAGCGCCTGGTTGATGGGCTTGAGCAAGTAGTCGTCGGGCCGGATTTCGGCGGCACCCATCACCATCTCCGGTGTTTTTTCGGCCGTCACCATGACCCACACGGTGGACACACCCACGTAGTTTTTGATCTTGGCTTCTTCCAGCACCTGCTGGCCGTTGGCGGCGGGGCCCAGGTTGTAGTCGCAGATGACGATGTCGTACTTGGTGCCGCTGAGTTGCTGTAGCGCGTCTTTGCCGTTGCTGGCGGTGTCTATGGCCGTCACGCCCATGGACTTGAGGAATTCGCGCAACATCGTGCGCATGCCCTGGAAGTCATCAATGATCAGGATGGTGGATTGGCGCAGGGCGAGTGTCATGGTGTGCAGGTGGGGTGGGCGCTCAGGGCAGTGTCAGTACGAAACATCCGCCACCCAAGGTACCACCGTTTTCAATGTGCAAGGTGCCGCGTTTGCTGCCGTTTTTGTGCATGTGGGCCACTTGCTCGCAAAAGTAAAAACCCAGGCCGGTGCTGCCCGTGGAGAAGTTCACGCCTTTGTCAGAGGCCACGGCGCTGCGTAGCATGGTCTGCGGGTAGCCTGGGCCGTTGTCTTCTAACCGCAACTCCAGCGTCTTGTTGTGAAGCCGCACCACGATGGCAATGCGGTCGTGGGTGTATTCGTAGGCGTTGTTGAGTGCGTTGACCAGCACGCCCTTGAGCAGCTCTTTGTCGAAGTACCAGTAGCAATCGTCTGCGCAGTCCACGCTCAGCTGTATGCCTTTGAAGCCCAGCATGAACTGGCTTTGCAGCACCACTTCGTGGATGACCTCGGCCACGGCGTGTTCGTCCATGTCCACGGGGTAGATGGATTTGCCCAGCTTGTAGAGGCTGAGCATCTCCACCAACTGGATGTTCATGCGGTTGCTTTGGAAGATGATGGCACCCAGCTCGTCAAACCCGCTCTGGTCGCCGCGCGCCTGGCAACGTACCGCGATTTTTTCCAAGGCACTGACCTGAAGATTGAGGGAGTTCTTCATGTCGTGGATGGAAGAAGCCATCAGGTCGGCAAAGCTGATTTCGTCGGACACCGTTTCCCTTTTGCTGGTAAGCGCTGGTTTGCGCTCAAGTCCAATACTAAACCGCTGCAGACCCGCTTTCCAGCTTCATGCGCTAAGGCGTGGTGCCATTTGCACAGTAACATTCGGCGCTGCTGCAAGCCGCCGCACCTTCCACTCCGCGTATCCATTCCAATAATGAGAGACAAAGCCATGAACGCCATTGAATCGGTTTCTTCCCCGCGCATCAGTCGTCGCACAGTGCTGGGGGCTGTCGCTGCCGGGGCGGCGCTGGGGGCAGGCCTGCCCGCACAGGCGCAAAGCAAAACCGTGCTGCGCATTTCCACCCCCGCCGTGCCCGATGACTGGCACGCCAAGATGTGGACGGTGTTCAAGGACACGCTGGAGAAAAGTGCGCCCGGCGAGTTTGATGTGCAGATCAACCTGAACGCTTCCTTGTTCAAGCAGGGCACAGAGCCTACCGCCATGGCACGCGGCAATCTGGAGCTGACCACCGTGTCAGCACAAGACATTGCCAAGCTGGTGCCTGAGTTCTCCATCTTCACGGCCGGCTACATCGTGCGCGACCCGGCCCAGCAGCAGAAGATTTTCAATGGCCCCATCGGCACCGAGATGTTCAAGCATGTGGCCGACAAGATGGACATCACCCCGCTGGCCACCTGCTACTACGGCACGCGCCAGGTCAATCTGCGCGAAGCCCGTAATGTCAAAACCCCGGCCGACCTCAAAGGCGTGAAGCTGCGCATGCCCGGCTCCAAAGAGTGGCTTTTTCTGGGCGAGGCCCTGGGTGCTACGCCCACACCGCTGGCTTTTGGTGAGGTGTACCTGGGCCTTAAGAGCGGCACCATCGACGGCCAAGACAACCCCCTGCCCACCATGAAGGCCGCCAAGTTTTACGAGGTGACCAAACAGGTCGTGCTCACCAGCCATTTGGTGGACGCGCTGTTTATCTCGATTGCCAGCAAGGCCTTCAAGGCCCTGAGTCCGGCCAACCAACAAAAGGTCACGGCGGCAGCGCAGGCCGCGGCGGCCTACAACAACGACAACCGCATCAAGGAAGAGGGTGAACTGGTGGCCTTCTTCAAGAAGGAGGGCTTGCAGGTCACCACGCCAGATCTGGATGCCTTCCACAAAACCGTGCAGGCCGCTTACCAGAACTCGGATTACGCCAAGGTTTGGCCCAAGGGCCTGTTGGAACGCATCAACGCCACCAAATGAAAGCGCTGCGTTTTCTGCAAACCGCCGCACAGGCAATCGGCGGCGGTTTGTTTCTGACTCTGTTCGTCGTGTTCATTGCGCAGGTGACCGCGCGCTTTGGTTTCAACAAGCCCTTGCCCTGGTCCGATGAAGCGGCGGTGGTGCTGTATGTGTGGGTGATCCTCTGGGCGGCGGCCACTATCGTGCCGGAGCGTGAACATGTGGTGTTTGACCTGCTTTGGAATATGGCCAGTCGGCGTACGCGGTTGGTCATGCGCATTGTGGGTAATCTGATGGTGGGCGGCTTGGCCGCAGCGGCCATCCCGGCTACCTGGGACTATGTGCTGTTCATGAAGCGCGAAAGCACGCCGGTGCTGGGCATTCCCTTCATGTGGGTGTTCATGCCTTTTGTGGTGCTGATGGTGGCGCTGGTGTTGCGCAGTGCCTGGGCCATTGTGGGTACCTTGCGCGGCAAGGGTTTGGGTGTGGAGTTGCATCTGTCATGAACACTGCACTGTGGGCTTTGGGTGGCGTGCTGGTAGGCGGCATGCTGCTGCGTATGCCGATTGGTTTTTCCATGTTGGCCTCGGGCATTGCCTATTTGTTGGTCAAGGGCCAGGACGTGGGTCTGGTGGCCGAGCAGGTGGGCAATGGCCTGTACAACAGCTATGTGCTGCTGGCCGTTCCCTTGTTTGTGTTTGCCGCCAACATCATGAATGCGGGCACGGTGAGCGAGCGCATTTTTGACTTCTGCCGCATCCTGGTGGGCCGCATGCGCGGTGGGCTGGCGCAGGTCGACATTCTGGTGAGTGTGATCTTCTCGGGCATGAGCGGCAGCGCGATTGCAGATGCTGCCGGGCCAGGCCTGGTGACGATCCGCCAGATGCTCAAGAAGCCGGAATATTCGCGCGGCTTTGCAGGCGCGGTGGTGGTGGCCAGTGCCACGCTGGGCCCCATCATCCCGCCCAGCATTCCGATGGTGATTTATGCCTTGGTGTCAGGGGCTTCGGTGGGGGCGCTGTTTTTGGGGGGGGTGGTGCCCGGTGCCCTGATGGCCATTCTCATGATGATCGTGGTGCACTTTATTGCCACCAAACGCAATATGCCGCGTGAAGACAAGATTCCGCTGCGCGAGTGGCCGGCCATTCTGTACCGGGGGGCGTTGCCTCTGTCCATGCCCATTGTGCTGCTCGGCGGAATTTACTCCGGCGCATTTACCCCTACCGAAGCGGCCGCCGTGGCAGCCCTGCATGCACTGATTCTGGCCGGGGTGGTGTACCGGGCTCTGAGCTGGCGCACGTTCTGGGGTGTGGTGATGGAGTCCACGCGCGGCAGTGCTGTGATCACGCTGATTCTGGCGGGCTCCTTCATGCTGAACTACGCCTTCACCGCCGAAGGCGTGCCGCAGGCCATGGCGATGTGGGTGGACAGCATGCATTTGTCGCAGTTGAAATTCCTGCTGCTGGTGAATGTGATGTTCCTGGTGCTGGGCTGTTTTCTGGATGTGTCGGTGCTGCTGCTGGTGTTTGTGCCCATGCTGCTGCCTGCTGCCAAGTTGCTGGGTGTGGACTTGGTGCACTTTGGCGTGCTGGTGGTGCTCAACATGATGATTGGCCTGATCCACCCGCCATTTGGCATGCTTTTGTTCGTTACCAAAGCGCTTACCGGCATCCCCATTGGCGAGATGATGAAGGAAGGCTGGCCCTTCCTCGTGATGCTGCTGCTCTTGCTGCTGGCGATGACGCTGTTTCCGCAAATCGTGCTGTGGCTGCCGCAAACCATGGGCTATGCAACGCACTAAGTGGCACGGCACCGGTTGCCACAAAGGCCCCAAGGCCATGAAAGGATGGATGCCATGAAAGTTCTGCTGACCGCTGCGCTCTGCGCCATTACGTTGCTGGGCGCGGCCCACGCCGCAGACGCCCCCCTGCCCAAACGCGACCTGACAGTAGAACTGCGCCAGGTGGAAGAGGGCCGCGAAGGCGGCAGCAGCTATTCGGCAGGCGGCACCGACGCACCCCTGTGGGAACCACAGATGGTGCAGGTGCGCAACGGTGAGAAGGCCGTGCTGCGCATGAACGATGCCATTCCCATGCAGTGGACGCAATCTGCCAGCATGCAGGCCCCTGCCAATGGCGGTAACGGCGGTGGCTCAGGCGGGCAGAACAACACCGCCAGCGTGACCAATGCGCTGGCCTGGTTTGATGCGGGCCAGAGCATGACGGTGCTGCCGCGCTGGGCTGGTGGCAACCATCCCGCCACGCTGGAAGTGGAAGTGCAGCGCGCCTCGGTAGAGGCACGCATGGGAGCAGACCTGCCCAAGCAAACCCGCAACACGATCACCACCACCATCACGGCCCCGCTGGCTGAGTGGGTCACTGTTGCCGCTACCGGCAAGGCGCCGCGGGCAGGTAGCTACAGCAGTGAAGCAGGGCTGCAGGTGCGCCGCCTGCTGCAAGTGCGGGTGATGGCGCCTTAGCCCTGCGCAGCGCGCAAGGCCTCCAGCGCGTTCAGCACAGCCTGCCGGTCGGCGGGCGCTTCCAGCAAGGCGTGCAGTTCGTCCAAAGCGGTTTCACCCTGGGCTTGCAATGCGGCAATGTGTTTGCCAGCCGCTTGCGGTGAATCCATGCCCAAGCTTTGCAGCAACACGGCACCTTTGGCGTCGGTGAGCTTGAAGTAGAACTTGCCGTCCTTCTCCCGGTATTGCTTGAAGCCTGCTGTGCTGGCCTTGGTCGCTTTGGCCTTGGTTTGCACCTGCCCCACGGTGAGCGGGCGCAGGCCAACGGCGTGGCGCAGCGTCGCCATAAAAGGCGTGGCAATGGCGCGCGCTTTTTTGGCACCTGCCAACAGCAAAGTTTCCACCTCTTCCGGGTGGTCCATCAGGTGCTGGTAGCGCGCACGCATGGGCGCGATCTCGGCGTCGATGCGGTCCAGCAAAATCTGCTTGGCCTCGCCCCAGGCAATGCCTTTGGCATAGGCCTGGCGCAAGCCTTCCGTTTCTTCGGCACTGGCAAAGGCCTGGTAAATCTGGAACAGGGCCGAGCCTTCGGTGTCTTTGGGTTCACCCGGTGCGCGCGAGTCGGTGACGATGCCGGCAATCAGTTTCTTGAGTTGCTCGCGGCTGGCAAACAGCGGGATGGTGTTGTCGTAGCTCTTGCTCATCTTGCGGCCATCCAGGCCGGGCAGGGTGGCCACGGCTTCTTCAATCACGGCCTCGGGCGGCACAAAGTGTGCGCCGTAGCGGTGGTTGAAACTGCTGGCCATGTCGCGCGCCATTTCGATGTGCTGGATCTGGTCGCGCCCCACCGGCACCTTGTGCGCGTTGAACATCAGAATGTCCGCGCCCATCAACACCGGGTACATGAAAAGGCCCGCCGTCACATCGCTGTCCGGGTCCACACCGGCGGCGGTGTTTTTGTCTACCGAGGCCTTGTAGGCATGCGCGCGGTTGAGCACGCCCTTGCCGGTCACGCAGGTCAAAAACCAGGTGAGTTCGGGGATCTCGGGCACATCGGACTGGCGGTAAAAAGTCACGCGCTCAGGGTCCAGGCCCGCGGCCAGCCAGCTGGCTGCAATCTCCAGCGTGGAGCGCTGGATGCGGGCCGGGTCGTCAATCTTGATCAGCGCGTGGTAATCGGCCAGAAAGTAAAAACTCTCCACACCAGGTGTTCGGCTGGCGCGCACGGCGGGGCGGATAGATCCCACATAGTTGCCCAGGTGCGGTGTGCCGCTGGTGGTGATGCCGGTCAGAAAACGGGTAGTGGTCATGGGATGCGACGACAAGAAATCAAGAGAAAAGCAAGGAGAACGGGGTGAGCAAAATGTTCACCAGAACGCGCGTCAGCGCAGTGAGCGGGCGCATCCAGAAGGTGTCGAGCACCTGCAGGTAGATGAGCGCAATCACAATGAAAAAACCATAGGGCTCAATGCGCGAAAACGCCATCGCCTGCTTCATGGGCAAAAGCCCCACCATGATGCGCCCGCCATCCAGCGGCGGCAGCGGCACCAGGTTGAACACAAACAGCCCCACGTTCATCCCGATCCCCGCCTTGCACATGGCGAAGAAGAACACTTCTTCCACCCCCGCGCCACGCAGCAGGTAAAACAGAATGCCCCACAACAGCGCCATTACCAGGTTGGCACCCGGCCCGGCCAGGGCTACCCAGATCATGTCGCGCTTGGGGTTGTGCAAATTGCCAAAACGCACCGGCACCGGCTTGGCGTAGCCAAACAGAAAGGCGCCGGAGGTAGCAAAGTACAGTAATAGGGGCATCACGATGGTACCCATGGGGTCGATGTGCTTGGCCGGGTTGAGCGTGACGCGGCCCATCTTCCAGGCGGTGTCGTCTCCAAAGTGCCGTGCTGCGTAGCCGTGGGCCGCTTCGTGTACCGTGATGGCAAACAACACCGGCAGGGCGTAGACCGCAACGGTCTGAATCAGGTTAGCAATGTCCATGCGCTGGATTGTCTCAGACCGGGATATGCCCGCCCGCTCAACGCGCAGGGGCGTATGGCTTAAAGCCCTAGCAGTGCCGCATCCCCGCGCCCTTGGCGCAGGATCTCGGGTGCTTCGCCCGTCAGGTCGGCCACGGTGGTAGGTTCCAGCGGGCAGGCGCCTGCGTCCAATACACCGGCAATCACTTTCTCGAAGCGTTCACGAATGTCCTCTGCGTCATTCAGGGGGTGCGTTTCGCCCGGAGGGATGAGCGTGGTGGCCAGGAGCGCGGAGCCGTGCAGGGCCAGCAGCTCTTGCAGCACCTTGTGTTCGGGCACGCGCAGGCCAATGGTCTTGCGGGATGGGTGGCTCACGCGGCGTGGCACTTCCTTGCTGGCTTCCAGAATGAAGGTGAAGGGCCCCGGCGTAGCAGCCTTGAGCAAGCGGTATTGGCGGTTGTCCACGCGGGCGTAGTTGGCCAGTTCGCTCAAGTCGCGGCACAGCAGCGTGAGTTGGTGTTTGTCGTCCACACCACGGATGCGGCGCAGGTGGTCCACCGCGTTTTTGTCGTCCAGGTGGCAGACCAGCGCGTAGCTGGAGTCGGTAGGCACGGCCAGAATGCCGCCTTTTTCCAGCAAGGCTACGGCTTGCTTGAGCAAGCGGGCCTGCGGGTTTTCGGGGTGAACTTCGAAGTACTGGGCCATGGCTTGCTTATTGGATGCGGTGCGAGAGCAGGTCCCACACGGGGGTGAGGTCCTTGCTCAAGAGGGGCAGGGTGCCGAGTTCGGTGTGACTCTCGTCGGGGCTGTGGAAGTCACTGCCACGCGATGCGGCCAGGCCGTATTCTTTGGCGGCTTCGGCGTAGGTCAGGTATTCGGCTGCACTGTGGCTGCCGGTTACCACTTCCACACCGCGCCCGCCGTGGGACTTGAATTCGGTGAACAGCGCGTACTCTTCATTGGGTGTGAACTTGTAGCGCGCCGGGTGCGCAATGACGGCCATGCCGCCTGCGCCGGTAATCCAGGTCACTGCGTCTTTGAGCGTGGCCCAGCGGTGCGGCACAAAGCCGGGCTTGCCTTCGGTGAGGAAACGGCGAAACACCTCGCTGGTGTCTTTGCACACGCCGGTTTCCACCAGAAAGCGGGCGAAGTGCGTGCGCGAAATCAGATCCGGGTTGCCCACATAGGGCAGTGCGCCTTCAAACGCGCCGGTAATGCCGACCTGGGCCAGCCCGTCCGCCATTTCCATGGCGCGCTGTTTGCGCCCGCCACGGGTATCGCGCAGGCCTTGCACAAGTGCCGCGTTGTCGGCATCAAAGCCCAGGCCCACGATGTGCACCGTGTGGCCAATGAAGGTGACCGATATTTCCACGCCGGTGATGTAGCGCATGCCTTGCGCATGGGCCGCTGCCAGCGCACGCGCTTGGCCGCCCACTTCGTCGTGGTCGGTGAGGGCCCAGAGTTCGACGCCATTGGCCTTGGCGCGGGCCGCGAGTTGTTCGGGGGTGAGGGTGCCGTCAGACACCACAGAGTGGCAGTGGAGGTCGGCGTTGAGGATGGTAGTCACGCGGCCATTTTAGGCCCAGGCCCCAAAGCCATCGGGGCTGTGAAAGCTTATCCATTCACCGCTCGCGGGATGGTGAAACGCCAGTTCTGCGGCGTGCAACAAGAGGCGGGGGCTGGCTGCGGCAACCTCCGGTGGCGCATAGAGTGTGTCGCCCAGAATGGGGTGGCCCAGGGCTTGCAGATGCACGCGCAGTTGGTGGCTACGGCCAGTCACAGGTTCGAGCTCCAACCGCGATACATCGAGTGCGGTGTTGTAGCCCACACAGCGCCAATAGGTCGTACTCGGCTTGCCAGTCTCAAAACAAATCTTCCGCAAAGGCCGCAGAGGCCAGTCCACGATGATCGGCAAGTCGATCGTGTGCCAACCGTCGCCGGGAGCAGTGAGGGCAGTGGGCTTTGCGCAGGTAAAGGAGGAGGCCGCGCAGCGGCCGGGGGACACGGAGCAAAGCCCACTGCCCTCACTGCTCCCGGTGGCGCCATAGGGGGAGTTGCCAACAGCCCCATCAAGGGAGTCATTGGCGGACGCCTGGACGGTGGAGCGCTCTGCTCCGTGTCCCCCGCCCGCGTTGCGGGCTCCTCCTTTACCTACGCAGAGCGCTCCACCGTCCAGGCTTTGCGAGGTGTTGTTGCTGCAGTGGCCTTTAACAACTGCTATGTAGCGCTTGTGTACTTTTCGCTCTGAAAAGCTGGCGTTCAGTTTTCTCTGCATTGCTATGCCACGGGCCATGACCATCAAGCCCGACGTCGCCATGTCCAGGCGGTGGGCGATGAGGGTGTCGGGAAAATGGGCTTGCGCTTGCAGGCTGAGGCATTCGTTGCTTGTCTTGCCGGGCACGGCCAACAAGCCCGATGGCTTGTTTAAAACGACTAGGTGGTCGTCTGCAAAGACGATGTCCAAGGGTGCCTCCAGCGGCATCTCTTGCGGCATTAAGACTCTCTGCCGCCCAGCGCCAGGCGCTGCACCGTTTCACACAGTTCGTTTACGTCGTTGGGTTTGTAAACCAATGCGCTGGCACCGGCTTCAAACGCGCCTTTTTCCAGTTCGGGCGTCACGTAACCCGAGGCCAGGGCCACGGGCAAATCGGGGCGGATTTTTTTCACCGCGCGCAGCAAATCCAGGCCGCTGTAGCCGGGCATGTTGTAGTCGGTCACCAGCAGGTCAAAGCCTTGCGGGTTCTCGGCCAGTGCGGCTTGGGCTTCTTGCGGGTCGTTGTAGGTGGTGACGGTAAAGCCCTTGCGTTTGAGCACGCGCTCCACCAGAAATACCAGCGCCTGGTCGTCGTCCACGTACATCACGTGGCGGCCCTGGCCATGAACCGGTTTGGCCGCGGATGCAGGTTCTACCGGTGCCGCCACTTGCTCGGCGCAGGCGGGGAAGTACAGGTGGAACACGCTGCCCTTGCCCGGCGTGCTGCGCACGTCAATACCGCCCTGGTGCGTCTGCATGATGCCGTGCACCACCGACAGCCCCAGACCCGTGCCCTGGCCCACCTGGCGGGTGGTGAAGAAGGGCTCAAAGATGCGCTGCAGCGTGGCGGCGTCGATGCCGCCGCCGTTGTCGGTGACCGACAGGTCCACATACGGTCCGGGTGCAATGCCGACGCGGCTGCTCAGGGCGTCGCTCACCTGGGTGTTGCGCGCTTCAATCGTCACGCAGCCCTTGTTGCCACCCACGGCCAAGATTGCGTTGGTGCACAAGTTGAGCAAGGCCTGCTCCACCTGCGTGGCGTCGGCCAGCACGCTGGCGCAGTCTGGCGCTTCCACCACCTTGAGTTCCACGCCCGGCGGCAGGGTGACCTTGACCAGGCGCACGGTTTCCTGAATCACTTCGCTCAGGTGCATGGGCGTGCGCTTGGGCTGCTCGTTGCGGCTGAAGGTCAGGATCTGGCGCACCAGGTCGCGCGCCCGGCGCCCGGCCTTGTCGATCTCGTTCAGGCTGGTGAGCGAGGCCGCGCCGTCGGGCGTGTCTTGCTTGGCCAGTTCCACATTGCCCAGGATGGCGCTCAGGATGTTGTTGAAGTCGTGCGCGATACCACCGGCCATGGTGCCCACGGCCTGCATTTTTTGCGACTCGCGCAGTTGCGTCTCCAGCGTGAGGCGCTGGGCCTCGGCCTGCTTGCGTGCGGTGAGGTCGCGCACAAACAAGGTGGTGATGGCGCCGCTGGCGCTGTGGGGCGTGCTCTGGCCATGCTCGTGCGAGAGGCTGATTTCCACATAAATTTCAGCCCCCTGCAGCGTGAGCGCGCGGAACTCGCCCAAGGCCGCCTGGCTAGGCAGCGCGGTTTGCTTTAGCAGTGCTTCCACATCGGGCAAAAAGCGCCCCAGCGGGGTGCCAAAGGCGGCCGGTGCGGGACAGTCAAACAGCTGCGTGGCCGCCGGGTTGAACACCACAATGCTGTGGTCTTCGTCCAGGCCCACGATGGCGTCCAGCGAGGAATTGATGATGGCCGCCATGCGCGTTTCGCTGAGCAACAAATCTTCGTTGCGCTGCAGGAGCACGGTGGCGCTTTCTTGCAGGGCCAGGCGCTGGGCCAGCAGCGGCCCCTGGTCGATGATGGCGCAAATAAAGTGAGCCAACTCGTCCTGCGGGTTCTCGATGCGGGCAATGTGCAGGTCGCCAGTAAAGCGGCCGGTGGCACCGCTATGGAACACCACTTCGCTCACCTCGCTGGCGCCGCTGGTCTTGGCACTCAGAAAGGCCACGGCCACCTCGTCGGTGTGGTCCAGACCCACAAAAGGTAGCAAGAAGTTCAGCGGAGGGTCGCTCTCCAGGGGCTGGAACAGGCGCAGCGCCATGGCGTTGCTGGCCATCACCAGGCCTTCTTCGTCCACCACCATCAGCGCCAGCGGCACGCTGGAAAACAGCGTGGCAAAGCGCTCGGATGCGCCCTCGGCCTCTTGCTGGCTGTAGCGCAGGGCTTTGTTTTGGATCTCCAGCTCGGCCTGGTATTTGCGCAGGTCGGCAATCATCTGCGCCGGGCGGTAGCCCTCGATGATCAGGTCTTGCGTGGGGTCAGCCTCCGGTGTCGCGCGCGCTGCTGCACGGCGCGGCACAGCCAAGCGGCGGCGCTGCGGCCAGTTAGCCATGCCGTGCCTCCCGCCGCTTACGGGCAGCAGTTGTGCGGGCGGCAGGGCGTGGCTGGCGTGGCATCAGGGTACCTGCGAGCGGCGCGGGGTGTTGACGTCAAACTCGCTCACCGGCGCGGCTTGGTTTCCCCAGGCACTGCGCACATAGGTCAGCACCTCGGCAATGTCCGCATCGCCCAGTTGCAGCACAAACGGTGGCATGCCGTAAGGGCGTGGGTTGCTGTGGGTGGAGGGCGCAAAGCCACCGCCCAGCACCGTGAGCACCAGGTTGTTGGTGGGCGTCATAGTGACCGCGCGGTTGCCTGCCAGTGCGGGGTAAGCACCGGGCTGGCCTTGGCCTTGCAGACCGTGGCAGTTGGCGCAGTGGTCTTCGTAGAGCTTGGCGCCCCTTGGGGTGCTCACGCCCGTAACTTGTGTGGGCGCGGGTGCCGGGTCTTGCGGCAAGGCCTTGAGGTAGGTGGCCATCCCCCGGGCATCGGCGTCATTCAGGTACTGCGTGCCGTGCAGCACCACCTCGGCCATGGGGCCGCTGGCAAGGGCATGGGCGTTCACGCCGGTTTGCAAAAAGCGCACCGTGTCTTCTTCTGTCCAGGGCGCTACCGAGGCCTGTGCCGGGTTGGTCAGCGAAGGCGCAAACCACTGGCTGCCCGGCAGTACCGCGCCGCCTTTGCCAGACGCGGACATTGCACCCAGCGTGTTGCGGGCGGCATGGCATTCCATGCAGTGGCCCAGGCCTTGCACCAGGTAGGCGCCGCGCTCAACGCCTGCCACGGGGGCCTGCGCCACCGGGGCTGCGGGCTTGAAGTAGAGCGCACGCCACACGCGCAAAGCCAGTTCGGTGTTGTAGGGCCAGCGCAGCGTGTGCGGCTTGCGCAACGCGGAGGCGGCAGGCAGGCTTTGCAGGTAAGCAAACAGCGCGTCCGCGTCTTCGCGGCTGATGCGGGTGTAGCTGGTGTAGGGGAAAGCGGGGTAGAGCGCGCGCCCGTCCTTGGCCATGCCGTGGTGGATGGCGCGCCAGAAGTCGTCGGCCGTCCAGGTGCCAATGCCGGCCATGCGGTCGGGCGTGATGTTGGTGGACACCACTTGGCCAAACGGCGTGTCAATGGCGCGGCCACCGGCATAGGCCTCACCACCGCGTGCGCTGTGGCAGTGCGCGCAGTTGCCAATGCGGGCCAGGTAGCTGCCGCGCGCTATTTGCGCGGGTGTGGCGGGTGCGGCTTGGGCGCTGGATGCCGCGTCGGCCTGCAGGCCGCTGCCGCCCAGAAACCACAGTGTGGCCAGCACGGCGCAGGCCACAAACAGCAGCATGCCCGTCCAGCGCAGGGCGGTGCGTGTGAAAGAGGGTGTGGATGCAGTCATATCAGGGTGCGCTTCCACAGGTGATGGCGATGGTGGCAGAGCCCAGCTCCGGCTTTTTGTCCGCAGGGTGTGCATTGGCGGGCGCTGTTTGCGACGAGAGCCACTGGGCCACCGCGTTGATATCGGAGCCGCTCAGCATCTTGGCGATCTTGGCCATGCAGTCGGGCGCGGCGGCGCGGCGCTGGCCGGTTTGCCAGCCGCCCAGTTGGGCATTGAGGTAATCGGCGGGCAGGCCCAGCAGGCCGGGGATGGCGGGGTTCACCCCCATCAGGGCTTTGTCATGGCATTGCACGCAGGCGGGCAGGCCGGCTTCCGCGCGGCCTTGTGTCACCAGCACGCGGCCTTGCTCTAGCAAAGCGGCATTGGCAGCAGACGGTTTGGGCGCCGGGTAGGGCACCGAGAGCGAAGAAAAATGCGTGGCCAATGCCTGCACATAGGCATCGTCTAGGTTGTCCAGCAGGCCCAGCATCAGCGGGTAGTGGCGTCGGCCTGCGCGAAAGTTTTGCAGCTGGTTGTAGAGGTAGCCCGCAGGCTTGCCCGCCAGGCGAGGGTAGTAGCCGTCAGGCCCGGCGCGGCCTTGGTCGCCATGGCAGGCGGTGCAGGCCAGCGTGCGCTGGGCCATGCTGTCTTCAAAGGCGGGGGCCGCTAAGGCCAGAGGGTGCAGGGCGCTTAAAACCCATAGCAGCAGAGTGAAACGTAGAGCCAAATGCATGCGGGCGAGCTTAATGCATTCGGCGCTGTATCCAGGGCCGGGCGCAGAGCGGAGAAAGGGCACTGCGCGGGCGTAGGCAGAGCCTTGTTGTTTACGCGGAGCGTGGCCTTTGGGGACGCTTTTTATTTGCGGCGACAATAAGCGCCTTTTTGCCAACTGTTCCCCGATAGACGTTCACCCATGTCCAGCACGACAACTTATCTCGTTCGCCCCGCCACTCTGCGCGATGCCAAACAAATCGCCGAACTCCACAACGCCACGGTGCGTGAGGCCTTCAAAACCATCACCATCGACGCGCCCATCCCCGTGACCCCGCTGGACAAGCGCCAGGCCTACTGGCGCGAAGCCATCGAGTACAGCGAGCCGCAAGTGCAGGTGGCCATTGATGACGACAAGATCGTGGGCTTTGTCGGGTTCGACCGCTCGCGTGACAAGGGCACACCGCCCACCATGGGCGAGATCTGGGCCATCTACGTGGCGCAAAGCCACTGGTCCAAAGGCGTGGGCCTGGCCCTGTGGGACGCGGCCCGCGAAGGCTTGCAAGACGAAGGCTGCACGCATGTGAGCGTGTGGCTGCCCATTGCCAACGACCGCGCCATGCGCTTCTTCGAGTTGGCCGGCCTCAAGCGCGAATTGCCCAGCGCCAAAACCGTGGCCTTTGGTGCCGCCAAGGTGGAAGAAATCCGCCTCAAGCGCCCGCTGTAAATCCCGCCTTCACGCGGCCCGTAGCAAGTTGCTGAGGCGTTCGGACACTGCGCTGTCCGACGCGCGCTCAGCAATCCACTGGTCCATCACCCGCGGGTCGGTGATGGTGCGCACCGCGTCATAAGCCACTTGCGCCTCCGGGTAGCGGTTGCGCAAAAAGTTGAGCCACTGTTTCAGGCGGCCGCAGTGTTTCTTGCGGTCCAGGTGGGTACGCACCAGCAGCCAGAACTCGGCCATCAAGGGCATCAAGACATCCCAAGCAATGATCGGCGCAGCCCCTGCTGCGTGGCCGCCGTCATGGGCTCGTATGGCCAGCGCCAGCCCTGGGTCCGTCACCATGCCGCGCCCCAGCATCAGGCTTTGGCAGCCAGACAGTGCGCGGCAGCGCAGCGCGTCTTCCACATTCCAGATTTCGCCATTGGCAATCACCGGAATGTTCACCACCGCGCAGATGTCTGCAATGCGCGCCCAGTAGGCAGGCGGGCGGTAGGCATCGGCCTTGGTGCGGGCGTGCACCACCAGCTCCTCTGCGCCGCCTGCCTCCAAAGCCAATGCGCATTCTTCGGCGCGCGTGTCGTCCTGTACGCCCAGGCGCATCTTGGCCGACACCGGCATGTCCGCAGGTACGGCGCGGCGCACGGCAGACACGATGCGGGTGAGCAGTTCCGGCTCGTCCAAGAGTGCCGCACCGCCGCCATGGCGGTTCACCACCTTGGCCGGACAGCCAAAGTTGAGGTCAATGCCATGTGGCCCCAGCGCGGCCAGTTGCGCTGCGTTGTCGGCCAGGCAGGCCGGGTCGGAGCCCAGCAACTGCGCGCGCACCGGCACCCCGGCCAGGGTGCGGCCGCCGTTGTGCAGCTCGGGGATGATGCGCTCAAAGGTCTTGACCGGCAGCAGCGTGTGGGTGACGCGGATGAACTCCGACACACAGCGGTCCACACCGCCGCTGCGGGTGAGGATGTCGCGCAGCACAAAGTCCAGCAGGCCCTCCATGGGGGCCAGGAGCAGCAGAGGGGAACTCATGCCGCGGGCTGTGCGTTGCGCAAGCGTTGGAAGGTGAGTTGCAAGAGCCGTGCGTCTGCGCTGGCGCGGTGGCGTTGGGCGCCGCGCTCGGCGCTGATCTCGGCCTTGATGAGATGCCAGCGGTCGGCTTCTTCTTCGGTGAGCAGCTTGCGCAGGTTTTCCAGGCGGAAGCTGGGGGCCATCTCGGCCTCGTCAAACAGCGCGCCGAGCCAGCTGTAGTCATTGGCCCAGCCGTCGGAATACACGGTTTGCCCGTGCAAGTCGGCGTTGAGCCGGGCCGCTACTTGCTCCACGCTCTGGCCGCGCTCAGACAGCAGGTGGCGGGGAATGTGGTGGGTTTGGGCGGCTTGTTCGTCCCAGTGCGTCCAGTGCGTTTGCGGGCGTATCAGTGTGCAAAAGGTGTGGCCGTTGGGGAGCACAAAACCGACTTCGATGGGGTAGCTGTTGCGCCCGAACCCGGAGGCTTCCACGTCCAGCACCGTGGGCAGTGCCAAGGCTTGGTGGGTGGATGCGGGGGCGGTTTGGGGCATGGGCGTTGTAGTTGGGTGCATTGTGCAGCAGGGGCGGAGGGTACGGTGTCAGGGGAAACCACCGCATGCCACAGTCCTGCAACAGTGCTCAGGGGCCGTCGCCGGTGCGGGTGCTGGAGCGGCCCAGGGTCCAGGTCAAAGCCAGGCCGAGCGAGGTGCCGGTGTCCTGGGCATACAGCGGGCTGGCGCGGTTGGCGGACGCGTTGTACATGTCGTAGCGCGCAAAGGCGAACAGGCTCACATCGGGGGTGATGCGCTTGCCGCCGTCCAGCATCAGGCGGCTGCTGATCAGGCCGCTTTGGGCCTCATAGGCGGGCCGTGTGGCCGTGGCGTACGCAGCGGGCACACCATAAAAATACTGGTTGAGCTGCTGGTCACCCACCACCAGACTGACGGCTGCCTTGATGCGCCAGTCGCTCCCTACCGTGCGCTCATAGGCCAGCTTGGGCTCCAGTGCCATGCCTACCTGGCGCACGCCGCCATTGATCTCCAGTGCGGCCCGCAGCGGCACCTCCAGCGTGACGCGCTGACCTGCAGCGGGTTCTGCAAGTTTGAGCTTGATGCGGGGGCCAAACTCGATCAAGGTGCCCAAATCGGGCATGCCCCGGCGCAGCGCCACATCGTTGGAGCTGGCTGGCAGCGCGCCGGAAAACCCCACGTCCAGTTCCACGTTGTCGGTGTGGGTCAGGCGCGCACCCAGGCCTGTGCGGTCTGCGCGCAGCACCTCGCCACGGTAAATGAAATAGGGCAGCACCAGCGCGCGTTGGCTTTGCTGGTTGGAGGCTGGATAGGCCGGAGCAGACAGGGCGCCAGCGAGCGCACCCACCTCCCACAAGGGCAGGCCCGGGCCTTGCGCATCGCTGTCTTGGGCATGCGCCACTGAGGCGGCAGCCACGAGCAGGCCAGTGCCGAAACCTCGGGCCGTGAACCAGGTCAAACGGGAAAAGCGGGAACGGGAGGGAATGCAAGAAGGGCGCATGGGCAAAAACAGTGGGGTTACTGGGCAGAACAGGTAGGGGGGAGTATCTGTGATTTGCTAAGCTGCGGCGCTTCCCCACCTGTATGCGACGCCGCACCCCCACCCATGGCCAGTAGCCTTTTTGCCCTTCTTGATGACATTGCCACCTTGCTGGACGACGTGGCGCTGCTCACCAAAGTGGCAGCCCAAAAAACCGCCGGCGTGCTGGGGGATGACCTGGCGCTCAACGCGCAGCAGGTGAGTGGCGTCAACGCCGACCGCGAGCTGCCGGTGGTGTGGGCGGTTTGCAAGGGTTCGCTGGTGAACAAGGCCATTCTGGTGCCGATGGCTCTGGTGTTGAGTGCGGTCATGCCCTGGCTGATCACGCCGCTGCTGATGCTGGGTGGGGCTTATTTGTGCTTTGAAGGCTTCGAGAAGATTGCCCACAGCCTGATGCACAGCGGCTACGCTGCAGACGATCTGGACGCGGAACCGATGCAGGCCCTGAGTGACCCCACAGTGGACTTGCTGGCGCTGGAAAAAGACAAGGTCAAAGGCGCCATCCGCACCGACTTTGTGCTGTCTGCCGAAATCATCGCCATCACCTTGGGCACGGTGCAAAACAGTGCCTTCATGACGCAGGTGGCCGTGCTCAGCGGCGTAGCCTTTGTGATGACGGTAGGTGTGTACGGCCTGGTTGCGGGCATTGTGAAAATTGACGACCTGGGGCTGTACCTGAGCCGCCTGCCCCACGCAGGCACGGGCACCGGCTGGCGCCAGCGCCTGGGTTTGTGGCTGCTGGACCTTGCGCCTTGGCTGATGAAAACCCTGTCGGTGGTGGGCACGCTGGCCATGTTCATGGTGGGCGGATCCATCGTGATGCACGGCCTGCCCTGGGCGCACCATGTGCTGGAGCCACTGCTGCACAGCTTGGGCGCGGGGGGCGGCGAGGCCGGTGGCTTTGGCACTGCACTGGTGGCCACTTCTGCGTCCGTGGCGGTGGATGTGCTCTCGGGTGTGGTGGTAGGCGCCCTGGCGTTTGCGCTGGTGCTGCCGGTGCAGAAGCTGCTGCAAAAAATCAAGGGCAGCCCGGCCCATTAGGCCTTGCGCTCAGCCCAGGCAGGCTGTTGATCAGGCAGCCTGAGGGACGCTGGCTGCAGCCAATGCCTTGTGCAGGGCCTGCAAGGCGTCTTCCAGTTCCAGCGATTGCAAGGCGTCTTCCAGCGGCATAAACAGGTCTTCGGGCAAAGCGCTGAGTGCATCGCGCTGCTGGGCAAACACTTCCAGCGCGGACAGGTCGCCGCCTTCCAGCAGGGGCTGCAGTTGCAGCAAGGCCTGGCGTACCGCGGTGCCATCGAACGCGGCGGCGTTTTGACTAGCCGCGGCGCTGGGTGGCGCTGCGCTGCCAAAACCGGGTTCCAGAGCCTGCAGAGCCTGGACAAAGTCTGCCGCGGTGCGCTGCAGCAGTTCTCCCAGCGCGGGGACCGATGCGCTCACATCATCCAAGGCGTGGGCCTTGCACAGCTTTTCCAGGCGCGCAGCTTCTTGCGACAAGGCGTTGCAACCCAGCAATGCGGAGGTGCCTTTGAGCGTGTGCATCTGCATCGTGGCGGCTTTGGGGTCGCCCAAGTTGTTGCGCAGGTTGCCTTCTTCGGATTGCAGTTGCACCAGAAAGTCTTTGGCGCAGCGCAGGTAGGCAGACTTCAAGCCCGACATACGCTGGAGTGCCATGACCACGTCAATGTCGGGTGTGGTTTGGGGTGCAGCGTTGGAGGTGATGGCTTCTGCGAGTGTGAGCTGTGCGGTGTCCATCCCCGGGGACGCATCTTCCCGGCCCATGATGCGCAAAATCAGGGGCGCCAGCTTGCGGATGTCAAAGGGTTTGCCCACGTGCTCATCCATGCCTGCGGCGATGCATTCGGCGCGGTCGGTGGACATGGCATTGGCCGTCATGGCGATGATGGGCAGATCGCGCAGGCCCAACTGGTGGCGAATAAAGGCGGTGGCGGCGTAACCGTCCATCACCGGCATTTGCACGTCCATCAGCACCGCGTCGAACTGTGGCTTGGCAGCAGACACCGCTTCCACACCCAGTTGCCCATTGGCCGCCAAAGACACCAACGCGCCTTCGTGGGTGAGCAGTTCTTCGGCCACTTGCTGGTTGATGAGGTTGTCCTCCACCACCAGCAGGCGCAGACCGGCCAGCGCACGCCGCCCGGTGCTGCGGCGGGTCTTGCGTATCTGGTGGTCGTTGCCCACGTTGTAAACGGCTTCGCGCAACAACGCGGCGGTGACGGGTTTGACCAGGTACGCGTTGATCAGTTCATGGTCCACATCGGGGCGCTCTTGCAGGCTTTCGCGGTTGTGGGCTGTGAGCATGACCACACGCAGCGCGGTGTGGCCCTGTAATGCACTGCGTTTACGGATCTCATTGGTGGCGGCCCAGCCGTCCATGCCGGGCAGCATCCAGTCCATCAGCACGGCATCGAAGGGGGGCAGGCCTTGGGCTGCGTTGTCTTGCATCTGTTGCAGTGCGGCCTCGCCGCTGTCGGCAACCACGCAGTCCCAGCCATTGGCCTCGCACATGGCTTGCGTCAGCTTGCGGGCCATGGCGTTGTCTTCCACTAACAGCACGCGCCGCACGGTGTCAGGCGCGCTCTGCGCCACGGCGTCGGGCTCCACCACTTGCAGGGGCAGGGTGAAGTGGAAGGTGCTGCCCTTGCCCATTTCGCTGTCGATGCGGATTTCTCCGCCCATCATGCGCACCAGTTGCTGGCTGATGGCCAGGCCCAGCCCGGTACCACCGAACTTGCGGGTGGTGGAGGCCTCTGCCTGGGTAAAGGAACTGAACAGCCGGGTTTGCTGCTCAGGGCTGATGCCAATCCCGGTGTCGGACACGGCAAACAAAATATCGGCCTGCTGGTCTTGCCGCGCTACCACTTTGACGCGCACCACCACTTCGCCGGCAGCCGTGAACTTGACGGCGTTGCCCGCCAGGTTGATCAGCACCTGCTTGAGGCGGGTGGGGTCCACTACTACGGCGGGTGGAAGCGCGCTGTCCAGGTCGTAGAGCACTTCCACCGGCTTTTTGGCCACGTAGGCGCTGAGGATGACGGAGAGGTCGCGCAGCAGTGCCTCGATCTCGACGGGTTGCGGGTCCAGTTCCATCTTGCCGGCTTCGACCTTGGACAAATCGAGGATGTCGTTGAGCAAGCCCAGCAGCGAGCCCGCCGCGCTCTTGGTCTTGTTGACGTAGTCTTCCTGCTGCTGGGAGAGGTCTGTTTTCTCCATCAGGCTCAGCATGCCCAGGATGGCATTCATAGGCGTACGGATTTCGTGGCTCATATTGGCCAGGAATTGGCCCTTGGCCACGGTGGCCGATTCGGCTGCGGTCAAGGCCTCGCGCAAGCGCTCTTCCGCAGCGCGGCGTTCGGTCACGTCCTGGAAGGCGCCAATCAGCGCTACCGGCTTGCCATCTGCATATTCCACTGCGCCCACGGTACGCACCCAGATGGAGCGGCCTTTGGCGGTGACAAAGGGCATTTCCATGTCCCAGGCCGCGCCGTCCTGCACCGCTCTTTGCATGGTGGCCCGAATATCTGCCAGCGCCTGGGGCGGGTAGAACTGCATGATGTTGTCCAGGGTGGGCATGAAGCCATCGTCCACCTCGTGGATTTTGCGTGTCTCTGTGGTCCAGGTGAGGGAGTTGGTCAGCAAGTCCACCTTCCAGCCGCCCACACCCGACACGCGGCCTGCCGTGGCCAAAAAGGCTTCGTTGGCAGCCAGCGCTTGCGAGATGAGTTTGGCCTCGTGGATGTCTTGCGTCGCACCCGCCATGCGCAGCGGGGTTCCGTCGGCATCGCGGTACACCTTGCCGCGGGTGCGGAACCAGCGGTAGCCGTGCTCCTTGGTGCGCATTTGCACTTCCAGCTCAAACGCGGATTTGCCCGCTGCGATTTCCTGGGCGTTGCGCGCATTGAGGGCCAGGAAGTCAGGGTGCAGCAGGCTCGTAAAGTTGCTGGAAGACGCCGGCATTTCTTCTTCGGTGTAGCCCAGCAGATGGTAGTAATTGGGCGCCCACCACTGTTCGTCGTGGCGCACATCCATCCAGTCCCACAGGCCGTCGTTGCCGCCTTCAATGGCCAGCTCCAGGCGCTTGGTGGCCTGGGCCAGGGCCGCTTCGTTTTTCTTACGCTGGGTGATTTCAATGCGAATGGTCACGTAGCGTTCCACCAGCCCGTCGTCGCCAATAAAGGGGGCGATCATGCTGTCCACCCAATACAGCTCGCCATTTTTCCTGCGGTTGCACACCTCGCCGCGCCAAGGCATGCCACTTTGGATGGTGGTCCACATCTCTTGCCAGAAGGCTTCGGAATGTTGCTTGGAGTTGACTAGGCTGTGGTCGCTACCCACCAGTTCTTCGCGTGTGTAGCCGCTGCCTTCGCAGAAGGCGTCGTTCACATGCGTAATTTTTCCGTGGCGATCGGCGAAGGACACCAGCGCCAGCATCTCCAGTGTGTTGAGCAGGGTTTGCGAACTGCGAATGGCCTCTTCGAGTTGCAACTGCATTTTTTTCTGGCGGCTGACATCGGCACCGACTTCGATAAAGCCTTCGAGCTTGCCCATCTCGCCGAAGAAGGGGCTGACTTCGGTCTCTATCCAGTACTCGTGGCCGTCCTTGGCGCGGTTCACCATTTCCACGCGCACCACCTTGTGCTCGCGAATCCCGTCTTCCAGGGCCTGCACGGATTCCGGGTTGCTGTGGCCAGAGCTCAATATTTCACCGGGTGCGTGGCCTATGGCCTCGTCGAAGGCGTAGCCGGTCAGCCGGGTAAAGCCTTCGTTGACCCAGGTGATGCGGCCTTGGGTGTCGAGCACGGCCACCGCATTGGTGGTGTGCCGGGCCACCCGTGCCAGGCGCGACAGGTCTTTGGTCATGTCCACGGCAATGGCCTCGGCTCGCACACGGCCGATGAGCAAGAGCCAGATACCCAGGGTGAGCAAGCTGCTGATGGCAGTGCCGCCCACGCCAATCACGGCCAGCAAGGGGTTGTCGGCCGCAGTTTCTTGCAGGGGGGTGGGGTCAAACCGCAGCGTGAGCGTGTGTTCGCCCACCGCGTATTGCTTGTGTGCTGCCTGCACGCTATGGCTGGCAGCCTGCATTTCGGGCGTGTCGGGGTGGCTGTCAAACACCAGGTTGTCGGTGCTCTCCGCACCCTCGTACACCCGCAGACGCAAGGTGCCGTTGCTAGAACTGGCAACGCCTTGCAACAATTCAGAGGCCACGATGGGCGTGTAAACCAGGCCGCGTACGGGTGCAGATTTACGGCCCTTCACTACATCCGATTGCACCGGAATCATGTAAAGAAAGCCTGGGGTTTTGCCCGCGTCTTGCACCAGTTCGACCTTGGCCGAAAGAGTTGGCAGGTTGGTGCGCAAGGCCTGCTCCGCGGCGGCGCGGCGACGTGGTTCGGCGCCCAGATCTAAACCGACGGCGACAAGGTTGGCCTGCAAGGGCGCCACCATGGACACCACAAACAGGTCTGGGGACTCGCTAAGCGGGTGCACCGTGAAGCTGGGGGCGCCATCGGCGCGCTGCCGCCGGACATAGGCCGGCAGGTCGGTGCGTTGCACATGCTCCACAAAACCAAAGCCGCGAATGCCATGGAATTCGGTGGCGATGCTGTAGGCATCCACCCATGCTTCAAAGGCGGCGCGGTGCACTTCGGGTTGGGCGGCGTAATGGGCCTTCAAGCCCTGCAAGCCGCTCAAGGGGCGGGCAAAGCGCTGCGCCAGATCGGCCACCACACTGTCGGCCTTGCGGCTGAACTGGGCTTGCAAATCCACTTCCAGCGAAGCTTTTTTCCACACCACCAGACCGGCGGTGAGCACCAGGCCACTGATTTGCACGACTACCGCTACGACGATTGCACGTCGGTGCAAAGCCGCTTTGCTCTGGCCCAGCATTTGAAAGGCGCTAAAACTGCCCATCGTTTGGCGAATCCGCCACATGACGGGAGGGCCGGACAAGAGCATGAGCAGGGTGACATCCAGCACACCTTCAAGCGTGGGGCCCAGGTCCGGACTGATGAATGGCAGCACCAGCATCACAGCCAGTTCGGCCAAGGCAACAATGGCCAGCACCTCCAACAGCAGGCGTACCGGGCTTGGTGAGGTATTCGCGATCATGGTGCGCACTTGCAAAACAGCCTTTATCCAACCATTGCGTTAATTGCTATTGTTTTGGTATGTCCCCGAAGGGGATATTAACGACTTTGCCGCTCTCTGGAACTCAGGGCGATACCGGCCACTATCAACACAAAGGCCAGCGCATGGAACCACTGCGGCGCCTCACCCAAAAACAGCGAAGACAGCAGCGCGGTGAACAGCGGCGTGAGGTTGATGAACATGCCGGCCACCTGTGGCCCCGCACGTTGCAAGCCAATGCCAAAGCTGCCATAGGCAATGAGCGCCGGGCCCACAGCGATGTAGGCCAGCGCTGCCACCAGCGCCCAACTCCAGTCCACGTGCGCGGGCGTGAGCATCCATTCCCCGGACGTGAACAGTGCCGACCAAGCTAGCCCGAATGCCACCTGTGCGAGCAAAAAGGTGGTCCAGTGCGCGCGGATGGAGGCCGACTCCGGTGTGGGTCGAGCCAGCATCCAGCTGTAGTAGGCCCATGCAATGGACGCCGCCATCACATAAAAATCGCCGGGCACCAGTTGCAGTTGCGCCAGCACTTGCCATTGGCCCCGGCTCAAGACCAGCAGCACCCCGGCAATGGACAGCGCAGCCCCGGTGGTTTGGCGCCCGGTGATGATTTGCCCAAAAAACAGGCGGCCGATCAACAGCGTCCACACCGGCGTGCTGGCACCCACCAGCGTGACGTTGATGGCGCTGGATGTGTGCAGCGACAAATACAGCAGCGCGTTGTAGCCCCCGATACTGAGCAAACTCAGCAGTGCAAAGCGCCTCCACTGCCCCCACAAACTGCTGTCAGGGCGCAGCACGCGGCCTGCCAAGGGCAACAGCAGCGCGAAGGCCAGTATCCAGCGCAGCAGGTTCAGCGTCATGGGTGAAACGGCTCCGCTCACCATGCGGCCCACCACCGCATTGCCGGACCACATCAAAGGTGGAATCACGAGGAAAAAAATGGTGGAAGGGGTCAGACGCGTATGCATGTCGCCCACTGTACAAGGCCTTGCCCACCGGCTGCGCAAGCCGCTGGTTTTCGTGGCACCATGGCAGCCCGCCACGGCCCGCAGGCCGGCATGTGGCAGCCCTTTTCCTCTGATTCACCCGAAAACCCGAGAGAGCAACCCATGACGCAAAACAATTCCCGAGCCATCCACATCGCCCAACACGGCGGCCCCGAGCAACTCACTTTGGTGAACGTCACCGTGGGCGAGCCCGGCCCTGGCGAAATCCGCATTCGCCACAAGGCCGTGGGCCTGAACTTCATTGACGTGTACCAGCGCAGCGGCCTGTACCCCAATGCCTTGCCATTGCAACTGGGCATGGAAGCTGCCGGTGTGGTGGAAGCCGTGGGCGAAGGCGTGACGCATTTGAAGCCCGGTGACCGCGCGGCCTACGCCAGTGCCCCTCCCGGAAGCTATTGCGACCTGCGCGTGATGCCTGCCAAGTGCGTGTGCAAGCTGCCCGATGGCATTGATTTCGACACTGGCGCGGCCATGATGCTCAAGGGCCTGACCGCGCAATACCTGCTCAAGCGCACGTTGCCACAAGGTGGTTTGAATGCCGGTGACTTTGTGCTGTTCCACGCCGCTGCCGGTGGCGTGGGCCTGATCGCTTGCCAGTGGGCCAAGGCCATGGGCTTGCAGCTGATTGGCACCGCGGGCTCGGACGCCAAATGCGCCCTGGCCAAGGAGCATGGTGCGGCCCATGTGATCAATTACGCGACGGAAGACTTCCAGGCCCGCGTGAAAGAAATCACTGGCGGCAAGGGCGTGAAGGTGGTGTACGACTCCGTGGGCAAAGACACCTGGGACAAGTCGCTGGACTGTCTGGCGCCTTTTGGCCTGATGGCCAGCTTTGGCAATGCATCCGGCCCGGTGGCACCGTTTGCGCCGGGCATCCTGGGGCCCAAGGGGTCTATCTATGTGACGCGCCAGACGCTGTTCACCCATATTGCCACCCGCGAGACGACGCAGGCGATGGCCGATGAATTGTTTGCCGTGGTGTTGTCTGGAGCCGTGAAGATTCGCATTGACCAGCGTTTCAAGCTGGAAGATGTGCAGTCGGCGCACCGGGCGCTGGAGGCGCGGCAGACTACGGGCTGCACTATCTTGACGCTGTAATTGTTTGTGGGCACCAGGCTTCTTGGTGCCTGTTTCTCTTTGCGGGGTGTTGTTTTAGGCCTGCGTTTTTCTGGCCACTATCTCGCGTCAGGCCGACGGCGTTATCCCCGTTCTCCGTCCAACGCTCGCGGGAGACTGTTGGGAGTGCCCGCTGTGGCTCGTTAACTCCGTTGCTGGTTCGCACGCTCTGTGGCAACCGCGACTGGGGACTGCGCCCGGGGATACCACCATCGACCTGCGAAGCAACGTAGGTTCACCAACGGTGGTACGCCACCATCATTTCGGACCACCTGCCCAGCCCAGGTACAGGCGTGCCAAAGGAAAGCGCAGGGGTGAAAAACCTTAGAACAAGAAGCCGGTAGACAAAACCTGCTCCGTCATGATCAGCGTCTGGTCAGCCGAGCCCTGGTACACCGGCACACCGCGCAGCTGACCATAAGCCCACTTGGACGTCAGCTCCAGAAAGATGGTCTTGTAAACCGTGTAGCGCAGGCCCACTTCCACACCGGCTGTCCAGCCATTGACCTGCCACCAGTCGCCCTTGTTGAAGCAGCAAATGTTCTCGTTCTTGGGGCCTACGACCACCGTGTTGCCAAAGATCGTGTTCTCGGCGTGCGGCAACAAAATACCGGCGCCCGCGCGGCTGATCAGTTGCAGGTCGCCGGGCTTTTTCTCGGGGCCGGCCAGGTGCTTGAGCCACACCGCGTTCACCATCACATGGTTCAGGCCGTTATGCAGCGCGTAGTTGAACTGGGTGGGGACGCTGATGCTGGCCGGTGCGGGCGCGTTGTTAACCGTGCCGCTAACGGCCACCGTCTGGTTGTAGTCCACGTTGTACTTGCTGTGGTCCAGAGAAAACTCGATGGCAAACGTCTTCTCTGGGTTCATGAATTTGCCGATGCGGATGTTTTCCTGCGGGTTGGTTAGGTCCAACTCAGAAAAGGACTTGAGCGTGTCCGACGGGCTGGTCGGAAAGTCAGAGCCTTTGATTCCGTGCACCGTGAAATCGTTGCCCAGACCGGGCTGCGAGACGTGGATGTCCGAGTCCTGGTATTGCTGGCGGCTGTAGCCCCACGAGAAATACCAGTTGTTTTCGGCCTGCAGGGCGCGGTCCATTGCGTCGGCGGTGGAGGTCTTGGCACCGTCAGCGTTTTGTGCCAAGGCGGGCAGGCAAGCCAGCACCGACAGGGCTACCGTGCACAGCAGGTGTTTTGCAAATCTTGTAGTCATGGAAGGGGTCTTGAAAAGTGACAGAGGGGGAAGCAGCGATTGTCTGCCGCCCTGGCCAGGTGCGCTTTGACGGCTATCAACGTCCGCGCCGCACGCGCAGCAATTCATCCAATATCAGGCAGGCCGCGCCGATGGTGATGGCACTGTCGGCCACATTGAAGGCCGGAAAGTGGTGGCCGTGGCTATGGAAGTCCAGAAAGTCCACCACATAGCCGTGTAGTACTCGGTCAATCACATTGCCAATGGCGCCACCCATCACGCAGGCCAGCGCAAAGCTGAACAGGCGCTGCCCCGCGTGGCTGCGCAGCATCCACAGAATCACGCCTGCGGCGATGCAACCCAGGGCGGTAAAGAACCAGCGCTGCCAGCCCGAGGCATCGGCCAGAAACGAGAACGCCGCACCCAGGTTGTGCACCCGCACCACGTTGAAAAAGCTGGTGACATAGGTGGCATCCCCCAGGCGGTAGTAGCCCAGGATCAACACCTTGGTGAACTGGTCCACCAGGATGATGATGAATGCCAGGCCCAACCAGTGCAGCAAGCCAATGCCGCCGCCGGAGGACTTACTGCCGCGAGCCATCAGGCGAACAGCCGGGCTTCACCCGCGCCGTACAGGTTGCTGGCACAGCGGCCGCAAATCGTCGGGTGCTCGGTGTTGCTGCCCACATCCAGACGGTAGTGCCAGCAGCGCTCGCACTTGGTCGCTTCCGACGCCTTGGGGGCAATGGCCAAGGCCTCACCGGCGACCAACGTGAAGGCCGAAGTAATGAACACGTATTTCAGGTCATCGCCCAGGCTGGCCAGCAGCGCAAAGTCGGCCGGGTTCACGGTCAGCGTGACTTCGGCTTGCAGCGAGGCACCCACCTGGCCTGCGGCGCGCAGGGTCTCAATCTCCTTGTTCACCGCTTCGCGGATGTCGCGGATGCGGTTCCATTTGGCTAGCAACGCGTCATCGGCAGGGGCGAGTTGCGAATAGGTTTCCAGGAAGATGGTTTGGTCGGCAGGCACTTTGCCCGCTTCGCCCAGCACGGTCCAGGCTTCTTCGGCAGTAAAGCTCAGGAACGGCGCCATCCAGCGCAGCATGGCCTGGGTGATCTGCCACAGCGCGGTTTGGGCGGAGCGACGTGCCAGGGAGTTTGCGCCGGTGGTGTAGAGGCGGTCTTTGAGCACGTCCAGGTAGAACGCACCCAAGTCCTCGCTGCAATACACCTGCAGCTTGGAGACCACGGGGTGGAACTCGTAGACCTTGTAGTGCGCCAGGATGTCTTCTTGCAGCTGTGCCAGACGGCTCAAGGCGTAGCGGTCAATCTCCAGCAACTGGCTTGCGGGCACCGCGTCCTTGGCAGCGTCAAAGTCGCTCACATTGGCCAGCAAGAACTTCAAGGTGTTGCGCACGCGCCGATACGTGTCCACCACGCGGGCCAGGATTTTGTCGTCGATGTTCAGGTCGCCCGAGTAGTCTGTAGAGGCCACCCACAGGCGCACGATTTCGGCGCCCATCTTGTTGCTCACGCTCTGCGGCTCCACCGTGTTGCCCAGGCTCTTGCTCATCTTGCGGCCTTGGCCGTCGGTGGCGAAGCCGTGCGTCAGCAGGCCCTTGTACGGTGCGCGGTCGTACAGCGCGCAGCCCAGCAAGAGCGAGCTGTGGAACCAGCCGCGGTGCTGGTCATGGCCTTCCAGGTACAGGTCGGCCTCGGGGCCTTCGGCGTGGAAGGGTGGGCGGGCATACGCATCTTTGTGGCTGCCGCGCAGCACGTGCTGGAAGGTGGAGCCGGAGTCAAACCACACCTCCAGAATGTCGGTGCTCTTGGTGTAGTGGGCCGCGTCGGCCGCTCCCAGAATGTCTTCGGCAGTGACGCGGCTCCAGGCTTCGATGCCGCCTTTTTCCACAATGTCGGCTGCCTGGTCCAGGATGGCCATGGTGTTGGGGTGCAACTCGCCGCTGTCCTTGTGCAGGAAGAAGGGCACGGGCACACCCCAGCTGCGTTGGCGGCTGATGCACCAGTCGGGCCGGTTGGCAATCATGTCGCGCAGGCGGGACTTGCCGTTCTCGGGGTAGAAGTCGGTCTGGTCGATGGCGTCCAGCGCGAGTTGGCGCAGGGTCTTGGGTGCCTTGTCCTTGGTGAACGCACCTTCACCCGCGTCCATGCGCACAAACCACTGGGCAGCGGCGCGGTAGATCACCGGCGTCTTGTGGCGCCAGCAGTGCGGGTAGCTGTGGGTGATGGGCTGGGTGGCCATCAGGCGGTCGCTCTGGCCCAGCACCTCGATCACGCGGGCGCAGGCCTTCCAGATGTTCATGCCGCCAAACAGGGGCAGCTCTTCGGCGTAGCTGCCGTTGCCCTGCACGGGGTTGAGGATCTGGTCGTACTTCAGGCCATGGGCCACGCAGCTGTTGAAGTCATCCACGCCGTAGGCAGGAGCAGAGTGCACGATGCCGGTGCCGTCGCCATCGCTCACGTAATCGGCCAGGTACAAGGGCGAGAGGCGCTTGTAGCTGTATTCGCCTTCGCCACTATCCGTGTCGTACAAGGGATGGCGGAATACCAGACCGCGCAGGGCCTCGCCCTTGGCGGTGGCCACCACCGTGCCTTCGAGCTTGTAGCGCTCCAGCGCTTTTTCCACCAGGCTAGCGCCCAGCAAGAGCACGCCGCGCGGCGTATCGACCAGCGCGTATTCCAGCTCGGGATGGGCGTTGAGTGCCTGGTTGGCGGGAATGGTCCAGGCGGTGGTGGTCCAGATGACGGCAAAGGCTTTTTTGTTGCCGTCGCCGGGCAAGGCGCTCAGGCCAAAGGCTTTGGCCAAGGCGGCAGGGTCGTTGGCTTCAAAGGCCACGTCCAAGGTGTCGCTCTTTTTGTCGGCGTATTCGATCTCGAACTCGGCCAAGCTGGAGCCGCAATCAAAGCACCAGTACACGGGCTTCAGGCCCCGGTACACAAAGCCACGCTCAATCACGCGCTTGAAGGCGCGGATCTGGCCGCCTTCGTTGGCCGGGTCCATGGTCTTGTAGGGGCGCTCCCAATCGCCCAGCACGCCCAGGCGTTTGAAGTCTTCGCGCTGCTGGTTGATCTGCTCGGTTGCATAGGCGCGGCTCTTGGCCTGCATATCGTCACGGCTCAGGTTGCGGCCGTGTAGTTTCTCGATGGCGTTCTCGATCGGCAAGCCGTGGCAGTCCCAGCCGGGGATGTATTGCGCATCAAAGCCCGCGAGTTGCTTGCTCTTGACGATCATGTCCTTGAGCACTTTGTTGAGCGCATGGCCGATGTGCAGCTTGCCGTTGGCGTAGGGCGGGCCGTCGTGCAGCACAAAGAGGGGGGCGCCCACGCGGGCGTCGCGCAGCTTTTTGTAAATACCTTGGTCGCTCCAGGTCGCGGCCCAGGCGGGCTCGCGCTTGGGCAAATCACCGCGCATGGGGAAGGCGGTATCGGGCAGGTTCAGGGTAGAGCGGTAATCAACTTTTTCAGACATGGCCACTTCTCAGGTTGGGGGGCGCAAAAAATCGGGATTGGGCAGGGAGCTGCGTATGCCCGCCACGGGGCTGGTCAGGAGATACGCGGGGCCAGGTGCGTGGGGGCAGGCCCCGTCAAATTCGGCTGGCGAGCCAGGCACGTGCGTCGTCACAGTCTTTGTGTATGCCTTGGGTCAAGGCGTCCAGACCGTCGTATTTGAGCTCGTCGTGCAGTTTGTGTAGGAGTTCCACACGGATGATTTTACCGTAGGCCCCCTCGGCACCCAGCGCCTCGCGCCAGTCCAGGCAATGGGTCTCCAGCAGCACGCGTCCGCCGTTGACGTCATTGGGGTCCAGCGAGGGGCGCACACCCAGGTTGGCCACGCCACGCAGAGGCTGGTCAGACAGGCCATGCACCAGCACCACAAAGATGCCGCTGGCGGCAGGCTTCCAGTGGGCAAAGCGCAGGTTCAGCGTCTTGAAGCCGAGCGTGCGGCCCAGCTTGCGCCCGTGCACCACGTGGCCCGAGATGCAATACGGGCGGCCCAGCAGGCGGGCTGCGTCCTGCATGCGGCCTTCGCCCAGCGCTTCGCGCACGGCCGAGCTGGACACGCGCAGGCGGTGCACCTCGTAGCTGTTCATGCGCGCCACGTCAAAGCCATGCTGCACACCCATCAGGTCCAACAGGGTGTAGTCGCCTGCTCGCTTGGCACCAAAGCGGAAGTCGTCACCCACCAGCACGTACTGCGTTCCCAGGCCTTGCACCAGCACCTGCTGCACAAAGGCTTCTGGTGACAGATTGGCCAGGCGCGCGTCAAACGGCAGCACCACGGTTTGGTCCACGCCGCAATGGGCCAGGTCTTCGAGCTTGTCGCGCAGCGTGCCTACGCGGGCCGGGGCCAGCTCGGGCTTGTTTTGCACACCGGCAAAAAAGTCGCGCGGATGGGGCTCAAAAGTCAGCACGCAACTGGGGATGCCGCGCTGGGCCGCTTCCCCGCGCAAGAGCGAGAGCATGGCCTGGTGGCCGCGGTGCACGCCGTCAAAGTTGCCGATGGTGAGCGCACAGGCACTGGCCACGCCGGGGTGGTGGAAGCCGCGAAAAACCTTCATGGGTTGGTATCTTTTTGATAGCACGCGGGGCTGGCCCGCCGTGCGTGTGAAGCAAAGGTGTCATCTAAACCCTGTATATTGTCACCGAGCGCGGCTTCCTGGCCCATCAGGGCGCGGCGCAGCAGACATTTGCAGTCCGGGTTGGTGGTTTTCGTAACCGTTGATGGAGGTCTTTTGTGAAAGTCTTGAAGTTGTCGGCCCAGGGGCTTCCCCAGTCCTGGATCACGCTGGAGCAGGCGGTGATTCACTACGCTGCGGGTGAGGTGCGCTGGGAATCGGGTGGCGAGGTGGCGGTGTTCCATGGCGGGCACAACGCGCGCACCGGCCAGCAAAGCATCATCCGCGTCAACAGCATCATTGGTACGCGCGGCGTGCCCAATATCAACCCCTTCAACCTGCGCCCCAGCCTGACCAACAGCAAGTTGTTCACCCGCGACCGCAATGTGTGCGCCTATTGCGGCGGCCTGTTCCACGAGAGTGACCTGACCCGCGAGCACATCATTCCCTTCGCCCAAAAAGGCATAGACACCTGGATGAACGTGGTCACCGCTTGCAAGCCCTGCAACCACCGCAAGAGCAGTCGCACACCCGAGCAGGCCCACATGCCTTTGCTCTACACGCCCTATGTGCCCAGCCTGTGGGAAGACTTCATCCTGCGCAATCGCCGCATCCTGGCTGACCAGATGGAGTTTTTGATGGCCCATGTACCCCGGTCTTCGCGCCTGCTGATTTAGCCGATTGCTTGTGGCAGCAGGCCCCTACGCGGCCTGGTTTGCCGGTTCTCAGGGAGTTCCTTGATGGAGTGCTTTCCTGTGACTACTTTTTATTCATCCAATCTTTCACGCCGTGCCCTGTTGATGGCAGGCGCGGGTTCCGCTTTGTCTCTGGTGCCCGCGCTGGGGCAGTCTGCCACCGCCAAATCTGACTTGGCTTCGGGCGCAATGTTGGCCAAGCCCTGGCTGCCCGCGCTCAACCCAGCAGATTTTTTGGTGAGCGAAAAGCTCGACGGCGTGCGTGCGCTGTGGGATGGCAGTAGCCTGCGTTTTCGCAGTGGCAGGCCGATTGCCGCACCGAGCTGGTTCCTGACAGCTTTGCCCAGCGCCGAGCTGGATGGCGAGTTGTGGATGGGGCGGCACAGTTTCGAGCGGCTCTCCGGTGCTGTGCGCAAGGAGGTGCCCGTGGACGCAGAGTGGAAAGAGATGCGCTACATGCTGTTTGACGCGCCCCGCGCAGACGAACGCTTTGCGCAGCGGGCCCAACGGGTGGAAGCTTTGGTTGCCGCGGCGCAGCAGCCTTGGCTACAAGCGGTTGTGCAATCCACCGTGTCAAACGCCGCCGCATTGCAAGCGCGGTTGGATGAAGTCATTGCTGCAGGGGGCGAAGGCTTGGTGTTGCACCGGGCTAGCGCCTTGTGGACATCTGGCCGCAGCGACGATGTGCGCAAGCTCAAGGCCAGCCCGGACGAGGAAGGCGTGGTGCTGGCCCATTTGCCGGGTACGGGCAAGTACCAGGGCCGCATGGGTGCCTTGCTGTTGCAAACCCCGGAAGGGAAGCGCTTTGCGCTGGGTACCGGATTCAGTGACGCGGAGCGCACCGACTCACCTGCCATAGGTTCCGTGGTGACCTACCGCTACCGCGATCGCACGGCCAGTGGTCTCCCCAAATTTGCCAGCTTTGTGCGGGTTCGCCCGGCGGAGTAAATCGGCCACCACCCGTGACACAATCCGCGCCACATGAAAAACATCGTCATTCTGATTTCCGGCGGCGGCTCCAATATGTCCGCCATCGTGCGCACCGCGGAGCGCGAACAATGGGGCCAGCGCTTTGGTGCCAAAGTTGCAGCGGTGATTAGCAACAAGGCCGATGCCAAGGGCCTGGAATTTGCCAAAGCACAGGGCATTGACACTGCGGTGTTAGACCACAAGGCCTACCCCAGCCGCGAAGTCTTTGACGAAGCACTGGCCACCGCCATCAGCCGCTACGACACGCCAGAGCAGCCCGCCTTGGTGGTGCTGGCGGGCTTTATGCGCATCCTCACGCCTGCTTTTGTGGAGCGTTTTGCCGGGCGGCTGACCAACATCCACCCCTCGCTATTGCCCGCTTTCACTGGGCTGCACACCCACCAGCGCGCCATCGACGCGGGGTGCAAGTTTGCAGGTGCCACAGTGCATCTGGTGACCGCCGAGTTGGACCACGGGCCTATACTGGACCAGGCTGTGGTGCCCGTGCTGGCCGATGACACCGCCGATGTGCTGGCCGCGCGGGTGCTCACGCAAGAGCACCTGATCTACCCGCGCGCCATCGCCCAACTGCTTACTGCGCAACCCTAGCAAAACGCGGCTGGCGCACCCCGTTGAATTCAATCTCTTCCAGAAACATTCCCGCAGGCCGCACCCACAGGCCGTGTTCGCCATAGAGCGCGCGGTACAGCGTCATGGGCTCGCAGGTCTCGCTGTGGCGCACGGTGTCCAGCACCTCGTACATATTGCCCTTGTAGTGCCGGTAAAGGCCGGGCGGGGTGGTAATCAGAGGGGGGAGATGGTCGTCGTTCATGGCTATTCCTGGAAGCGGCGACAATCCTAGCCTATGCATCCAAAAGCCCTTCTGGACGCCTGCGCCGAACTGGTCAGGCTCACTCTCAAATTCGATCATCCGGCGGACGCCATCGTGGCCCGCTTTTTCCGGGACAACCGTGGCTTCGGCCCGCGCGAACGGGCCACCATGGCCGAGACGGTCTACACCGTGCTGCGCAAGAAACAACTCTTTGACCACCTGGCACCATCGGGCAGCGGCCCCAAGGAACGCCGCCTGGCCATCCTGGGCTTTTATGGCCCGGGAGACTTTCTGCGCAGCGCACTGAGCGACCAGGAGAAAAACTGGCTGGACGCCTGCGAAAAGGTAAAGCCCGAAGACCTGATGGAACGCCACCGCCACAACCTGCCCGAGTGGCTGGTGCAACCCCTCAAAGACCAGCTGGGCGATGGCTTCTGGCCGCTGGTAGAAAGCCTGAACAAGGGTGCGGGTCTGGACCTGCGGGTGAACGACTTCAAAGCCAAGCGCGCCGACATCCAAAAGGAACTGGCCGCGGCAGGCATCAAGGCCGTGCCCACCCCGTATTCCCCCTGGGGCTTGCGTATTGCAGGGCGCCCTGCGCTCAACAAGATGGAAGCCTTTACCCGCGGTGACTTTGAGGTGCAGGACGAAGGCTCGCAACTGCTGGCCATGCTGGTGGAAGCCAAGCGTGGCGAGATGGTGGTGGACTTTTGTGCGGGTGCCGGTGGCAAGACGCTGGCGCTGGGCGCGGCCATGCGCAGCACCGGGCGCCTGTATGCGTTTGATACGTCTGCGCACCGCCTGGATTCGTTCAAGCCGCGCATGGCGCGCAGCGGCCTCTCCAATGTGCACCCCGCCGCCATTGCCCACGAGCGCGACGATCGCATCAAGCGCTTGGCCGGCAAGATCGATCGTGTGCTGGTGGACGCACCCTGCACCGGCATGGGTACCTTGCGCCGCAACCCTGATTTGAAATGGCGTCAGACCTTGCAGACCGTGGAAGAGATGGCAGTCAAGCAAACGGCCATTCTGCAAAGTGCCGCGCGCCTGCTCAAGCCGGGCGGTCGTCTGGTGTATGCCACCTGCAGTGTGTTGCCGCAGGAAAACGAAGCCATTGCCCAGGCCTTCAGCGCGGCCAACCCGGACTATGTGCCGGTTCCGGTGGGTGAGGTGCTTGCCCATCTGAAGGTGAGTGACGCCGCTGCGTTGTGTAGCGGTGGCGATGATGGGCAGTTGTATTTGCGCCTGTGGCCGCATCTGCACAGCACCGACGGCTTCTTTGCCGCTGTGTGGGAAAGAAAATGAACCGTGCCGGAACACCCCGGCACGTAAAATCCCTCTGAAATCGATAAAAGTGCGCAGGCCGCGCACTTTTTTTATCCTCCATAAACATAAAGTGGCAGAGACATGTTGTTACCTGATTGGGCTGTGCTGAACGCAGCCATTGAGTGGCTGGCGAATGGCGCATTGAATTTGGCTTGGTGGCAGATCATTCTGTGCACGTTGGGCCTGACCCATATCACCATGATCAGCGTGACCGTGTTTTTGCACCGCCACCAGGCGCACCGGGCGCTGGATTTGCACCCGATTGCCTCACACTTTTTCCGCTTCTGGCTGTGGCTCACTACCGGCCAGGTGACCAAGGAGTGGGCGTCCATCCACCGCAAGCACCACGCCAAATGCGAGCAGCCCGACGACCCGCACAGCCCGCATGTGTATGGCATCAAGACCGTGCTGCTGCAAGGCGCCGAGTTGTACCGCGCGGAGTCCAAAAACAAAGAGACCATGGCGCGCTACGGCCACGGCACCCCAAACGACTGGATTGAGAAAAACCTCTACACCCGCTATTCGTGGCAGGGTGTGGGCCTGATGTTCATCGTTGACATCACGCTGTTTGGTGCGGCTGGTCTGGCCGTGTGGGCGGTGCAAATGGCCTGGACGCCCATCATGGCGGCGGGCATCATCAACGGCGCTGCTCACTACTGGGGCTATCGCAACTTTGAGGCACCCGATGCCAGCACCAATATCTCCCCCTGGGGCATCCTGATCGCCGGTGAAGAGTTGCACAACAACCACCACACTTACCCCACCTCGGCCAAGTTGTCAGTCAAGCCCTATGAGTTTGATATTGGTTGGATGTACATCAGCCTGATGCAGATGGCAGGCTTGGCCAAGGTCAAGAAGACGCCACCCAAAGCCGCCTATGGCGACATCCGCCCTGTGGCCGATGAAAAGACCTTGGAGGCGCTGATTGCCAACCGCTACGAGATCATGGCCACTTATGCCAAGGGCGTGCGCCAAGCGGCCCGCGAGGAGTTTGATGCGGTGAAGGCGCGCAGTGCCGATGCGGCGGTCGTCAAGGCGGCCAAGCGCTGGATGCACCGTGACCAGGAGAAGGTGCCTGCTGCAGTGGCTCCTGCCTTGGCCGAGGCTTTGGCTGCGTCGCCGGTGTTGGACAAGATGGTGACCATGCGTGAGGAGTTGCGCCAGATGTGGCTGAACACCCATGTGTCGCGTGACCAACTGGCGCTGGATTTGCAGGCATGGTGCCGTCGGGCGGAAGAGAGCGGTATTGCTACTTTGCGCGAGTTTTCTTTGCGGTTGCGGGCGGCTAAGGTTTAGTTTTTTGCCTGCGTTCGAAAGCTGAAGGTTGGCCTTTGGCGCTCGGGTGGGGGATGGGGTGTGGGCAACCTTCTCATGCTGGAGTACCAGAAATCGTCGGCTGCCCACACCCCATCCCCCACCAGTGATTGCTCGCGTTGCATCTAAATTCGAACAGCCGATGGGTGCGATTTGGGTGCACGCTGCATCGCTTCTTAAAACAGAGTGTCTTTGAACGGTAGTGCGCCCACACGTCGCAGGCTGAAAGGCTTGGGCGGCTGACGATTTGTGGTACCCCACCATGAGGAAGCCGCCCAAGCCTTTCAGCCTGCAGCGAGAGACGTGCCCTAAAAACCACAAACCCAACAGACACAAAAAAACCCGCCGAAGCGGGTTTTTTGATGGGAACCAGAACCTGAATTACTTCAGCTTCATTTCCTTGTAGTCCACGTGCTTGCGAGCGACGGGATCAAATTTCTTGATCAACATCTTCTCGGGCATGGTCTTCTTGTTCTTGCTGGTCGTGTAGAAATGACCAGTACCAGCTGTGGATTCCAGCTTGATTTTTTCGCGTCCGCCTTTGGTTGCCATGGTGCTCTACTCCTTAAGCTTGGCCACGTGCGCGCAGGTCTGCGAGCACAGAGTCGATACCGTTCTTGTCGATCAGACGCAGGCCGGCGTTGGAAATGCGCAGGCGAACCCAACGATTTTCAGACTCCACCCAGAAACGGCGGTATTGCAGGTTCGGCAGGAACCGGCGCTTGGTTTTGTTGTTGGCGTGGGAAACATTGTTTCCGACCATCGGGCCTTTACCCGTTACTTCGCATACGCGTGCCATAAGGACACTCCGATATAAACGGCTATTACTGGCGATCAAAGCGGTTTGCTTGTTTAGCAACCCGGCCCGATCTCGCTCTAGCCTCACCTCGCCAGAAAAAAGGGTGGCGGTAACCCTGCTGCTGTTTCCAGCAAAGCCGCTGATTATAGCCAATTATTCCTGTTCGAGGAAACGCTGGGCATCCAGCGCAGCCATGCAGCCCGTGCCAGCGCTCGTAATGGCCTGGCGGTACACGTGGTCGGCCACGTCGCCGGCGGCAAACACACCGGGCACGCTGGTCATGGTGGCAAAGCCGTTGAGGCCGCCCTTGGTCACCAAGTAGCCGCCGTTCATTTCCAGCTGGCCGTTGAAAATTTCGGAATTGGGTGCGTGGCCGATGGCGATAAAGCAGCCTTTGAGCGTGAGGTCTTCGGTGCTGCCGTCCACTGTGCTTTTCAGGCGGATGCCGGTCACTCCGGATGCATCGCCCAACACCTCTTCCAAAGTGCGGAAGGTTTTGAGTTCGATCTTGCCCGAGGCCACTTTGTCCATCAGCTTGTCGATCAGGATGGCTTCAGCTTTGAACTTGTCGCGGCGGTGCACCAGGTACACCTTCTTGGCGATGTTGGAGAGATACAGCGCCTCTTCCACGGCAGTGTTGCCGCCGCCAACCACGCAGCACACTTCTTCCCGGTAAAAGAAGCCGTCGCAGGTTGCGCAGCCCGACACACCACGTCCCATAAAGGCCGATTCAGACGGCAAGCCCAAGTATTTTGCCGATGCACCAGTGGCCAGAATGAGCGAGTCGCAGGTGTATTCGCCGCTGTCACCTTTGAGGGTGAAGGGGCGCTTGCTCAGGTCCACCGCGTTGATGTGGTCAAACACAATCTCAGTTTTAAAGCGCTCGGCGTGCTCCAAGAAACGCTGCATCAACTCAGGGCCTTGCACGCCGTTCACGTCGGCAGGCCAGTTGTCCACTTCGGTCGTGGTCATCAATTGGCCGCCTTGGGCAATGCCGGTCACCAACATGGGGTTGAGGTTTGCGCGGGCAGCGTAAATGGCAGCGGTGTAGCCCGCAGGGCCGGAACCCAGAATCAGGACTTTGGCGTGTTTGGAGGTGGACATGGATGCTTTCAAAAAGAATGGCGCAGGCGGCGCGAGTGCGCTTGCAGGCCGACGTGAACATTGTAATTTGGAGCGATTTGGCGCACTGCAAGGGCGGTCTTCCCAGCGCGGCCTTAAACATGGCTTGGGTTAAGCTTGTGGGCACTGGTTTTTTTCATGACTTATTCGCTTCATACACTCACTTCTTCTGCGCCTCGCCCCTCGGTGCAACCCACTGGATTTGCTCGTTTTGCCAATGAAATGGCCCTGGTGGCCGGGTTTGTGGCGATTGCCATCTGGTTGATTGCGTTGATGAGTTATTCAGCGCAGGACGCGGCTTGGTCCACCTCGGGAACTGGCTTGGTTGTGGTCAACCGCGCAGGGCGCCTGGGGGCGTGGGTTGCGGACATGAGTTACTTCTTGATGGGCTTCTCGGCGTGGTGGTGCGTGGCCGTGGGCCTGCGCCAATGGCTGGCTTTGCTGGCGCAGCGTTTGCGTGGTGAGGAGTTGCATCCGGATAGTCCGACGTATACGCCATCGGCATTGTTTACACGTCGTTGGACTTTTTGGTTGGGTTTGGCTTTGCTGATGTATGCCAGCACCACGCTGGAATGGACGCGCGTGTACCGCTTTGAGGCCTTGTTGCCCGGGCACAGCGGTGGCGTATTGGGCTATACCTTGGGCGCCTGGAGCCTGCGCTGGTTGGGCTTTGCTGGCTCCGGTTTGGTGGCGATTGTGTTGGGGCTGGTGGGCTGCTCGCTGGTGTTCCGTTTCTCGTGGTTGCATGTGGCTGAGCGCTTGGGTGCGTGGGCCTATTCGTTTGTGGAGCAGCAACGCGAAAAACGCGAAATGGCCCAGGATATGGAGATTGGCCAGCAAGCCATGCGTGAGCGTGAAGAAGTGGTGTTTGAAGAGCGCGAGGACATCGTGCAACACCATCCGCAGCCCGTCATCATCGTGGAGCAGCAACCGGTGCAAATCGAAGTGCCGCAAAGCAACCGCGTAGCCAAAGAGCGCCAGAAGCCGCTGTTCACCGAAATGCCGGACAGCAAGCTGCCACAAGTGGCCTTGCTGGATGAGGCACTGCAGCGCCAGGAAACCGTGTCGCCCGAGACGCTGGAAATGACCAGCCGCATGATCGAAAAACGCCTGAAAGACTTTGGCGTGGAAGTGCGGGTGGTGCTGGCTCAGCCCGGCCCGGTGATTACCCGCTACGAGATCGAACCTGCTACCGGCGTGAAGGGCTCGCAGATTGTGGGCCTGGCCAAAGACCTGGCGCGCAGTTTGAGCCTGGTGTCCATTCGCGTGGTGGAAACCATTCCTGGCAAAAACTACATGGCGCTGGAACTGCCCAACGCCAAGCGCCAGAGCATTCGCCTATCCGAAATTCTGGGTTCGCAGGTGTACAACGAAGCCAAGTCCATGCTCAGCATGGGCCTGGGCAAAGACATCATTGGCAACCCCATCGTGGCCGATCTGGCCAAGATGCCGCACGTGCTGGTGGCCGGTACCACCGGCTCCGGCAAATCGGTGGGTATCAACGCGATGATTTTGAGCCTGCTGTACAAGGCCGAGGCGCGCGATGTGCGGCTCTTGATGATCGACCCCAAGATGTTGGAAATGTCGGTGTACGAGGGCATTCCGCACCTGCTGTGCCCAGTGGTGACGGACATGAAGCAGGCCTCCAACGGCCTGAACTGGTGCGTAGCCGAGATGGAGAAGCGCTACAAACTCATGAGCAAAATGGGTGTGCGCAATCTGGCGGGCTTCAATGCCAAGATCGACGAAGCCAAGGCCAAAGGCGAATTTGTCTACAACCCGTTTAGCTTGACCCCCGAGAGCCCCGAGCCGCTGGAGCGCCTGCCACACATCGTGGTGGTGATCGACGAGTTGGCCGACCTGATGATGGTGGTGGGCAAGAAGATTGAAGAGTTGATTGCCCGTCTGGCGCAAAAGGCCCGCGCAGCCGGTATCCACCTGATTCTGGCCACTCAGCGCCCCAGCGTAGATGTGATCACTGGCCTGATCAAGGCAAACATTCCCACCCGCATTGCGTTCCAAGTCAGCAGCAAGATCGACAGCCGCACCATCCTCGACCAGATGGGTGCCGAGGCCCTGTTGGGCATGGGCGACATGCTCTACATGCCCAGTGGCACCGGCCTGCCGATTCGCGTACATGGCGCGTTTGTGAGTGATGACGAAGTGCACCGCGTGGTGAGCTACCTGAAGGAGCAGGGCGGTGAGCCCAACTACATTGAAGGCATCCTGGAAGGCGGCACCGTGGAAGGCGAAGACGGCGGCGTGCCGGGTGATGCCAGCGGTGAAAAAGACCCCATGTACGACCAGGCAGTGGAGGTGGTGCTGAAGAACCGCAAGGCCAGTATCTCGCTGGTGCAACGCCACCTCAAGATCGGCTACAACCGCGCAGCGCGTTTGGTGGAAGACATGGAAAAAGCAGGCCTGGTCAGCGCCATGAGCGGCAGCGGCCAGCGGGACATCCTGGTGCCTGCGCGCAACGAATGAACATGCTGAAAATATTCTTGGCAGCGGGCCTGTCTGCCGCAACATGCCTTGCTGCGCAGGCTTCTGGCTTGGACAGCCTGGAGCAGTTTGTCAAAACCGCCAAAACCGGCCGCGCCGACTTCTCGCAAACCGTGACGGCGCCGGCCAAAGAAGGGCAGGCGGCGCGCACTAAAACATCCAGTGGCGTGTTTGAGTTTTCACGTCCCAGCCGCTTCCGTTTCAACTACCGCAAGCCTTTCGAGCAAACCATCGTGGCTGATGGGCAGACGCTGTGGCTGTATGACGTGGATTTGAACCAGGTGACTTCGCGCAAGCAGGCTGCGGCCCTGGCATCCAGCCCGGCTGCGGTGATTGCGTCGGCCCCGGATCTGAAGGCACTGCAAGCGGATTTCACTCTGGCAGCGGCGCCAGACAAAGATGGCCTGGAATGGGTGCAAGCCACGCCCAAAGCCAAGGAAGGGTTGCTGCAATCCGTGCGCGTGGGCTTCCAGGGGGCCGATCTGGCAGCCTTGGAAATCGTGGACAGCTTTGGTCAGCGCTCAGTGATGCGCTTTAGCAATATGCGCATCAATGCCGCGCTGGAGCCTTCGGCGTTTCAGTTCAAACCGCCTGCCGGTGCAGACGTGATTCAGCAATAGGCCTTTGGCGCGGTATGGCCAAGCCTGCATCCCACCACCAGCCGCTGGCTGAACGTCTGCGCCCAAAGACCTTGGGTGAGGTGATTGGTCAGCAGCATTTGCTGGGTGAAGGCATGGCCTTGCGGCTGGCGTTTGAATCGGGCCAACCGCACAGCTGCATCTTGTGGGGCCCACCAGGGACGGGCAAGACCACCATCGCACGCCTGATGGCCGATGCGTTTGATGCCCAGTTCATCACCATCAGCGCGGTGTTGGGTGGCGTGAAAGACATTCGCGAGGCGGTGGAGCAGGCGCAGACCGCACGCGATGGCCTGGAGCAGCGTCGAACCATTGTGTTTGTGGACGAGGTGCATCGCTTCAATAAAAGCCAGCAGGACGCGTTCTTGCCGCATGTGGAAAGTGGCCTCTTCACCTTCATTGGCGCCACCACGGAGAACCCTTCGTTTGAAGTGAACTCGGCCTTGCTTTCGCGAGCGGCGGTGTATGTCTTGCAGTCGCTGGGCCCGCAGGACATGCAACACATTGTGGAGCGGGCCATGGCCGAGAATGCCTTGCCCGCCATCGAGGCGGTTGCGGTGGATCGCCTGATTGCGTATGCCGACGGCGATGCACGGCGGCTGCTCAATACCCTGGAAACGCTTGCCATTGCGGCCATGCAAGAGAAAGTGGCAGAGATCACCGATGCGTGGTTGCTCAAGGTGCTGGGCGAGCGCATGCGTCGCTACGACAAAGGCGGCGAGCAGTTCTATGACACCATCTCGGCCCTGCACAAAAGCGTGCGTGGCTCCGACCCGGACGCGGCACTCTATTGGTTTGTTCGCATGCTCGACGGTGGTGCAGACCCGCGCTACATGGCACGCCGCCTGATCCGCATGGCCAGCGAAGACATAGGTTTGGCTGACCCGCGTGCCCTGCGTTTGGCGCTGGATGCGGCGGACGTATATGAGCGCTTGGGCTCACCCGAAGGCGAGTTGACGCTTGCCGAATGCGTGGTCTATCTGGCGGTGGCGCCAAAGTCCAATGCCGTCTACAAGGCCTACAACGCAGCCAAGGCCTTCATCAAAAAAGACGGCACACGCCCGGTGCCCATGCACCTGCGCAATGCGCCCACCAAGCTGATGAAGGAGCTGGACTACGGCAAGGGCTATCGCTACGCACACGATGAAGAGGGTGGCTTTGCGGCAGGCGAGCAATACATGCCAGACGGTCTACAAGACCTGCATTTTTACGAGCCCGTGGAGCGGGGTTTGGAAATCCGCATCGCTGAAAAAATGCGAACTTTGCATGCACTCAACCAAAAGAAGCATAAGGGCGACTAATACGCCATGATTCGCGACAGGCGCGAGGGTAAACCCGCGCAGAGACACCGTTGAATCGCGCTTTTGCATCGCTACAATCCCCCCCACTCAAGCGCCACGTACCCCACTGTGGCGAGTTTCTTGCTTAGGAACTGGTAGAGCCCACAAGGCCGAACCGCTTGTCAACAAAATGCAAACACAGCTTGTTGGTTCAGGCGCCGGCCACAAATCGGAGAAAAGTTTATGGATATATTGATACAGCAGATCATCAACGGTCTGGTGTTGGGTAGCATGTATGCGCTCATCGCGCTCGGCTACACGATGGTGTACGGCATCATCAACCTCATCAACTTCGCCCACGGCGAGGTCATGATGGTGGGGGCACTCACAAGCTGGACCATCATCGGCTTGATGCAGGACTCCATGCCCGGCACACCCGGCTTCGTCATCCTCTTTATCGCGCTGATCATTGCCTGCGTGGTAGCTGCCTCGCTGAACTTTGTGATCGAAAAAGTGGCTTACCGCCCCTTGCGTAACAGCCCCAAGCTGGCCCCGCTGATCACCGCTATCGGCATGTCCATCTTGCTGCAAACGCTGGCCATGATCATCTGGAAGCCCAACTACAAGTCCTACCCCACGCTCCTGCCCAGCACGCCCATTGATGTGATGGGTGCCGTGATCACGCCCACACAGGTGATGATTCTGGGCGTTACTGCCGTGTCGCTGGCCTTGCTGATGTGGCTGGTCAACTACACCAAGCTGGGTCGTGCCATGCGCGCTACGGCAGAGAACCCCCGCGTGGCGGGCCTGATGGGCGTAAAGCCCGATATGGTGATCTCTGCCACCTTCATCATTGGTGCTGTGCTGGCTGCTATTGCCGGTGTGATGTACGCGTCCAACTACGGCACCGCCCAACACGCCATGGGCTTCTTGCCTGGTCTCAAGGCGTTTACCGCAGCCGTGTTTGGTGGCATTGGCAACTTGGCTGGTGCCGTGGTTGGCGCCATCTTGTTGGGCCTGATCGAATCCATCGGCGCGGGTTACATCGGTGACCTCACCGGTGGCGTGCTGGGCAGCCACTACTCCGACATCTTCGCCTTCATCGTGCTCATCATTGTTCTCACCGTGCGTCCTTCGGGTCTGCTGGGTGAGCGTGTGGCAGATCGCGCTTGAGGAACACACCATGACACAACAAAAGAAAATATTCGCGTTCATTGCAGCAGGCATTGCACTGGTGGTGCTGCCCTTGCTGCTACAGAGTTTCGGCAACGCCTGGGTGCGTATTGCCGACATGGCCTTGCTCTATGTGCTGCTGGCCCTGGGCCTGAACATTGTGGTGGGCTACGCCGGTCTGCTGGACTTGGGCTATGTGGCCTTCTTCGCGATTGGTGCCTACATGTACGGCCTGCTGTCCTCGCCGCACCTGACCGAATCGTTTGAGTACATTGCCGCCAACTTCCCCAATGGACTGCACTCTCCGCTGTGGATCATCATTCCCGCGGGCGCAGGCCTGGCCGGTTTGTTCGGCGTGTTGCTCGGTGCGCCCACCTTGCGCTTGCGTGGCGATTACCTGGCCATCGTGACGCTGGGCTTTGGTGAAATCATCCGCGTGTTCATGAACAACTTGGACGCGCCCATCAACATCACCAACGGACCCAAGGGCATCAGCTCTATCGATTCGCTGCACTTCTTCGGCCTGGACCTGGGCAAGCGCGCCAACATCATGGGCTTTGAGCTGCAGTCGGTGTCGCTGTACTACTACCTGTTCCTGGTGCTGGTGTTGTTCAGTGTATTGATCAGCCATCGTCTGGAACTTTCCCGTGTGGGTCGTGCCTGGATGGCCATTCGTGAAGACGAAATCGCAGCCAAAGCCATGGGTATCAACACCCGCAACATGAAGCTGCTGGCTTTCGGCATGGGCGCTACGTTTGGTGGCGTGTCGGGGGTGATGTTTGGTGCCTTCCAGGGCTTCATCTCTCCCGAGTCTTTCACGCTGATGGAGTCGGTGATGATTGTGGCCATGGTCGTGCTGGGTGGCGTGGGGCACTTGCCCGGCGTCATCTTGGGTGCAGTGTTGCTGTCGGCCCTGCCTGAAGTTTTGCGCTACGTTGCAGGCCCTCTGCAAGCCGCGACCGGCGGTCGCCTGGATGCATCCATCCTGCGCCAGTTGCTGATTGCGCTGGCCATGATCACCATCATGCTGATGCGTCCGCGCGGCCTGTGGCCTTCCCCCGAGCATGGCAAGTCCTTGCAAACGGCCAAACCCTAAGCGAGAGGCAAGCAACATGACAGATACCGTATTGAACGTCTCCGGTGTATCCAAGCGCTTTGGCGGCCTGCAGGCCTTGAGCGATGTGGGCATCCAGATCCAACGTGGCCAGGTGTATGGCCTGATCGGCCCCAATGGTGCCGGCAAGACCACCTTCTTCAACGTGCTGACGGGCCTCTACACGCCCGACAGCGGCAACTTCCAGCTGGCAGGCAAGCCCTACCAACCCACTGCGGTGCACCTGGTGGCCAAGGCCGGCATCGCCCGCACCTTCCAAAACATTCGTCTCTTTGCCGAAATGACTGCGCTGGAAAACGTGATGGTGGGTCGCCACATCCGCACCCATTCCGGTCTGTTTGGCGCGGTGTTCCGCACCGGCAGCTTCAAGCAGGAAGAAAAGGAAATTGCCGACCGTGCACGCGAGTTGCTGGAGTACGTGGGCATTGGCAAGTTTGCCGATTACAAGGCCCGCACGCTCAGCTACGGCGACCAGCGCCGTTTGGAAATTGCCCGCGCGCTGGCCACCGACCCGCAACTCATCGCATTGGATGAGCCGGCTGCTGGTATGAACGCCACCGAGAAGGTCATGCTGCGCGAGCTGATTGACCAGATCCGCAAGGACAACCGCACCATCTTGCTGATTGAGCACGATGTGAAGCTGGTGATGGGCTTGTGCGACCGCGTGACGGTGCTCGACTATGGCAAGCAAATTGCCGAAGGCACGCCTGCCGATGTGCAGAAGAATGAAAAAGTGATTGAGGCCTACCTGGGCACCAGCGGGCACTGAGGACTAAGCATGACGACAAAAACATTACTCAAAGTAAGCGGCCTCAAGGTCGCGTACGGCGGCATCCAGGCGGTCAAAGGCGTTGACTTTGAAGTGCACGAGGGCGAACTGGTTTCTTTGATTGGCTCCAACGGCGCTGGCAAGACCACCACCATGAAGGCCATCACCGGTACGCTGGGCATCAATGCCGGTGACATCGAATATCTGGGCAAGAGCATCAAGGGCCAAGGCCCCTGGGATCTGGTCAAGCAGGGCCTGGCCATGGTGCCGGAAGGCCGTGGCGTGTTCACCCGCATGACCATCATCGAGAACCTGCAGATGGGCGCCTACATCCGCGACGACAAGACCGGCATCGCGGATGACATGGAAAAGATGTTCACCATCTTCCCGCGTCTGCGTGAGCGCAAAGACCAACTGGCTGGAACCATGTCCGGTGGCGAGCAGCAGATGCTGGCCATGGGTCGCGCGCTGATGAGCCGCCCCAGGGTGCTGCTGCTGGACGAGCCTTCCATGGGTCTGTCTCCCATCATGGTGGACAAGATTTTTGAAGTGGTGCGTGATGTGTATTCCCAAGGCGTGACCATCGTGCTGGTGGAGCAAAACGCCAGCCGTGCCTTGGCGATTGCCAACCGCGGCTACGTGATGGAGTCCGGCATTGTGACCATGAGCGGTGACGCCAAGCAGATGCTCAACGACCCCAAGGTGCGTGCTGCCTATCTGGGCGAATAAGCAACTGCCTTATCTTTGCAAAGCCACACTGGTGCAGCCAGTGTGGCTTTCTTGTTTTTGGTTTTCTCCATGAATGTTCACGTTGTATCGCTGCTGTTTGTGACCCTGGTGTGGGGCGCCACCTTTCCGGTACTCAAGGTGGCTACCGCGCAGCTTTCTGGAATTGAGACTTCTGCCTTGCGTTTTGCGCTGGCCGGTGTGTGCATGCTCCCCTGGGCCCTGCGTGCACCGCGCCAAACTTGGCGCGACGGCGCGGTGCTGGGCGCACTGGTGCTGTTCTCTTACGTGGCGCAGGCCTATGGGCTGCAGTTCATTTCCAGTAACCGCAGTGCCTTTCTCACCAGCCTCAATGTGCTCATGGTGCCGCTCCTGGGCATGGTGTTTGGCAACCTGCTGTCGTGGCGCGTGGTGGTGGCTGCCATGCTGGCTTGCGCGGGCATAGGCCTGATGTCGTGGGACGGTGGCGCCCATCTGGTGGCCGATGTGGCTACGGTGTTGAGTGCGGCAGCCTATGCCTTGTATGTGATTTTGTTGTCGGCTCGTGCTGCCCAACACACGGCACGCAACCTGGCAGCCACACAAATTGTCTGGATGGCGCTGCTGGGCGGTGTGTGGATGCTGGTGGATGCACAGGGCAGCGACAAGCTTCAGACGCTTGGCAGCCGTGTGAGCGCCGATATCTTCTGGGGCCTGGCCTACCTGGGGTTGATTGCCACCGCAGGCATGTTGTTTTTGCAGGCCCGTGCGCAAAGCCATGTGTCCGCCGATAAGGCCGCGTTGATCTACGCCATGGAGCCCGTGTTTGCCGCGCTGTTTGCCTGGGTGTGGCTGCACGAGGGCCTGAGCCTGCGCGCCGCCCTGGGCGCTGCGGTGGTGGTGTTTGCCGTGGTGTTCAGCGAATGGAAGCCCAAGGCCGCCGCAACGTAGGCGCTGCGGCCTTGGGCTGCATTAGCCGTGTGCCTTGTCTGCCTCGGACGTGAAGGCGTCGGCATAGAAGAACTCTTCCGGCAGCTTGGCCTCAGCGCAAAAGTCTCTCTTGGCCGAATCCACCACGATGGGGGCGCCGCAGGCATAGACGTGGTGCGCCGACAAGTCGGTGTGGTCTTGCAGCACCGCGCGGTGCACAAAGCCGGTGCGGCCGGTCCAGCCATCTTCGGGCAGCGCGTCGGACACCACAGGTACATAGCGCAACCAGGGGTTGGCTTGCGCAAATTCGTTCACCCATGCGTCCATGTACAAGTCCGCAGGCCTGCGCCCGCCCCAGTACAGCGTGGTGCTGCGGGTGATGCCCTTTTGCTGCATGTATTCCAGCAATGCCTTGATGGGCGCAAAGCCTGTGCCCGAGGCCAGCATGATCAGGGGTGCATCTGACTTTTCACGCAGGAAGAACGAGCCAAACGGTCCTTCGATGCGCAGGATGTCTTTCTCTTTCATGGAGCCGAACACCAAGTCGGTGAACTTGCCACCGGGCATGTGGCGGATGTGCAGCTCCATTTGCGCGCCCTCAGCCGGTGTGCTGGCCATGGAGTAGCTGCGGCGTGCGCCATCGCGCAGCATGAATTCAATGTACTGACCCGCGCGGTACAAAAACGTGTCGTTGGCCGGCAGCTGCAGCTTCATCACGATCACGTCGGCAGACTTGCGTTCCATGCTGCTCACGCGCGTGGGCATCTTCTTGATGGGCAGCGCGCCTTCTTCTGTGACCTGTTTGGACTCCAGCACCAGGTCGCTCTGCGGCTTGGCGCAGCAGGTGAGGATCATGCCGGCAGCGGCTTCGTCGGCGGTGAGGGCCTTGTCCTGGTGCGGGCCGTGCTCTACCGAGCCCGACAGCATCTTGCATTTGCAGCTGCCACAAGCGCCGTCTTTGCAGCCATAGGGCAGGCCAATGCCCTGGCTGATGCCAGCGGCCAAAACGGTCTCAGAAGGGCTGGCGGTGAAGGTGCGGCCACTGGGTTGCACGGTGACCGAGAAGAGGGATGCGTTGGCACCGGGAGTCGTCATCTTTTGGGTATCCTGTCTGCTGTATCTTTTTTGCAGCCCGAATTGTGCCTTCAAACCAAACCCCTCTCGGCGCGCTTCCTGCGCGCTTTCGCCGCCAACGTGTGTTGATTGTGGGCTGCGGTGACGTGGGCATGCGTGCTGCCAACAGCCTGGGTGCCACCACGCGCGTGATGGCCTTGACCTCGTCGCCTGAGCGCATGGATGCGCTGCGCAGCCGGGGTGTGACGCCACTGTTGGGCAACCTGGACAAGCCGCGCACGCTGGGCCGTCTGGCCGGGCTGGCACAGCGCTTGCTCTACCTGGCACCGCCGCCCACTGAAGGCTGGCAGGACCCGCGTGTGGCCGCGTTGCTGCGCTGCCTCCGCCTGCGCAGTGGTGCGCTCACACAATTGGTCTATGGCTCCACCAGTGGCGTGTATGGCGACTGCGATGGCGCTTGGGTAAGCGAGACGCGTGCCCTCAACGCCAGCACCCCACGCGCACGCCGCCGTGTGAATGCTGAAGCACAGGTGCGTTTCTTTGGGCGCTCTACAGGCGTGGCGGTGCAAATCCTGCGCATCCCCGGCATTTACGCACCCGACCGCGAAGGTGGCACGCCGCGTGAGCGCTTGCTCAAAGGCACGCCCGTGCTGCGCGCAGAAGACGATGTGTTCACCAACCACATCCATGCCGATGACCTGGCGCGCGCCTGCGTGGCGTCTTTGTGGAAGGGGCGGCCGCAGCGCGTCTACAACGTCAACGACGACACGCAAATGAAAATGGGCGACTACTTCGATTGGGCCGCAGACCACTACCAGTTGCCGCGCCCGCCGCGTGTGCCACGCGACAGCGCGCAACGCCAGTTGCCAGTGATGTTGCTGAGCTTTATGAGCGAGTCACGCAGGCTGGTCAACACCCGCATGAAGCAGGAGCTGGGCCTGCGATTGCGTTATCCCACGGTGATGGAGGGCTTGCGGTAAAGCAGGCACAAGCCTTTCCACACCAGCCAACTGGTGGCCAGCGTGATGGGGAAGGCCCAGAGCACATCGCTCAGCCAATGCGCCACATCGGCCATGCGGGCAAAGCCAATCACCAGCCCGGACACCACACCCGCTGTGGCCCACAGGCGCTGTCGCCTGCGGTGCACCAGCCCCAGCGAAATCAGAAACACGCCGCACGACACATGGCCGCTCACAAACGAGCAGTTGTTGTCGCACTGGTCTGTCATCACCGCTGCGCGGGTGAACTTCTGGCTGCCGCCAAAGTTTTCTACCTGGTAGGGGCGCGCGCGCTGCCAGTGTTCTTTAAATCCCCAGTTCACCACCATGCCCGGCCCCAGTATTCCTGCCACCACCACAAAGGCCAGCGGCAAGCGCCAAGCAGTCCAACGGGGCTTGAGCTGGCTGGCGATCCAGCCCAGCAAGGCCAGCACCAGCACGCCGCGAAAGACCGCCGGAATCCACTCGTTGATGAACTCCACCCACCACCAGTTCACCGCATGAATAGGCGCGTCTGCGCCCGCAAACACGGCTGCAGCGCGCAAGTCCAGTGCGGTCCAGAGCGTAGGCACCAGCGCGATGGCCACAAAGCCCAGCAGCACCGCGCGAAACAGGCGTGGCGTCTGGCAGGCCAGGGTGTCGGGTGCGGCGGGGGAGGGCATGAAGATGGGGTGTAGCGCGTGAACTAGGGGGCTATGCTAACCTCCCGCGCACCCCCCAAACCGGAGCGTTTGACCTTGCTACCTTCCTGGATTGCCCACTACCGGCGCGACGCCTTTTCCAGCGACTTGATCGCCGGTGTCATCGTCACGATTCTGGTGATCCCGCAAAGCCTGGCCTATGCCTTGTTGGCCGGCCTGCCCCCGCAAGCCGGGCTGGTGGCCAGCATCTTGCCGGTGGTGGTGTATTCGCTGCTGGGCAGCAGCATGGTGCAGGCCGTAGGGCCAGTGGCCATCACCTCCATCATGACCTTTGCGGTGCTCAGCCCCTTGGCCACGCCGGGCAGCGCTCCGTACATTGCGCTGGCAGCTGGCCTGGCTCTGTGCTCCGGGTTATTGACGCTGGGCTTTGGTGCTTTGCGCCTGGGCTTTTTGTCGCAGTTGCTCAGCCGCCCGGTGGTCAGCGGGTTTATTTCCGGCTCGGCGGTGCTCATCATCATCAGCCAACTCAAGCTGGTCTTGGGCATCCAAGCCAGCGGCACCAACAGCTGGCAGGCGCTGCTGGCGGTGCTCACGCACCTGGGCCAAACCAATCCGGCCACTGCTGCGCTCGGGCTCACCGCCATGCTGTGGCTGATGCTGTCACGCTACGGCCTGGTGGCTTTTGCCACGCGCTGGGGTGTGGCCAAACCCAAGGCAGAAGTGTGGGTGCGCATCATGCCGCTGGTAGTGCTGGGCCTCGCCAGCGTCGTGGTGGTGGCGCTGGACCTGGATCATCGCAACGGTGTGGCGGTGGTGGGGCTGGTGCAAGAGGGCCTGGGCAGCATGCAGTTCTTTGTGCCCGATTTGGCAGCGCTGCACCAGTTGCTGATGCCCTCGCTCACCATTGCCTTTATCGGCACGGTGCAAAACGTAACCATGGGCCAGGCGCTGGCCGCCCGGCGGCGCGAGCGGCTGGATGTGAACCGTGAGCTGATCGGGCTGGGCGCTGCCAACGTGGCGGCCGCGTTTGGCAGCGGCATGCCGGTGGGCGGTGGTCTGTCGCGCACCGCCATCAACCTGGCTGCCGGGGCGCAGACACCCATGGCCGGCATGGTGTCTGCCGGCAGCATGTTGCTGATCGTGCTGGCGGGCACACACTGGTTTGCGCGTCTGCCCTTGGCGGTACTTGCGGCCAGCATTGTGGTGGCCGCCATCAGCATGATTGACGTGCGCGCCTTTCGCCAAGCCTGGAGCTACGACCGCGCCGACGCCTATGCCTTGCTGGGCACGGCGGCGGGTGTGTTGCTGCTGGGGGTGGAGAAGGGCATTGTGGTGGGCATTCTGCTGTCGCTCACCACGCTGCTGGTGCGTGCCAGCACGCCGCATATCGCGGTGATTGGCCGCATCGCAGGCACCGAGCATTTCCGCAACGTGGAGCGCCACGGCGTGGAGACCATTCCGGGCACTTTGTTCTTGCGCATTGACGAGAGCCTGTTCTTTGGCAACCTCAACGCCTTTGAAGCCCGACTGGACGCCGAGCTGGGCCGCGACAAGCGCATCAGCGATCTGGTGCTCATCATGAGCGCGGTCAACCGCGTGGACACCACCGCCATGGAAATGCTCACCGACCTGAACCGCGACCTGCGGGAGCGGGGCATCCGCCTGCACCTGGCCGAAGTCAAAGGCCCGGTGCAAGACCGCCTGCTCACCTCGCCCTTGTGGCACACGCTCTCGGGCAAGGTGCACCTCTCGGTCAACAGTGCGTTTGAGAGCCTGGCCGCAGAAAAAATTGTGGAGACCGGGCTCTACGTGATCTGAGTGAATGGCTACGCGATCGCCATGGTGCCCCGCGCGTTTTTCTGGGTAAGTGGCGCGTTGCTGCGCGGTGCCTGCGCCGGAGACAGCAGCTGCTCGGGTTGATCGGACGGCAGTTTGATGGTGGTCCGGCCGCTTTCCAAGGGTTTGCTCAATACCAGCACCACGCCGTCGGGCGTTTCAGATTCATCTTCATCGGTGTGGGTGGAAAGGGTGGCGGACCGGATGCCTGACCACACCTGCGTTCTGCGAACGAGTTGGGAGGCCTCCA
>Ga0228698_1000157_pt1 | contig 62949 bp, 54 predicted proteins | sample McNCre117_Aug_MG_FD_178015 | JGI IMG/M metagenome (GOLD analysis project Ga0228698, IMG submission 178015) | Freshwater microbial communities from McNutts Creek, Athens, Georgia, United States - 1-17_Aug_MG | ecosystem: Environmental > Aquatic > Freshwater > Creek | place: USA: Georgia...
AGGCCATCCACTTCCCGCACCCCTTTGTGCAAGACTTCTTTTTGGGCGAGCGCGGACAGCGCGCCATGGAAGTCTTGCAGCCCCGCACGCAAGACGTGTAAAAAGAGACCCTCATGGAAAATAAATCACACGCCATCGCCGCCGGCACCTTTGTGCTGTTGATGGTGGGCTTGCTCATCGCCATGGCGCTCTGGCTCACGCGCGATGCCAGCCAGCAGCGCCCGTATGAAATCTCCAGCAAAGAAGGCGTCACCGGCCTGCAACCCCAAGCCGGTGTGCGTTACAAAGGCGTGACTGTGGGCCGTGTCACGGCCATCAACCTGGATGCACAGACACCCGGCAATGTGCTGGTGCGTATTGCGGTGAACGACAACGCACCCATCACTGCAGGCACCTATGCCAGCCTGGGCTTTCAGGGCGTGACCGGTCTGGCGTTCATTCAGCTGGACGACACGGGCGCATCGCCTGCGGCCTTGGCCACCACCATGTCGCACCCCGCGCGCATCCCTATGCGGCCCGGCCTGGTGTCGCGCCTGACCGAGCAGGGCAGCGCCCTGCTCACCCAACTGGCAGAAGCCAGCAAGCGCATGAATGATCTTCTGGCCCCCGAGAACCAGCAAACCCTCACCACCGCCGTGACCCATCTGGGTCAGGCCGCGGCCAGCATCCAGCGCCTCAGCCACGATGCCGACCAGGTGCTCACTGGCACCGGCCCGCAAGGCAGTGCCAGCCTGCCCAAGATGGCCGCGCAGGTGGACGCTACTTTCAAGAGCATGCAGTCCACCTCCGAGCGCCTGAAAGAAACCGCCGCCATCGTCAATACCTCTGCCGAAAACTTCCGCCGCACCACCACCCGCATGAACGAGCCCGGCGGCACGCTGGACCGCATTGCCCGCAGCACAGAAGCGCTCACCAACGCCACAACCACCCTCAACGCCACGCTCTTGCCCAACCTGAACCGCACCGTGCGCCTCACCAACCGCGCGGTGGAAGGCCTGGCGGACCAGCCGCAGTCGCTGCTGTTTGGCAAAGGGGCCACCGCCCCCGGGCCGGGTGAATCGGGCTTTGTGGCACCAGCCGACAAAGCGGCAGCCCCGGCGGAACAATAAGGCACCCCATGCAAACGCTATCCCCTCTTTCAACCCCGGTGCGTCGCGACCCTGGCAGCGTGGCACTGCGCACTGTCGCCACGCTGGTGCTGACCGCTGTGCTTACTGCGTGCGGCACGTCCCCGGCTACGCGCGCCGTGGTGTACGACTTTGGCCCTGGAGCCACCCAGCCTGTGGCCAGCAACCGCATGGCACCTTTGCCGCCCGTGCTGTTGGCCGAGGTGGAAACCTCGGTCGCGCTGGAAGGCAATGCCGTGCTCTACCGCCTGGCCTACTCGGATGCCCAGCAACTGCGCCCCTACGCCCAGGCCCGCTGGACCACGCCGCCTGCGCAACTGTTGCGCCTGCGCTTGCGTGAACTGCTGGGCCAGCGCCGCTCGGTTCTGGTTCCGCTGGACGCGGTGGCCCCTGGCACCCTGGCATTGCGTGTGGAGTTGGAAGAGTTCAGCCACTACTTTGCGTCGCCCAGCACCAGCAGCGGCCTGGTGCGCGTGCGCGCCACGTTGAGTCGCACCGGCTCTCCGGCCAAGCCCCTGGCGCAAACCAGCCTGGTGGTGCAAAAGCCCGCCGCCACGCCTGACGCTGCGGGCGGGGTGCAAGCCCTGGCACAGGCCAGCGATGCCGTCATTGCGCAGTTGGACCAATGGGTGCAGCAAGTGGCTGCAGCCGAACCCGCCACACCGTGAGCACGCTGCCCCGCCCCGCGCCGGGCACGCTGCAAGAGGCGCTGCCTTTGTTTCCGTTGAGCACGGTGCTGTTTCCGGATGGAAGCTTGCGGCTTCAAATCTTCGAGGTGCGCTACCTGGACCTGATTGGCAAGTGCTACAAAAACGGCACCCCCTTTGGCGTGGTGTCGCTCACCCAAGGCCATGAGGTGCGCACGGTGGATGCCAGCAACCCGGCGGGTGACGGGTTTGCCACCGAGACCTTTGCCGATGTGGGCACGCTGGCCCACATCGTGGACTTTGCCGCGCCCCAGGCGGGCCTGATGGTGATCGGCTGCACCGGCAGCACCCGCTTTCGCATCCATGCGCGCAGGCAGCTCAAGCACGGGCTGTGGGTGGCCGATGTGGAATACCTGGCGGACGACCTGCCCGAGACCATCCCCGCAGACTTGCAACCCGTGACCCATGCGCTGGCGCGGCTCATAGAGCAGCAGCGCGATGAACAGTCCCCGTTGGAGTTCCCGCTCCTGGCACCGCCCTATCGCCTGGACGAGTGCGGCTGGGTGGCCAACCGCTGGTGCGATCTGCTGTCACTGCCACCGCCCATCAAGCAAAACCTGCTGCAGCTGGACAGCCCTTTGTTGCGCCTGGAACTGGTGGGCGACTTGCTCACCGGCGTGTCAGCGTTCTGACCCTTTAGTGCCCCAGTACGGGGAAGAGTTTTACCAGCCCGTCGGACATCACTTCCACGGCCAGCGCGGCCAGTATCAGACCCATCAAACGTGTCATCACGCTGATGCCGGTTTTGCCCATTAGCTTGGCAATCGGGTCGGCCAGCGCAAAGCACACCAGCGTGGCCAGCGACACCACCACACCAAAGCCCACCAGCGTGCTGAGCTGGAAAAGGGTCTTGGCCTTCTCCGCATAAATCACCACCGTGGACATAGTGGCCGGGCCGGTGAGCAGCGGAATGGTGAGCGGCACGACGGCAATGCTGGAGCCTTGCGCGGCCTTCTCGGCACCGTCTTCCATCACGTGGGTGTTGGGCTTGGCCTCGGCTGGTTGCGCGTTGAGCATGTTGAGTGCGCTGGTGAGCAAAAGCATGCCGCCCCCCACCTGAAAACTCGCCAGCGAGATGCCGAAAAATTCCAGAATGTGCAGCCCCGCAATGGCACTCACCGCAATCACCAAGAAGGCGCTGAACGACGACACGATGGCCGTGTGCCGCCGCTGCTCTGGCGAGAAGCCCTGCGTGTAGTGGATGAAAAACGGCACGATGGCCAAAGGGTTCACGATGGCCAGCAAGGTGACGAGGGGTTTGAAGTCCATGGTGCTTATTTAAATGGGCGAGGGGGCTGCGCATGGTAGCCGCAATGCCAAGCGCGTCGCCTTGCAGTGCGCACGGGTGCGGCAAAATGCTACGCACCATGCCCAGTCGCAGACAAGTCTTGAATCTTTCCCTGGGTTTGCTGGGTACCAGCAGCCTGCCCGCAGCTTTGACGTCTGCCTATGCTGCAGACACCAGCAATGACGCGCCCCGGCAGGCGTTGGTCATAGGCAATAGCCGTTACGCCAACAGTCCGCTGGCCAATCCGGTGAATGATGCGACAGCGATTGCCAAATCGTTGACCGAGCTGGGCTTCGCATGCCAATTGCTGACGGATGCGACGCTGCAAGACATGGCCGCAGCGGTCAGGTCGCACGGTGAGAAGTTGTCCCGACTCAAGGCAGTCGGGCTTTTCTACTACGCCGGGCATGGCGCGCAAATGGGGTGGCGCAATTACCTGGTGCCTGTGGACGCAACCCTTAGCTCGCTGGAGGACGTACCACGGCAAACCTTGGAGCTCAACAGCCTCTTGTTGGCCCTCAAGAAGGCGGCTAACCCGATGAACGTGATCATTCTGGATGCCTGCCGTGACAACCCGTTTGGTACCCGCGTGCCACTGGAGCAAAAAGGATTGAGCCAGTTCGATGCGCCCATGGGGTCTTTGCTGTCTTATGCCACGGCGCCGGGCAACACGGCCAGCGATGGCGAAGGGGCCAACGGTTTGTTCACCGAAAACCTTTTGCGGGAAATGCGGGTTCCGGGGGCCAAGCTCGAAGATGTCTTCAAGCGTGTGCGACTCAAAGTTCGGCTGCAGTCTAAGGGGCAGCAAATTCCGTGGGAAAGCACTTCACTGGAAGAGGACTTCTATTTCACCCGCACCCCCGGGCAACTCGCTGAGGCATCCGAAGCCCAAAAAAATGCGCTTTTTGCAGAAGAGGCTGCCGCATGGAGTGCCATTCAAAACGCCAATACGCCAGAGCCCTTCAGCAACTACCTGGCGCGTTACCCCAACGGCAAGTTTTCCCAACTTGCGCAAGTGCAATTGGACCGCTTGCTCAAGAAGCAAGGTGAAAAGCGGGTAGAGGCCACTGCTACGGAAAACAACCCGTTCACCCTTGGCAGTACCAAGGCAGTGGGGACCTACACCGTGGGCGACGCCTATGCCTTTGAACTGCGCGATGCCCTCTCTGGTGTGGTGCAAAAAGCCTACCAGGAAGTGGTATCCGAGGTGGCGGAGACACAGATCGTCTTCAACAACGGTTCGCTGGTGTTGGACCTGATAGGCAACGAGACCAAGTCGGAAAACCCCCGGTTCCTCTCTCCCGCTCAGCTCTTTCCGGCCGAGTATTCCGTGGGCACCAAGTGGAGTACCCAATTCGGGTGGCGCAAAGGTGACGGGATCGCAAGCGTCATGGCGCTGGAGATGAAGGTCGTTGGCCGCGAGCCTTTTCGCACGCCGGCCGGAGAGTTCAACGCCTTCAAGGTGAGCGGCTCAGGGCGGGTTCAAGGCGGAAGTTTTTGGACCGTGAACTATTGGATTGATCCCGAAAGATGTCTACGTCCATTGCAATTCGAAATGTCCACCAACGGGGGCAGCGGCAAGCGTGCCTTCAGCATTGCAGACCGGATTGTTTTGGTGCGGTACGCCCAAAAGTCTGCCAAAAGCTGACGCGCTACCTGCCCCCGCCCACGTCCAACATCGTTCCCGTGACATAGCTGGCTTCGGTACCCAGCAGCCACACAATGGCCTGCGCCACTTCCATGGCAGTGCCGGGGCGCTGCATGGGAATCTGCTGCGCCAGGCGCTGTGCGCGGTCGGGTTGCCCGCCGGAGGCGTGGATCTCGGTGTCAATGATGCCGGGGCGCACCGCATTCACGCGGATGCCTTCAGTCGCCACCTCGCGTGCCAAGCCGATGGTGAATGTGTCGATGGCACCTTTGCTGGCTGCGTAGTCCACGTACTGGCCGGGGCTGCCCAGCGTGGCGGCCACGCTGGACACGTTGACGATGGCCCCACCCGCATCGCCGTGCACCTGGCTCATGCGTTTGACGGCTTCGCGGGCGCACACCATGCTGCCGATCACATTGGTATCAAACATGCGCCGCATACGCGCCACGCTCATCGCGTCCACACGGCAGGCCACATCCACCACGCCCGCGCTGTTGACGAGTGCGGTGATGCGGCCCAGTTGGGTGTCCACGGTCTCGAACATGCGCAGCACCTGGGCCTCATCTGCCACGTCGGCCTGCACTGCAAGCGCCGTGCCGCCCATGGCCTCAATCTGGCGTACCACCTCGGCCGCAGCCGCTGCGTTGCTCTGGTAATTGACCGCCACCGCATAGCCCGCGCGCGCGGCCAGCAAGGCAGTGGCGGCGCCTATGCCGCGCGAGGCTCCGGTGATGAGGGCGATGGGTTGCATGGTTGCGACGCTCTGGTGTTAGTGCCCTTCCATTCTGCTGCACTTGTCATTAAGGTGTAACCATGCTGAACACAGACACATTCGCGGCGTATTGGTCGGCTCCCATGCTGGTGGCCAATTTTTTCGTTCTCTTGCATTTGCTGGGTGCGATGGCCTTGGGGCTTCTGGTGGGGTACGAGCGCTCCTACCACGGGCGTGCTGCCGGTATGCGCACCTACGGCCTGGTGTGCATGGCCAGCGCGGCGCTGACGGTCATTGGCGGCTTCTCCCACTTCTGGTACGGCGGCACCACGACCACTACGTTCAGTAACGGTGACCTCTCGCGCGTGATGCAGGGCATCCTTACCGGCATCGGTTTTCTGTGTGCCGGCGTGATCATGAAAGAGGGCTTCAACATCAGCGGCCTGACCACCGCCGCATCGTTGTGGGCTGCGTGCGTGATCGGCATCATGGTGGGCGTGGGACTGTACGCCGCAGCCATGGCCCTGGCCATGTTGAGCGCCGTGTGCATGGTGTGGATCAGCAAGCTCGAAGCGTGGCTTCCCTCGCGCCCCGCGGTTGCCGTGTCGGTGCGCTTTGTTCCCGGAATACAGCCAGAGAAATCACAGTTGATGCAGGTGGCCAATGCCAATGGGTACTCGATTGCCAGCGGCACGCTGGTGATCCATTTCAATGACAACGCCTATGCCTGGAACTTCATCGCCGTTGCCCACAACCGCCACGTGGGGCGGCCTATTTCCGAGTTGAGCAAGAGCCTGGGGAGCTTTCCCGGCGTGGCTGGCTTCGAGCTGGCATACGCGCGCAACTAGCAACGCGCAGCTGTCCAAGGCACCAAAAAAAGAGGCACCCTTGGTGCCTCTTTTGTCATATGCGCCAGCGGCGCACCGTGCGGGTTACGACTTCGGCTTGGTGTTCTCCGGGTCGTACAAGGCGGCGTAGCCCACGGCTTCCACCGTGACCGGGTACACATCTTCAAAGTACTGCACCTGCAGCTCGCGTCCCACTTGGCAGTATTCGTGCGGCAGGTACGCCAGCGCGATGTTCTTGCCGATGGTGGGGCCAAAGGCAATGCTGGTGGTGTAGGAGCGGCGGCCTTGGCTGTCGATCAGGGTGGCACCGGTGGCGGGGTCCATCACCGGCAGGTTGCCCAGCGGGTAACGGGCCACGCCTTGGCCGTCGATGTTGTGCGTCATGACCAGGGTGCACAGCATGGCGGGCTGGTGGGCGCGCTCGCGGAACGCCAGGTGTGCGGCTTTGCCGTGGAAGTCGGCGGCCTTCACTTTGGGGCGGGCCAGGTCACATTCATACAGGTTGTATTCGGTGAGCAGGTCGCCGTTTTGCAGGCGCAGGCTCTTTTCCATGCGGCGGCTGTTGGCATAGGTTTCCACGCCCACGGGGGTGACGCCCTGGGCATACAGCGCGTCCCACAGGGCCAGGCCGTCTTCGTACTTGAAGTGCAGCTCCCAACCTTGCTCGCCCACATACGAGATGCGGAAGGCCAGCACCGGCACACCGGCAATCTTGAGGTCACGCAGCGCGGCGAAGGGGAAGTTCTCGTTGGTCCATGCTTCGGGCTCGTCGGCGATCTTCTGGATGGTGGCGCGGGCATTCGGCCCCCACACACCCAAGCAACCATAAGCGGTGGTGGTGTCGGTCACCTTGACGTTGGCGCCTCTGTCTTGCGCCATGCGCTTGATCCACACAAAGTCACGGTGGCCGGCGTCGGCACCGTCCACCACGCGGTAGTGGTCCTGGCCTAGTCGCAGCACGGTCAGGTCAGCGCGCACGCCGCCCTTGGCATCCAGGAAGTGGGTGTACACGCCCTTGCCCACGGGGGTGTCGCCACCCACCTTGGCCACGCACAGGTATTCCAGCAGGTCGGCCGCGTCGGGGCCTTCGACATCGATCTCTGCAAAGTGCGAGACGTTGATCATGCCCACGTCTTCGCTCATCTTCAGGTGCTCGGCGTTGGACACGCGCCAGAAGTGGCGGTTGTCCCACTCGTTGGCGCGCACTGGCACCTTGTCACCATAGACCTCCAGCAGGTGTTCGTTGCTGGCGTAGCCGTGCGCGCGCTCCCAGCCGGAGAGTTCCATGAAGTAGGCGCCCAGCGCTTTTTCGCGCTCGTAGAACGGGCTCTTGAAAATGCCGCGCCCAGCGCTGTAGGGTTCGCGGTTGTGCACCGGCGGGTTGTAGATCTTGAAGGCGCCTTCGTAGCAGCGGTCATGGATGTATTTTTCGTCCTGCTGGTACGGGTAGGTGCGGGCCACGTCGATGCGCGCATGGTCGATGTGGGTGGTGCCGTCGGTCATCCAGTCGGCCACGATCTTGCCCACGCCGGGGGCGTCTTTCACCCACACGGCTTCGGCGTACCACAGGCCGCGTACGTTGCTGGATTCGCCAATGGACGGATTGCCGTCGGTGGTGACTTGCAGCAGGCCGTTGAAGGAGTACTTCTCGTCATAGCCCAACTCTCCCAGGATGGGAGTCAGCTCCATGGCGCGCTCCAGCGGCTCCATGATTTGCTCCAGCTCCAGGTCGCGCTGCGATGGGCTGAGGCGGGCCTGCTCTTTTTCCAGCAGGTCGCGGGGGTGGCACATGCGCGGGTTCTTTTCTTCGTAGTAGCCCCACTCGATCTGGCCGCCTTCGGGTGTTTTTGGGTCCCCGGTGTCGCGCAGGTAGGCCGAGTTACCTTGGTCGCGCAACAGCGGGTAGCCAATGTCTTTGCCCGTGCCTGCAAATTCCAAGTAGGGTTTGAAGAAGGTCAGTGGGTGGTCCACCGGCATGATGGGCAGGTCTTCACCGGCCATGTTGGCAATCAGGCGGCCCCACAGGCCGGCGCAGACCACCACGTAGTCGGCGGCAATGTAGCCCTTGGTGGTTTCTACGCCCTGGATGCGACCGTTTTCAATGCGCAAGCCAGTGCAGGCGGTGTTGGCAAAGGATTGCAGCTTGCCCGAGGCAATGGCCGCGTCCACCAATTCACCGGCCACCATTTGCGAGCGGGGTTTGACCAAGCCCGCATCCGGGTCCCACAGCGCGCCCTGGATCATGCTTTCTTCCAGCAGCGGGAATTTGGCCTTGGCTTCGGCGGGGGTGATCATCTCCACCCGGTTGCCAAAGGCCTTGCCCGAAGCCACGCGGCGTTTGAGTTCGACCATGCGCTCGTCGTCGCCCACGCGGGCCACTTCGATGCCGCCGATGCGCTCGTAGCGGCCCATCTTGTCGTAGAAGTCGATGCTGTACTTGGTGGTGAAGATGGTCATCTGATCGTGCATCGTGTTGAAGCAGAAATCAGATGCGTGGGCAGTGGAGCCTACGTCGGTGGGGATGGCGGACTTGTCGATGCCGACAATGTTGTCCCAGCCGCGTTCAATCAGGTGGTGCACCACCGAGGCGCCGACGATGCCGCCTTGGCCAATGATGACAACTTTGGCTCGTTCAGGAAATGTGGCCATTTTTGCGCTAGCTCCTAGGGGAATGAGTGGGGGGTATCAAACCGACAAAGTGTATTCAGCGCAGAGGGTGCCGGGGCCCCAATTGCGACTACCGTTTTCGCAAAAGCGGCCGACACAAAAGCTGCGCCGCGGCCGGTTCAGGCCCGCAAGTGCCGCAGCAGGCTGCGCAGCTTGGCCGGTCGTACCGGTTTGTGCAGCAGAGGCAGCTGGGCGGCCTTGATGGCTTTCAAAAAGTCTTCATGCGTGTCGCCGCTCATGATGCAAGCCGGTATCTGGGCTTGGGCCTGTGCACGCAAGGCCAGGATGCAGTCGATGCCGTTTTCTGCCGAACCGAGATGGAAGTCGCTGAGGATGACGTCGGGAGCACCCTGTGTTTGCACATGCACTTGCGCCTCGGCCAGCGACGCTGCCACATGTACCTTGCAGCCCCAGGAGGTAAGCAGCTCGCGCACCGCTTCGCGCACGTTGTCGTTGTCTTCAATCAGCACCACCTGCATGCCGTCCACGTCGCCCACCAGGGGCTGCGGGTCGGCCGGGGTGTGTGCCCGGACCTGGGCGGCAGACGCTGCATCCAGGGCAATCGAAAAGCGGGTGCCGTGGCCCGGCTGGGAACGCAGCGTCACGCGGTGGCCCAACAGCTCGGCGCTGCGCTGCACGATATTGAGCCCCAGGCCCATGCCGAAGTTGTTGCCACCCGAACGGTTGCCCAGTTGGTAAAACTCTTTGAAGATGTCTTCGTGGTGCTCCGGCGCAATGCCGATGCCGCTGTCCCACACCTCGATGCGCACGCCGCGGCCGTGGGCGTCCGGTCTGCAGGCCACCAGCACCGTGCCGTGTTCGGTGTAGCGGATGGCGTTGATCACCAGATTCATCACCATGCGGTTGAGCAATGCCGCATCGCTCATGGCCCAGCGGCGGGTAGGGCGTATGCGCAGGCGCAGGCCCTTGGCCTCGGCCATGCCTTGCAGGGCACCGCGCACCGAAGCCAGCATCTCGTTGAGGTCCACCGGCGCCATGCGGATTTGCACATTGCCCGAGTCCAGGCGCGACAAATCCAGCAAGCCGTCCAGCAGGTCTTGCATGGTCTGCACCGCAATGTCCAGGTTGTCCACCAGGTGCCGCATTTGCGGCTCCATGGGCAGCTGCCCCATGCGCGCCACAAACATGCCTAGCGCATGCGAAGGCTGGCGCAGGTCGTGGCTGGCGGCGGCCAGAAAGCGGGACTTGGCCTGGGTGGCAGTTTCGGCCTGCTCTTTTTTGAGACGCAGCTCGTGGGTGACTTGCTCTACCTGGCGCTCCAGTTCGTCGCGGCCCCAGGCCAAGCGCTTGGCCATCTGGTTGAGGGAGGTCTGCAGTTCCTTGAGAGGGTCGTTGTCGGCCACGGAGTCGTCAATGGCAAAGTCGCCCTGGCCCACCCGTTTGACCATCTGCGACACCCGCACCATGGGGCCCACCACCCAGTTGCCCAGCCGGAAAGCCAGCAGCCCACCCAGCAGCATGCCCATGGCGCCCACCCACAAAGCCGTCAGCAAGGCGCTGGCCTTTTTGTCTTCCAGGTCTTGCCTTGACAGTTCCACCACCGCGCTGCCCAAAGGGTTCACAACAATAGGGCGGGGGACTTGCTCTATGGAAAAAAGGTCTTCAATCGGCACCACGGCGGGCATGATTTTTTCGATGTGCACGTCCACGCGCTGCGCACGTTGTCGGGCCAGGTAGTCGGTGTTTTCGGCATCCGCGAGTTTCACGATGGCCGATGTTCCGCTGCGGGCCAGCAGCGCACCGGTGGCGTCAAAAATCAGCACCGCCTTGACGCCGGGCGCGCGCTGGATTTCTTGCACCACACTTTGCAGGCTGGCCGTGTTGCCGGAAAAAAGCCCGTAAGCACTGAACACCGACACCTGGTGCACCAGCTGCTCCGCACGCTGGCGGTGCGACTCTTCCAGATCCTGCACCCGGCCCTGCCAGAAGATGCCCGCTATCGTCAGCACCACCAGCAGCACAGGCAGCACCGAGGCCAGCGCCATGCGCGAGCGGATGCTGCCTCCCGTCATGGGCGCTTCTCCGTGCGGCGCAGCTTGTCCGTCAGGGCCTTGGCATCCAGCGTCAGACCCAACGACCGGGCGACGTAGTCGTTGGTGGAAATGGTGAAGTCCACCGGGTACTGGGGCGGCGGCAAACTATTGCTCTGCAAAAACTGGGTGACCATGGCCGCCATTTGAACACCGGCCTGGCCTGCCGTGCTGTGCACCGACAGCAAGGCACCCGCCTTTACATACGCGGGCGAGAACGCCAGCACCGGCACCTTGGCGCGGTAGCTGGTGAGCAGGATATTGGACACGGTAGTGGAGTTGTAGACCGCCGCATCGGCCACACCCAGGAACACATCGGCATCACGCAACGCGGACTGCAGCGCGCTGATCATGCTGTTGCCGTCATTGACAGTGCCTTCGCTCAGTTCCAGGCCACGCGCCTGAATGGCGCTGCCCAGCAGCGCTTGCTGGCTGACCGACTCCGGCCCCCACAGCACGCCCACGCGCCGCAGGTGCGGAATGGCCAGGCGCAGCAGATCGAGCTGGCGCGCAAAGGGTTGGTCCAGGTACAGCGCCGACACGCTGGAGTTGCTGCGTCTGCCGGACTCGGCCAGCACCCGCTCAAAGCTCAGGCGGGGTATCAGGCCTGCCAGCACCGGGGCTTTGGTATTGCGTGCAGCCACTTGGCGCAAGGCATCGGTGCCCAGTGTCACCAGCAAGCGGGCGTCTTGCACGCCGCCAAAGCCTTCCAGAAACTCGCTCACGCTGAGCAAGGCCACGTCTTGCCGTGTCCCGTTGTTGCGTGCCAGCTCCTGGCTCAGGCTGTCAAAGGCTTCCAGAAAGGCAGGCGTCTTGTCGCTGCTGACCACGCACACCTGGCACGCCAGCGCAGCACCTTGCAGCACCAACAAGGCGAGCAGGGCGCAGAGTCTGACGAGGAAGCGAGGTGGCTGCATGAAGACGGCGGCTTAGTTCTCGATACGCAGCGTCACCATGGCGCGGCCATAGAAGCGGAACTTCCAGTCGCCGTCCTGGTAGGGGTCGTCCATGTTTTGCAGCACCGCGGCCAGTTCGGCCTTCTTGTTGCCCAGACGCAAGGGCCAAGCCAGGCGCAAGTCGGTGCGCCGCATCGAGAACAGCCAGGGGTTGTCGGAGATCGACATCAAGGCCACGTCTTCGCTGACCTGGTGCATGAGTGAGGCTTGCAGCCCACTGGCAAACGTATGCATCAGCGTCAGGCCGGCGGTGTAGCTCGGGGTGGAGTGTTCTGTGCGGAATTTGCTCTGCTGCGAGATGCCGGTGCGCGCACTGATGGTGGTCCAGCTCTGCGTCCACAACAGCCGGGTGGCAGCCGTTGGCGCCCAGCCCAGTTGCCACTCCACGCCGTTGATTTCGTCCTGGTGGTCGTTGAGGTAGGTTTGCGGGGCGACACCGGGAATGATGGTCAGGTCCGACTGCGAGATGCCGTCACTGATCTGCTCGTTGAAGACCCGCACATCGCCACTGACCGGCAGGTTGGGGAGCGCAAAGTTGTAGCCCAGCTCGCGTGAGAACAAGCGTTCGGGCAGCAGCGTGCCATTGTTGTAGGTGAAGAAACCGATCGGGTTCTGGCCATTGGCGTCGTAGTAGTTGCGCTGGCCGAATTTTTCGTAGGCGCTGGGCGGACGGAACGCGGTGGATGCGCCTGCACGCAAGGTGTGGCCGGGCTGCACATGCCAGTTGAGCATCAGGCGTGGTGAGAACGAGTCGCCCGAGAAATCGTTGTGTTCGGCCAGAGCACCGGCATTGAGCACCCATGCGTCATTGATGCGCCACTCTGCGCTGCCAAACAGTCGGAAGAAATCATTGATCTGGGTTTTGCCCTGGTCAAACAGCGTGGGCGCGTTGAGTGATTCCTGCCGGTATTCGGCTCCCCACACGGTGCGCAGCGCAGCGTTGTGGCGCAGTCCGTATTGCACCGACAAGGCGTTGACCTGCTCCACACCGCTGTAGTCCACCGCTGCCCGGTAATAGTCCACGCCGTTGACCACCAGATGCGACTGGATGAGGAAGCGGTCGCGCATGGTGTTCTCGGTGTGCGATGCGCTGATCGCCAGGTCGCTGGCATCGCTGAGCACCCGGCGCCAGTCGGCCTGAAGGTACTGCGAGCCAACGAACCACATGCGGGCCGGGTTGCCGGTTGTGTCACTCACGTCCCCACGACCGGCATACAGCCCCGCCCCGCCCGCGCGCAGTTCCAACTCGGTGTCGGCATCCACTGGCGTGAAGGACACGAGGTTCAGCCGCTCGGTACGGTTCTTGCCAAAGGCGCCATGCAAACCGTCCTCGGAGTTGCCGTCGGCGCTGATGCGGAAACTGGAGGCGCCTGCGTTCCAGCCCACGCGCATGCCGACGTCCGACACATTGTTTTCACCCTGGGTGACATAGGCTGTAGCGCCCGTGGTTTCGCGCACATCGCGCGAGATGATGTTCACCACCCCCAGAAAAGCACGCGCACCGTAGGTGGCGGAATTGGAGCCACGCAGCACCTCAATGCGTTCGATATCGTCCATTGCCAGGGACTTCCAGCCCATACCGGCCGAACCCTGCAGCAAGCCCGAATACACCGAGCGCCCGTCCACCAGCACTTGGATGCGGTTGGCCCAATCGTCATTGCGGCCGTGGTAGGTGGCCATGGGGGCATCGGTCTCGACAGCCGTGGTGGTCTGAAAGCCCGGTACAAAGCGCAACAGATCCACCACATCGCGCGCGCCCGACATGCGGATGAAATTGCGGTCCAGCAGCGTGACGGCGCCGGGGGTGTCTTCCAGGGGTTGTGAGAGGCGCGATACCGAGATGACCGTGGGCACGTCCTGCAGGTAGTCGGACTCCGAGACGGTATTGCCCCGGCCCGGCGCGACGGTGCCTTCAGGCCCCTGCGCCATTGCCAGCTGCGCGCACAAGCAAAGCGCGCCCAATGCAAATTTAGGTTGAGTCAAACCGTTCCTCCCCAGATGTGCCATCACCAATGTGGCACTCGGATCTTATGCCGTCTATTAGACAGCAGTCTGCGGCCTGCGTGGCTTAAATCAAAGGGAGAACAAAGAGATCAGTGGTTTTTCACAAACGCCTGCATGTGAAACACCGCGTGCTCCGGCTGGTAGACAAAGTCTGTGCCCTGTGGGCAGGCACGGCGCGCCAGGCAGCCACGCTGCATGCAGTTACCGTGGGGATGGGCGTGCAGGTGGGCGGCACAGGCCTCCAGCCGGTAACTGCTGCCAGTGAACGCATCCACCGGGCAGGCCTGCAGACACGGTTGGCCACTGCAGCGGGCGCACAGGTCGGTGGCCTTGATGCCGTCGGCGATGCTGGCGTTTTGCGCAGCCAACGTGGGCAAGGCCAGCGCAAAGCGGTAGGCATGCCACAGGCCGTATTCGGGGTGCATGCGCAGCATCAGCGGGCTGGGCGTGGTGGGCTCGCTGCGGTCGGCCCATTGCTGAAAGGGCCAGTAGGGCGGCCCCTCAAACGGAAACAGGGCCTTGCCACCCAACTGTGCCGCCAGCGCATGGCCTATGTGCGCACTCCAGCGGTCCAGCGGATCGGGCAGGCCGTCTTGGTAAAACACAGAGGCCTTGAACTGCGGCCAAAAGTCTGAGCCCGCTACCCCCACCATCCACACCACCGCAGCAGCTTGGCCGCCGGGCAATGCAGGCAGCGCGTCCGCCGCAGTAGGAATCCAGTGGCCGCGCAGGCGCAGGCCGTGGGGGGCCAGCGCCTGTTGCAAGGCGTCTGTGTTGCTACGGTTTTCCATCGGTGTAGACGCGTAGCATTTGCGTGAGCGCCAACTGCAAACTAGCCAAGTCTTCAAGCACCGTGAAGTAGACGATCTCGTCGTCCACTGCGTCATAGCCATGGATGATGCGATTACGCAGATCAATGGCCAGTTTCAGGTCTGGCACGGTTTGCAGAAGGTCTGCGCGCAGGCGGGCCAGTCGCCCCGCTGCTTCGCCCAAAATTTCCAACTGCCGCTCGACGGCAGAGCGTCGCATTTTGTCGGCAAGGTATTGGTCCAGCGCGATGCCTTGCACAAACTCCTGCGCAAAGGCGATGGCGCCCAACGCATCAACCAACAGTTTGGGCGTCTTGTCGGTCATAGAGGGGAATGCGGCTGGCGTTCACGGCTTCCATAAAGAAAGCGTTGCGAATGAACTTGGGGTTCACCAGGTCCACAGGGCGGCCGAGCAGCTGCTCCAGTTCTTCTGCCAACGCGATCCAGCGTTTGGCACGTGATCCGGGTGCCCGTCCATCCAACTCCACCAGAAAGTCCACATCACTTGAAGCGGGGTCGAACTGGTCCGAGGCGGCTGAGCCGAACAGCTCCATGTGCAACACGCCATGTGCCTCGCACAAGGCGGCAATCGCTGGCAAGTTGGGGAGCAAGGACGGGTGCATGCCCGAATTATCAGTGAATGGCTGCAGTCGGCAAAGGTGTTGCGCTCATGCGCGGCGCGCCCGATGCGGTGGCGGTGACCACGGCTTCGAAGAACATATTGCCGTCGATGTCGTTGTTCACGCTGTTGTCGGTCTGGCTGAACGTCACTTCCACGGCGTCGGCGCCTGCGGCCCATGCGTTGGCCTGGGCTTCGCTGGCGGCGCGTTCACGGGCCAGGGCCAGTGCGGCGTCCAGGCCGGCAAAGTCTTGCGGCCCTTCTTTGGTGAACACACGGAAGGTGCCGCGCACGGGTTGCGTCACGGTCAGGTGCACGCGCTGCGACACCTGGCCCAGCACTGCGCCTACGGCATTGGCCACTTCGGCGTAGCGCGGTACCTTGAGCTGCATGCCCAGGCCTTCCGCCACTTCGGGGTAGTAGCTGGCGGCAGGGGCGCCTACGGCCACCAGCGGCATCTCGGGCGCGAAGTGCAGTTCGAATACGGACGGTGGTGGGCTCGCAGGGCCGTTATTGCCGCGCCGCTGCAAGGCCATCTCGGTGAGCAGCGCGGCCATGTTGCTGGCGCGTTCTTCGTTGAAGTGGCCAGCGTCGTTGAGTCCGGCTTCAATCAGCTTCTGGCAGATGGTGGCAATCACATGGTCCACCACCTGGCGCGAAGGGCCGAGTTCGTCGCCCAGCGTCCATGTGCCCAGGCCATACATGTAGCGCATCTGCCGCGCCCAGATGCGGGCGGTCAGCACGGCGGCCTCGCGGCTCCAGTGCGTGGCCATGCCCAGCACGTGCGCGGCATCGCTAGGCGTGAAGCCGCTGTAAATGGCCAGACCTTTGCGCTCCAGCCGCGCCAGTGCGCGCGACAGCGGGCGGTCTTCGATATTGCTGCGCTCCAGATCCACCGGACCTTTTGCCAGCCGCTCCCAGGCGCGCAGCTCATCGGCAGGCAGGCGGCTGATCAGCGCTTCGTCACTCTGCAGCCGCAGCGCAAAGCGGATCTGGCTGCCGTGCGGTGATTCGTTTTGCTGGCGCTCCAGCACGGCCAGCAGTTCAGGGTGTTCGTGCACCAAGAGGCTCACCGGCACCACACGGCGCGGGCCAATGGCCAGGCCCTTGCCGCCCAGAAAGCGCACTTCACTGTCGCCGCCCAGGCCAATGGAATACACCTTTACCGCTTCCACCATGGGCCGCCAGTTGCCAATGAGTGCGCCGTCCACACTGAGTTCGGGCTGGCCGTCGCGCACCACCGCAATGTCGGTGGTGGTGCCGCCCATGTCGGCCACGATGGCGTTGCGTGTGTTGCTCAGGGCGCAGGCTCCAATCACGCTGGCAGCCGGGCCACTCAGCACCGTGCCCACCGGCCGCGCCAAGGCGCTGGCGGCGTTGATCAGCGTGCCATCGCCTTTGACGATCATCAGCGGCGCATCGATGCGGCGCGTTTGCAGCGTGCGGGTGACGGAGTCAATCAGCGCCTTCACATGCGAAATCATGCGGGCGTTGAGCGCCACTGTCATCGCCCGGCGCGGCGCGCCCAGGCTGCTGGCCAGCTCGTGGCCGCAGGTCACGGGCTTGTCGGTCAGCTCGGTGACCCATGCGCGCAGCTGCAGCTCATGCGCCGGGTTGCGCACCGCAAAGCTGCTGGAAATGGCAAAGGCGCTGACCTTGGACGCATTGGCCAGAATGGCCGCCTTGCTGGCCGCTTCATCCAGTTCAGCCAGCGCCCTGCCGCCCGCGTCGTGCCCACCGGGCAGCGACACAATGGCCTCGGAGCCCAGCAGTTCCACCATGCCACTGGCCTTGATCTGCGCCGCGTCGTACCCCGCCAGCAGCACACACACCGGCGAGCCCTTGCCCTCGACCACCGAGTTGGTGGTGAGTGTGGTGGACAGCGACACCAATGCCACGCGCGACAACTGGTCCTGGGGTAGCTTGTCGAGTGCCTTGCCAATGCCCACCGCCAGATCAAAGCGCGTGGTCAGGCTTTTGGCGGCCGCGACCACCTGTTTGGAGTCATCCAGTAACACCGCGTCGGTAAACGTGCCGCCGGTGTCTATGCCGAGGAAGTAGTGCATGGTGCTTATCTCGCTGTTCTTGTGGGGGGCGATTTGAATACCGCGTGTTGGTGGCGCCGGAGAGTGGGGTACTCTGCTCCGCGGCTGTCCCCCGCCCAAAGGCCCTGCCTTCGGGCTCCTCCTTTATGCCGCTGCGCAGAGCACCCCACCCTCCGGCTCTGCGAGCGGAGTGGATACAAGAGCAGAAAAGACACGTGAGGGGAAGTTTTCAGGCGAGCGCTAGCAAAGCCACTACTGGGAGGGGCGGGTAGGCGATACCCGCAGGTAAAGGAGGAGCCCGCTTGCGGGAGGGGGACACGGAGGGTATCGCCTACCCGCCCCTCCCAACCCACAAAGCGGACAAAAAGCAGACCGCCAAACAACAAAGCCCCCTGCGCGAGCAGGGGGCCAGAAGTGCCAAGCGATCGCAGCAGCAAGTTCAGCTACCAGCCTCACACAGCCACTTGAACAGGTACTCAGCAAAGCTGCGCCGCACCGTGATCTCATACGAAGTCTCGGCCTTCACGCACAGCAACACCACATTGGCCTTGGCCACATGCGACTGCGCCAGCGAGCCATCGGGGAAGGAGCGTGCATGCAAATCCAGCGGGCAACCGCGCGACAGCAGATCCGCTGCGGCAGGGCCTTGCAGCGTGAACGTGGTGTTGCCACTGCCAATCTGCACCACCGAAATATGTTTGCCTACCAAGGCTGCACGAATCGCAGCTTCCACCGCATCGCCCTGACCGGCAGGCAGCTTGAGCAGCCACTCATCTGGTCCCAGCCAGAACAGCTGCCGGTCACCCGACACGCTGGCCGTGTTGGCCTGGACGGGCAGGGCCAGGCCGGTGGCGCTCTGGATGGCTTGCACAAAGGCAGCATCCGATGCGTCACCGCGCAGGTTCACCATGTCCAGCAGCGCTACTTCATCGAGCAGGCAGCTGCGGCCGTCGGCGTGCAGTTCGCGTTTGCCCAGACGGGCGATACCCACCAGGGGGCTTTCCAGAACGACGTTAGTCATGGTGATGTTTTCCTTCGGGGTCATAGAACACCGGGCTGGTGATGGTGGCGGCCACATGGCGGCCATCGGCGAGCGCGGCGTAAATCTTCTGGCCGGTCTTCTTGTGGCCATCGCGTACTACGGCCATCGCAATGGAGCGCTTGAGCGTGGGGCTGAAGTAGCTGGACGTGACGTGGCCAATCATGGGCACCGGTGCTGCCACCGTGGGTGCTTCGATCTGTGCCAAGGCGGTGAGCTGTGCGCCCTCGGGCAACACAGTCTGGGTGTCGTCGGTGAGCAGACCCACCAACTGCTTGCGGTTCTCGCCTGCCGTGTGGCTGCGGCTCAAACTGCGGCGGCCCAGGAAGTCCTTGGTCTTGGAGACCATGCCGCCCATGCCCAGGTCGTGCGGGGTAATCGACCCGTCGGTATCCTGGCCCACGATGATGTAGCCCTTCTCGCCGCGCAGCACGTGCATGGTCTCAGTACCGTAGGGCGTGATGTCGAACTCGGCACCCGCTGCCATCAAGGCCTTCCACACATGGCCACCGGCGTTGCTGGGAACGTTGATTTCAAACGACAACTCGCCCGAGAAGCTGATGCGCATGATGCGTGCTTTCACACCGGCTACCGTGCCGTCGCGGAAGCTCATGAAGGGGAAGGCTGCGGCAGACAAATCGACGTCCTGGCACAGCTTTTCTACCACCTTGCGGCTCTTGGGGCCAACCACGGCAAAGGTGCTCCACTGGTCGGTCACGGTGGTCATATAGACCTTCATGTCGGGCCACTCGGTCTGCACCCAGCGCTCCATCCAGGTCAGCACGCGCGCTGCGCCGCCGGTGGTGGTGGTCATCAGGAAACGGTCTTCGGCCAAACGCACGGTTACACCGTCGTCAAACACCATGCCGTTTTCGTCCAGCATCAGGCCGTAGCGGGCCTTGCCCACTTCGAGCTTGAGCCAGGGGTTGGTGTAGAGCCAGTTGAGCAGCTTGGCAGCGTCCGGGCCCTGGATGTCAATCTTGCCGAGCGTCGATGCGTCCATGATGCCCACGCCAGAGCGCACAGCCAGCACTTCGCGGTTGACCGCAGCGTGCATGTCTTCACCGGCCTTGGGGAAGTACCAAGGGCGCTTCCACTGGCCCACGTCTTCAAACGGGCAGCCCGCAGCCAGGTGGGACTGGTGGGCGCTGGTGGTGCGCACCGGGTCAAACAACTCGCCACGCTCCAAGCCCGCAAACAGGCCGAAGCTGATGGGCACGTAGTTGGGACGGAAGGTGGTGGTGCCCACCTGCGGAATGGTCTTGCCCATGGCGCGTGCAGCCAGGGCCATGCCGTTGATGTTGCCCAGCTTGCCTTGGTCGGTACCGAAGCCCAGGGCGGTGTAGCGCTTGATGTGCTCGATGGACTCAAAGCCTTCGCGGATGGCCAGCTCGATGTCGGCAGCGCCCACGTCGTTTTGCCAGTCCACAAACGCCTTGGCGCGGCGCGACACTTTTTCGCCCGTCTCGGCAATCCAGAACGGCACGATGGCTTCGTTGCTGGGCTCCACCACGGTGTAGCGCGACTCGGCGGCAGCAAAGCCTGCTTGCGTCGCGGCGGCTGCACCGGCGCGGGTTGCCTCGGCCATGGTGTTGGCCAGCGTGCCGGTGGCATTGCAGGCGCCCACGCTGAACTGGCCGGGCATGGCGGCACCGGGTTTGAAGCATTCGAGTGCGTCGCTCCAGAGTGCCTTACCGCCGCTGTGCGAATAGAGGTGGATGGCGGGGTTCCAGCCACCGGACATGCCCACCGCGTCCACATTGAAGGAGCGGGTTTCGCCGTTGGCTTTGTCGCCCACTTGCTGGCGCACCTGGATGGAGGTGACCACGGCACCGCCGCTGGCTTCCACCGGCACGTAGCCGCGCAGCACGGCCACACCGGCTGCGTGCGCCTTCTGTGCCAGGCCACCGGCCACGGAGTTGCCAGCGCGCACGTCGATCACCGTCACTTCGGCACCGGCGGCCTTGAGCGTGAGTGCATCGCCGTAGGCCATGTCGTTGTTGGTCAGGAGCGCAATACGCTTGCCCACCAGCACGCCGTAGAGCTGGGCGTAGTCGGCCATGGCGCTGGACAGCATGATGCCGGGCAGGTCGTTGTTGCCAAACACCATGGGGCGCTCGTGCGCACCGGTGGCCAGCACCACTTGCTTGGCGCGCACGCGCCACAGGCGCTCGCGGAAACCCTTGCGGGCGGCCAGGGGCTGGTGGTCGGAGAGCGATTCACGGATGGTGAGGAAGTTGTGGTCGTGGTAACCAAACACCACGCCGCGCTTGATGATCTTCACCTCGGGGAACGTAGCGAGTTCGGCCTCGGCCTTCTTCACCCACTCAGACGCGGGCATGCCGTCAATGGTGCCTTGCAGGCGGTGGGCGCTGCCGCCTAGGGTGTTCTGCAATTCCGCCACGATGACACGTGCACCGCTGCGACCCGCTGCCAGTGCGGCAGCCAAGCCCGCCACACCACCGCCGGCCACCAGCACGTCGCAATGCGTGTTTTGGTGGATGTAGCGCGCGGTGTCTTCCACTTCAGGGGAAGAGCCCAGGCCACCGGCCTTGCGGATAAAGCGCTCGTAAAACATCCAGGCCTTGGCGGGCCACATGAAGGTCTTGTAGTAGAAGCCCGCAGGAAACAGGAACGAGAAGTTGCGGTTCAGGCTCAGAGCGCGGCTCAGCGCATTGGGCCAGGGGTTCACGCCGGTGGCGTTCATGCCCTCGTACAACTCCACCTCGGGCATCTTGGCGTTGGGGATGGTGTCCTTGCCAGACTCCAGTTGCACCAGCGCCGATGGCTCTTCGATGCCGCTGGTCACGATGCCACGTGGGCGGTGGTATTTCCAGGAGTGCGACAGCACGCTCTCGCCAGCGGCCAGCAGGGCCGAGGCCAGGGTGTCGCCTTCCAGGCCGGAGTAGCTGCGGCCATTGAATTGGAAGGAAACCTTTTTGGCGCGGTTGATACGCGCGCCCAGGGTGTTGATACGGCTGGCGGTCACGCTTGGCCTCCTGTGCCTGTGTTGCCGTCGGGGTTCTCACCGACTTTGTAGAACTTGGTGAACTGGTAGCTCACGGTGTGGCGCTCGGCATTGAACCAGCGGCGGCATCCGGCTACGTGGTTCCATTGCTCGCGGTGCAAGCCCTTGGGGTTCTTGCGCATGAAGAGGTAGTCGCCCCACTGTTCGTCGGTGAGGGCATCGGTGTCCAGCGGGCGCATGATGTGCGCTTCGCCGCCGCAGGAAAACTCGCTTTCGGCACGGGGGCCGCAATAGGGGCAGGTGATTTGAAGCATCTTGGTGTTCTCAGTGGGCAACAGCAGCAGCGCCGTGTTCGTCGATGAGGTGGCCGGTGTTGAAGCGGTTCAAGGAGAAGGCCGCGTTCAGGGGGTGCGGGTTGTCTTGCGCAATGGTGTGCGCCATCACCCAGCCGGAACCCGGTGTGGCCTTGAAGCCACCCGTTCCCCAACCGCAGTTGAAGTACAGGCCCTTGATGTTGGTCTTGCTGATGATGGGGCAGGCGTCGGGCGATACGTCCACAATGCCGCCCCACTGGCGGTTCATGCGCACGCGGCGGAAGATGGGGAACATCTCGCAGATGGCTTGCAGCGTGTGCTCAATCACGGGGAAGCTGCCGCGCTGGCCGTAGCCGGTGTAGGCGTCGATACCAGCACCAATCACCAGGTCGCCCTTGTCTGACTGGCTCACGTAGGCGTGGATGGCGTTGCTCATCACCACGGTGTGGATGATGGGCTTCATGGGTTCGGACACCAGCGCTTGCAGCGGGTGGCTTTCCAGCGGCAGGCGGATGCCAGCCATCTCGGCCAGCACGCTGCTGTGGCCGGCAGCCACCACGCCAATCTTTTTGCTCTTGATGGAACCACGGGTGGTCTCGATGCCGGTGATCTGGTCGCCATCGCGCTCAAAGCCCACCACTTCGCAGTTCTGGATGATGTCCACACCCAGGCGGTCTGCGGCGCGGGCAAAGCCCCAGGCAATCGCGTCGTGGCGTGCCACACCAGCGCGGGGCTGGAAGCTCGCGCCCATGACGGGGTAGCGCAGCGAGGTGTTGTTCATGATGGGCACGATCTCTTGGATCTGCGCCGGGGTGAGCACCAGGCCGTCCACGCCGTTGAGGCGGTTGGCGTTCACGCGGCGCTCGATGTCGCGCATGTCTTGCAGCGAGTGGCCCACGTTCATCACACCGCGCTGGCTGAACATGGTGTTGTAGTTCAGGTCTTGCGACAGGCCTTCCCACAGTTGCATGGCTTTTTCATACAGGTGGGTGGCTTCGTCCCAGAGGTAGTTGGAACGCACGATGGTGGTGTTGCGGGCGGTGTTGCCGCCGCCCAGCCAGCCGCGCTCCACCACGGCAATGTTGCGCATGCCGTGCTCTTTGGCCAGGTAGTAGGCCGTGGCCAGACCATGGCCGCCACCGCCCACGATGATGGCGTCGTACTCGCGTTTAGGGGCCGGGCTGCGCCACTGCTTTTGCCAGTCCTCGTGGTAGGACATGGCGTTGCGGGCCAGGGAGAAGATAGAAAAGTTGCTCATAGGTGTTTCATCAGCATTCGATTACGTTCACGGCAAGACCACCGCGCGAGGTCTCTTTGTATTTTGTCATCATGTCCCGCCCGGTATCGCGCATGGTTTTGATGACTTGGTCCAGCGACACAAAATGCGTGCCATCTCCGCGCAGCGCCATGCGGGCCGCGTTGAGTGCCTTGACCGAACCCATGGCGTTGCGTTCGATGCAAGGGATTTGCACGCGGCCGCCCACGGGATCGCAGGTCAGGCCCAGGTTGTGTTCCATGCCGATTTCGGCGGCGTTTTCCACTTGTCCGGGGGTGCCGCCCATCACCGCAGCCAGACCGGCTGCAGCCATGGAGCAGGCCACGCCCACTTCGCCCTGGCAGCCCACTTCGGCACCGCTGATGGAAGCGTTTTCCTTGTAGAGCTGGCCAATGGCACCGGCGGTGAGCAGGAAGTCGCGGATGCCCTTCTGGTTGGCACCGCTGATGAAGCGGTGGTAGTAGTGCATGATCGCCGGGATGATGCCGGCCGCGCCGTTGGTGGGCGCGGTGACCACGCGGCCACCGGCAGCGTTTTCTTCGTTGACCGCCATGGCGTAGACGTTCACAAAGTCCAGGATGGTGAGCTGGTCGCGCAGAGCTTCTTCGGGGCGCGCGCTCAAGGAGCGGTGCACTTCAGGTGCACGGCGCTTGACCAGCAGGTTGCCGGGCAGGTGGCCTTCGGTACGGATGCCGCGGTCCACGCACGCCTTCATGGTGTCCCAGATGCGGTCCAGGCCCGCGTCCACATCGGCGTCGCTGTGCCAGGCGTGTTCGTTGGCGCGCACCACCTGGGCGATGGACAGGCCCGTTCCGGCGCATATGCCCAGCAGGTCGGCACCGGTGCTGAAGGGGTAGCGCACCTTGGTCGGGTCCGACACGATGGCCGGGCCGTCCATGGGCGAGTCGGCCTCTTCCTGCGACACCACAAAGCCGCCGCCCACCGAGAAGTAGCGCCGCTCGGTGACGGTGTTGCCGTCTGCGTCAAAGGCCACAAACTTCACGCCATTGGAGTGGTAGGGCAGGGCCTCGCGGCGCAAAAAGGTGAGGTCGGTCTTTTCGGTAAAGGCCAGCGGATGCGTGCCACCCAACAGCAGCTTGCCTTCCTTGCGCATGTGCTTGAGGCGGGGCTCGATGGTGTCGGGGTCGATGGAGTCGGGCATCAGGCCTTCCAGCCCGAGCATGACGGCCTTGTCGGTGCCGTGGCCCTTGCCGGTGGCGCCCAGCGAGCCGTACATGCGCACTTCCACGCGGGCCACGCTGTCGATCAGGCCCTCGTTGCGCAGGCGCGATGCAAACATGGCCGCGGCCTTCATAGGCCCCACGGTGTGCGAGGAAGACGGGCCTATGCCGATCTTGAACAGGTCAAAAACGCTGAGTGCCATGGTCTGTGGTGCTCTGGTAGGGGGCTTGGAATCAGGCCGGTGCGGGGAAACGGCGGCACAGTGCAGTAATGCGCGCAGCCACGTCTTTTTCCACTGCAGCCAGGTCACCTTGGGCGGCCATGCAGTCCAGCACATCGCACATGGCGGTGGCGACTTGTGTGCACTCGGCCACACCAAAACCACGGGTGGTGATGGCCGGTGTGCCTACGCGGATGCCGCTGGTCACAAACGGGCTTTGCGGGTCGTTGGGCACGGAGTTCTTGTTGACGGTGATGTGGGCGCGGCCCAGGGCGGCATCAGCGTCCTTGCCGGTCAGGCCCTTGGGGATCAGGCTCACCAGCATCAGGTGGTTGTCGGTGCCGCCGGATACGACGTCGTAGCCACGCTTCACGAAGATGGATGCCATGGCTTGTGCGTTGGCAATCACCTGCGCTTGGTAGGCCTTGAATTCGGGTTGCAGCGCTTCCAAAAAGGCCACGGCCTTGGCAGCAATCACATGCATCAGCGGGCCACCTTGGGTGCCGGGGAAGACCATGCTGTTGAGTTTTTTCTCAATGTCGGCATTGGCACGGCAAAGGATCAGGCCGCCACGGGGGCCGCGCAGGGTCTTGTGCGTGGTGGTGGTGACCACATCGGCGTAGGGCACGGGGTTGGGGTACAGGCCCGCAGCCACCAAGCCAGCCACGTGGGCCATGTCCACGAACAGGTAGGCGCCCACCTTGTCGGCAATGGCGCGGAAGCGCGCAAAGTCCAGGTGGCGGCTGTAGGCAGAGAAGCCGGCAATGATCATCTTGGGCTTGCAGGCAACGGCTTGGGCTTCCAGCGCGTCGTAGTCGATCAGGCCGGTGCTGGTGTCAATGCCGTATTGCTCGGCGTTGTAGAACTTGCCGGAGAAACTCACCTTGGCGCCGTGCGTCAGGTGGCCACCGTGGGCCAAGCTCATGCCCAAAATGGTGTCGCCGGGTTGCAGCAGTGCCATGTAAACGGCGGCATTGGCCGAGGAGCCGGAGTGCGGCTGCACATTGGCCCAGTCGGCACCAAACAGCTTCTTGGCGCGGTCAATGGCCAGTTGCTCGGCCACGTCCACAAACTCGCAACCACCGTAGTAACGCTTGCCGGGGTAGCCCTCGGCGTACTTGTTGGTCAGCACGCTGCCTTGTGCTTCGAGCACGCGGGGGCTGGTGTAGTTCTCGGAAGCGATCAGCTCCAGGTGGTCTTGTTGGCGGGCCGCTTCAGCCGCAATGGCTGCGCCCAATTCGGGGTCAAAGGAGTTCAGGGATGTGGTGGATGCCATTGCAAACTTTCTTCCAAAAGGGGGACAGGGACTGGTGGATTGGATTGTCGAGACTGGCCTTGCTGGCAGTGTCGGCATTACGACATGGGGGGATGCGAAGGCGACAAGCCTCCGCACGCCCCCTGTGTGCTTCGTTACGCGCTGCGCTTGGCTGCCTGCACCGTGTTGTGTACCAGCATGGTGATGGTCATGGGCCCCACACCGCCGGGCACCGGCGAGATGTAGCTGGCCTTTTGGCGCACGCCCTCAAAGTCCACATCCCCCACCAGCTTGCCGTTGGGCAGGCGGTTGATGCCCACGTCGATCACGACCGCGCCCGTGCGCACCATCTGCGGCAGGATCAGGTTGGGCACGCCCGCGGCCACCACCAGGATGTCGGCCAGGATGGTGAACTGCGCCAAGTCGCGTGTCTTGGCGTGGCAGATGGCCACGGTGGCGTCGCGCTGCATCAGCATCATGGCCATGGGTTTGCCCACGATGTTGCTGGCGCCCACCACCACCACGTTCTGCCCGGCCACGGGGATGTTCTCGTACTCCAGCATTTTTGACACGCCATAGGGCGTGCAGGGCGGGAACACGGTTTCGCCCTGTGCCAGCGCACCCACGTTGTAGAGGTGGAAGCCGTCCACGTCCTTGTCGACGGAGATGCAGGCCAGCACGCGCTTGGCGTCATAGTGCGCGGGCAAGGGCAGCTGCACCAGGATGCCGTGCACCGTGGGGTCGGCATTGAGCGCCTGGATCTTGGCCTCCACCACCGTGTCGGGTGTGTCGGCTTCAAAGGCATACACGGTGGAGGCCAGGCCCACCTCGGTGCAGGCCTTGACCTTGTTGGCCACATACACCTTGGAGGCCGGGTTGTCCCCCACGATGATCACGGCCAGGCCGGGCGTGATGCCACGGGCCTTTAGCGCCTCGGTTTGTTCCTTGCATTCCTGGCGCACATGCCGGGCCACGGCGTTGCCGTCTATGATTTTGGCGACCATATTCACTCTCGTTAAAAGGGGTGGAAAAGCGGTCAAATGCTAGGGCGCAGCCCTGTGCCAGAGCCACTGACTGAGCGACCAGGGGCTGTGCGATTGCGACAGTGCCCGGCAGCCTTTGCAGGCCTGCGCCGTTGCCACGCAAGCCGGTGTCGCAAACAGGCCAAGTGGATGATCAGGCGGTGCGGATACTATGTTTTTGCCCACCGTTGGCCTTGGAGAAACCGTATGAATGACACCGTAGACACCGCCGCAACCGAAGCCCCCCGCGGACGCCGCGCCGGAGGCGGTCGCGAGGCCAAGCGCGCTGCCCGTACTGCCCGCAGCACGCAGTCCGTGCCCTACATCACCCGCAAAGTTCCGTACTACGAGGTGATGGACGAAGAAGGCCTGCAAATCATCGAACGCAATGCCGACACCATCCTCGAAGAGGTGGGCATCGATTTCCGTGACGACCCCGAAGCGCTGGACATCCTGCGCAAGGGCGGCTGCACCGTCAAGGGCGAGCGCGTGCACTTCCCGCGCGGCCTGGCCCGCAAGCTGGTGCAAGACAACGCCCCCCGCGAATTCACCCAGCATGCCCGCAACAGCGCACGCAATGTCGTCATTGGCGGCAAGAACACCGTGTTTGCACCGGCCTATGGCTCGCCCTTTGTGCGCGATCTGGACGGCGGCCGCCGCTACGCCACTATTGCCGACTTCCAGAACTTCGTGAAATTGGCCTACACCGCCAATTCCCTGCACCACAGTGGCGGCACGATTTGCGAGCCGGTGGACCTGCCGGTGAACAAGCGCCACTTCGACATGGTGTACGCCCACATGAAGTACAGCGACAAGCCCTTCATGGGCTCGGTGACCCATCCCGAGCGCGCGCAAGACACGATTGAGATGACCAAGCTGCTGTTTGGCGACAACTGGATCGACCCGCTCACCGGCAAGCCCCGCACCGCGATCATCAACCTGATCAACGCTAACTCGCCCATGACCTTTGACGAGACCATGTTGGGCGCGGCCAAGGTCTATGCGCGCAACAACCAGGCTTGCATCGTCACGCCCTTCATCTTGGCTGGCGCCATGTCGCCGGTGACGGTGGCTGGCACGGCCGCACAGACGCTGGCCGAAGCGCTGGCGGGCATGGCTTTCATTCAGCTGTGCAGCCCCGGTGCGCCGGTGGTGATGGGCAGCTTTGCATCCTCCATTTCCATGCAGTCGGGCGCGCCTACTTTCGGTACACCCGAGCCCGCACTGGTGCTGTACGTGATGGCCGCTCTGGCCCGCCGCTTGGGCGTGCCTTTCCGCTCCGGTGGCGGCCTGTGCGGCTCCAAGATTTCCGATGCGCAAGCAGCATCTGAGTCGGCCAACACCTTGTTGCCCACCTGCCTGGGTGGTGTGAACTTTGTGCTGCACACGGCCGGTTGGCTGGAAGGCGGCTTGTCCATGGGCTACGAAAAATTCATCATGGACGTGGACCAGGCCGGCATGATGCACACCCTGCTCGCAGGTGTGGACCTGTCGGAAAACGGCCAGGCCATGGATGCCATCCGCGAAGTCGGCCCCGGCAAGCACTTCCTGGGTTGCGCCCACACACAGGCCAACTTCGAGAGCGCTTTCTACCGCTCGCCCATTACCGACAACAACAGCTTCGAACAATGGGAAGCCGAAGGCTCGCGTGACCTGACCCAACGTGCCAACGCTTTGTGGAAGAAGCAGCTGACCGAGTACGAGGCTCCGGCGCTGGATGTGGCCTTGGACGAAGCCGTTTGCGACTACGTCAACCGCCGCAAGAGTTCTTTCCCCGACGCCAACACCTGATAGAGGCGATACCATTTGCAGGCGCGTCGCCATCTGGCGACGCGCCTTTTTTTATTGGAATGGGATGCCATGGGCTTTAACAAACTGCTGATACCGCTGGCCTCGCTGATGAGCGGCCTGTCCATGCTGTCCGTGGGCACGGCCCTCATGTTTGCGGCCATTGGCGTGCAGGCGGGCTCGGCCAAGTTTTCCAGCCTGGTCACTGGCTTGGTGATGTCGGCCTACTTCGCGGGCTTTGTCTACGGCACCTATGCCTGCCCGGGCATGATCCGCCGCGTAGGCCATATCCGTGCCTTTGCTGCAATGGCGTCTATTGCTTCGGCCATCCCCATGTTCCACGCGCTGTGGACCAATGCCTGGGCCTGGGGCGTGTTGCGCTTTGTGACCGGCGTGTGCCTGGTGGGCCTGTACATCGTGGTGGAGAGCTGGCTCAATGTGCTGGCCACCACGGCGCAGCGTGGCAAGGTGTTTGCGGTTTACATGGCGGTCAGCGGCGTGTCTTTGGCTTTGGGGCAGTGGCTGATTCTGGTGGGCAACCGCTTTGGCTTTGTGCCCTTTGCGCTGGTGGCGATTCTGTTTTCGTTTGCGCTCATCCCCATCACGCTGACCAACGTGACCGAACCCGAAACCATGGACGCACCGCGCTTTGTGCTCAAGGATCTGATCTACATCTCGCCCATCGGCGTGGTGGGCACCATGGCATCGGGCCTGCTCAACGGCGCGTTCTACAGCATGGGCCACCTGTTCGGCCAGGGCGTGGGTTTTAGCGAGGGTGGCATTGCCACTTTCATGGCTACCACCATCCTGGCGGGTGCGGCCTGCCAGTGGCCCATCGGCCAGTTGTCTGACCGCCACGACCGGCGCTGGGTGCTGTTCTGGGTCTGCGTGGCCAGTGCTGCAGTGGCCGGGCTGGGCTTTTATCTGGCGCGCGAATACGAGGGTTCCATCATCGCGCTGGGCATCTTCTACGGCGGCCTGTCCATGTCGATCTACAGCCTGTCAGTGGCCCACGTGAACGACCTGATTGATTCCAGCCGCGTGCTTGAAGTCACCAGCGGCCTGCTGTTGATGTACGGCATTGGCTCCACCATCGGCCCGACGCTGGCCGGCGGCGTGATGGACCTGCTGGGCCCCGAGGCCCTGATGCTGTACTTCTCGGTGGTGCTGGTCATCATTGCCGCCAGCGTGTGGGCGTTTGCGTCCGCCAAGTTCATCCATCCCTCGCAAACCAGCCACAAGACCGACTACGTGGCCATGGGCGGTGGTAGCTCCTCGCAAGCTGCCCTGCAAATGGACCCGCGTCGGCCGGACTTTGAACACAGCCGCCCGGCACCACCTCTGGTGGACCCTGGCCACTGATGCCGCTTCAGGCCGCGAATGCGTACCGCACGCAGCCCATGCCCAGCGCAAACAAGTAGGCGTACATAAACCGGTCCAGGCTGACTGGCTCTTGCCCTCTGCGCGCACGCCACTTGCCCAGCCACACTGTCATCAGCGCCGCTGCGAGGGGCACCAACAGCAAGGTGACCACGCGCCCGTTGTGCGTGTGTGCCAACGAATGCGAAAACACCAGCAGGCTCACGCCCCCTGCGATCACGCCTAGCAGCGCGTAGCCAATAACCAGCAAGGTGCGGCTGCGTGGAGGCTGGTTGTTGGCGTCTTTGCGGCGCAGGTGGATGCCCACCTCGGCCAGTGCTTCAAACAGCACTTGCAGGATCAGTTCACCAAAAATTTCAAACAGCGCTTCAAAGATGACTTCCATGACCCTGCCTTTGCGTTAGCTGCCTGCCATGCCCATCACTCCGCCGCGTTGGGCCTGCCAATGGCCTCGGCCACGAAGGTGGCTTGCAGCAGACCTTCTTCACCACGCGCGTTGGGCATGTATTGCTTGGTGACGCCGAGCTTCACTTGCGGGTGGGGCGCGCCCATTTCCACCACGGCGTCGTGGGCCAGTTGCTCGGCCAGAGCCTGCGCGGTGCGCAAGGCCAGATGCACATCAGCAAACTGCTGCGTGCTGGCATACGAATGCAGGCGGAACAAGCCCGTGCTATCGCCCATCACCTCTACCGTGACGCTGTGCGCCACCACACCGGTGGCTGCGCCCACGGCATTGGCCACTTCGCAAAATTCGGGGAAGACCACTTCGCAGCCCAGGCGGCGTTGCACTTCTTCGTAATACACCTTCACTGGGCCACCCACAGCCACCACCGGGATGGACGGCTTGAGGCTCACCGCCGCCAGGCCCAGCGTGCCGCTGCCGGTACATACGGCTTGCGTAAGGGCGTTGTCGGCCATCTCCACGCCAAAGGCTGTTTGCAAAATCGCCAGGCCGGTGAGGCGCACCGTCTCGCTCCACACCTGTTCGGCAAAGGCGCGCGTGCGCTCGGGCGTGGGTGCCTTCATGTCGCGCAGGCGCGTGGCCAGCTGCGTGGCCATGATGGCCGCCTCATGGGACCAGTTGGCTTGCAGGTCCAGCACATGTGACACATCGGATGGCGTAAGGCTGCTCACCTGAATTTGGCCCTTGCGCTGCAGGCTGCTGATGGCGCGCTGCGCGCTCAGTGAGGTCGCCAGCTTGCGCAAAGGCTGCGGCGCGTGCGTGATGGACTGCAGCATGGCGGCTTCGCGCTCGCTCAGGCCTGCTGCGGCCTTGTCTGCATTCGCTGCAAAGGGCAGCAGCACAAACTTGCCGTGCATGGAGCCACCGCCGTCCACATCGTCCAGGTCGGCGCGCAGCATGGTCAGCACCTGCGGAAAGCGTGCAGCCACCAGCGACACCGGTGCCACGCGCTGCGGTCCCACCGCAATCTTGCCGTTGGCGTGCACGGTGATTTCGCTGTCACCGCCCAGGCCGATGGTGCGTACATCCATGGCGCGCACCATGGTGCGCCAGCCGCCCACTTCGGCTCCTTCCTCTTTCACCTTGGGGCGGCCATCAATCAGCAGTCCCAAGTCGGTGGTGGTGCCGCCCATGTCGGAGAGGATGAAGCTGTTGAGTCCACTGAGCCACTGTGCGCCCACCAGGCTGGCCGCAGGGCCACTGAGCACGGTCTCGATGGGCCGTGTGGCGACCGACTCGGCCAAGGCCAGCGAACCATCGCCCTTGACAATCATCAGCGGGCAAGCCATTTGCAGCTGCGCCATGGCGCGTTGCACCGCGTCGATGAGGCCGGAGATGCGAGGGATGAGGCGCGCATTCAGCACGGCCGTGAGGGCGCGGCGCGGCGCGTCCAGCGCGGAAGACAGCTCGGTGGACAGCGTGACCGGCTTGCCGGTGAGCGCCACGATCACATCGCGTGCTTCGTGCTCATGCGCTGCATTGCGCACCGCAAAGGTGGAGGCCACGGAGAAAGCATCCACCTTGGCATTCATGCTTTGGATAGCAGCTTCCAGCGAGGCCACATCCAGTGGCGTGACGGCATCGCCCGCATGGTTGTGGCCACCGGCCACCAGTGCCATGGGAATGTCGGGGAAGGCTTTGGCAATGCCGGTGCGCTCCACCATGGAGGCATCAAAACCGATCAGCACCACCCCGGTGGCGCTGCCGTGGCCTTCGACCACCGCATTGGTGGCCAGCGTGGTGGACACCGACACCATGGCGATGCTTTGCGGAGGCACCTCATGCGGCAGCTTGGCCAGTGCCTGCGTGATGGCCTCGGCCACGCCCACGGCCAGGTCGCCCTTGGTGGTGATGGCCTTGGCCGTGGCAATGATGCGGTGGCCGCGAGCCTCGATGATGGCTGCGTCGGTGTAGGTGCCGCCAGTGTCTACGCCGATGAGGTAAGTGCGGTGGGGCATTACGCTTCGGACGTGCCCGCACCACCCGCGCTGCCGCGGCGTCCACGGCCCCGGTTGAGCGTGGCACCTGCTGCGGCACCGCCTGCGCGGCTTTGCTCACCGCCCCACTGCGCGCGCGCGCCGGTGGAGACTTCGCCCAACGCGCTCACCACTTGCTCCAGCTCGGGGGCGGGGCCCTTGGTGTGGGCGTCCAGCGCGTCTTTCATGGCCTTGAGGTGCTTGGGCGATGTGCCGCAGCAGCCGCCGATGATGCGCGCGCCGCTGTCCAGCGCCATGCGGGCGTACACGGCCATCAGTTCAGGCGTGCCGTTGTAAACAATCTTGCCGTCTACGTACTGCGGAATGCCGCAGTTGCCCTTGGCTACCAGCACCGCGTCGGGGCCCATGGCCTCGCTCAGGTTGTGGATGCAAGCCACCATTTCGGAGGCACCCACGCCGCAGTTGCTGCCGCAGGCGGCCAGGCGGGGGGACAGGGTTTTTTCGATGTCAGAAAAATCGCGCGGCGAGATGCCCATCATGGAGCGGCCGTTGGTGTCAAAGCTGAGTGTGCACACCACGGGCAGGCCCACGGTGCCTGCGCCTTCCACGGCGGCTTCCACTTCTTCGCGTGAGGACATGGTTTCCACCCACATCACATCGGCGCCACCGGCGGCCAGCGCACGGGCTTGCTCGGCAAAGGCTTCTACCGCTTGCGCACGGGTCAGCGGGCCAATCGGTTCCATGATTTCACCCGTGGGGCCAATGCTGCCGGCCACCACCACGGTGCGGCCGCTGGCGTCGGCCACGGCGCGTGCGATGCGTGCGGCAGCGGTGTTGAGTTCGGCCACGCGGTCTTGTGCTTTGTGCAACTTCAAGCGGTATTGGGTGCCACCAAAGCTGTTGGTGAGGATGATGTCTGCGCCTGCGTCCACAAAGCTCTGGTGCAGCTTGGTGATGCGGTCGGGGTGCTCGGTGTTCCACAACTCGGGTGCATCGCCCGACATCAGACCCATGTCAAACAGGTTGCTGCCAGTGGCGCCATCGGCCAGCAGCCAGGGGCGGGTTGCAAGGAGTTGGGTGAAGCGGTTGGGTGTGGTCATGAGGGTCAGGCCTGGTGGCCGGCACGTGTGAATAAAGGGTGGGAGAGTCAAACCCGATTTTGCCTGAGGGCGCTTATTTCGGATGGGCGCCGGGTTATAGGTTCACGGCGTTATCGATGGGTCCGAAGGTTTGAGCAACTGCAGTGCAAGGTCGAAGTCAAACCCGGCGATGGCCGCTTGCACTTTCTCCGCGTGGGGGACGGTGCGGTTCAAGAGCGGTGCGTTGTCGTGCCACATGGTCTGGGCTGCGGCGTCCGAGTCCTGCAGCAACACCTGGAGCTGGCGTACACACTGGCGGGCTGTTTCCAACTCCTGCGCGCTGACAGCGGTAGGCGCTTGCGCGCTGTGTGCGGGCGTTGGATGGCCCAGTGCCGATTGCAGCGATTGCAGCAGCGCACTCAACGCCACATCGGTCTGGTGCACGCAGTGCTCTGTATGCGAACCCTGGGGGTCGGAGCGCAAAGCAGCCTCCAGCTGGGTGGCGCATTCTTGCACTTGCACCGCACCCAGATTGCCGGCCAAACCACGCAAGGTATGGGCCCTGCGTTCGGCACTTGCCACGTCGCCAGAGTCGAGTTGTCCGCGCAGGTCCGCTATGGCGTCGGACTGGCCAACCATGAACTGGTGGAGCAGCTGGATATAAAAATTCAGGTTCCCACCGACACGCGCAATGCCTTGTTCAACCTGCAGCCCTGCAATGTTCTTCAGGCTATGAAGGGGTTCTTCCCAGCCAGCCGCCGCGTTGGCGGGGGCGCTGGCTTGCGTATCTGCCCGTTCTGCAGCACCCAGACCCTCGCGAATACGGACCCACCGTATCAGGGCTTGCCACAGGTCGTCCGGGTTGATGGGCTTGGTGACGACGGCGTTCATGCCGGCCTGCAAACAGCGTTCGCGGTCCGCCTTCATGGCATTGGCTGTCATGGCCACGATGGGCAAGGCATCGGCGCTCAGGCTCTCACGCAGCAGGCGTGCGGCGGTCACGCCATCCATGACGGGCATTTGCATGTCCATGAGCACGATGTCATAGGGCTGGCCATCGGCAATGCGGGCGTGTACCTGCGCCACAGCCACTTGGCCGTCGGGGACCACGTCCACCGCAAAGCCCACCGAGTTGAGCAACTCGGTAGCCACCTGCTGGTTGATTTCGTTGTCCTCCACCAGGAGGATGCGTGCCCCCGCAATGCGTTGCAGGCCTTCGTTGTAGAAGGTGGATTCCCAGTCGGGGCCGATGTCGCGGTCCACTTGCAGGCTCTTGCCGCAGGCCTGCATCATGGTGTTGACCAGCAGGGAAGACGTCACCGGTTTGCTCAGGAAGTAGTCGATGCCAATGGCTGCGGCCTGGCGCACCACATCCTCCTGGCGGTGGGCCGAGAGCATGATGGTGGCGGGGGGCTTGGCCAGTTGCATGGCTCCGATGGCGCGTGCGGCCTCCAGCCCGTCCATGCCGGGCATGCGCCAGTCCATGAGCACCATGTCGAAGGGCTTGTCCATGTCGGCGGCTTGGCGCACAGCGTCCAGCGCCTCCTGGCCCGCATGGACCACCTGCACCACAAAGCCCATGTCTTCCAGCATCTGGGACAGTACATGGGCAGCGGTTTTGCTGTCGTCCACTACCAGCACACGTTTGCCCAGCAAGTCGATGGACGGGCGGGTTGCGGTCAGTTCCAGCGAGCCCACTCCCATGCAGGCGGTAAACCAGAAGGTGCTGCCCTCGCCGTAGGTGCTGCGCACGCCAATGGTGCCGCCCATGGCCTCGGCCAGGCTTTTGCTGATGGCCAGCCCCAGGCCGGTGCCGCCATATTTGCGGGTGGTGGATGTGTCGGCCTGCGCAAAGCTCTGGAACAGCTTGCCAATTTGCTCCGGCTTGATGCCGATGCCGGTGTCGCTCACCTCGAAGCGCAGCAGCACCCAAGAGTCTTTGCACGCCTCGCGTGTGATGTGGACGTGGACCTCACCCTGCATGGTGAACTTGACGGCGTTGTTGACCAGGTTGATGAGGGTCTGCCCAATGCGCAGCGGGTCGCCCAGGAGTACGCGCGGAATCTTGCTGTCCACATGGCAAATGAGCTCCAGGCCTTTGGCATCGACCTTCTCGCTCACCATGTTGATGACGTTGCCCACCACCGCATCCAGCTCGAAGGGCACGGACTCCACTTGCAGCTTGCCGGATTCGATCTTGGAGTAGTCCAGGATGTCGTTGATGATGCCCAGCAAGTGCTCACCGCTTTGCTGGATTTTGGTGACGTAGTCCAGCAGGCGCGGCGCCATCTCCAGTTTGAGTGCCAGACCAGACAGACCGATGATGGCGTTCATGGGCGTGCGGATTTCGTGGCTCATATTGGCCAGGAAGTCGCCTTTGGCTTGGGAGGCCTGCATGGCTTCCTCTGCGGCCCGCTCCAGCTTTTTGGCGTATTGCTGTTCATTGCGCTGGTATTGGCGCAGGTTGGACTGCATCACCGCCAGGCGGCCCATGATGCTGTCTTCCGTGGCCTGGCTTTGGTCCACCGGAGATTCCAGGTCGCCCTGCGCCACTTTGCCAATGGCCTCCTGCACGCTGCCGATGGAGCCCCCCATCACCCGCTTGAGCCTGGCAATGAAGTTGTTGAAGCTGTCAATCACCGCGTCGATCTCGTTGACCTTGGCAGGCGGAATGCGCATGGATAAATCGGCGTCCCCCGCATTGAGTGCCAGCAGCGCGTTTTGCAGCTGGTGCATGGGGCGCAGCACCACATTGCGGAGCAAAAAGTAAATCGAAACTACCAGAATCAGGTTGGTCAGCACCAGTTGCAGCAGCAGGCTGCGCAACTCGTCTTCCAGTTTGTGCTGGATGAAGCTCTCCGACACGTAGAGCGTGGCATGCCCCACTTTTTCCTGTTTGCCGTTGATGGTGTGCAGGTTGTCCCAGGTGATCACCTGATCCGCTGCGGGTGCTTTATCGGTCTGGGTCCACTTGCCGTCTTGCAGCACCGTGCTGTAGAGCAGCCGCTCGCTCTGGTCCCACACCTGGATGCCCAGCACGGCCTCGTCATGGGTTTCGGCATCGACCGAGGCTTTGACCTGCTTGTCATAAAAGTCCCACACCGCGGCCGGTAGGCTGGTCTGCAGCCGCTCCTTGATGTTCGCCATGCGAACGTCAAGCTCAGCCCGGTGTTCTACCTTGGTGACGTGGAAGTTGTAGACGCCCCATGCCAGCAGCACCAGGGACACCAGCACACTCAACAGAACCGTGAAACGGATCTGAATGGAGCGCATGGGGTTATGGGGCAATGGCATCCTTTGGGCCAAGTTTTGGGGCCTGCTGCTTACTTAGCCAGATCAACCCCGTTGGCAGCCAGATGCTTCCTGAGTAGCTTGTCTATGGTTCCGTCCGCGTTGAGTTTTTTGAGTACGGCCTCCACCTGGGGCAGCTTGTCGGCGAACCTGGATTTTTTGGACAGGGGCAGGTAGGTGAAGCCCGCATCCGCAGGCACCTTGAGCGGAACGATCTTTGCGCCGTACCCCATTTTTTGCATGATCACCAAGCCCGAATACAGACCCTTGGGGATGAAGTCGATGCGTCCGGTGGCCAGCTTCATGTAGTTCTTTTCGGCGTCGGGGGCGGGCTCGATCAGGTTGTTCTCTTTGAAGAACGCATCGAGCTTGGCACCGCCCGAGTAGCCATTCTGTGCACCACCGCGTTTGCCGATCAGGTCTTCCAGTTTGTCGAACTTGAACTCCTGGCCCTTCTGCACAAAGATGGAAGAAGGCTCCGGGGAGAGCGGGCTCTGTGTGAAGTGGGCATAGCCTGCGCGGGTGTCGTTCTTGAAGGCGGCCATGAGCACGTCGCTGTTGCCGTCTTCCACCGAGAGCTGGCAGCGCTTCCAGTTGCCTTGCACGATGGCATCCACCTTGATGCCCAGCGGCTCAAAAATCAGCCGCAACACATCGGGCGCCACGCCTTCTAACTTGGTGCCCACCGCGGGTGTGTCGCCGGGCTTGAGGTTGGGGACGTAGGTGAAGGGAGCGTAGTCCGGGTCGCCGCAAGCAACCAGTGTTTCAGATGCCGATGCATGCGCACCCCAAACAACGGCCAAGGCCAGCACGGCAAGCTGCACACGCATTTCGGACTCCCACATGAATATTGGAAAACCAGTGTAATGCAGGCGTTTGGTGCTCCCCTATGCCTTTGCAGCCCCTACGGCCCAGTGTTTGCAATTTGCTAACAAAGAAAGGCCGTTAGGGCATGGTTTCTCGCTAGCGTTGCTGCGTCTGCCAGTGAGGGTGCAACCAGGCCGGTGCCTTGGACGGCGGCAGTGCCGTGCCCTTGATGGCGTCGGCAATTTTCTCGGCCATCATGATGGTGGGCACGTTGAGGTTGCCGCTCACGATGAGCGGCATGATGGACGCGTCCACCACACGCAGACCTTGCACGCCGTGCACGCGGCCTTGCCCATCCACCACCGCCATGTCGTCCGTGCCCATGCGGCAGGTGCAACTGGGGTGGTATGCGGTCTCGGCCTGGCTAGCGATGTGGGCGTCGATTTCGGCGTCGCTTTGCACCGTGCTGGTGGGTGAGAGTTCTTCCGCGCGGAAACGGTCAAAAGCTTTTTGTGCAAACACCTCGCGCGTGAGGCGGATGGCAGCGCGGAACTCCTTGCGGTCCTGCTCGTTGCTCATGTAGTTGAACTTGATGGTTGGCGCGTCCAGGTGGCTGGCCGTGCGGATGCGCACATGGCCACGGCTGGTCGAGCGCATAGGCCCTACGTGCGCCTGGAAACCATGGCCTTCCACCGGTGAGTTGCCGTCGTAGCGCACTGCCATGGGCAGGAAGTGGTACTGCAAGTCCGGGTGCTTCACGCCCGCATCGCTGCGGATAAAGCCGCCGGACTCGAAGTGGTTGGTGGCACCCAGCCCTTTTTGCGTGAGCAGCCACTGCGCGCCAATGGCCGCCATGGCCAGCGGCTTGCTGGCCGAGTACAGCGTGATGGGCTCCTTGCAGGCGTACTGCACATAGGTTTCCAGGTGGTCTTGCAGGTTCTCGCCCACGCCCTTGCGGTCGGCCACCACGGCAATCCCTAAGGACTTGAGCAAGTCGGCGTTGCCCACGCCGGACAGCTGCAGCAACTGCGGCGAGTTGATAGCGCCGCCGCTCAGAATCACTTCACGGCGGGCCCGCACTTCGATGCGTTCGCCGTTGGCATCCAGCGCCACGCCCACAGCGCGCGGCGTGTCCTTGCCTTCAAACAGAATCTTGCTGGCCAGGGTGCTGGGCAGCAGCTTGACGTTGCCACGCTTCAAGGCCGGACGCAGGTAGGCCATGGCCGTGCTCCAGCGGCGGCCTTTGTGCACCGTCATGTCCATGGGGCCGAAGCCCTCTTGCTGGTAGCCGTTCATGTCGGCGGTGTACGGATAGCCCGCTTGTTGGCCCGCCTCGATGAACGCGTTGTAGAGCGGGTTCTTGCATTCGCCGGTGTGCACTTTCAGCGGGCCTTCACTGCCACGGTAGTCGTCACCACCTTTTTCGCGCGTCTCGGACTTGCGGAAGTAGGGCAGGCAGTGGGCGTAGCTCCATTCGGGCAAGTTGAACTGGTTGGCCCAGCCGTTGTAGTCCTCTGCATTGCCGCGGATGTAGACCATGCCGTTGATGCTGCTCGAGCCGCCAATGGTTTTGCCACGCGGGCAGTGGATGCGGCGGTTGGCCATGCCGGGTTCGGGCTCGGACTCGTACATCCAGGTGTAGCGCGGGTTGGCCATGGGGTAGGCGAAGCCGCTGGGCATGTGGATGAAGAGGTTGTGGTCCATGGGGCCAGCCTCGACCACCAGGATGGATGTGTTCAGGTCTTCGCCCAGGCGGTAGGCCAGGGTGCTGCCAGCGGAGCCGGCGCCGATGATGATGTAGTCGTATTCGGTTTGCATGGGCTTTATTTGGGTAGTTAAACGAGTTGCGATGCGAGACAGGAGGGCAGTTGCTTTTGTACGCCGCTGCCAGCGGGGTAGATGGTTCCGTCCGTGTCCCCCGCCCGCAAGCGGGCTCCTCCTTTACCTACCGGAACCATCCACCCCACTGGCAGCGGCAGCCTACGCGCTTGGTGCACGATGACCCGAAAACCAGTGCATTCAGGTCTCGGCGCTCCAACTACGGTGGTGGACACAGGACGGCATGGCACTCCGTTTCGGTAGGTAAAGGAGGAGCCCGCTTGCGGGCGGGGGACACGGACGAAACGGAGTGCCATGCCGGCCTGTGTCGCGCGTGCCTTCTGACCCCTTACGGAGCAGCACCCCACGGTCTTGAGGTGACTTAAACGAATGCCACGCACAAACAGCTCCGAAGCAGGGTTAACGGTAGCCCGTCGCCACCTCGCCCATTTCCACATACACCGTCTTCAACTGCGTGTAGTGGTCCAGCGCGGCCATGGAATTTTCGGAGCCTATGCCTGACTCGCCCACACCGCCAAACGGCATTTCGATGGGCGTGATGTTGTAGTTGTTGATCCAGCAAATGCCCGCCTTGAGCTGCCCCGCTACACGATGGGCGCGCTGCACGTCTGTGGTGAACACGCCAGCAGCCAAGCCAAAGCGGCTGTTGTTGGCGCGGGCCAGCGCTTCTTCTTCGGTGTCGAAGGTGAGCATCGACAACACCGGGCCGAAGATCTCTTCGCGCACGATGCGCATGTCGTCCGTGCAGTCGGCAAAGATGGTTGGCTCTACAAAGTTGGCAGAGAGGCCGGTCACCTGCGCCAGCTTGCCGCCGGTGACCAACGTGGCCCCCTCGCGCAGACCGCTGGCGATGTAGTCCATTACCTTGGCGGTGTGCGCCTCGGAAATCAGTGCGCCGATTTCAGACTCCGGGTTTGTCGGGTCGCCCACACGCAGCAGCGCGGTGCGCTCCTTCAGGCGTGCCAAAAATTTGTCCACGATGCCACGCTGCACGAACACGCGCGTGCAGTTGGTGCAGACCTCGCCCTGGGTGTAGAAGTTGCCCATCATGGCGGCGGCTACGGCTTGTTCCAGGTTGGCGTCGTCAAACACCAGCAAGGGTGACTTGCCGCCCAGCTCCATGGTCACGCGCTTCAAGGTGCCTGCGGCGGTTTGCATCACTTTTTTGCCGGTAGGCACCGAGCCGGTGACGGATACCTTGGCCACACCTTCGTGCGCGGCCAGCATGGCACCGGTGGCGCCCCGGCCTTGCAGCACATTGAACACACCGGGAGGCACACCGGCTTCCAGGTACACCTCGGCCAGTTTCACGGCGGTGGCCGGGGTCAGCTCCGAGGGTTTGAAAATCATGGCGTTGCCTGCGGCCAACGCGGGGGCGGATTTCCAGCAGGCGATCTGGATCGGGTAGTTCCACGCACCAATGCCCACGCACACGCCCAGCGGCTCCTTGCGGGTGTAGGCAAAGGCGTTCTTGAGTGGGTATTGCTGGCCGGTGAGTGTGGCTGCGGCACCTGCAAAGTATTCGATGCAATCGGCGCCGCTCATCACGTCTACCACCAGCGCTTCCTGGATGGGTTTGCCGCAGTCTTGCACTTCCAGGGCGGCGAGTTCTTCGTTGCGGCTGCGCAGAATGTCGGCGGCGCGGCGCAGGATGCGGCCGCGCTCGGTGGCGCTCATGGCGGACCACACGGCGAAGCCTTTTTGTGCGGCGGCTACGGCAGCGTCCACGTCGGCCTGGTTGGCGTCGTGCACCACGGCAAACGCTTTGCCGGTGGCCGGGTTGATGCTCTCGAACCGCTCGCCACCGCCGTGCAGGTGTTGGCCGTTTACGAAACTGAAAATGCTCATCTCACTCATATCCATCCTTGTCAGGGGTCTCAGCTGCCCCAATAAAAAAACTCCGACACAGCATAGCCATGTCGGAGTCTGCACGCCGGATGCGGCGTCTGCTTACTTCAAAGCGGCCTTGACTGCTTCCAGACCGTCTTTGCCGTCAAAGGTCTTCACACCAGCTAGCCATTTGTCCACGGTGCCAGGGTTCTTCTTGAGGTAGTCCTTGGCGGCCACGTTGGGCTTGACCTTCTTGAGGATGGGGCCCATGACCTGGTTTTCCATGTCCAGCGAGAACTGCAGGTTCTTGAGGAGGGCGTACACATTGGGGCACTTCTTCTCATACGAGGGCGGGATGGCGGTGTACACCTTGGCTTCGCCCAGGTTGGGGCCGAACACATCGTCGCCGCCCTGCAGGTAGCTCATCTTCATCTGCACATTCATTGGGTGGGGTTCCCAGCCCAGGAACACGATGGCCTTCTGGTCCTTGATGGCGCGCTGGGCTTCCACCAGCATGCCGGCTTCAGACGACTCGACCATCTTGAAGCTCTTCAGGCCAAACTTGTTGTCCTTGATCATGCCGGCGATCAGTGCGTTGCCGTCGTTGCCGGGCTCAATGCCGTAGATCTTGCCGCCCAGGTCTTTCTCGAACTTGGCGATGTCGGCAAAGGTCTTCAGACCCTTGTCATACAGGTAGGTGGGCACGGCCAGCGTGTACTTGGCACCGGTCAGGTTGGGGGTGTCCAGCACCTTGATGCTGCCGTCTTTCACAAAGGGCTCGATCTGCGGCGTCATGGACGGGTTCCAGTAGCCCAGGAACACGTCGATCTGTTTTTTCTTCATGCCGGCAAAGGCGATTGGGATCGAGGCAATCGTCACATTGGTCTTGTAGCCCAGGCCTTCGAGCACCACCGATGCCATGCCGGTGGTGGCAGCAATGTCGCTCCAGCCCACGTCGGCAAAGTGCACCGTCTTGCAGGCAGCGTCTTCGGCCCAGGCGGTGGATACGGATAGTGCTGCCAGGGTGGCGGCAATGGCTACGGCTTTCATCTTCATGTTGTCTCCTGTTAAAAAAACTGACGCAGTTGCTCAATGGAACCAAGCCCTATGCAGGCTTGGGGTCACGCCGCGAGGGTCTGCGCCCCCGCTGGTTGGTGTCGGTGCTGGACATGGTTCGCGCCGGTAGCGTAACCGCCTTGCGCAATTCTTGAAAGGGGGCAGTGAGGTGTGGAATGGCCATGGCCTCCACAAAGAACTCCTGGAAGCGCGGCTCCACCGCCGTCTCAATCTTCTCGACCCGGCGCACCAGCGCTTCAATGTCTTTGCGCGAGCGCTGGTCCAAGAGCGCAATGCGTGCGCCCGTGCCCGCGGCATTGCCGGCGGACGAGACGTTGTCGAGCTTGCAGTCCGGAATCATGCCCAGCACCATGGCGTACTTCACATCGATGTGACTGCCAAAGGCACCAGCCAGGCGGATGCGGTCCACGGTCTCGATGTTGAGCCGCTCCATCAGCAGGCGCACACCGGCGTACAGCGCTGCCTTGCCGAGCTGGATGGCGCGCACATCGTTTTGCATGATTTTCAAGGGGCGGGCTTCTGCCGTGGCCTTGTACAGCTCGTACGAGAAGGTGCGGCCGTCTTCCTGGATGCGCGGGTTGCGCGCGGCACAAGCGCCGTCAATGGTGCCGTCGTGGCGGATGATGCCGGCCAGGTACATCTCGGCCAGCGCTTCGATGATGCCGGAGCCGCACACACCGGTGACGCCAATGGAGGCAATCGATTCGGCAAAGCCGGGCTCGTCGGACCAGAGGTTGCTGCCAATCACCTTGAAGCGCGGCTCCAAGGTGGTGGGGTCGATACGCACACGCTCGATGGCACCGGGCGCGGCACGCTGGCCACAGCTGATTTGTGCGCCTTCAAAGGCGGGGCCGGTGGGGCTGGAGCAGGCCAGCATGCGCTGGTTGTTGCCCAGCACGATTTCGGCATTGGTGCCCACGTCCACCACCAGCGTCATCTGGTCTGAGAGGTCGGGGCGCTCTGCCAGCAGAACACCGGCGGTGTCTGCGCCCACGTGGCCTGCAATGCAGGGCAGCACATAGATGCGCCCGTTGCGGTGGATGGCGAAGTCAATCTCCACCGCCCACAAGGTGATTGCGCGGTCGGTGGCCAACGCAAACGGTGCGCCGCCCAGCTCGGTGGGGTCTATGCCCAGGAGTAGGTGGTGCATGATGGGGTTGCCAACAAAGGTGGCTTCCAGAATGTCTTGCGGCGTGATGCCCGCTTGCGCTGCCACTTCATGCGCCAAGGTGTTGAGCGCCTCGCGCACGGCGGCGGTCATTTCCTTGTCGCCGCCCGGGTTCATCATCACGTAGGACACGCGGCTCATCAAATCTTCGCCAAAGCGGATTTGCGGGTTCATCAGCCCGGCCGATGCCACCACTTCGCCCGTGGCCAGCTTGCACAGGTGCGCCGCAATCGTGGTGGAGCCAATGTCCACCGCCAGGCCATACACATGCTCTTTGAAGCCCGGCCACACGGCCACGATCTGGTTGCCTGCGTGCACCGCCACGGTGACTTTCCAGTCTCCCGCGCGCAGTGCTTTTTGCAGCTGCTGCAACACGATCACATCGCAAGCCAGGTCGGTCAGGCGCCATTCAAATTCGAGTGCATCTTCCAGGCGGCGCAGGTCGCCGCTGGGGTCATGCATATCGGGCTGTTGCACTTCCACATAGTGCAGGCGGATGAGTGGGTCCAGGTGCACATCGTGCGCCTCGGCCTCTTTGCGCACCACCTGCTTGTGGACCTGGCTGCTGGATGGCACATCCACCACCAAGTCGCCCAACACCTTGGCCGAGCACGACAGGCGGCGGCCTTCGGCCATGGGTTGGGTGGCGCAGTAGTCTTTTTCTACGTCAGTCCAACCCGAGAGGTTTTCCAGTTTGGAGGTGAGGCCGTGTTTGGGGAATTCACCCTCGGACACCAGCACCTGGCAGCGCCCGCAGATGCCGCGGCCACCGCAGACCGAGTCAATGTCCACGCCCAGGGAGCGGGCTGCTTGCAGCACCGGAGTACCTACCGGAAAACGTCCGCGACGGCCTGAGGGGGTAAATACGACCAAGGGGTCTTTTTGACTCACACAGCACTCCAAAATATCAATCGTAAACGCTGCGCCGATACCACCAGCGCACGTGTGCCCTCGCGCACGAGGGCACTGTGTCCAAGGCTTTACTCGGTGCGGCGACGGCGGCTGCCACCTTCGCGGCGGCCACGGCCCATTTCACCGTCGGCACCCATTGCGGGCGCTTCGCGGAACTTGCGAATCCAGCGCATGCAGTCCGGGTCGTGGCCCATCATCACGTCCGCACCCATGATGGCCTTGACCACTTCGGCGTGCAGCGGGTTGGTAATGGCCGAGGTCATGCCCGAAGCAATGGCCATGGTGAGGAAGGCGGCGTTCACGCCGTTGCGCTCGGGCAAGCCAAAGCTCACGTTGGACGCGCCGCAGGTGGTGTTGACCTTGAGTTCGGTCTTGAGGCGGTGCACCAAAGCCATGACCTGCACACCGGCCTGGTTGATGGCGCCAATAGGCATCACCAGCGGATCGACCACGATGTCGGACGCGGGAATGCCGTAGTCGGACGCGCGTTGCACAATTTTCTTGGCCACTTCAAAACGCACATTAGGGTCTTGCGAAATGCCGGTTTCGTCGTTGGAAATAGCCACTACCGCAGCGCCATATTTCTTCACCAGCGGCAACACGGTTTCCAGGCGGTCTTCTTCACCGGTAACGGAGTTCACCAGGGCCTTGCCCTTGTAGACCGCCAGACCGGCTTCGAGCGCGGCAACGATGGAGGAGTCGATGGAGAGCGGTACGTCAGTGACGCTTTGCACCAGTTGGATGGCCTTGGCCAGCATGCCGGGCTCATCCGCCAGCGGGATGCCCGCGTTCACGTCCAGCATGTGGGCACCGGCTTCCACTTGGGCCAGGGCGTCGGCCACCACGCGGCTGTAGTCTCCGGCCAGCATTTCGGCAGCCATAATCTTGCGACCGGTGGGGTTGATGCGCTCGCCAATGATGACGAAGGGGCGGTCAAAGCCAATGACCACTTCTTTGGTAGCGGAGCTGATGATGGTGTCGGTCACGTTGTTTCCTTTTCTTGGTTCACGGTAGTGTCTCTTTCGGGGTACCACGGCACGCGGCCTTTGAGTACGCCCGACCTGTCAATGATTTCGGCCACAGACTCTTCCTGGCGGTAAGCCATGACGTGTACGCCCGAAACGCCCTTGATTTCGCGGATCTCCTGGATCAGGTCGATGCAGATCTGGCGGCCCTCGTTGGCGGGCTTTTCTGCCCCTGCCATGCGTTTGACCACGGAGTCAGGGATGTGGATGCCGGGCACGTTCGTGCGCATCCAGTCTGCTGCCTTGGCTGTGCGCAAGGGGCCTACGCCAATCAGGAAGAAAGTTTTGTTGGGACCGTCCAGCAGGCCCAGGTCGTCCGCCTGCTGCATGAAAGCCTTGAGGCGGGGCACGTCGTAGCAGTACTGGGTCTGAATGAACTGCGCCCCGGCGGCCACCTTCTTGGCAATGCGCTCGGCCCGCCATTCAAAAGGTGCCACAAATGGGTTGGCCGCAGCGCCAAAGAACACGCGGGGGGCAAACGTCACCTTGCGGCCGCTTTGGAACTTGTGGTCGTCGCGCAAGGTGCGGCCAATTTCCAGAAGGCTCATGCAGTCCAGATCAAACACCGGCTTGGCTTGCGGGTGGTCACCCGACTGCACGCTGTCGCCGCTGAGGCAAAGCATATTGGCTACGCCCATGGCGGCACCGCCCAGGATGTCGCCCTGGATGGCGATGCGGTTCTTGTCGCGGCAAGAAATCTGCATCACCGGCGCATAGCCGATGCGGGTAAGCAGTGCGCACACCGCCATGCTGGACATGTGGCAGTTGGCGCCCGAACCGTCTGTGGCGTTGATGGCGTCTACGTAGCCGTCAAAAATCCGGGCGCGTTTATAGACTTCTTCGGGGTCGGCGGAATCCGGTGGGTCCAGCTCGGAGGTGACGGCAAATGCACCTGCGCGCAACACGCGCTCCAGGCGGCCGGGGGAGGTGTGGCCGGGCAGGATGGGCAGCGGATAACCCGGGACTGGTTCGTCTTCGAATTTCATGGTGCTTTGGTCGTTGTGCTGGTGGCGGGCGCGGGTTTGGCAGCGATAGCGGGTGCTGCGGGCTTGGGGGGCGGCGGGTTCTTGTCGCGGGCCACCTTGAGCCAGCTCGACTTGCCTTCCAAGCGCCGGTCCACCGGCAGCTGCACGATGCGGATGAGCTTCTTGCCCTCCACCATGCGTTCGCTACCGGCAAAGGCTTCCACCCAGACGCAGCGCATCTCGGGTTTGACTTCGCAGTGTCCATTGGCGCGCACGCCGCCGCAAGGGCCGTTGCGGATGGTCTTTGGGCAGTTCATCGAGCAGGACATGCCCGTGGATGACAGCGCGCACTGGCCGCACATCTTGCAGTCAAACAAAAAACCCTTGGCCACTTTTTCAAAAGCGGCAATGGGTTTTTCCACGCGTTCGTAGCCGATCCAGTTCCAAAGCGGGTGCAGGGCCACAAAGGCTTTTTCAAACGCGCCGTAAAACTTTTCCATGCCACGCGCGTGGCGGGTGGACCAGAGGCGAACGGAATACATATCAGGCTTCTCCTGCGGGTGTATCGGTGGGGGTGTCTGCGGCGGGCGCTTTGCTCTCGTCCACGCCGTGGGCGCGGATCAGGCGCAGCAAGTCGTCGTCGGAGTACTGCGCCTCAATGCGTGCAGCTTCAGCGTCGGCTTCGGCCTGCATGTCGTCGCCGCAGGCGCGCGGTTCGCTGCGTTTCCAGTCGGCCAGGTACTCGGCAGAGCCTGCTTTGCCCGCACGCATGGCGGCGCGGTCCACCGCCTCCTGGAAGCGGTGCGAGAGCTGCACCTTGCCGGTTTCGCGGCCTTTTTTGACGACCACTTGTGCGGGGATGTCGCGCCAGGAAATGACGATCAGTTTTGCCATGTAATGGTGCTCGTAGTGGGTTGAGTGGCGACGTGCGCCAGGCTGGTGGCCAAGCCACCGTAGCCGGTATCGTGAAATTCAAATGCCAGGCCCAAGCGTGCTGCCGCAGCGCGCCCGGCGGCCAGTTTTTCTTCTGTGGGCACCTGGGCCAGGTAGGTGAGTTTTTTGTAGTTGCCGAAGTACACCGGCAGCAAGGAAGGATGCTTGTCTATGCCCAGCCCGCGCAGGATGAGGCGGTCAAAGTGGGTGAGCAAAAAGTCGGTGAGGTAGAAGGTGCCGATCTCGGCCTCGGCCAGCGCTTCAAACTGCGCAGAGCCGGCAAAGAATTCGTAGCAGTGCGCGCCAGGGATGCGCTCAACGCCTTCTTCTTGCAACACCGCATCCAGCATGCCGCCCGTGCCGCAATCGGCATAGGCCACAAAGATGGAGGTGAACTGTCCACGTGCGGCGCGGATTTTGGCGCGCACGGCTTCGGGGATTTTTTCGGGCCGGTTGTGCAGGTCTGCGGGCAGGCATTGCACTGCCAGATGCGGCCAGCCGTTGAGTGTGCGCAGGGCCACAATCTCGCGTGCGAGTGCGCCGCAGGCAATGATCAGGCTGGCAGGCTGAGCACCCATAGCAACTTCGGGCCGGGTTGGGTACTCAGTCTGCTGGGCGCTTAGGAAGCTGCAGCGGCGCGGCGTGCGGCGATCAGGGTCTTGGCGGTTTCCACCGCAATACCTGCATCGCGGCAGTAGGCGTCAGCGCCCACAGCCTTGCCAAACTCTTCGTTCAGCGGAGCGCCACCCACGAGCACGATGTAATCGTTGCGAATGCCTTTTTCCTTCATGGTGTCGATCACGACCTTCATGTACGGCATGGTGGTGGTTAGCAAGGCAGACAGGCCCAGGATGTCGGGCTTGTGCTCTTCAATGGCTTCGAGGTATTTTTCGACGGGGTTGTTGATGCCCAGGTCGATCACTTCAAAACCGGCGCCTTCCATCATCATGCCCACCAGGTTTTTACCGATGTCATGGATGTCACCCTTGACGGTGCCGATCACCATCTTGCCGATGGGTTCGACACCGGTTTCGGCCAGCAGGGGGCGCAGGATTTCCATGCCGCCCTTCATGGCGTTGGCAGCGAGCAGCACTTCAGGCACGAACAAAATGCCGTCACGGAAGTCGATACCCACAATGCGCATGCCTTCGACCAGCGCATCGTCCAGCACGCGGGCAGCCGTCCAGCCGCGGCCCAACAAAATGTTGGTGGCTTCGATGACCTCTTCACGAAGACCGTTGTAGAGGTCGTCGTGGACCTGCTCGGTCAACTCCTCGTCGTTCAAGGTGTTCAGATCCAGATCGTCGTCAAATTCGTTGGCCAAGGCTAACTCCTGATAAGTGAATGCTTGATAGCTGCGGGACACAGCGTAAGCGTGATGAAAATGGTACGAGTCGCATCTTGTGGTAGCTGACACAATAGCGACTTTGGATTGTCGCCTCACGACAGGGCATTTGTCTTGCGAAAAGTGCGGTCGTCCGGGCCGAAAAGCCCGTCGCAAAAAGATAATTCCCGCCGCGGTCTGTGCCTACACTGCCTCTCGGTTGCATGCATTGCAAGCCACGAATCCACAAGCCATATCACCGGAGCAAGATTCCATGAACGTCACACTCGAAGGCAAACCCCACTACATCCTCACCGCCAGTTGCGACAGCCGCATGGGCACGGTCGCCCGTGTGTCGGGCTTTCTGGCCTCGCGCAAGTGCTACATCACCGACATGCAGCAGTTCGATGACGTGATCACCGGCCGCTTCTTCACCCGCATCAGCTTCTACGGCGAGCCGGGTGCCACGCCCGAGCTGCACCTGCTGCGCGAGCAGTTCCAGGAAGTGGCGCGCGCCGAGGAAATGGAATGGGCGATTTTTGATGCCGACAAAAAGCCGCGCGTGCTGCTGATGGTGTCCAAGTTCGACCACTGCCTAGTGGACCTGTTCTACCGCAACCGCACCGGCGAGCTGAAGATGGAGATCACCGCCGTGGTGTCCAACCACCTGGACCTGAAGGGTTTGGTGGAAGCCCAGGGCCTGCGTTACATCCACATCCCGGTCACACACGAGACCAAGGCCGCGCAAGAAGACAAGCTGATGGACGTGGTGCAAGAGACCCAGAGCGAGCTGGTGGTGCTGGCGCGTTACATGCAGGTGCTGTCGGACGATCTGTGCCGCCGTTTGCGTGGCCAGGCCATCAACATCCACCACAGCTTCCTGCCCGGCTTCAAGGGCGCCAAGCCCTACCACCAGGCCCATGCCCGCGGCGTGAAGCTCACCGGCGCTACCGCCCACTACGTGACGGCTGACTTGGACGAAGGCCCCATCATCGAGCAGGTGGTGCAGCGCGTGAGCCACACCTACACACCCGAGAAGCTGGCCGCCATTGGCCGCGATTCGGAATGCCGTGCGCTGGCCACTGCCGTGCGCCTGCACATCGAGCGCCGCGTGTTCCTGAACGATTCCAAGACCGTCATCTTCGACTGATCCCGGCTCCCAAAAAGATTCGCCGCATCGGGGGGGGCCCCGGTGCGGCGTTTTGCTTTGTGGCCAGAGCGGTCAGCCCACGCGGGCGCGGTTCAGTCTTCGAGCGTGCTGTCGGCGGCTTCGGGTTCGCCCGGCTCGCCCAAGACCACGCGGCGGCTGTTGCGCCGCTCGGCGCTGGGGGTGTGGCCGAACAGGTCGCGGTAGCACTTGGAAAAATGCGGCGGCGACTGGAAGCCGCAAGCCACCGCCACTTCCATGATGGACATGGAGGTTTGCAGCAGCAGGCCGCGCGCACGGCGCAGGCGCATGTCCAAGTAGTACTTGGTGGGCACCTCGCCCACGTAGCGCTTGAACAGGCGCTCGATCTGGCGGCGTGACACGCCCACCAGCCTGGCAATTTCATCCAGCGACAGCGGCTCTTCGAGGTTGGCCTCCATCAAGGCGGCGGCCTCAATCAGGTTCTCGTGGAACAGGCCCACACGGGCCAGCAAGGGCACGTGCTGGCGGTCCTGGTCGCTGCGGATGCGGTCCAGGATGAACTGGTCAGAGATCTGCGGCGCAATGTCGCGGCCCAGGTGGTTCTTGATGATGTTGAGCATCAAGTCCAGGGGCGCGATGCCGCCCGAACTGGTGTAACGGTCGCGGTCAATGGCGTACACCTGCTTGGAAAACTGCACGGCCGGAAACTGCTCTTCCAGCGCCGTCATGTTTTCCCAGTGCACCACGGCCTTGTACTTGTCCAGCAGGCCCGCCTTGGCCAACGCGTAGCCACCGGTGCACAGCGAGCCCAAAGGCACCAGGCGCTGGGCAAAGCGGCGCAGAACGGCAATCAGCTCGGGCGTGACGGCCTGCTCCACATTCACACCGCCGCACACAAACACGATGTTGGCCGGGCCTATGTCTTCAATGGCCACGGTGGGCGCCATGGACAGCCCGTTGCTCGCCGGTGTGGGCTTGCCGTCCAGGCTGGCCAGCGTCCACTCGTACACGTCTTGCTCGGCCACGCGGTTGGCCATGCGCAGGGCCTCTACCGCGCTGGACAGCGCGATGAGGGAGTAGTTTTGCAGCGTGAGGAATACAAAGCGGTGCTTGGGCAGCGGCGTTGTGCGGCGGGGGGCAGGCAAATCCATCGGAACAGTCGGGAATCAGGGGCTTTTGTCGCGGGGCTTGAGCCCGAGTTTATCCCTCAGCGTTTGGCGTTTGCCCTGTGCACCAAAGGTCTCAGTAATGCGGTCCAGCATGATGGCCAGCAGCACCACGGCCAGGCCCGACTCGAACCCCAAACCAATGTCCAGCCGCTGGATGCTGGCCAGCACGTCGTTGCCCAGGCCACCGGCGCCCACCATGGACGCAATGATCACCATGGACAAGGCCATCATGATGGTCTGGTTGATGCCCGCCATGATGGACGGCATGGCGCCTGGAATCTGCACCTTGAACAGCACTTGCGTGGGCGTGCAGCCGAAGGTGATGCCCGCTTCCACCTGCTCTTTGTTGACCTGGCGAATACCCAGCGCGGTCAGTCGCACCACGGGTGGCATGGCAAAAATCACGGTGGCAAGTACGCCCGGCACGCGACCCAGCCCGAACAGCATGGCCGCTGGAATCAGGTAAACAAAAGCGGGCATGGTTTGCATGAAGTCCAGCGTGGGGCGCACCACCGCGGCCACCCGGTCGCTGCGCGCAGCCCAGATGCCCAGTGGCAGGCCCAGTACCAGGCTGATGACGGTGGCGGCAATGATGAGCGCCAGCGTCACCATGGTTTGCGGCCAGAAGCCGGTCGCGTCAATCACATAGCAGCAGGCTGCGCAGAAGAGCGCGAACTTCCAGCCCACGCGCCAGAAACCCACGCCCACCAAAATGGCGGTGACTACGGTCATCGGGATGGCCTGCAGGCCCAACTCCAGCGCTTCAGTCAGGGTGCCGATACCGGAACCCAAACGTTCCAGCGTGCCGCCATCGTTGTCCACGATGAACTTGACGGCTTGGTCCACCCATTCGCCCAGGGGCAGTGCTTCACTCATGGGTAGCCTCCACTTCTTCCACCAGTTTCTTTAACAAAATTGTTTGGGTCACAGCGCCCAGATAACGGTTGCCGCCGTCCACCACCGGCAGGGGCACGGGGTTGCGCACGATGCGGCCAATCAGCTCACGCAGCACCATGGTGTCGGGCACCGAACCGATGTGCTGCAGGTAGGCGGAAGCCATGTGGTTGGCGTCGGTTTCCATGGCGCGGTACATCGAGTCGATGGACACCGTGCCTTGCAGCAGGCCGTTGGCGTCCACCACAAAAGCGTAATGGCGCTGGCTTTCGCGCAGTTGGGTGATGGCGGTGCGCATATCGGATTTGGCGTCCGCGCTGGCCTTGATCACCAGGGTTTCGTTGGCGCTGGCCACGTCTTTGGCCACCAGGTATTTGTTGACGTCTACGCCCTTGAAGAAGGCGCGCACATATTCGTCGCTGGGGTTGCGCAGAATTTCGTCGGGCGTGCCTACCTGCACAATGCGTCCGCCTTCCATGATGGCGATGCGGTTGCCGATGTGGAATGCTTCGTCCAGGTCGTGCGACACAAACACGATGGTGCGTTGCTGCTCGGCCTGCAGCTTGAGCAGCAGCTCTTGCATTTCAGTGCGCTTGAGCGGGTCCAGTGCCGAGAAGGCTTCGTCCATCAGCATCAGCGACGGGTCCACCGCCAGCGCACGGGCCAGGCCCACACGCTGCTGCATGCCACCCGAGAGTTCAGACGGCATGCGGTTGGCAAAGGCCTTCAGCCCCACCTGATCCAGCACTTCCATGGCGCGCATTTCACGCTTCTTGCGGTCCACGCCCGCCACTTCCAAACCAAACGCGGTATTGCGCAACACAGAGAGGTGCGGCAGCAGGGCGAAGGACTGGAACACCATGGCCATGTCTTTGCGGCGCAGGTCGATCAGACCCTGTTTGCTCATGGTGGCCACGTCGTTGCCGCCCACCAAAATTTGCCCGGAAGTGGGGTCCACCAGGCGGTTGAGCAGGCGAATTAGCGTGGACTTGCCGGAACCCGACAGACCCATCAGCACAAAGATTTCGCCCTCGTTGACGTGGAAGTTGGCGTCCTTGACGCCTACCACCATGCCGGTTTGTTGGAAGATTTCGTCCTTGCTGAGGCCCCGCTGGAGCATTTGCATGGCCAGCTCGGGGCTATGGCCAAAGACTTTGTAGAGATTTTTGACAACGACTTTTTCAGCCACTGGGTGTCCTCGTTTCTGGGAGAAGGCTGCCGCACAAAGCGTGCAGCACGCGCTCCCTTATGCATGAAGCGGGCCATGCTAGCCCCACAAATGGCAGCTTAGCCGTCAAATGCGCCGTCAGATTGTCAATCTGCGACAGAGCGCGCCTACGCTAGGGAATCCCCTAGCCTATTTGCGACCTGCTGCTCAGCGGGAGGTGCGGGATATGTAGCGCTTGCGCCAGAACACCAGGCTGAGGGTGGATGCGATTGCAACCATGCTGCCCATGGCCCACCAGAAGCCGCTGTGCAGGTGCAGCAACGGGATGGTGTCAAAGTTCATGCCGAAGATGGCGGCAATCAGGTTCAGTGGCAAAAAGATGGCCGTCAGCGCGGTGAGCGTGCGCATGATGTCGTTGGTGCGATGGCTTTGTGCGCTGAAGTGCATTTGCACCGCCGTCTCCGCGCTCTGCTCCAGCCGCCGAACGTGGTGCACCACGCGTTCGATGTGCTCCAGCACGTCGCGGCTGCGCACCTGCAGCAGTTCGCGTTCGCGGGCATCGGATGCAGAGGTGGTATCAGGCCAGGTTTTGATGGCTTCGATCCAGTCCTGGATGCACGCGTGTTGGTCTTCGCAAATTTCGTCGAGCTGGTGCAAGGCCAGCCGTGCATCCAGCAAGGCTCCCCAGTTGGCAAAGCGGGCCTTGGGGTTGAGCAGCTCGGCTTGCCAGTGGTCCAACTGGTGGGTGAGCTCCCGGCGCAGTGCCAGAAAGCCGTCCACCATCAGGTTGACGATGCGCAGCATCAGGTCGGCGGGGGTGCTGGGAAAACGGGAGCCCGCGGTGCGTACGTCGGTGCTGGCCGCTTGCATCAGTTTGTTGGCATAGGCGTCGCGCACCTGGCAGTCGGATGGGTGCACCGTGAGCAGCACGCGGTCAAACACCGCAAAGCCGACCGGGCTGGTGTCAATCCGCTTCAGGATGGGCGGGCCACCCTTGGTCGCTGCGTGGTCCGGTCCAGTCGTATGCGATGCATGTGCGCTGCTGGCTGCGGCCAGGCGCCGGAACACCAGCAGGTCATATTGCGAGGTGTAGTCGTAATGCGAGGGCAGCTGCTGGTTCAGGAGGTCGGAGACGTGCAGGTCCAGCAACGGTTGCCCGCACAGATGCTGCAAAGCCGATTGGATGTCCGCCAGCCGGGTCTCAAACTGGTGGCGCGAACAGCTTATCCAGACAAAACCGGTATCCGGCAGGCCCCGTTGGGTCAGGCGCGCCAGGTCCAGGTCTTCTGTTGTTGCAGTACTCTGGATCTGGAAGATGCGCATAGGGGAGGGGCTTAGCGGCCTTGCAGCTTCTTGGCGGCTTCGATGGCGAAGTAGGTCAGCACCCCGTCGGCCCCGGCGCGCTTGAAGGCCAGCAGGCTCTCCAGCATGACGGCGTCGTGGTCCAGCCAGCCGTTTTGCGCAGCCGCCTTGAGCATGGCGTATTCACCGGAGACTTGGTAGGCAAAGGTGGGGATGCGGAATTCATCCTTCACGCGGCGCACCACGTCCAGATAGGGCATGCCGGGTTTGACCATCACCATGTCGGCACCTTCAGCAATGTCCATGGCCACTTCGCGCAATGCTTCGTCGCTGTTGGCGGGGTCCATTTGGTAGACCTTTTTGTTGCTCTTGCCCAGGTTCGAGGCGGAGCCTACGGCGTCGCGGAAGGGGCCGTAAAAGCTGCTGGCGTACTTGGCGCTGTAGGCCATGATGCGGGTGTGCACCAGTTTTTCGGCCTCAAACGCGCTGCGGATGGCGGCAATGCGGCCGTCCATCATGTCGCTGGGCGCGACGATGTCCACGCCTGCACGGGCTTGCGTCAGCGCCTGCTGCACCAAGGCCTCTACGGTTTCGTCGTTGAGGATGTAGCCCTCGTTTTCCGGACGGGTGTCGGGCAAACCATCCTGCCCGTGGCTGGTGAAGGGGTCCAGCGCCACATCAGTCATCACTCCCAGATCGGGGAATTCTTTTTTCAGCGCTCTCACCACACGCGGGACCAGTCCGTCCGGATTGAGCGCTTCGCTGCCGCGGTAGTCCTTCAGGGACTGGTCAATGACCGGGAACAGCGCCATCACCGGGATTTCCAGCTTCACGCACTCTTCTGCCACGGGGAGCAGCAGGTCCAGGCTTAAGCGCTCCACGCCCGGCATGGAGGCCACGGGCACGCGCTGGCCTTGCCCGTCCACCACGAATACAGGGTAGATCAGGTCATGGGCCGTCAGATTGTTTTCGCGAACCAGGTTGCGGGTAAAGGCGTCACGGCGCAGGCGGCGGGGCCGACCGGCGGGAAAGGGGGCGTATGGAGTCATATCCAAAATTGTGCCTGAATTGCCGCTGCACGCCCTGGATGGCGCAACAGACTTCTTCTGCCCCCAAATAACAGACATACCAACAAGGGTATTTGAAAAAAATGCTTGTGCGCATTCGCAATTGTTGTTAAATTTCACCCCGGGTAGCTTGCTACCTCCCGCTTTTCCTCCCTGAGCGGGGCCTTGATGTGTGACAGCAAATAGGCTTACTACCCCAGCCCTTGTGCTGGGGTTTTTTTTGCCCATCCGGTTGGAATCGGAACGGAAACCATGCTCTGGATCAAGTCCTTTCACATCATTTTTGTAGCCAGCTGGTTTGCTGGCCTCTTTTATTTGCCCCGCATCTTTGTGAATTTGGCGATGGTCCCCAAAGGGTCCGATGCCGAGTTGGCGCGTTTGCTCCTTATGGCCCGCAAGCTGATGCGTTTCAGCCACATGCTGGTCGTGTTGGCGCTGGGATTTGGAATTTGGACTTGGGCGCTCTACGGCTTTGGTTTTGGCATGGGCAATGGGCAAGGTCTAGGGTGGATGCACATCAAACTCTTGCTGGTGTTGCTCGCAGTCATCTACCACGCCTTGTGTGCCGGGATGCTCAAGCGGTTCGAAGCGGGGCTTGAAGGCCGCAGTCACGTCTGGTTTCGTTGGTTCAACGAAATCCCGGTGCTGCTGCTGACCGGCACGGTCATCCTAGTCGTCGTCAAACCCTTTTAAATCACTGCCTTATGCACAGAACCGCTGCTGCGCCCTTGGCGTTGATTTATGCGGTGCTGATTGTGTACGCCAGCCTGTACCCGTTTGCGGATTGGCGGGACCAAGGGATGGACGCTTGGGCGTTTTTGCTGGCGCCGCTGCCGCGTTATTGGACAGGTTTCGATGTGGCCATCAATGTGGTGGGGTACGTGCCGTTCGGCGGGTTACTATCGCTGGGCGCCTTACGTTCTGGCCGCTTCACGCGTCCTTTGCTGTTTGCCTTTGTGGCGGCGTCCGTTTTGTCGCTAGCCATGGAAACCTTGCAGGGTTTTTTGCCGGTGCGGGTTGCGTCGCGTGAGGACTGGTTGCTTAACTCCACCGGGGCTTGGTTGGGGGCGGCTGCAACCTTGTTGTTGGAGCGGCTAGGAGCGATAGACCGCTGGACCTATTTCCGTAACCGATGGTTTTTCGGTGCCTCACGCGGCGGCCTTGTGTTGCTGGCAACCTGGCCGCTGGCCTTGCTGTTCCCTCCAGCGGTGCCGTTTGGGCTGGGGCAGGTTTTTGAGCGCATCGAGGCGGAGTTTGCGGAGCAACTGGCGGACACGCCCTTCCTGGATTGGATGCCCGTGCGCGACGTGGAACTGCAGCCGCTTCTGCCCAGTGCTGAATTGCTGTGCGTTTTGCTCGGTTTGCTGATTCCCTGTTTGCTGGGGTTTTGTGTGATCCGTCCGGGCGTGCGTCGTTTGTTGTTTGCACCGCTGTGTATCGGCACCGGCGTGGCTGCGGCGGGGCTGTCTGCGATGTTGAGCTGGGGGCCCGAGCACGCCTGGGCCTGGTTGGACCTGCCGACACAGGTGGCTTTGGTGGCCGCGCTGGTGCTGGCGCCCTTGCTGTCACTGGTGCCACCGCGTGCTTGTCCAGCCCTTGTGTTGTTGGGCTTGGGCGTCTACCTGAGTGTGTTGAACCAGGCGCCGGAAAGCCCGTATTTCGCGCAGACCTTGCAGGAGTGGGAGCAAGGGCGATTTATCCGTTTCAACGGCTTGGCGCAGTGGCTGGGTTGGATTTGGCCTTATGCGGTGTTGGTCTATGCCTTGTCCCTGATTTCGCGGCGGGACGTGCAAACCTAGAATCGGGGCATGTCCGATACATCTTCCTCTGCGCTGTCTTACTACGAGCGCCACGTCTTTTTTTGTCTCAACGAACGCAAGAACGGCGAAGCGTGCTGTGCCCAATTCCAGGCGCAGGCGGCGTTTGACCGCTGCAAATCCCTGGTGAAAGACGCCGGGCTGAGCGGCCCTGGCAAGGTGCGCGTCAATAAAGCGGGCTGTCTGGACCGCTGCGCTGCAGGGCCGGTGGTGGTCGTGTACCCGGAAGCCGTCTGGTACAGCTATGTGGACACGACCGATATTGATGAAATCGTGGAATCGCACCTCAAGAACGGCAAGGTGGTCGAGCGCCTGCTGACGCCAGCGCATCTGGGGCGCTGAAGCATGAAAGCTTCCACAAGAAAAATATCCATGGTGGGCCCGGCGGGCGCGCTGGATGTGGCGATAGACGAACCTGCCGCGGATCTGGTGCGTGGTGTTGCCGTCATCGCCCACCCGCATCCTTTGTTCGGCGGAACCATGGACAACAAGGTGGTCCAGACCTTGGCTCGGGCGTTTGTGCAATGCGGTTGGAGTGCAGTGCGCTTCAATTTTCGAGGTGTCGGAGGCAGCGCAGGTGTGTACGACGAGGGACGCGGTGAGCTGGATGACTTGCTGGCCGTTATTCAGGAGCATGCTTCGGGCGGGGCGTTGGCCTTGGCCGGGTTTTCTTTTGGAGCCTTTGTCACCAGCCATGCTGTGGCGCAATTGCATGCGCAGCGCGAGATTGAGAAACTGGTGTTGGTAGGCACCGCTGCCAGCCGCTTCGCCGTCGCGCCGGTTGCCTCCGAGCTGCACTCCCGTACGTTGGTGGTGCACGGAGAGGTGGACGACACCGTGCCCTTGGCTTCTGTGATGGATTGGGCGCGTCCGCAAAATCTGCCGGTCACCGTGATTCCGGGCGTGGAGCACTTCTTCCATGGGCAATTGCCTTTGCTGCGCGGTCTGGTGGCTCGGCACGTTCTTGGTCCTGTGCCTTCTGTTTAGTTTGATTTCAATGGGCTCTTTAGGGGCCTCTCTTTTGCCTGTGATGAAGACATTTATTGCCATTTTTCTGGCAGCCCTGTGTTTTTCTGCGGCTGCACGGGTGCCTCAGCCCCCAGAGGTGGCGGCTCGCGCTTACATGGTGGTGGACATCACGGCCAACCAGATCTTGGCGGCAAAGGGAGCGGATGTTTCGGTCGAGCCCGCTTCCTTGACCAAGTTGATGACCGCGTACCTGGTGTTCGAAGCACTCAAGGCGCAAAAAATCGACCTCAAACAGACGTTCCCGATCAGTGAGCGCGCCTGGAAGACGCCTGGTTCGCATATGTTGTTTGACCCGAAGATGCAGGTGCCTGTGCAGGATTTGATCCAAGGCATGGTCGTTCAGAACGGCAACGATGCCACCATGGCGCTCGCCGAAAGCGTGGGTGGCACGGCGGAAAAGTTTGTGCAAATGATGAATGCCCAGGCCAAGGTTCTGGGCATGAAAGACACGGTTTACCGTAACCCCGTCGGTCTTAACGAGGCTGGACACGCCACCACGGCCCGCGATCTCAGCATCCTGGCGACACGTCTGGTGTCGGACTTTCCGCAATACGTGGGTTTTTATGCGATCAAAAAATACCGCTATCCAGGCACCCCTGCAGCCAACGAGAACAACCGAAACGTGCTGCTGTTTCGTGATCCGACCGTTGACGGCTTGCAAGCAGGCCATACCGATACGGCTGGGTATTGCATGGTGGCCACTGCCAAACGTGACTTCCCTAACCTGGTGATGCCAGGTGCCCCGGCGGGCACGCCAGCTGCCACGGGTGGACGACGTTTGCTGTCGATCGTATTGGGCACTGAGAGCGAGAGCGCCCGTGCCAATGAGTCGCAAAAATTGCTGAACTGGGGCTATACGGCGTTTGAGGCGGTCAAGCTATTTGATGCCAATCAGGCTGTGGTGACGCCAGGTATTTGGAAAGGCGTTTCCGCAACGGTCAAGTTGGGGAGTTACCAGCCCATCGTCGTGGCTGTCCCCAGCGGCATGGCTGGCAAAGTCACAACGCAAGTGCTGCGCAAAGATCCTTTGATGGCACCGGCTGGCAAGGGGCAGCAACTGGCCACTTTGCGGGTGTCGGCGGGCGACCAGCCCGTGGTGGATGTGCCGCTGCTCGCGCTGGACGGCGTGGAGCAGGCAGGCGTTTTGGGCCGTGCCTGGGACGCCATTCGTCTGTGGATTCGCTGAGCATCTGCAGGGTGTTGCGGGAAAACCCCTGATCTGATACAGTCGAAGGCTTTTCGGAAATTCCGAAGGGAATCACGTTTTCGTAATACTTCAAACGTTTAGGGACGTTTTATCAATGCCAACCATTAACCAGCTCGTGCGTCAAGGCCGTGAGGTCGAGACCATCAAGTCGAAGAGCCCTGCTATGCAGAACTCTCCGCAGCGTCGCGGTGTGTGCACCCGTGTGTACACCACAACGCCTAAGAAACCTAACTCCGCTCTGCGTAAAGTTGCCAAAGTGCGCTTGACCAACGGTTTTGAGGTGATCTCCTACATCGGCGGTGAAGGCCACAACCTGCAAGAACACAGCGTAGTGCTGGTTCGTGGCGGTCGTGTCAAGGACTTGCCCGGTGTGCGTTACCACATCGTTCGTGGTTCGCTCGATTTGCAAGGCGTGAAAGACCGCAAGCAGTCGCGTTCCAAGTACGGTGCCAAGAAGCCCAAGGCTAAATAAGTCCTGCGTTTTTTTTCGTAAAAAGGTGTTTGTTTGCTGCGTGGCGCGGCGAATGAACGAAGTGACCCGCTGTTTGGGTCGAGTAAGTGAGAGTCTTATTGATTAACTCTCGCGGTGCCCCAAGGGTGCCAACTGAAGCAAAGAGGTGAAAAAATGCCACGTCGTCGCGAAGTCCCTAAACGTGAAATCCTGCCGGATCCCAAGTTCGGCAATGTTGAGCTGTCCAAATTCATGAACGTGATCATGGAAGGCGGCAAGAAGGCTGTTGCAGAGCGCATCATTTACGGTGCCCTGGAACTGATCGGTAAGAAGCATCCCGATAAAGACCCTGTGGAAGCCTTTAGCGTTGCTATCAACAACGTCAAGCCCATGGTGGAAGTGAAGTCCCGTCGCGTGGGTGGTGCCAACTACCAAGTGCCGGTTGAAGTGCGCCCCGTCCGCCGCTTGGCTTTGTCCATGCGCTGGATTAAAGAGGCTGCACGCAAGCGCGGTGAAAAATCCATGGCCCAGCGTCTGGCCAACGAGTTGCTCGAAGCAACCGAAGGCCGTGGCGGCGCCATGAAAAAGCGTGACGAAGTGCACCGCATGGCTGAAGCCAACAAGGCCTTCTCCCACTTCCGCTTCTAAGTCCAAAGCAACAACATCCGGCATCCGGCTGTTGTTGCACATGTGGCGGTGCATTTGCACTGTCACAAAAGGAGCTCAAACTCTTGGGCTCCTTGCCAAGCCGCTCAGTGCAGCTTGGCTGTCCCCAGATTAGACCAACCAAGGATCCATCATGGCTCGCACTACTCCCATTGAGCGCTACCGCAACATCGGTATTTCTGCGCACATTGACGCCGGTAAAACCACTACGACCGAGCGTATTCTTTTCTATACCGGCGTGAACCACAAAATTGGTGAAGTGCACGACGGTGCGGCCACCATGGACTGGATGGAGCAAGAGCAAGAGCGTGGCATCACGATCACTTCCGCTGCTACCACTTGCTTCTGGAAGGGCATGGACACGTCTTTCCCCGAGCACCGCATCAACATCATTGATACCCCCGGACACGTGGACTTCACGATTGAAGTGGAGCGTTCCATGCGCGTGCTGGACGGCGCTTGCATGGTGTATTGCGCTGTGGGCGGCGTGCAGCCCCAGTCTGAAACCGTGTGGCGTCAGGCTAACAAGTACAAAGTGCCTCGTCTGGCCTTCGTGAACAAGATGGACCGTACCGGTGCCAACTTCTTCAAGGTCGTGGACCAGATGAAGCTGCGCCTGAAGGCCAACCCAGTTCCCGTTGTGATCCCAATCGGTGCTGAAGAAAACTTTACCGGTGTGGTCGATCTGCGCAAGATGAAAGCCATCATCTGGGATGAAGCGTCTCAGGGCATGAAGTTCACCTTCCAAGACATCCCCGCCGAGTTGGTCGAGCAGGCCAAAGAATGGCGTGAAAAGATGGTGGAGGCTGCTGCTGAAGCTTCTGAAGAACTGATGAACAAGTACCTCGAAGAAGGTGACTTGACTGAAGAAGAAATCACCGCTGGTCTGCGCGCGCGCACCATCGCTGGTGAAATCCAGCCCATGCTGTGCGGTACCGCGTTCAAGAACAAGGGTGTACAGCGCATGCTGGATGCCGTGATTGAACTCATGCCTTCTCCTCTCGATGTGAAGGCCATCAAGGGCTTTGACGAAGATGAAAAAGAAGTTACTCGCAAGGCTGACGACGACGAGAAATTCGCTGCACTGGCATTCAAGTTGATGACCGACCCGTTCGTGGGCCAGTTGACCTTTGTTCGCGTGTACTCCGGTGTTCTGAAAAAGGGCGACACGGTTTACAACGCGGTGCGCGGCAAGAAAGAGCGTATCGGTCGTATCGTGCAAATGCACGCCAACAACCGCGAAGAAGTGGATGAGATCCGAGCTGGCGACATCGCTGCTTGCGTGGGCCTGAAAGATGTGACCACCGGTGAAACCCTGTGCGATCCCAACTCGGTGATCACACTGGAGCGCATGGTGTTTCCTGACTCCGTGATCCGCCAAGCTGTGGAACCCAAGACCAAGGGTGACCAAGAAAAGATGGGTATTGCACTGAGCCGTCTGGCTGCAGAAGATCCTTCTTTCCGCGTACAGACCGACGAAGAGTCCGGCCAGACCATCATTGGCGGCCAGGGCGAGTTGCACCTGGAAATTATTGTGGACCGCATGAAGCGCGAATTCGGCGTGGAAGCCAACGTGGGCAAACCCCAGGTGGCCTACCGCGAAACCATCCGTAAGGGTGTGGCCGATGTCGAAGGCAAGTTTGTGCGTCAGTCTGGCGGTAAGGGGCAGTACGGCCACGTGGTGTTCCGTGTGGAGCCCAACGAAGCTGGCAAGGGCTTTGAGTTCCTCGACGAAATCAAGGGCGGTGTGGTTCCTCGCGAATACATCCCTGCAGTGGAAAAGGGCGTAATTGAAGCCCTGAACCAAGGCGTGCTGGCTGGCTACCCCGTGGTGGACGTGAAGGTTGCTTTGACCTTCGGTTCTTACCACGATGTGGACTCGAACGAAAACGCGTTCAAGATGGCCGCAATCTTCGGTTTCAAGGAAGCTTGCCGCAAGGCAAACCCCGTGATTCTGGAGCCCATGATGGCCGTGGAAGTGGAAACACCCGAAGACTACGCCGGTAACGTGATGGGCGACTTGTCCTCTCGCCGCGGCATGGTCCAAGGCATGGATGACATGGTCGGTGGCGGCAAGGCCATCAAGGCCGAAGTGCCCCTGTCTGAAATGTTCGGCTACTCCACCACCCTGCGCTCCATGTCGCAAGGTCGTGCTACTTACACGATGGAATTCAAGCACTACGCGGAAGCTCCGCGCAACGTGTCTGAAGCCATCATGGCAGCGCGCGCTAAGTAATTTCAAATCTGTCTGCGACGGTGTGCCGCCCTGTTCCCGTGCGGGGCGAATCAGCAACACCGTGCAGACATAAAACCAACACACGGGAACCAGCTCTTTTTAAGGATTGAAAAATGGGTAAAGAAAAATTCACACGTACCAAGCCTCACGTCAATGTGGGCACGATTGGCCACGTTGACCACGGCAAGACCACGCTGACTGCTGCTATCACCACCGTGCTGGCTTCCAAGTTCGGCGGC